>RRZT010679748.1_pt1 | contig 25740 bp, 19 predicted proteins | sample 2165551 | NCBI WGS metagenome assembly RRZT01 (sample SAMN10456910, study PRJNA506462) | wastewater metagenome | biome: wastewater; feature: sludge; material: wastewater sludge; isolation source: wastewater sludge with Escherichia coli K12::gfp cells carrying plasmid... | place: USA: Moscow, Idaho... | reverse complement strand
TGCCGAGCGGGCAGGGCAGCACTGGAAACGCCAATCCGCCAAAGCCCGCAGTGCCCTGCTGCGCCGCTGGTTTGAGCTGATGATGGCCGCCCAAGAAGACCTCGCCCGTATTTTGACCGCTGAGCAAGGCAAGCCGCTGGCCGAGGCCAAGGGCGAAATCGCCTACGGTGCTAGCTATCTGGAGTGGTTTGCCGAAGAGGCCAAGCGCATCACCGGCGACACCCTGCCCGCGCCCCAGCCCGACAAGCGGATTGTGGTGCTAAAAGAGCCGGTTGGCGTGTGTGCGGCCATTACGCCGTGGAATTTCCCCAATGCCATGATTACACGCAAAGCCGGTGCCGCCTTGGCCGCAGGCTGCACGATGGTGCTCAAGCCTGCCAGCCAAACGCCGCTCTCGGCACTGGCCATTGCGGTGTTGGCCGAGCGGGCAGGCATTCCGGCGGGGGTGTTTAACGTGGTGACAGGGGATGCTCGCACCATTGGCGGCGAACTGAGCCGCCATCCCAGCGTGCGGAAACTGTCGTTTACTGGCTCGACCGAAGTGGGGCGGCTGCTGTTGGCGCAATGCGCCCCCACCGTCAAAAAAATGTCGATGGAGCTGGGCGGCAATGCGCCGTTTATCGTGTTTGACGATGCCGACCTCGATGCCGCCGTCGAAGGCGCGATGGTGTCCAAATACCGCAATGCGGGGCAAACCTGTGTCTGTGCCAACCGGCTCTATGTGCAATCGGGGGTGTATGCCGCCTTTGCCGACAAACTCGCCCATGCCGTGGCTGCCCTTACCGTCGGGAATGGGATGGCCGATGGCATCACCCAAGGCCCGCTGATTGACCACGCCGCCGTTGCCAAGGTGGAAAGCCATATCGCCGATGCCCTCAGCAAGGGGGCGCAGCTCAAGGTGGGCGGCCAACGCCACGCCCTCGGCGGCACGTTCTTTCAGCCCACCGTGCTGACCGAAGTCACCCAAGCCATGCACGTTGCCCGCGAAGAAACCTTTGGCCCTGTCGCGCCCTTGTTTCGCTTTGACACCGAGGCCGAGGTCATCGCCATGGCCAACGATACCGAGTTTGGGCTGGCCACCTATTTTTACAGCCGCGACATTGGGCGGGTGTGGCGGGTTGCCGAACAGTTGGAGTACGGCATGGTCGGCATCAACACGGGGCTGATTTCGAACGAAACCGCACCGTTTGGCGGGGTCAAGCAATCGGGGCTGGGGCGCGAGGGCTCGCACTTTGGGATAGAGGATTACCTAGAAGTGAAATATGTGCTGATGGGCGGGATTTAAGCGCGGGTTCGAGGCGCGGGCTCGAAGCCCAAGTCCGGCTCTCGCCGACGGGTTGTGACTCCCGCTGCGGCGGCGCAGGCCAGCAGCGGCGGGGAATCACCGCCCAGCCCGAGCAACGGTGTGATTGGCACCGCCCCCCGTAGGTCGGGCTTCAGCCCGATTTCGCCACGTCCTACGGGACAGCCTCCCGCCGCCAGCCGACGCGATAGCGTGCTGCCGCGTTGTCGGGTTGAAACCCGACCTACCGTGCCACTCCGGCGAAGGGCGCGACGGCGTAGCCGGACGGGGTGGTGGCTGGCGAGGCTGCCAGAGCTAAAACCCAAGCCCAAAGGCAACCACCCCACCCCTCCACGGGAGGGGAATAAAGGCCGAACCCGTTGGCGGCGTGTGCCACCAGCGGCGGGGCATCACGCCCCCACCCCGTCGCGGCCTAGGTCGGTACCGCGCGGCGGACTACAGCCCCAAATCCGCCCACAGCCCATCAACCCGCGTCTTGACGGCGGCATCCATCACAATCGGCGTGCCCCATTCGCGCTGGGTTTCGCCCGTCCATTTATTGGTGGCATCCAAGCCCATTTTGCCGCCCAGTCCAGATACGGGGCTAGCAAAGTCGAGGTAGTCGATCGGGGTGTTTTCAATCAGCACGGTGTCGCGGACGGGATCCATGCGGGTGGTAATCGCCCAGATGACTTCTTTCCAATCGCGGGTGTTCACGTCGTCGTCCACCACCACAATGAACTTGGTATACATAAACTGCCGCAAAAAGCTCCACACCCCCATCATGATGCGCTTGGCGTGCCCAGGGTATTGCTTCTTAATGCTGACCACCGCCATGCGGTAACTGCAGCCTTCGGGCGGCAAGTAAAAATCGACAATTTCAGGGAATTGCTTTTGCAGCAGCGGCACAAAGACTTCGTTCAGTGCCACGCCCAACACGGCGGGCTCGTCAATCGGCTTGCCGGTATAGGTGCTGTGGTAAATCGGGTCAGGGCGGTGGGTGATGCGGTCAATGGTAAAGACCGGAAACCAATCTTGCTCGTTGTAGTAGCCGGTGTGGTCGCCGTACGGGCCTTCGAGGGCATAGAGATAGCCATCCACTTCTTTTAGCGGCACGCCGTGTTCGCTGCGCCCCGTATAGCCCCGCTCGACGGGGGTTAACGCACCTTCCAGCACCATTTCGGCCATGGCGGGCACCGACAAATCATTGCCAATACAGGTGGCCAGCTCGGTACGGCTGCCGCGCAACAGTCCGGCAAATTGGTACTCCGACAAGCTATCGGGTACAGGGGTTACTGCGCCCAAAATGGTGGCAGGGTCACAGCCCAATACCACTGACACGGGAAAACGCTGCCCAGCGTGGGTGGCTTTCCAGTCGCGGAAATCCAAGGCACCGCCCCGATGCGCCAGCCAACGCATAATCACTTGATTACGTCCAATCACCTGCTGACGGTAGATGCCCAAGTTTTGCCGCTTTTTATGCGGCCCACGGGTGACGGTCAGTCCCCACGTAATCAGCGGGGCGACATCGCCAGGCCAGCAGTGCTGAATCGGCAACGCCCCCAAATCGACCTCGCCGCCTTCGCGCCGCACGGTTTGGCACAGCGGCTTGCTGACCTGCTTGGGGGCCATATTCAGCACGTTTTTAAACACCGGCCATTTATCCCACAGGTCTTTAATGCCTTTGGGTGGCTCGGGTTCTTTGAGGGTGGCCAAGAGCTGCCCGACCTCGCGGAGTGCCATCACGTTGTCGGCCCCCATACCCAGCGCGACGCGCTCTGGCGTGCCGAACAAATTGGCCAGTACCGGCTGGGTGTAGCCGGTGGGCTGCTCAAACCACAGCGCGGGGCCTTCTGCCCGCAACACGCGGTCACAGATTTCGGTCATTTCAAGCTTGGGGGACACCGGCAGGTGAATCCGGTGCAGCAAGTGGCGGGATTCGAGGCCGGCAGCAAAGTCGCGGAGGTCTTGGTAGCGCATAGTCAGGGGGCAACACGTCAATAAAAAGAAGCCGCAGTGTAGCAGGCTGGCTAGGCAGACAGGCCGCCGCCCACCACCCTGCGGCTTGAAATGGGGGCGGGGCATTGTTTGCGCAAAATCAATAAACCGTGCCGCGCAAATCCTGTAAAATTCCGCCAGCAAAAAATCTGATTATCATTTGATTACCCAACACCTGAAACCGGCGTTCGGATTTTAGGGAATCCTAGGAGAAAACCCCCATGAAAAAACTCGCAACCGCACTGTGCGTAGGCGCAGCACTGGCTTCTTCCGCTGCAATGGCCGCTCAAGGCGACATCTTGGCGCGTTTCCGCGTTGTCAACGTCAGCCCAGATGTCAGCGTTGACAAGACCCTGAGCGTACTGAAGGCTGACCTGAAGGATGACACCATCCCTGAGCTCGACTTCACCTACATGATCACCAACAACATCGGTGCTGAGCTGATTCTGGGTACTTCCCGCCACAAAGTAACCGCTGACCGCACCCCTCTGGGCGGCGGCGTGGGCAATATCGGCAAGGTGAGCGCATTGCCACCGACCCTGACTTTGCAATACCACTTTGCACCAGACAGCGCGTCTTTCCGTCCTTACATCGGTGCTGGCCTGAACTACACCGTGTTCTATAACGACGGCATCAAGACTGAAGTCGGCGAAGCACAAACTGACCGCAGCAGCTTCGGCGGCGCGTTGCAACTGGGTGCTGACTTCCCAATCGCCAAGAACCTGTTCGTTAACGTTGACGTGAAAAAAATCTGGATGAAGACCGATGTGACCGGCACCACCGGCGCAATCAAAGGCGCACATCTCGGCACCATGGAAATCAATCCTTGGGTGTTCGGTATTGGCGTTGGCATGAAGTTCTAATTCACCCCCTCTCGGGCTGAGTTAAGAACGGGCACCGTTTTCGCTGTGCCGATCATGGCGTATCCCTTGTGGGATGCGCCATTTTTTTTGGGAGGGTCGTGTGACCCTGCCGCTACACATCTATGCGAGGCTTAAAGTCAACCTAGCCAATCCTGTCGTGTCGGGGGAGTGGAAAGCTTGACCCCTTGTGTTTATATAAATTCAATCTAATCAATTGGTTAATCAGAACACGGCATGGGAGAGCCAGCCATACCTATCCGTACCCTGACAAACACTATACGAACAAATATAATAACGATTTGGGTCGCCCCCCCCATGTGGGGCTCCCCTTAAAGAAGCTGTCCACATGCTGCGATACTTGGGTGAGTCTGCGTTGAAATGCCCCCAAAAACATGCGTATGGACTCAGTTCCAACGCCGCTTCTTGGGGGGGCATTTTGCTTTGGCAACCCTTTTGCTCGCTAGCGCGTAAACAGCTTCTTAGCGCCTGTTCAAAGGCTCGCAGACTTTGAACAGGCGCTAAGATTTAAACTTCACACGAGAGAGTATGCGATGACCATAGATTGGCTTCACTTTTCCCCTTGGACCTCCTTGCTAGGGGGGGCGTTAATTGGGCTGGCGGCGGGGGGCTTGATGTTTAGCCTTGGCCGTATTGCGGGGATTAGCGGTATTTTGGCCGGCATGTTCAGCACCACCGGCGATGAGCGCGTTTGGCGTGTTGCCTTTGTACTCGGCCTGCTGACCGCACCGGTCTTGGCGCGGCTGACCGTGGGCTTGCCCGTGATGACCTTTGAAGCCAGCCCCACCACGCTGGTGGTGGCAGGCTTGCTGGTGGGCTTGGGGACGCGCTACGGCTTTGGTTGCACCAGTGGCCATGGTATTTGCGGCTTGTCGCGGCTCTCGGCACGGTCGTTGGCGGCCACGCTGCTGTTTATGGCGGGCGGCTTTGTGACGGTGTATGGGGTGCGGCACGTTTTGGGAGGGGCAGCATAATGCGGGCAATTTTTGCATACCTGATGGGGCTATTGTTTGGCGTGGGCTTGATGGTGGCTGGGATGACCAATCCCGCCAAAGTATTGGGATTTTTGGATTTGGCCGGTGCGTGGGATCCCTCGTTGATGGGGGTGATGGTCGGGGCGATTATTGTCACGCTGGGGGTTTTTACTCTGACCCGTCAGCGCGGTGTGAGCTGCTTGGGTGCGCCTTTACAGTGGCCGAGTGCCACCAACATTGACCGCCCGCTGATTTTTGGCAATGTACTATTTGGCGTGGGCTGGGGTTTGGCGGGTATTTGCCCTGGACCGGCGATTGTCGGTGTGGGGGCGGGCGTGCCGCAGGCGGTGATTTTTGCTGCTGCGATGTTGCTCGGGATGGCGGTGCATGGGGTGCTGACGCGTAAACGCCATTAAGCACCCGCTCAAAGTCTCAATGGTGCAGGGGGTGCCAAGGCGAAATGCAGGCCCACCCGAGCATCGCAGACTTCGAACAGGTTCTGAGTGTGCAGGGGCATCAAATCGGTAGACATACCGCATCGGCTACACAAGACGGCGAGGGGTTCGGGCATGGCGCGAACCCCTCGCCGCTTTTTTGCCAGTATGGGTGGCCGCTGCCGTGGCGGTTTCGCGCCTGTCGGGGGGGCAGGGACGAGGTACGCCGACGGAGCCTCCGTATCGGTGCGCTGCCTGTGCCGATGTCAGCTGGAAGCCGCCGCCAAAAAAGCGTAGCATCCGCGCTGAGCTATTTCCCCATCTTGCTGGAGACTTTTCATGAAACAAGCCCTCTCTCTTGCATTTGACCTCCGCAGCGACCAAGGCGATGTGCAGAGCATTGACGCTGAAATCCGCAAGGGCGCACGGCTGGGCGGCACCAATATGTGGGTGTTGATGTTCGCCATTTTGATTGCGTCGATTGGGCTGAACGTCAATTCCACCGCTGTGATTATTGGTGCCATGCTGATTTCGCCACTGATGGGGCCGATTATTGCCATAGGCTACGGCGTAGGGGTGTATGACTTCGCGCTGATTCGCCGCGCTTTTATCAATCTGGGCGTGTTTGTGGCGATTAGCCTGCTGACCTCGACCCTGTATTTTGCCGTCACCCCGCTATCCGAGGCGCAATCGGAGCTGCTGGCACGCACCACACCCAATCTATGGGATGTGCTGATTGCCTTTTTTGGCGGGGCGGCGGGTATGGTGGCCTTGACCCGCAAAAACATCTCGCCGATTACGCCAGGGGTGGCCATTGCCACCGCACTGATGCCGCCACTCTGCACCGCAGGCTATGGCTTAGCCAATGGCAATGTGCCCTTTGTGCTGGGGGCGTTGTTTTTGTTTTCGATTAACAGCGTGTTTATTGCCCTCGCCACCATCGTCTTTGCCAAGCTGCTGAAGCTGCCCAAGTTCACCCAAATTGACCCTGGGGTGCACACCCGCACCCATCTAATTACGGCGATTGCAGTCTTGGTGACGGTGATTCCGAGCGTGTATTTGGGCTACGAACTGGTGGTGCGCGAATCCTTTACCCGCACCACGCGGCAGGTGTTGGACGAGGTCAAAATCAAAGAGCACTTGGTGGTGCTGGGGCAAGAAGTCTCCGCCGACCGCAGCAGCATTGTGATTACGGTGACGGGCGATAGACCTTCCGAGGGACTGGCGCAGCGGATTGAAGCGCGTCTTGCCCAAGAAGGGATGCCCACCCGCATCACCATCCGCCATACCGGCAGCGAAAAAGTCGATTTGATTTCGCTAAAAAAGACCCTGCGAGAAGACCTTTACCAAGACACCGTCGGGCAGCTCACCCATGCCCAGCAACAAGTGGCCGCGCTGACAGCAGAAAACCAACACCTAAAAGCCGCAGGGCGAGACCGCGCCCAACTGGTGCGGGAACTTCGTGCCCAATACCCCAACGCCAGCGCCATTGCCGTCACCGAAGGGGCAGAAGAAGCCTCTACTACTCCGCCACCGCTGCCCGCCGCGCCAGCTTCACTTGGTGGTGCGCCGGTTGAGCTGGTGGTGCTGGATTTGCCGACTGCCCTTGCCGCTGCCGAGCGTATCCGGCTAGAAAACTGGCTGGCCATTCGCTTGGCAGGGCGCAAGGTGCGGGTGTTGGTGCAAGCCCCGCCAGTGGTTTTGCCGCCGGTGGCTGTGGCCTCGCCGCCGCCCGCCCGCGCCGCTCGCCGCAAAGCCCGTTAACCCGATTGACGGCACATTTCGCCTTGGCAGTGCTGACCCTCGCCCCTCGTGCGCCGCTTCTTCGGCGGCCGCCCGTGGAATCCGCTTCCCCCTCGTCAGGGAGGCTGTCAAAATGACCGCTACTTTCACCCCATCGGATGCCCGACCATGTACGAATCAGACTTCACCCTGTTTATGCAAGATTTCCTGCAAAAGAACCCCGCCGTGGCGGCCGCTCAGCAAACCTTGCGCCTGACCCACTGGGACAAAACCGTGGACATCGACGCACAACGCCGCTACGCCGAATCGGCCATCACTCGCAAAGCACAGGGGGCGAGTTTGCCCACAGCGCAGGCCTAATTTAGCGCCCCATGAACGCCCCGAAAAAACGGTTTGAGCTGCAATCAACCCGTCTATTTCGGGGCGTTTCAATTGCTGTCTAGGGCAGGCGGGTGGCCGACGGCGAGGTCGGGTTGAGCCCCGACTGCCCTTACTTGCCGACCGTGAATCGGTGCGCCCCCACGGCGCGGCGGGGTTTCCCCTGCTGTTTCGCCCCCGCCCCGCGTTTCTGCCCACGTCATTCGCCCAAGCCGATACAATCGCGGCATGAATCCGCTCCCTCTTTTCTCCCCCCAAGCTGACGATACCGTCGCCCTCGACCACTACGCCGAACGCGCTTACCTCGAATACGCCATGAGCGTGGTCAAAGGCCGCGCCCTGCCCGAACTCGCCGATGGGCAAAAACCCGTGCAACGCCGCATCCTGTTCGCCATGAAAGACATGGGACTGGTGTCCGGCAGCAAGCACGTCAAATCCGCCCGTGTGGTGGGCGAAATTCTCGGCAAATACCATCCCCACGGCGACAGTTCGGCCTACGAAGCTATGGTGCGTTTGGCGCAAGATTTTGTGATGCGCTACCCGCTGATTGATGGCCAAGGCAACTTTGGCAGCCGCGATGGCGATGGGGCGGCGGCGATGCGCTACACCGAAGCCCGCCTGACCCCGCTGGCCGAGCTGCTGTTGTCCGAGCTAGACCAAGGCACGGTGGACTTTATCCCCAACTACGATGGCGCGTTTGAAGAGCCGCAGTTGCTGCCCGCCCGTCTGCCGATGGTGCTGCTGAATGGCGCGTCGGGCATTGCCGTGGCCATGGCGACCGAAATCCCCCCACACAATCTGCGCGAAGTGGCGGCGGCGGCCTGTGCCTTGCTGGCCAACCCTACGCTGACGCTGGATGAGGTCATGGCCTTTATCCCCGCACCTGACTTTCCAGGGGGGGGGCAAATCATTACCGCCCCTGACGACCTCCGTGCCGCCTATGCCACGGGGCGGGGCAGTGTGCGGGTGCGCTGCCGCTGGGTGGTGGAAAAGCTGGCGCGTAACCAATGGCGCGTGGTGGTCACCGAGCTGCCCCCTGGGTGCTCGGCACAAAAGGTCTTGGGCGAAATTGAAGAGCTGACCAACCCTAAACTCCGCACCGGCAAAAAAGCCCTGAGCGCGGAGCAGCAAAACCTAAAAAACCTGATGCTGGCGCAGCTAGAGCGGGTGCGGGACGAATCCGACCAAGCCAGCCCCGTCCGCTTGGTGCTCGAACCCAAATCCAGCCGCCTCGACCCCGATGCCTTTATGAACCTGCTGCTGGCCGAAACCAGCCTAGAAGGCAATGTGTCGATGAATATGGTCATGCTGGGCTTGGATGGCCGCCCCCAGCAAAAAGACCTGTGTACCATTCTGCGCGAGTGGCTGGACTACCGCATGGCCACCGTGGTGCGGCGATTGGGCTACCGCCTCAGCAAAGTTGAACAGCGCGTACACATCCTTGAAGGGCGGCTGGCGGTATTGCTACGGATTGAGGATGTGATTCGGGTGATTCGGGAATCGGACGAGCCCAAGCCCGAGCTGATGGCGCGGTTTGGGCTGTCAGAGATTCAGACCGACGACATCCTCGATATTCGCTTGCGTCAGTTGGCGCGGCTAGAAGGGGTGAAGCTGGAACGAGAGCGCGATGCCTTGCAGGGCGAATCCCATACCTTGCTGCATTTGCTGGCCGATACCACCGCCCGCACCGCGCTGGTCAGCCAAGAAATCCAAGCCGATGCCGACCGCTTTGGCGATGACCGCCGCAGCGAAGTCCGCAGAGCAGACAAGGCCGTGCTCACCCACGCCGCCCCCGACGAAGCGATGACCGTGGTGCTGTCTCAAAACGGCTGGATTTGGGCACGGGCAGGGCATGGCATCGACACCGGTAATTTGGCGTTTAAAGACGGCGACACCCTTGCCCATGTGGTTGAAACCCGCAGCATTCATCCGCTGGTGGTGCTCGACAGCAAGGGGCGCAGCTATACCCTAGACTGTGCCGACCTGCCCACCAGCAAGGCGGGGGTGCCGCTGACGGCGTTGCTTACCTTACAAGACCAAGCCAGCGTAGTGGCAGTGCTGTCTGCCCCTGCGGCAAGCCGTTGGTTGGTGGCCAGCAGTGGCGGCTATGGCTTTATTGCCACGCTGGGCGATATGGTCAGCCGCGTTAAAGCCGGTAAAGTGTTTTTGACGGTAGAGGCCAACGAAACGGCCTTGCCCCCTGTGGGGTTGTCCGCTGCGGCATCCGAGGCGCAAGTGGTGGTGGCCAACAGTGCCAGCCGGTTGCTGGCGTTTCCGCTGTCCACCCTCAAAACCATGAACAAGGGGCGTGGGCTGATGTTGATGCAACAAGAAGCCACCGAAGCCGTGGTGGCGATGGGCGTGGTGCAGGGCGACCGTGCGGTGCTGTCCACCGTGTTGCGCGGCGGGCGGGTGGACGAGGTCAAGCAGCCCTTGGCCGAGTTCGCAGGCAAACGCGCCGGACGCGGCAAGCCGACTGCGAAAAAAATGCACATTATTGCGATTCGCTAGAGCAGAAGCCCCGCAGGACGGGCACGCCCCACGGTGCGGTTTTTGCCCTGTGGTTTGCGCCCGTCATGGCTTCCATGCCAAACTTCCCGCTTGTTTTGCCCTGATTGCCACCCCGCTATGAACCGTTTGCCCCGTCACGAAAATATCCTGAAACTCATCCGTGCCAATGGCTTTATGCCGATTGAAGAACTGGCGCGGCGGTTGGATGTCACGCCTCAAACCATCCGCCGCGATATTAACCAGCTCTCCGAAGAAAACCTCCTGCGCCGCTTTCATGGCGGAGCCGCCCTCGGCCCATCGGTGGAGAACGAAGAATACGCCGTGCGCAAGGTGAAGCACCAAACCGAAAAAGCCCGTATTGGTGAGTTGCTGGCCAGCCATATCCCTGATGATGCCTCGTTGTTTATGAATATCGGCACCACGATTGAAGCCGTGGCGCGTGCCCTGTGCGAAACCCACAAACACCTCCGCATTGTCACCAACTGCATCAACGTCGCCACCGTCCTGACGCGGCGGCAAGACTTTGAAATCATCATTACCGGTGGCGTGGTACGGCACAAAGATGGCGGCATTACCGGCGTGGCGACCTTGGACATGATTGAGCAATTTAGGGTGGATTACGCCATTGTCGGCGCGTCTGGCGTGGATTTGGACGGCTGGCTGATGGACTACGATTACCGCGAAGTCCGTGCCGCCCAAGCCATGATGAAAAACGCCCGCCAGCGGTTTTTGGCGGTGGATTCGAGCAAGTTTGGGCGCAATGCCATGATGAAGCTGTGCCACATCGGTGAGGTCAACGATATTTTCACCGACGACTCCCCGCCTGATGACTTGCTCCCGATTTTGGCGGAGAAAAACGTCCGGCTGCATGTGGTGGATAACGTCGGGTAAGGCCGCTGCGCCATGCAAACGAAAGTGCCTGTGGTTGATTTTGCCTGTGACCCCCAGAAACCTAAAAGCTTTTAGGTTAATCCGACCGGCACGGGCATTCGCTGGCGATGGTCGAAGCCAAGTGTGAGTCGATCAATCCTGCCAATGCCGCCGAGCAGGCCAAAGGAAATTAAGCAGCACCGGTGCAAACTGCTGTTGAAAATGGCCACCGGCAAGACACCCACCGCTGCTGCCCTCATCTAGCGGCTGTTCGAGGCCAACGCCATCACCCGTGTGCTGTTCGTATTCCGCTGGCTAAGCAAACTGAAGCAGGCTCTGAGGACAAGCGATCATGACTACCGAGTTTTTTCCTATATTTTCTATCACCAACGATCAAATCGTTAGTGATGAGCAACTGGGCAGCAAAGAAAAATTCTGGTTTAAGCGGGACGGCAAACTTTGGCTATTCAAAGAAGTTCGAGTTATTCAAAAGCCTGATGGCTCTGTGCCAACCGGCGAAGATTGGGCAGAAAAGGTGGCGGCAGAAATCGCCCACTTGATGAACATTCCCGCGGCCACTGTTGAACTGGCAGAGTGTAAAGGGCGTTGGGGTTGTGCCTGCCTCAATTTCACCTCACCAGCGCAGCAGTTGATGCATGGGAATGAGGTTATGGCAGGTTATCTGAAAGGCTATGACCCTGAAATGCGTTTTCAGCAGTCCAGCCATACCGTCGAAAATATCATCAAGGCCATCAGAGCCATGTTCCCCAAGGCCAATGAACATCGCACCGTGCTGCGGCAGTTGGCCAGTTATCTGGTGTTGGACGCGCTGATTGGCAATACGGATCGCCACCACGAAAACTGGGGCTTGCTTTGGCAGGAGCTGGTAAATGTTGACGAGGTTAGCGAAGCCGCGCGCCTTGAAAAGCAATACGACATCGCGCCCAGTTTTGACCATGCCTCATCGCTGGGCAGGGAACTGCTAGACGAAAAACGAGCCGATATTCTGCGGCGCAGCGCGGTTGAGGCTTATATTCGGAAGGGCAAAGGCGGCATTTTCTTCCCTGCCGGAAAGCGGGGGGCGAATCCCCTTCAACTGGTAGAATCAACGGCCAATGATCACCCAGATTATTTTCAGCCAACTTTGGCCGCATTGCGCGGCATTCCGCTGGCAAAACTAAGCGATATTTTGAACCGTGTGCCGCCTGACAGAATCAGCCATGATGCCAGTGCCTTTGCCAAGGAAATGCTGCGGGTGGCTTACGAAAGCTTAAGGAGGATTGGTTCATGAGAACCTTGTTTTTGGCTTGGCAGGCAACCACTGATAGAGCGTGGTTTCCTATTGGTCGCCTAGAGGCGGACACCGAGCATTCCCTCTACCGATTTTGCTATACGCAGGGTGTCATTGGTGCCAAGAAAGTTGGCTTTCACACTCTCGCATCTTTCCCTGCACTTGGGGAATCCTATCAATCCTCCGAGTTGTTCCCGATGTTTAAAAATCGGGTTTTAGGCAGTCAGCGTCGCGATTTTGCACGCTATCTGGCTTCTTTGGGTTTGGAAACGCCTGACCCCATCGAGATTTTGGCTGTCTCCGGCGGCGAGCGGCAAACCGATAGTTTTGAGGTATTCCCCAAAATTGAGAAGGAAGCCGATGGCACCTTCCGTTGCCGATTTTTTCTGCATGGCCTGCGACACATGAGCGAAGCGGCACAGGCAAGGGCGCAACATCTGGTTCCGAGCGAACGGCTTGGCGTTTCCGTGGAGTTGAACAATCCCAAATATGGTTTGGCGATTCAACTCACCAGCCAGCCAGATTATGAGTTCATCGGCTGGACACCCCGTTATATCGTCCCCGACATTCTGAAATCCATCACCAAAGCCCATGACATCCGTGCCACGATCATCAAGGTCAATACGGAGGGTGTGCCGCTGAATCGTCGCGTGCTGGTTGAGATGAAAGGCGTTTTACCCGCCGATTACGAACCGATGGCTGACGATGTTTTTCTGCCTTTCGCCAATCTGGGTTAATACCTACCAACGCTCACGCACGGCTTCACCGTGAGGCAGTGCAGCAACGCCAGTGATTGCGCCAGAAATAGACGCGGCGCATTCGGGACTGGAAAGCGACACTCCCCCCCCAAAGTTGAACAAGCATCCAACCCTGAGGGACAGTTCACCCCCAACCCACAGGGGCTTTTCACCCAACAGTCCTCGGGCAGCTAGACACCGCCCACCGATGGCGCAGCGGCTTCCCCCTCCGGCACTTCTGCCGCCTCGGTGGCATCTGCCGCAGGGGCAACCGCTACAGCAGGCGGGGTCAGCCGCTCAATCAGCCGCCATTCCACCTCCATCATCAGCTCGTCCACCCGCACCAAGCCGAGGCGCAGCACTTCGCCCGAGACGAGGTTATCCGGCAGCCCTGGCAAACGCTGCACCAGCGGCAGGTTGTCAAAGCGCAGCAGGTCTTCTTTAATCACGCGGGCGGTAACTTCTTGCACCTGTTCTTGCTGCAACCAGCGCAAGCACCAGAAGCGTTCCGTCTGGTCTTGGAAAGCGTTGTAGGCCGAATAAGCTGCATCAAAATCTCGCAGAATGGTGAACAGCTCGGTGCTGCCCGCCACGAATACCGGCGGCTCTTCGCGCACCATCGCCACAATCTGCCGCTGGTTCACAAAGTCCACAGCACGGCGCAGCGGCGAGCTTGACCACGCATACTGTGCCACCCCCAAACCGACGTGCGGCTGGGCGGTGGTGACCATTTTGACCTTGCCTTGGGTTTGGGCACGGTAAATAGCCGGAATACCTGCTTTGTCGAGCTGCCCGCCCCATTCGCTATTGGCCAAAATCATCAGCTCGGCCACCAGCTTGTCCATCGGCTCGCCCCGCTGACGGCGGGTGATGGTGATGTGCCCGTTGTCGATGCTGAAGTTGTAATCCTGCTGCGGCGGGCGGTTGGGGTCGGCTTTGCCTCGGTGGACTTCGAGCGCGTTGGCGAATTCCCACAGCCAGCGCAATTCGGCTTTAAATGGGTAGTCGATGCCGGGGTCGTTGGCGAGGGTTTCCGCGTTAAACAGCGGCTCTAGCGTGTCGTGGCGCAGGTTGGCGGCAATCGGCACCGCTTCGATGCGGGTTTCAAACCCCGACATCGAAAAATCCTCGGCGACATCAACATACAAGCTGACCGCAGGGCAGGCTTGACCCGCTTTGAGGGTGAAATCTTCAACCAGCGTATCGGGCAACATGGTGATTTTGTCGCCGGGGAAATACACTGTAGACAGCCGCGAATACACCAGCTTTTCAAGGGCAGAGCCCAGCGCAACGCCCAGTGTCGGGGCGGCAATGTGAATGCCCACCCGCCGTGTGCCATCCGCCAGCGTAACCAAGGAGAACGCATCGTCAATTTCGGTGGTGGCCGCATCGTCAATCGAGAACGCCACCACATCCGCCACCGGCAAATCGGTGGGTGGCGTGCCTGGGGCGCATTCGGCAAAGCCGCGTCCCTTGGGGAAATGCTCCAGCAGAAAGCCCGCCAGCAAATAATCTGGCACCGAGGGGATGCCGCCAGCAGCGGCAGCCAGCTTGAGCGGCGACAAGCCCGAAGTGCGGCAAGCGGCTTCGAGGGCTTTCCATTCCAGCGTGTTTTTGTCGGGACGGTGCAGCAGGGTCATCAGCTGCGAAGCGATGGCCTCGGGCAGCATCCCCGCCGCCAACTGTGCCGCCCATTCGGTGATTTGGACTTCTTGCAGGCGGCGTTTTTCTTGTCCAGCTAACGCCGCTTTGAGGATGTCTTCTGGTGCGGCGCGGTAACGTCCCCGCCCCTTGCGGTGGAAATAAATCGGCGCACTGTGCAAACGGAGGGCAATGGCGGCGGCCTCGACGGCAGAAGGGGGGTGGCCAACATAGTCTTGGGCGAGGGCTTCAAAGCCGAATTCGTCTTGCCCGCAGCATTCCCACAAAAAACCAATGTCCACTTCCGCCGCAATGGCTTCGGCGGTCGGCAAAAAATCGGCGAGGGGCGAGGTAAAGCGCAACAACACATGGTTGGTTTTGATTTTGCTGCGTTTGCCGTGGGGGGCTTCGACTTGCAAGGCGGCATCGGTGCTGCTCAATACGGTGCCTACTTTAAAACCGCCGTCTTCTTCGTAAAATACGTTCATCGCGAGATACCTTGCTAGTCTGCCCCCTAGGCAAGGGGGAGGTTTGAAGAGTGAAACAGAAGGGGCTTGGGGGCAGGCGGATGGGCCACCAGCGCAAAAAGCCAGCGGGGGATTATACCAGTGCCGCGCCCTCTACCGAGGCACACCCCACTGGCATCAAAAAGGGTTTGATGTTGGCTGGTGAACAAGGCACGATGGGGCTTCTTGTCTCTCATGCTGCGAACCGCCATGCCTCACACTGATACCACTGCCCTGACCCGCGAAGCCGCCGAACTCGAAAAAGCAGCCCGTCCGCTGACTGTGGGTTGGGATGCTTCTTTGGCCGCACATGTGCTGTACCTCGCCCTGAATCTGAAGTGCGTCGCCGAAACCCGCACCAATACCCGCTTATCCGAAGCCGCCAAAGGCTTGGTGCGCTTTCTGCACGAGCGTATCCACCAACCCGTGCCGGGCGAAATCCACTTTGCTGATGAGTTGCGGATGCGGCTGTCGCTGATTACCCAGTATGCCGAGGGGGAACACACCGCCACACCAACCAAGGTAAATGCGCAGGGGCGGGTTTTTGCGCTGGCAGCGGCCTCGCTAACGGCGGCAACCCAAGCCCAGCAACTGGGGCATTTTGGCTTCGAGGTCGTCTCGTTTAGTGCCGTGGCCGCTTTGGCCGAAGCCGCTGACCAGCAACGCCCTGACAAGCTGCTGGTGCTATTTGATGACGAAGACAGTACCAGCAAAGCCAATACCCTACGAGCACTGGGTGAGCTCCGGCGCAGCGTACTGGCGGGCGTGCCGCTGGTAGTGCAGTCCTCCGAAACCAGCTTTGAATCGCGTTTGGCTGCCGTGCGGGCGGGGGCGGGGGCGTTTTTGCCATGGCCTTGCCCAATTAACGATGTGCTGAATGCCCTCTCGCCGGTGGTTGACATCGCCGACCCCTCACCGTTGCGGGTGATGCTGGTTGAAGACGCGGATTCTTTGGCCAGTTTTTACGCCAGCATCCTTGCCGAGCAAGGTGTGGATACGGTGGTGGTGAACCATCCCAATACGGTGTTGGACAGCATTATCACCTTCCGCCCTGACCTGATTCTGCTGGATATGTACCTGAAAGACTGCTCAGGTCTAGAGATGGTCAACATCATCCGCCAGCAGCGGTATTTGGAGGGGATTAGTATTGTGCTGATGGCCACCGAGCAGCAACGCCAACGCCACCAAGATGCCTACGCCTTGGGCGTGGATGGTCTTTTGGTCAAGCCGTTGGCAGCGGATATGTTGGTCACGACCATTACCGCCCGTGCCCGTCGCCATCGGCGCTTGTTTAGCCATCTGGCCAGCGATAGCCTGACCGGCACGCTGTCGCATTCTTATTTCTTCGCCCAATTGGATGTAGAACTGGCTCGCGCCGCCCGCAGCCATGTTCCGCTGACCTTGGCACGGATTAACCTCGACCACTTCAAAGAGGTGAACGACGTGTACGGCCATCCCACCGGCGACCAAGTCTTGCGGGCTTTGGCGCGGATGCTGACCGAGCGACTGCGTCACAGCGATGTGGTAGGGCGGTTTGGCGGCGATGAATTTGCGATTATTTTGCCGGACACCCCTGCGGATGTGGCGGCTGAGGTGATTGATGCGTTGCGCGAAGCCTTTGCTAAGGTGACGCACTGCGCCAACCACGCCAGCTTTCACCTGACCTTTAGCGCGGGGATCGCTACCAGCCATGATGGGATTGAAGTCCCTGCCTTGGTGGCGGCGGTCGGCGCGGCATTGGATGCCGCCAAGGCTGTGGGCGGTGGCTGTGTGCGCGAGGAGGGGGTGGTGGCCAAGCCCGCCCCGCTTAGCGTCGGCTGAGCCTTCCCCTGTCGGCGAGGCCGCGACATAGCCCGCACAGGAATGGCCAAAACAAAACGCGCCAAAAAAGCAGTGTTGGACGGTCAACCAACGTGCATTTTTGGCGCGTTTTAGCCTTGATTTATCCGAGTTTGGCAGACTTTGAGCCCGTGATTAGATTCGGCGTAGTGAAGCCGCTCGGTGAACGAATCGTGACGACGAGAGTGTTCTGCGCCCGCTGCCGCCAGCCGTGGCGCGGGAGATACTCTCGCCGCCGTGACACCCCTCCAGTAGGGGGCTTAGACTTTGAAGGCCGATAGTGCCGCGTGAATCGTCTCGGTCAGGGTCTGTCCCCGTGCCAAGCACGCACTGACCGAGGTGCCGCCCACCCAGTTGCCCGCGACAAAAAGGCGGTCGTTGGCCAGCGTCGGCAGCCAGCTAGCGGCCAACAGCATCTGAGCATCGCCCTGTGGCATGGCGGCGGGATGGCGGGTAATGCGCTCAAACACCGGTGCGGCCTGAATGCCAAGGTGGGTGTGCAGCTCGGCATCCAAAAACCGCGTCAGCACGGCATCGGCAAGGTGTGCCCGCTGCGGTGCCAGCATCCCCCCGACACGGGTGGTCAGCAGCACTTCATCATGCGGCGCACGTCCGGTAAACATCGACGAAGCAAACACCGTCCCCAGCGCGAAAGCGTGCTCGACCGGTGGATTGAATCCGCCCATGCTGTTGAGCGCGTGGCCGATGTCTTGCCGTTTATACGCCCGATGAATCAAGGCCAAGGGGGCGTAGTGTATCGCCCCGATTGCTTCGGCAGCATGTGCCCAATGCGGCTGCAACAGTGCCGCAGCGGCAGGGGCGGGCAAGGCGAGTACCACAGCATCGACGGCTTGCACCCACTGCCCCGCCACCACACACCACCGCCCTTCTGGTCGCCGAATCAGCGCATTGACGGCAGCATGGGTGCGGACTTTAAGCTGCCCAGCAAGGGCTTCAGGCAGCATCGCCATTCCGCCATTCAGGCTGGATAGGGCATCAAGTGGCGGCATTAGCTGCGGCACGATGGCGTGCTGGGCGGCATCGGTGGCAACCAGCTCGGGCAGTGTCAGCGGCATCAGCAATGTATCGGGGTCGGCGGCCAAATACATGGCGAGCAGCGGGGCGATGGCGTAGTCGGTAATTTCTTTGCCCAGCCGATGACGAAAGAACGCGCCAACGGTGTCGGGGGCTTCCACCGGTGTCCGAAAGGGGCTGTGCCGGCGTAAAGGCTCGGAAGCGATGCGCCATTTGGCTTGCCGCGAAAAAAATCCCCCAAAGGCGGTACTGAGCGGCCCCGTCGGCAGGGTTTGGTAACGCCCGTCTTTGAGGATGTCGCACTTGCGCCGTGGCAGCGGGACGGTTTGGCACACGGCTTCAAGGTCGAGTGCGTCGAGCAGTGCCGCTGTTCGGGCATCGACCTGCATGGCATCCACCCCTTGTTCCAGCAGATACGCGCCGGCTTGCACCGAGGACAACACGCCACCGACGTGGCTGTGGGCTTCAAACACGGTGACGGCATAGCCTGAAGTCTGCAAATACCACGCGGTCGCCAGCCCAGACAATCCTGCGCCAATCACAGCAATATGGGGTGGGGCAGGGGGGGGGAGCGTCTGGTTCACGGCGGTGGCCTTATCTTTGGTGGGAGGAAGGCCACGCGGGGCGGGGCGCACAGGGAAGGTGAGGGCGCGAGGCGCTGAGGTTGCACCAAAATAAGGGTAGTGAGGACTTAGAACCTGTTTACGATCTGCGAGACTCGGGTGATCCTGCGTTGAAATTCGAAAAAAACATGCGCATTGACCGCGCATCAACTCCGCTTTTTTTCCGAATTTCGCCTTGGCAACCCCTGCGCCATTGAGATCGTAAACAGGTTCTTAGGTTAAGCCCACAAACCGCTGGTCCATGCTCAGGGCGGGGGTATCCCGTCCGGCCATCGCCACAATCCGTGCGGGGACACCGGCAACGGTGGCATGGGGCGGTACGGCTTCGAGTACCACGCTGCCCGCGCCAATTTTGGCACACTCGCCGACGGTGATATTGCCGAGTACGGTGGCGTTTGCGCCAATCAGCACGCCGTTTGCAATCTTGGGATGGCGGTCGCCGCTTTCTTTCCCTGTCCCGCCGAGTGTCACCCCCTGCAGAATCGAGACGTTATCGCCGATAACGGCGGTTTCCCCCACCACAAAGCCGGTGGCATGGTCGAGCATAATCCCCCGCCCCAGCTTGGCCGCAGGGTGAATGTCCACGCCCATCACCTCTGATACCCGATTTTGCAAAAACAGAGCCAGCGTACGCCGCCCCTGCTGCCACAACCAATGGGTAACACGATAAGACTGGATGGCGTGGAAGCCTTTGTAATACAGCAGCGGGGTGGAATACGCATCGCAAGCAGGGTCGCGAATATAGTAGGCCTCGATGTCGGTCAGCATGGCTTCGCACAAGGACGCATCGCTGGCGAGGGCTTCGCTAATCAGCTCCATGACGGCGCGGCTGTCCATGACCGCTGCACCGAGCTTGGATGAGAGGTGAAAGCTCAGCACGTCTTCGATGCTGCGGTGGCGCAACACCGTCATGTGCAAAAAGCTGGCCAAGAGCGGCTCATCTGCCGCACTGGCTGCGGCCTCGCAATGCACAGCTTGCCAAAGTCGGGAACGTAAAGAAGCGGGAGAAGTGTCCATAGCGGCAGCAAACCTAGCAAGAAAACACATACACAGAAAAATGGCGTAAGGCATTGCACCTCACCAAAGCAAAACCCCCACAGAGCCGAAGTTCTGTGGGGGTTTTGTTGAATCTGGGTACTGGTTGCGGGGACAGGACTCGAACCTGTGACCTTCGGGTTATGAGCCCGACGAGCTGCCAACTGCTCCACCCCGCGCCAGAAAGAGAACGTACTATAACGACCAGCGTGAGGGTCGTCAAGCACTTTCGTGAAATTAAACCTTAAAGCTGGCCAAGGTCTGGTTAAGGCTGCCCGAAGCCAAGCCCAATTCTTCTGCTTTGTGGCGTATCGTTTGGGCGTAGCCGCTGCTGGTTTCGACTGCGTGGTTAATTTGCGTCAGCTCGCTGCCTACGGCTTCGATGTCGTGGCGAATCGCTTCGGCGTTATTGGCGGTTTGCGCCACGACATCAGCGGCATCGTTCATGAGATTGCGGGTTTGCTCAATCGTATCAATCACCGTGTGCGAAGCTGCCACCAAGGCGCGGCTTTCATTGGCTTGACCAGCCACTTCCTCCATAGTGGATTCGATGGTGGTCAGCACCCGTCCCACAAAGGTATTGGTTTCAGACAGCGTGGCTTGGGTTTGCGAGGCGAGTTTACGCACCTCATCCGCGACAACAGCAAAGCCTCGCCCTGCCTCACCCGCACGGGCGGCCTCAATCGCAGCATTTAGAGCCAGCAAATTGGTTTGGTCAGAAATGCCCGCAATCCGTGCCAAAATTTGGGTGATGTCGCGGATGTTTTGCGCCAGACCGTCAAAACGCTCGGCAATGGTGGTGCTGGCTTCGGCGTTACGGTTGACGGCGGCCACCATGGATTCGACTTGGTCGTGGGCTTGCCCTAGTTGATGGCTGAGCGTGTGGATACGCTCGGCCAACTCTCGTGCTTGGGTGGCCGAGCCTTTAGCGACGTTATGGATGTTTTGGTTGTAGCCGGTGACGTGCTTAACCCGTGTTGCGCTGTCCGCTGCACTGCTGGCCATGTCTTGGCAGCTTTGTTTGAGCGTGTTGGCCGTATTGCTATTGGTGGCCGCCGCACCGGTGGCATCTTGGAGCACGCCCCGCATATCGGTCAGCATATGATTGAAGTGGCCGGCCATCCGACCAATTTCATCGTCGCTTTCAATGGTGATTTTCCGCCCAAGATCACGGCTCTTGGCAATGGCTTCAATATCAGAGCCAATTTTGACTAAGGTTTTGGCAAATAGCCCTGCCAGCCACCATGCCACCACCCCGCCCACCACAAAACATGCCAAGCCGACAAAAATCGACTGCAACAAAGAGCGCGTCAGCAGGGCTTGGACGTGGTCAATCTGAATATCGGCACACAGCACCACGGCTTCGCCCGTAGAAAGCTTGGCGGGGATAAAGGTCGAGCGGAAATGGCCAAAGGAGTCGGTATATTCGTCATAGCGACGTTGCCCATCGGCCAAGGTGGCTTTGAGGCCTTCGCTGGCATCGGTGTATTCGCCCCCAGGTTTTTTGAAATTGCCGGTGCGGATTTCTTCTTCACCCCCGCCATCCGAGACGTAAATCACTTTACCGGCTTCGTTGCGCCGCACCACATAGAGATAAGCCAAGCCGACTTTTTGAGCATAGCGGCCAAGTTTCAGGGTATTGCTGACCGCTTCGGTGTCGGCAATGGGAATGCCACTGGCGCGGTGTAGATAGTCTTCGCCGAGCAAGTCGGGCACGGTGTTGGCGGCGACCTGCAAGCGTTGGTCAATTTCATCGGTAATATTTTGTGAGCGCAGAAAAAATCCATACGCAGAATAGGTGATTACCGTAATGGCATTGAGCAGTAAAAACAAGGCCAATAATTTGTTTTTAATCGAAAAATGACGAAAACTCATCGTTTCTTTTTCCTGTTGGTAGGGTGGGGCGGTGCAGCATGATGCCCCTTTGTGGATAACGACCAAGAAGCCGCCCAAAAAGGGGGTGTGGTAATCTTGGCGCACAATGTAACTCAAAACTAACAGCCCAATGACGACTGCCCCAGCTCACACGCTTTACCTTGCCTCTGCCAGTCCTCGGCGGCGAGAACTCCTTACGCAGCTGGGCATTCGTGTTCAGCGTCTTGAAGCCAGCATTGATGAAAGCGTCCTCGCTGGCGAAAGCCCCTACGACTACACCCTCCGTCTTGCCATTGCCAAAGCAGCGGCAGGCTGCCAAGTGCTGGCGCACAGTGGGCAGGCGAGCCACCCCCTCTTGGCCGCCGATACCACCGTGGCCACCGATACAGGGCACATCCTCGGTAAGCCGGCTGATGCTGCCGAAGCCCGTACCATGCTCGATGCCTTATTGGGACAGACCCACAGCGTATTTACCGCCGTTGCCGTGCAGCAGGGGGCGCGTTGCTTAACCGCCGTCTCGCATAGCCGCGTCACCATGGTGGCCTTAACCCCCGACCAGCGGGATGCCTACATTGCCAGCGGCGAGCCGTTTGACAAGGCCGGGGCGTATGGCATTCAGGGCTTGGCAGGGGCGTTTATTGCGCACATTGAGGGGAGCTACTCCGGTGTAATGGGCTTGCCCCTCTGCGAAACCGCCACCCTTCTTGCGCACTTTAACCTCGATGTATTGACCCCCCACAGGCAAGCACAATGAATACCAGCGAATCCATCTTGCTGACCCAGTGGCAGCGCGAAGTGGTGCGCACCAGCGAAGAAATTTTGGTCAACATCACCCCGCAAGAAACCCGTGTCGCCCTACTTGAAGATGGCATTGTGCACGAACTGCATGTCGAGCGGGCCGCCAGTCGGGGGCTCGTTGGCAATATCTATTTGGGTAAAGTACGACGTGTGCTACCAGGGATGCAGTCTGCTTTTATTGAAATCGGGTTGGAGCGAGCGGCTTTTCTGCATATTGCCGATATTTTAGAGTTACGCCAACGCCCAGAAGTCCCTGTTCGGATTGAACATATGATTTACGAAGGGCAAACCGTACTGGTACAGGTCATCAAAGACCCCATTGGCACAAAAGGCGCGCGGCTTTCTACCCAAATCAGCCTAGCGGGGCGGTTTTTGGTGCATCTACCGCAAGAAACCCATATGGGGGTGTCGCAAAAAATCGATAGTGAGGCCGATCGTCAGCTGCTGAAGCAACGCCTAGAAGCGCTGCTGCCGGTGAATGGCACACGCGGCTACATCATCCGCACCAGTGCCGAAACCGCCAGCGACGACGAGCTGGCCGCCGATGTCACCTACCTGACCAAGCTCTGGGCCGACATCGAAACCCGCGCCGCCCATAGCCCCCCGCAAACCTTGCTCTTTCAAGATTTGTCCTTGGCGCTGCGCGTATTGCGGGACATGGTAAGTGGCCACACCGAAAAAATCATCGTCGATTCCACCGAAAACCACAGCAAGATGGTGGAGTTTGCCGAAGAGTATGTCAGTGCGGCGCTGCCCCGCCTTACCCGCTACAGCGGCGAACGCCCCGTGTTTGAAATGTATGGCATCGAAACCGAAATCCAAAAAGCCTTGGCGCGGCGGGTCAATCTGAAATTTGGGGGCTACCTCATCATTGACCAAACTGAGGCCATGACCACTATTGATGTCAATACCGGCGGCTTTGTTGGGGCGAAGAGCTTCGAGGACACGATTTTCAAAACCAACCTCGAAGCCACCCACACCATTGCACGGCAACTCCGGCTGCGGAATTTGGGCGGCATCATCATTGTGGACTTTATCGACATGGACAACCCACACCACCGCCAAGTGGTGTTGCTGGAGCTGGCGCGTGCCTTGGCGCGGGATCGCACCCGCGTCACGCTGAATGGCTTTACCAGCTTGGGGCTGATTGAAATTACCCGCAAACGTACCCGCGAAAGCTTGGCCCATGTGCTGTGCGAGCCTTGCCCGACCTGCCAAGGGCGCGGTGAAATCAAAACCGCCCAAACCGTGTGCTACGAAGTCCAGCGCGAGATTGTCCGTGAAGCGCGTCAATACGCGGCCAAGGGCTTCCGTATTTTGGCGGCACAGTCGGTGATTGATATGTTTCTGGACGAGGAATCCCAAAGCCTTGCCATGCTCATCGACTTTATTGGTAAACCTATTTCGCTGGCAGTGGAAAGCCAATATACCCAAGAGCAATTTGATGTGGTGCTAGTGTAGTTGACATATCAGGGCAATCGCATTTTGAAGGCAACTTATTGATTCAAAAAAGATTATTATCTATTCTGCGTTGTGTAGATCAGAAGAATAACTTGGAGCCTCAGTAGTTACGTAGATGGTGCGATTGCCTTCGCTGATATACGTTTTAAATTCACACCAAACGAGTTTCTTGGTAGCCCCCCCTGTAAGGCGCGTTTTTCGGTGGAAACGCCCGTAGCCCTTAGGCTTGGTGCTGAAATATAGCGCGGATGGGCGAGCCGTCCTATAATCGCCGGCATTGGCAGCCCGCATGACAGGCGGGGAAACGCCCCCATTCACCTAGTTATTTCCCCTATTCGGTAACGGCGCATGAGCGATTTTCAACTGAGTCTGCTTCTTCTTGGTATAGCAGTGGTTGGTGCAGTATTTGGCTATAACGCTTGGCAAGAACGACGCTTTCGCAAGCAAACCCACGCAGCCTTTCAGCGCAACCATCAAGATGTATTGCTGGAAATGCCCCATGCCGAAACGCGTGATGCACTGGCTGAACGCCTCGCCCCCTCGCTGGACGATTTTTCCCCCAATCCGCTCGACACCCCGTCTGAAAGCAGCGGCGAAACCCAAGCCGATACGCTGATTCGTCAGGCGCATACGCCGCCGCCCGCGCCCAGCAACCCGTTGGCCGTGCTGGCAGACAAAGCTTCCCAAGGCAGCAGTGGCACCACCGATGATGAGGCGTCGATAGTGCAGCAGGCCTTGATTGCCGCCATGCTCGACCCCCAGCTTGATTTTGTTGCCGATATTCGCTTTACCGAGCCGGTTAAATTTGACACCCTTCCTACGCTAGAAGAAAAGAAACGGGTGCAGATATTGGGCAGCAGTAGCGAAGGCATGTGGGAAGTCATCAAGCCACATGGCAGCTATCGCCAGCTGAATATCGGTCTGCAAATGGTGGATCGTAACGGCGCAGTGACCGAAGCCGACCTCGCCGCGTTTTGCACCCGCGTCCAAGCCTTTGCCGAAAGCCACGGTGCCAATGCCAGCTTTCCGCAGCGGCAAACTAAGCTCAATCTGGCGCGGGACGTAGACAGCTTCTGCGCCGAAGTCGATGTGCTGATTGGGCTGAATTTGCGTGCCGCGCTGCCCTTTGCCGGTACACGGCTGCGGAGCTTGGCCGAAGCCGCAGGGATGCAGCTCGAAAACGATGGCGCATTCCACTACCTGTCGGATTCTGGCAAAAGCCTCTACACCTTGGCCGATGCACGCAACAAGCCTCTCAACACCTCGACCCTTGCCGAGCAAGAGTTCACCGCGCTGACCCTGTTGTTTGACGTGCCACGGGTGGCGGGAGGGATTTCCGTGTTTGACCGTGCGGTGACGTTCTCGCGCCAGTTGGCGGCGGAGTTGGGCGCGGAGCTGATGGATGACAACAACCGTCCGCTGTCCGATACCGACATCACCACCATCCGCCAGCAATTGCAGCATATCTACAGCCGCATGGATGACCGAGGCATTGCCCCTGGTAGCGTGGCTGCCCTTCGTTTATTCGCATGACCACAGCCGCAGTCCCCTTGCCAACAGCCCGCGCAGCCGAATTGCGCGGGCTGTTGCATCGTTACGCCACCGAATACTACGTTTACGATGCTCCCTCGGTGCCAGATAGCGAATACGACACTCTATTTGCCGAGTTGCTGACCCTCGAAACCGCCCATCCCGAGCTTGCTACACCAGATTCCCCCACCCAGCGCGTCGGCGCACCCCCGCGTGCGGGGTTTGAGCCGGTGACGCACCGCAGCCCCATGCTGTCGCTGAATAACGTGTTTTCTGAAGCCGAGCTGGCGGGGTTTGA
>RRZT012323806.1_pt1 | contig 25741 bp, 23 predicted proteins | sample 2165551 | NCBI WGS metagenome assembly RRZT01 (sample SAMN10456910, study PRJNA506462) | wastewater metagenome | biome: wastewater; feature: sludge; material: wastewater sludge; isolation source: wastewater sludge with Escherichia coli K12::gfp cells carrying plasmid... | place: USA: Moscow, Idaho... | reverse complement strand
GGCTGGCGACGCATGCTCGAACGCTACAAAACAGCAATCACGCCCAAACTCTGCTTGGCTGAAGCTGTGGGACGTTGTATCAACAGCTAATTCAGACAAAGCCATAATCTTAGCTTTAGTGGAGCTAAGTGGATACCCCATAATTATATACAGCTATTCGATGCGTGCAAGGCGGGAGAGTTCCTCCGCATCGGTCTATCATGGTTGACAAGCAGGCGTCGCCCGGCATCGAAGCGGTGTCTTGCCGTTGGAGCAGGAGATTCAGGATGAAGGCCAAAAAGGTTTTGCAGATCGTTCGCGCGCTCGATTTCGCCGCCTGGGCGCATTCGGCACAGCGGCGCAAGGGCGGCGAACGCGAGCCTTACGTCAATCACCTGACCGAGGTGGCCCGGCTCGCGGCACAGGCGACCAAGGGTCGGGACGACAAGCTGATCATCGCTGCGCTCTTGCACGACGTGCTCGAAGACCAGGCGATGCGCGTGAATTACAAGATGCTCAAGGACAAATTCGGCAAGCGGGTGGCGCGCATCGTGCGCGAAGTGACTGACGATCGCAGCTTGCCCAAGGCGGAACGCAAGCGTTTGCAGGTCGTCCATGCGCCGCATCTGTCGCGCCGCGCGCGGATTCTCAAGATCGCCGACAAGACGGCCAACCTCAATTCGATCCTGCAAAGCCCGCCGGAGGACTGGTCGGTCGAGCGCAAGACCGAGTATTTTTCCTGGGCGGCCGAGGTGGTCGCCGGGTGCCGGGGCGTCAACCCCTGGCTTGAAGACCTGTTTGACGATCGCCTGAGCCATGGACAGTTCTAATGAAGATCGCTCGCTGTTCCGGCGCTGCGCCGAGCTCATCGCGCAGGCCGACGGCCTCCTGATCACCGCCGGTGCCGGCATGGGCGTCGATTCGGGCTTGCCCGATTTTCGTGGGTCGGAAGGCTTCTGGGGCGCTTACCCGGCGCTCGCCCGGGCGCGTATCTCGTTCGAGCAGATCGCCAGCCCGGCCGCCTTCGGCACGCATCCCCGGCAGGCCTGGGGCTTCTATGGACATCGGCTGAACCTCTACCGCGCGACCGTACCGCACGAGGGGTTCAACATCCTGCGCCGGATCGGCGCCTGCCTGCCACAGGGCTATTTCGTATTCACCAGCAACGTCGACGGACAGTTCCAGAAAGCCGGCTTCGACCCGGCGCGAATCGGCGAATGCCACGGTTCGATCCATCACCTGCAATGCCTGTCGGCGTGCTGCGATTCGATCTGGCCGGCCGACGACTTTCAGCCGGAGGTGGATGAGGCGAGATGCCTGCTGCGCTCGGCGTTTCCGCGCTGCCCCTACTGCGGAAACCTGGTCCGGCCGAATGTGCTGATGTTCGGCGATTGGGGCTGGCTCGACGCGCGCAGCGACCAGCAACAGCAGAACTTGCAGAACTGGCTGCACAAAGTCGATCGCCTGCTGGTCATCGAAATCGGTGCCGGAAGCCGTATTCCGACCGTGCGAAGGCTCGGTGAATCGCTGCCGGGACAGCTGATTCGGATCAATCCGACTGAACCGGAACTCGGACGCGGCAAGGGAGTATCGATCGCCTGTGGCGGGTTGGAAGCGCTGCGCCGGATCGGGGCGGCGCTGAATGAGCTGGCGGCGGAACCCGGCGCTGCCTAGGCGTGTCGATGAAGCCTGTTGGCGACTCACCCCCCGAACCCATCACCGGAGCTGTCTGCATGATTGACCTTTACTACTGGACGACGCCCAACGGCCACAAGATCACGCTGTTTCTCGAAGAGGCGGGGCTGCCGTATCGCATCGTCCCGATCAACATCGGGCGCGGCGAGCAGTTCGCGCCGGAATTCCTGCGCATCGCGCCGAACAATCGCATTCCGGCGATCGTCGATCAGGCGCCGGCCGACGGCGGCGAGCCGATTTCGGTTTTCGAGTCGGGCGCGATCCTGCTCTATCTCGCGGACAAGACGCGGCGCTTCATCCCGCAGGATCTGCGTGGCCGCAATGTCGCGCTGCAGTGGCTGTTCTGGCAGATGGGCGGTCTCGGGCCGATGGCCGGACAGAATCACCATTTCAGCCAGTACGCCCCGGAGAAAATTCCCTACGCCATCGAGCGCTACGTCAAGGAGACGGCGCGCCTCTACGCGGTGCTGAACAGACAGCTTTCCGACGGCCGCGACCATATCGCCGGCGACTACTCGATCGCCGACATGGCGTGCTATCCGTGGATCGTCCCGCACGAGCGGCAGGGGCAGACGCTCGAGGACTTCCCGCACCTCGCCGCCTGGTTCGCGCGCATCGCGCAACGTCCGGCAACCGAACGCGCCTACGCCCGCGCGGCCGAGTTCAACAGCGCGCCGGCAATGGACGAAGCCGCCAAGCGCGTGCTCTTCGGGCAGGACGCGAAGACGGTTTGTTAATCCTGAAAAACTCAACTCTTTACCGCAAAGGCGCAAAGATGCAAAGGTTCGCAAAGAAAATCAAAGCGCTATGCGAATAGCGCGTATGTTCCGTAGTCACCCATAAGGCGAATGATCAAGTACGATCCACCCGCTGTTTCCTTTGCGATCTTTGCGCCTTCGCGCCTTTGCGGTGAGGTTTTTAGGTTAATTCAGGGCGGCCGGCGGGAGATGCCGGTTCTTGTAGAATGTCGGGCTGACTTTTGCTTGAGTTGCCGTTCCGTGAGTTCCAGCCCCAAACTTCGCTCGCCGCTTGACCGTGTTCGCCAGGTGATCCTGTTCGAGATCGGCGGCCTCGTGCTGATCACGCCGCCGTTCGCGTGGGCGAGTGGCGTGCCGGCGAGCGAGTCGATCGGCCTGCTGGCGATCATCGCGCTGCTCGCCGCGTTGTGGAACGCCGTCTACAACACCTCGTTCGACTGGATTGAAGGGCGCCTTACCGGGCGCACGGCCGATCTGCGCCCCTACCTCTGGCGCGTCGTGCATGCCTGCGGCTTCGAGGGCGGGCTGGTGCTGATGAGCCTGCCCATCGTCATGTGGTGGGCCGGCATGTCCTGGCTGGAAGCGCTGCTTGCCGACATCGCGCTGGCGCTCGCCTACGTGGCGTACGCCTTCGTCTTCAACATCGTCTACGACCGGGTGTTCCCGATCGCCGGCGAGGCGTGATCCTCAAGGCGTGATCGGCGGGTAGTCGCCGTAGCCGTCGGGCCAGGGCGTCAGGATCTCGAATCCGCTTTCGGTCACCGCGACCATGTGTTCCCACTGCGCCGACAGCGAGTGGTCCTTGGTGACGACGGTCCAGCCGTCAGGCAGGAGTTTGGTGGTGGCCTTTCCGGCGTTGATCATCGGCTCGATGGTGAAGACCATGCCCGGCTTGAGCGTCAGCCCTTCGCCCGGCTTGCCGAAGTGGAGCACCTGCGGCTCGTCGTGGTAGATGCGGCCGATGCCGTGTCCGCAATATTCCTGCACCACGCTGAAGCCGTCGCGGTGCGCCACGCGCTGGATGGCGTGGCCGATGTCGCCGAGCCTGGCGCCGGGCCGCACCGCGAGGATGCCGGCGCGCATCGCCTCGTAGGTGGTGCGCACCAGCCGCCTGGCCAGCGTGCCGGGTTGGCCGACGAAGTACATGCGGCTCGTGTCGCCGAACCAGCCGTCCTTGTTCAGCGCGACGTCGATATTCACGATGTCGCCGTTCTTCAGCTTCTTGGCTGACGGAATGCCGTGGCAGATGACGTGGTTGACCGAGGCGCAGATCGTCTTCTGATAGCCGTGGTATCCGATGTTGGCCGGGGTCGCCTGCTGCACATTGACGATATGGTCGTGGCACAACCGGTCCAGCTCTTCGGTCGTCACGCCCGGCTTGACGTGCTGCGCGATCATGTCGAGGACCTCGGCGGCCAGCGCGCCGGCCCGGCGGGCCATGGCGATCTCTTCGGCGGAGCGGATTGCGACGAGTCCTTCGGGCATCATGCGAACTCCGCTAAGCTGACGGCATGCACCGCCGTTTCGCTCGAATGGTCCGGCTGTTCCGCCTGGATGAGCAGCTGGCAGATCTCGCTGTAGCAGAGGCCAGGGTTCAGCTCGGCGAGCATGCCGACGCGCAGCCAGTGCTCGGCCTGTGCGTTGATCGAGCGGCTCAGCGCACCGCTGGTCAGACGCAGGTTCTCATGCATCTGCTCCGATATCTTGACGATTCCCATGATTCAACAAATATACGATGTGTACATGGATCGTATTATACCGGCAAACGGTCGACGCTGCCGACGCAGCGGCGGGAATGGGGTGCGGCGAAGGGAATCGCCGCGCGTGATGGAGGTGCTCAGCCGCGCGCGGCCTTGCACTCGTTGGCGAGCGGGCTGCCGGTGTTGGCGTCCATCAGCATGCTCTTCCAGGGCAGGTCGATCCACACCAGCCCGTTTTCGCGATCCTCATAGCGCGGCAGGCCCGAGGTCGAATCGTAGCGCTGCAGCGCGCGACGTTTGCCTTGCCAGTCGATGCTGATCTGATCGGGTTTGCGCGCGTCGCGCCGGACTTCCACTTTCTTGCCGAGTTCGCAGCGGTAGGTGCCGCTCGCCAGCTTGAAGTTCAACTGTTCCGGTTGGCGGGACGCAGCGCTTGCCTTGCCGGATAGCGGTTTGTCGGGTGCGTTGCCCGTTGTCGTGCAGGCAGCCAGCAGCGACAGCGCGCTGAAGATGAAGAGGTGGAAATCGAGTTTGGGCGTCATGGCCTCGCATTATCCACCATGCGGGGATCGGGGCGCGCCTCAGCGCGCCAGCGGCAGCACCGCGCCGATCAGGATGAAGAGGCCGCCGCACGAGCGGTTGAAGAGCGTGCCGGCGCGTTCCAGCCACGGGCGCACGCGGAAGGCGAAGCGTGCGAGCAGGTATTCAGGTATTCGGTGACGAACTCGGAGAGTGCGAACGTCGTCGCCATGACCAGAAACTGCGGCAGCAGGGCGCGCTGCGGGTCGATGAACTGCGAGAGGAAGGCGCCGAAGAAGAGCAGCACCTTCGGGTTCGCGATGGCCGAGAGCAGGCCCTGCAGGAACAGCGTGCGGCCGTGGCTGTCCGGCGCCGCTTCGTCGCCGGTAACTCGACCGCCTGTTCCGCGCAAGCCTCGGGCAGACGGCGCGCGAATACTGGCAGGAGCTTCGCCTGCAGTACGTCCGCTGGCGCCTGCTCAACTCCGACCACCGCTTGGCGACGTTGGCCGACAAAGCCGGTTTCCAGGACGCCAGCCATCTGCGCAAGGCGCATCGCTGAGAGCGGGCACGCCTTCCGCTAGTCGACGGCCAGATCTGGCAGGCTCTTGCGCGTCGAACGCGCCGACGGCAACGGTGATTCGCCAATTCGGCAAAAGAACGAGAAGGCGTCGCTCGGTCCTGCTCCTGCCACGGCTTCGAATTGCGTTGCCAGTTTCCGTGTTCCTGCCGCGATGGCCGGGTCCGTCGAAAAAGTCCGGCTCGAGCGCGCGTACCAGCGAAAAATGACGGGTGTCATCTCGGGCTGCAGCTGCAGGCCCAGGGCTGCGGTTGTCAGCCAAAGCCGCTGCAATGCAACGCCAACCTCGATGCGAGCAGCAAGTCCCGAGGGAGGTACGGCGGGCTTCATCAGAACGTGCCCGGCACAGGCCAGCGCGGGAGCGAAGTCGAGTTGCAGGCGCGGGACGATGGTGCCGCCCAGGAAGCGGTTGAAGAAAACAACGCGTCCCCAGCTTTGCATGACCCAATGCATCAATTTCGTCGTCAGCGGATCGGTTCCGACGGCCTGGTCGGGGATGCGATCGGCGCTGAATCGTGCGTTCCACTCGATGATGTCGCGATGAACCGGGTAGGCCTCCGGGCAGGTCAGACGGATATAGGCGTTGTTCCAAAGTAGACGCGCGACGGCAAGCCGATCCGTGAAAGATTCGAAGAACTGCAAGGTGTGATCGTTTCCGACGGCAGCAATCAGCGCGTCTTTTTGCATCGGCAGCAAGCGCGTGGCGGACATTGCCCGACGCTGTACGGTTCGCGTCGTAATGAAGGGAACGAGCGGATCCTCGGGAATGTCGGCGCGGCGCAATTTGACGTCGTAGATCGGTGCGGTGTCCGGTTGGCCGGCGCGAATCTGCCACTCGGCAGCGAGGCCGTAACGGGTGGCAGCAAGGCGTAGCGTTTCAAGAAACGCGCCATGGGCCATCTGGCTCGCGTGTCCGTCAAAGTCGTAGAGCACGTGATCGCGGGTGTCATGGCCGTGGATGGCGAGGTGGTCGTCGGCGACCAGTTCGAAGCGCCAGGGCTGCGTGTTGTCGCCGCTGGGTGCCCAGCGGGCGAGGTCAAGGATCTGCAGCAGGATGTCGCGCGTCATTCTTGTCTCCATGAAACGGTGCAAAGGCGTCGCTATAGCCCGAGTTGCCGCTTGGCGATGGCGATGGCCAGACGGTTGATCGGGTTGGAGTTGCCGCCCGGGCGCCAGGTGTGGGCAAATTTGTTGCGGTAACCGTCGTATTGAATCCCGTGCGGGGCTGCCCAGACTTTGCCACGCTCAAGGAGGATCTTGAGCGCCTCGGTGGCGGCGACGCCAGCGCAGAACTGGCACGCCATGACCGTCGACGGACCGCGGCGCTCCTTGAGATTTACGCGCGACGGGTCGGCCAGGTAATGGCGATGGAGCAAGGCCGGGGCGAGGCCGACGAGGAAACGGATGGCTTTGTCGAGTTCGGGCCGGCCGCTGACCTGGAAGTAGTCTTCGAAGGTCATCTCACCCGGCAGGAAGTTCAACAGTGCGGCGCTCATCCCCAGCGGCGCGACGGTGACAGCAGGGATGCCATGTTCCGAACAGTAGGCGAAGACCCGTTCGCGCGCATCGAAAGCGAAGAAGTCGAGTCCGTCGATGTAGAGATCGACGTCGCGAAAGAACGCGTCGAGATTCTGCGCATTGACGCCGTGCGGAAAAACGCCGATATCCGCCTCGGGGTTGATGTCGCGCGCCATGCGCGCGAGGACGTCGACCTTCGCCCCACCGACACTGCTCATTACCGCACCGGCCTGGCGGTTGAAGTTCTCGATCTCGAAAACATCGAGGTCGGCAATGTTGAACTTGCCGACCCCCAACCGGGCAAGCGTCAGGAGATGGAAGCCGCCAACGCCGCCCATGCCGGCGATGGCGACGCGTTTTCCGCGCAGGTGGGCTTGTTCCTGCTCGGTGATCCAGCCGATATTCCGCGAGAAAGCTCTTTGGTAATCGAATGCTTGCATGTTAAGTACCCCGATTTGAGTTTGTCGTATGATGGCGACGTTGGCGTTTGCCATTCGGAAGAGCACGACTAATGATCAGTTTAGTCTCCGATTTTCGCCTGGCTACCCGTAATCTCAGGCGCAATACTCAACGGACACTTGTTGCCACGCTGACCGTTGCCTTCGGTATTGTCGCTTTCTTGCTGGCGGGGGGCTTCATCGCCTGGATCTTCGAGCAAATGCGCGAAGATACGATTCACTCCCAGCTCGGCCACGTCCAGATTGTACGCCCCGGTTATTTCGAGAAGGGGGTTGCCGATCCCTATGCGTATCTGCTTCCGGAACAGTCGGCAGAGCAGGAAAGTGTCGAGAAAATGGAGGGGTTCGGAAGCCTCGCGCCGCGTCTGTCGTTCAGCGGTCTGGTCAGCCATGAAGATACCAGCATCGCTTTCGTCGGCGAGGGCATCGATCCGGTGCGCGAGAAACCGATCAGCAGCAAAGTCACCATCGTCAGCGGTCGCGACCTTGCGAAAGACAACGAGAACTCGGCGTTGCTGGGTGAAGGCCTGGCGCGTAGCCTTGGTGTGCAAGCGGGTGACTCCGTTGTATTGCTGGCGACGGCGGCCAACGGGAGCGCGAGTGCGGTTGAGGTGGTCGTCGCCGGAACGTTCGCGACGATCTCCAAGGAGTACGACGATAGCGCCCTGCGTTTACCGATCCAGATCGCGCGCAAGCTGATGAAGGTTCGTGGTGCGACGTCGTGGGTCGTTCTCCTGGACAAGACCGAGCGAACCGACGACAGCGTTCGTCAGCTGGCAGGCGCCTTGTCGGGCGACAAGTTCGAGGTGATTCCCTGGAGCGACCTGGCGGATTTCTATAACAAGACGGTCGTTCTGTTCTCCAGGCAGGTCAACGTCGTGAAGTTCATCATCGGCGTCATCATCGTCTTGACGATTTCCAATACGCAGATGATGAGCGTCCTGGAACGCACACGAGAGATCGGCACCAGTCTGGCCATCGGGCAACGCCGGCGCGCGGTGTTGCGCATGTTTGTCGCGGAAGGCGTTCTTATCGGTCTGATCGGCGGTGTTCTCGGCGTCGTGCTGGGGTACCTCTTTGGTCACTTGATTTCGGCCGTCGGAATCCCGATGCCGCCACCGCCCGGGATGGCGAGGGGGTTCCTGGGAGAGATCCTGATTGTTCCGGAACTGGCCTCGGAGGCGCTGATACTGGCACTGGTGACGACCTTTCTGGCGAGCGTTCTGCCCGCCTTCAAAGCGAGTCGAATGAACATTGTCGATGCATTGCGGCATAACCAATGAGCGCGCGAATTCTTCAACTGTGGGCTTTTGCCTTGCGCAACGTCTTCCGCCAACGCGCTCGTTCGGCCGGAACGCTTGCCGCGATCAGTCTCGGCGTGGCCGGCTTGATCCTGGCGGGTGGTTTCGTACAGGACGTCTTTGTCCAGTTGGGCGAAGCCGTCATTCATTCCCAGAGTGGGCATATCCAGATCGCCAAGAAGGGATACCGAGAAGGGCGGACGCGCGCTCCCGAATCGTTCCTGATGGACCGCCCGGAGACACTCAAGGCCAGGATACGGGAAGAACCGGGCGTCCGGATGGTCCTGGCGCGCCTGGGTTTTTCCGGGGTAATCAACAATGGCAAGCGCGACCTGGGCATCGTCGGCGAAGGCGTCGAACCGGCGGGCGAGGCAACGCTGGGCACGTACCTTCGCTATATCGAGGGGCGGCCGCTGGCGGATTCCGATGAGGACGGCATCGTCATCGGGCAAGGGGTTGCCCGATCGCTCGGTTTGAAGGCGGGGGATCGGGTCAATCTGGTGATCAGTCTCGCGCAGGGAGCCGTGAATACCCTGGACTTCGAAGTGGTCGGCGTGTTCCAGAGCTTTTCCAAGGATTTCGACGCCAGGGCAGTGCGCATACCGTTGAGTGCGGCACGTATCCTGATGGACAACAACGCAGCGCACGTGCTGGTGGTTTTGTTGGACAAGACAGAGAGTACGGATCAGGTCGCCACTTCGCTGGGTAACAAACTCCTTTCCCAAGGCTTTGAGCTGGCGACGTGGCGCGAACTGTCGGACTTTTACGACAAGACGATTCAACTCTACGACAGGCAGTTCGGCGTTTTGCGGCTCATCATCCTGCTCATGGTCCTGTTGAGCGTTGCCAACAGCGTCAACATGACCTTGTTCGAACGAACGCGGGAATTCGGCACCTTGCTCGCCCTGGGCGACCGGCGTGGCGCCGTATTCAGGCTGATTGTTTCCGAGAGCGTTCTGCTTGGGCTGTTTGGCGCCTTGCTCGGTATGTTGCTGGGGTGCGTCGGAGCCTTGGGTATTTCAGCAATCGGTATTCCGATGCCGCCACCGCCCAATGCCAACATCGGTTACACGGCCTACATCCGGCTTGTTCCGCTCGACGTATTGACCGCCGGCGGAATCGGTTTCGCGGCGACCTGCCTTGCCGCTCTGCTGCCGGCCAGACGTGCATCGCGCATGCCGATCGTTGATGCCTTGCGGCAAGGTGTTTAGAAGATCCCAGAAGAGGCGGTGGCAGCTTTTTTGCGAAGGCTTGTCTCGGACTGTGCACAATTTGGCAAGTGATCGCGCCGGTTGGCAGTATTTTGGTCGCGAGTGACGGTGCCTCTTCCCCGTTGATCGGTGGTGTTGCCTTTCGCGGTGCGCGTCAATATGACGTAGTTGGCATTTTTGGTGTGGACGTCCGGTACATGATTTCTCGTAAAATCAATGTCATGATGAGATGTTTTGATCCTGTTTGGAATATTTGAGCTACTATTTGCGCTTTCCGACTCAGTTGCGATTTCAGGGTAACAGCCGAATAAAAGGAGAAAAGTATGTTGAACAGTCTGTGTGGACGTGTTGGCGCTGCGTTTCGCTGGGCCTTGATCGGCGCGTTTGCGATGGTCGCCGTCGGTTGTGCGACCTCAAATCCTCCGGCGCCGGCCGCCGCGGCGTCGCCGGACTACAACTACATCATCGGTCCGGGCGATACGGTCAATATTGTGGTCTGGCGGAATCCGGAGCTCTCAATGTCGGTTCCGGTCCGTCCGGACGGAAAAATCGCGGCGCCGCTGGTTGAAGACCTGGTTGCGATGGGCAAGGACTCCACGACGCTTGCGCGGGATATCGAAAAGGAACTGGGCAAATTCATTCGCGATCCGGTGGTCACGGTCGTCGTAACCGCCTTTGTCGGTCCGTACAGCGAGCAGATCCGTGTCGTGGGTGAGGCGGCCAAGCCGCAGACGCTGCCGTACAAGCAGAAGATGACGCTGCTCGATGTGATGATCGCCGTTGGCGGGATAACGGACTTCGCCGACGGGAACGGAACGACGCTGTTGCGAACGACCGAGGGCGACAAACAGTACGGCGTACGCGTCAAGGATCTGATCAAGCGCGGCGATGTTTCGGCGAACGTCGAGATGAAACCGGGCGACGTGCTGATCATTCCGCGCAGCTGGTTCTGATTCTGACGGCCGACGCCGTTACGGGGTCGGCCACTTGTCATCAACAAATAGCAATACCGAGATCGATGGACGAAATAATCCGGCAGGCGATTACGATCCTGAGAGGCATGTGGAAGCATCGCTGGCTAGGGCTGGGGATGGCGTGGGCGGTCGGTGCGCTCGGCGTGGCTGTTGTCCTTCGCATTCCCGACAAATACGAGGCCTCGGCAAGAATCTACGTCGATACGCAGTCCATTCTGAAACCGTTGATGTCGGGGCTGGCGATTGAGCCGAACGTCGATCAGCAGATCATGGTCTTGAGCCGAACGTTGATCAGCCGGCCGAATATTGAAAAGCTTGTCCGCATGGCGGATCTTGACCTGAACATCGATTCAAAGCAGGCTCAGGAAGCACTCGTGGACGCTCTGATGAAGGATCTGACGATCAAGAGCACGTCACGCGACAATCTGTACACGCTGGCTTACAGCGACGCGCAACCTGAGCGGGCCAAGAGAGTTGTCCAGTCGTTGGTGTCGATCTTTGTCGAGTCGAGTCTCGGCGACAAGCGAAAGGATACGGATTCGGCGATCAAATTCATCGACGACCAGATTCAGGTCTATCAGAAGAAGCTGGAGGAAGCTGAAAACCGGCTGAAGGAATTCAAGTTGAAGAACATCGCCTTGCAGACAGGCGATGGAAAAGATTACTTCGGTCGAATCAGCGAGATTAGCGCTGCCTTGGCGAGTTCAAGGCTCGAGCTTCGCGAAGCGGAGAATTCCCGGGATGCGCTGAAGCGTCAGCTTCTCGGAGAGGAGCCCGTGCTGCTGCTTGATACTCCAGAGATGACGTCAGCCATCTCGATTCCCGAGATCGATGGCCGGATCGACGTATTGAAACGAAACCTCGATGGTTTGTTGCAACGCTTCACCGAGAAACATCCGGACGTGATCGGAACCCGGCGGATGATCAACGAGCTCGAAGAGCAGAAACGGGCAGAAATTGCAACCCGTCAGAAAGTCGCGCCGACGAGTCCCGCGTCTCTCACGAACAACAATCCCGTTTATCAGCAGCTCAAGGTTTCTCTTGCGGAGAGTGAGGCGACCGTGGCCTCGTTGACGGTTCGTGTTGCCGAATACCAGGCTCGCTACGACCAGCTCAAGGATGCCGTCAAGATGATTCCGCAGATCGAAGCGGAACTCACCCAGCTGAATCGCGATTACGACGTCAACAAGAAGAACTACGAGAGCCTGGTTGCGCGCCGCGAGTCTGCGACCATGTCGGGCGAGATGGACACCAGCACCGCCACTGTGGACTTCCGGCTGATTGACCCGCCGCGTGTCGCGCCGCAACCGGTGTCGCCGAACCGACTTTTGCTGCTGCCTCTGACACTCGTGCTCGCTATCGCCGCCGGACTCGCGATCCCGTTTGCGGCAAGCCAGATCCGCCCGATTCTGTTTGATGCCAGGGCCTTGAGAGATCTCACCGGGCTTCCGTTGCTTGGCACGGTATCCAGAAAAGTGGAGGAGTCCTTGAAGCTGAAAATGAAAAAAGACTTGAGGCGATTCATTGTCGCTGCGAGTTCTCTTTTTGTTGCATATGGCGCCGGGATCGGTCTGTTGGTGTTCCTTGGTCTACGTAGCGCTTGAGGATAAACGATGAGCCTGATCGAACAAGCAGCGCAACGGTTGGAACAGCTCCGACAAGCCGGGGTGAATGTTCCTTCGCGGTCGGCGGAGGAGCCGGTTGCCCCCGTACGAAAGCACGATATCGAAAAGAAAGCTGTAGTCGAGACGCCGAAGGCTGTCCTCGCCGACACCGGTGCCGCGGCTTCAGAGACTCACTCGTCGCGTCGCGTTGAGCTCGATCTGAACGCGCTATCGGCAGCCGGTTTCATTCGTCCCGATGCGCCGCGATCCCAACTCGCCGATGAGTATCGCGTCGTCAAGCGGCCATTGATTGACAATGCCATGGGGCGAGGCGCCACGCGCATCAAGGACGGCAATCTGATCATGGTGACCAGCGCGTTGCCGGGTGAAGGCAAGACCTTTACGGCGGCCAATCTGGCGATGAGCATTGCCATGGAACTGGATAACACCGTGATGCTGGTCGATGCCGATGTCGCCAGGCCCACGCTTTTGAACAAGCTCGGTTTGCCGCCCATGCGTGGTCTGCTCGACGTGTTGGTGGATGATTCGATCGACCTGTCGCAGGTCCTGCTGCGCACGAACGTCGAGAAATTGGCTCTGTTGCCGAGCGGCACTCAGCACCCGCGCGCTACCGAACTCCTGGCGAGTGACGCCATGGTGAGCCTGCTTGAAGACATGGCGCGCCGCTACTCGGATCGGATCATCATTTTTGACTCGCCGCCGCTTCTGGTGACCACCGAGTCGCGGGCGCTGGCTTCGCACATGGGACAAGTCGTTGTCGTCGTCAAAGCGGAGAGCACGACTCATTCCGACGTCAAGCATGCACTCGCGGCGATCGAGTCGTGCCCGGTGAAACTGATGCTGCTGAATCAGGCCAAGTCGTCAGCGCCCGATGGGTACGGCTATGGATATGGCTATGGGTACGGTTACGGCCATGCGAACTGAACCCGGTCGTCACAAGGTGGTAGTGCGTCGGCTTGGCAAAGTGCTGCTTGCCGCGGGTCTCGCATCGGCGATGACACCGGCTTGCGCGGGTAGCTGGACGATAACGCCGACGGTGGCTGTCACCGAGACAGCGACCGACAACGTGGCGCGGAGCGACAGGAACAGGCAAAGCGACCTGATCAGCGATGTAAACCCCGGCATCCGCATCGAGGGTTCCGGTGGCCGCGCGAAGCTGCGTTTCGACTACCAGATGCACAATCTTTTCTACGCGCAGGATTCGTCGCGTAACGAGACCCAGAATTCGCTGAACGCGCTTGGCACCCTGGAAGCCATTGAAGACTGGCTCTTCATCGAAGCCAGCGGATATATCTCCCAGCAGAATTTGTCGGCGTTCGACAGTTCATCGTCGTCCTCATCCGTTAACGTCAATACCTTGAACACTACGGAGACCTCGACCTACCGGATTTCTCCTTACATCGTCGGCTCGTTCGGCAGTTTTGCCGACTACCAGTTGCGCTACAACCTGGCAACCACAAGCAGGAAATCGAACTTGTCCAACGATGAGAACGTCAGCGAACTGGTCGGGAGCCTCAAGGGCACCACGTCGCTGGCGAGTCTCGGCTGGTCGATCGACGCCAGCACGCAGGACATCAGTTACGATCGCGGTCGCGATAACGAGGCGGATCGTCTACGGGGCGTGCTCACGTATCAGATCAACCCCCAGTTCCGAGCCAATCTCATTGGCGGTGTCGAGGCAAACAACTACCAAAGCCTGGATAAGGAGTCGACCACGACATACGGTGCCGGCTTCGATTGGTCGCCGACCGACCGAACCCTGTTGTCGGTCAGCCGGGAACACCGTTTCTTCGGCCAGGCGAATGCGATCAGCTTCTCGCACCGCACGGCGAGTACCGCGTGGAAATTCAGCGATACAGAGGATGTGGTGACGCAAACGGGGCAGCGCTCGACGGTTGGACTTGGTACTTACTACGATTTATTGGCCATGAATTTTCCGGGTATTAGCCGGAAAGACGCTGAGGCTCTACTTGGCGGAATCGATCTGAACGCGCAAATCCCTGGTGACTTCCTCACCAACGAATCGACCATCCAGCATCGCCGCGAGTTGTCGTTCGCCTTGCTGGGCGCGCGCAATACGGTGACGTTTTCCGCCGGCGAGACGCAGTCGGAGCGTGCCTCGCAGGGGGCATTGAGCAGTATCCTCGGTACCAGTGATTTTGCGAACGCGCAGAAAATCCGCCAGCGCGTTGCCAGCATCAACTGGTCGCACAAGCTGACGCCTTTGTCGTCGCTGATTGCGACCGTCTCAAGATCGAACAGCAAAGGTTCCGGCACGAGCAGTTCCAGCCTCGAGACGACGGAGCAGATGTACCACCTGAACTTGACGACACAGCTGGGTCCGAAGACCCACGCGAATCTCGGTTTCAGGCGTGCGGTTGGTGACGGGACGGTTGACTACACCGAGAATGCGCTGACCGGCACGCTGTCGCATCAGTTCTAGGCGGCTGCCATGTATGAATCGTTCTACGGGTTGAGCAGCAAACCTTTTCAGCTCAACCCGGACCCGAGTTTCTACTTCGGCAGCAAGCAACACCGGCGCGCGACGGCTTACCTCGAATACGGGCTGCACCAGAACGAAGGCTTCATCGTCGTCACCGGCGAGATCGGCGCGGGCAAAACGACGATTGTCCGTGGTTTGCTCGGCAAGCTGGATTCGGCCAAGGTGGTCGCTGCGCAGCTCGTCAGTACGCAGCTTGATGCGGAAGACACGCTGCGCATGGTGGCCGCAGCGTTCGGCGTCAATACCCGCAGTCTCGGCAAGTCAGAAGTCCTGCTCGCCCTCGAAGCCTTTCTTGTCGATGTGACCCGGCAAGGAAAACGTTGCCTGCTGATCGTGGACGAAGCGCAAAACCTGACGGCGCACGCGGTCGAAGAGTTGCGCATGTTGTCCAACTTCCAGTTCGAAACGCAGGCGCTGCTGCAGAGCTTTCTCATCGGCCAGCCCGAGTTCAGAGGCATCATGCAGAGTCCGCACATGCAGCAGCTACGACAACGCGTCATTGCCGCATGCCATATCGGACCGATGGATCAGGACGAGACGCGCGCGTACATCGAGCATCGGTTGAAATGCGCCGGTTATGGGGGCGCTCCGTTGTTCGATGGTGAAGCCTACGAGGCGATCTTCAAAGCGAGCGGCGGCGTTCCGCGACGCATCAACTCGTTATGCGATCGAATTCTTCTTTCTGGCTTTCTCGGCGGGAGGAGCGAGTTCAATTTGAACGACGTTGAAGATGTCGCTCGGGAGTTGAATGAAGAAACGCTTGCACCGATTGCCTCGGGTAAGGGGACTGCAGCTTCCGCTGGAACCGATGGTGCGGGAATGCGTCTGACCGATAGCGCCATTCTCGATATCGACCTCTCGCGGCTGGAACTTGACGCGGGTATCGCCGACGAAGCGTCGCGGGCGATTGCCGAACTGAAGAATGGTTTGAACGAGCAGCGCATCGTGCGGTTGGAACGGAGCATGATCCGGATCGAACGCAGTAGCGCGGCAACGCTGACCCTTCTGCAACAATTGGTCAATTCAATTCGCGCTCGCCAGAAGCGAGAGGATGAACCGGCCTGAACTGCGCGCGGTTGTGCGGATGCGGGTTTGCATTACTGATCGACACTTAACGCTTGAGGCGGTGGCTTGATGCAAGGCAAGACAATCAAAAACGCCCTGACCATCGATGTGGAGGACTACTTCCAGGTCTCCGCATTTGCACCGTACATCCCGCGGGATCATTGGGAGCAGCGCGACTGCCGCGTCGAGTGCAATGTCGACCGAATCTTGCAGATGCTCGAAGATCACGAAACACGGGCAACGTTCTTTACGCTCGGCTGGATAGCGAAACGTTATCCTCAACTGGTTCGCCGCATTGTCGAACAGGGTCACGAATTGGCCAGTCACGGCTACGGGCATGAACGTGCGTGCGACCTGACAGAGGCGGCTTTCTTTTCCGATATCGATTCGGCCCGGAAAATTCTTGAAGACATCTCCGGCCGTGCCGTTACCGGCTACCGAGCGCCCAGCTTTTCAATTGGCGAAAAGAACCTGTGGGCGTTTGATTGCCTCAAGCGTGCGGGCTATCGCTACAGCTCGAGCATTTACCCGATTCGCCACGATCACTATGGAATGCCGGATGCGCCCCGTTTTGCGCATCGGGTTCGCGGCGGCCTGCTGGAAGTCCCGGTGACGACCGCACGTTTTTTCAATCGAAACTGGCCGGCGAGCGGTGGCGGTTACTTCCGCCTGATGCCGTATGCGCTGTCGAGCTGGTTGTTGCGGCAGGTCAATCAAAACGACGGTCAGCCGGTCATTTTCTATTTCCATCCGTGGGAAATCGACGTCGACCAGCCGCGGATCGAAGGGATCAATGCCAGGACGCGTTTCCGTCACTACGTCAACCTGCACCGAACCGAGGCCAGGATCCGCCAGCTTCTCAAAGAGTTCAGCTGGGCACCAATGGACGATATTTTCCTGCAGACCGGGGCAGTCCGATGATGGGGGCCGCCGAGGATGAGATCGGCGACACGGGCGCTGTTCGATCTGGCTTGAGTGTCCGACGTCTTGATCCGGCCGATCAGGGAGCGGTCGCCCGTTGGGACGAATTCGTCGGCGTGTGCGCCGAGTCGACCTTCTTTCACAGATCGGGGTGGCAGACGATCATCTGCGAGATCTTTGGCCACGCGGCCTTTTTCCTCTATGCCGAACGCGATGGCGTCATTGAAGGCGTGTTGCCGCTGGCACAAGTGAAGAGTCGGCTCTTTGGCAATTCGCTTGTCTCGTTACCGTTCGCCGTTTATGGCGGCGTGGCGTCCGACTCGCCCGAGGCCGTTACCGCGCTTGAGGCCGAAGCGCAGACGATCGCGCGGACGCTTGGCGTTGACCACCTGGAATTCCGGAACCTCAAGCATCGCCACGCCGACTGGCCGATGCAGGATCTCTACGTCAGTTTTCGCAAGGAACTCCAACCCGAGGTTGAGGCGAACATGCAAACCATACCGCGCAAGCAGCGCGCCATGGTGCGCAAGGGAATCAAGCACGGCTTGCAGAGCGAGATCGACACGAATGTCGATCGTTTCTTTGCGCTTTACGCCGACAACGTCCACCGGCACGGCACGCCGGCGATGCCCAAGCGCTATTTCGAGGCGTTGCTGCGGGTTTTCGGTAGTGACTGCGAGGTTCTGACCGTGGTCGGCAGCGATGCGCGGCCGCTGAGCAGTGTGCTGAGTTTTTACTTCCGTGACGAAGTCTTGCCGTATTACGCGGGCGATGACGTCGTCGCGCGCGATCTTGCCGCCAACGACTTCAAGTACTGGGAACTCATGCGGCGCGCCTGCGAGCGCGGTATTCGCGTCTTCGACTACGGGCGAAGCAAGCAGGGGACCGGATCGTTTTCCTTCAAGAAGAACTGGGGCTTCGAACCGCAACCGCTGTTCTATGAATACTGCCTCTACAAGCGCGACAACGTCCCGCAAAACAATCCATCCAACGCCAAATACCGGCTGCTCATCGAAGCATGGCGCCGAATGCCGATCGGGCTGGCCAACCGGCTTGGACCATTCATCGTACGGAATCTGGGCTGAGGCATCCGGTGGCCAATCTACTCTATCTCGTTCATCGACTTCCGTATCCGCCCAACAAGGGCGACAAGGTGCGCTCGTTTCACTTGCTCAAACATCTGGCCGCGAGGCATCGCGTGTTTCTTGGCACGTTCATCGATGATCCGCAGGACGAGGCCTATGTCGATGCCGTGTCGCAGTACGTTGTCGACAAGCATATCGCCCGGCTGTCGCCGCGGATGGCCAAACTGCGCAGCCTGAGCGGACTGCTCCATAACGAGGCGCTGACCCTGCCGTACTACCGCAATTCCCGACTGCAGGTGTGGGTCGACAGGACGCTGCGCGCCGAGCGCATCGATGCGGCCATCGTCTTCTCCTCGGCGATGGCGCAGTATGTGGCCGGCTTTGGGGGCCTGCGGACCCTGGTCGATTTTGTCGACGTTGATTCGGCCAAATGGACGCAATACGCGCCGAACCATCGCTGGCCCCTGTCCTGGCTCTATCGGCGCGAAGGCGAACGTTTGCTCGCCTACGAGCGGTCAGTCGCACAGCAGGCGACGCATTCCTTCTTCGTTACTGACGCCGAGACCGAGCTGTTCTGCAGTCGTGCGCCGGAATGCCGCGGGCGTGTCGATGCCATGTGTAACGGCGTCGACGCCGAGTTTTTCTCGCCCGAACAGGCGCTGGTTTCGGCCTTCGGTCCGGACGAACTGCCGCTCGTCTTCACGGGGGCGATGGACTACTGGCCGAACGTCGATGCCGTCAGCTGGTTCGTCGCCGAGATCCTGCCTGCGCTATTGCTCAATCATCCGGGGCTCAAGTTCTACATCGTCGGACGCAGCCCGACACCGGCCGTCCTGGCCTTGGCCAGCGATCATGTCGTCGTTACCGGAACGGTTCCCGATGTGCGCCCGTATCTGCGCTACGCAGCTACGGTCGTTGCCCCCTTGCGGCTTGCTCGCGGTATCCAGAACAAGGTGCTTGAAGCGATGGCCATGGGCGTTCCGGTTGTTGCTTCCAACGAGTGTGCCGGACCGGTCGATGCCGTGCCTGAGCGCGATTTTCTCACTGCCGGAACCGTAGCTGACTACCAGCGGCAGATCGAGCGTCTCCTGCACTCGCCCGAACGAGCGGCGGCCATGGGAACGGCGGCACGCCGACAGGTGCTCGCGCGTTATAGCTGGGACGCACACCTGTCGAAGATCGATTGCTTTATCGACGAGTCTGGCGCCTGCCGGAAGGAATGATCGCTCATGGTGCAGACTTTTCCCCAAAGCGCATCAGCGGCTAGCGCGTGGCCGAAAGCGCTCGTTGTTCTGTTCGTCGCGCTTGCCGCTATCCTCGTGCTCTATGCGGATACCGCATTGTCCATGGTTGAAATCTGGGCGCGCAGCGGGACGTTTACCCACGGTTTCCTCGTTCCGCCGATTTCCCTCTGGTTGATCTGGCGGTTACGGAAGGAACTGGCGCTTACCGTGCCCTGGCCGAATGCGTGGTTTGTTCTCGTGCCGGTGGCGACCGGCTTTATCTGGGTGCTCGCTGAACTGGCCGCCGTCGGCGTCGTCTCCCAGTTCGCGCTTGTGACCATGCTGGTGTTCCTGGTCCCGGCCGTGTTGGGAATGCCTGTCGCGCGGCGTATCGCCTTCCCGTTGGCGTTTCTTTACTTCGCCGTCCCGTTTGGCGAGTTCGCCATGCCGTTCTTCATGGAATGGACGGCGAAGATTACCGTCATCTGTCTGCGCATGAGCGGAATTCCCGTCTATCAGGAGGGCCTCCAGTTCGTCATTCCCTCGGGTAATTGGTCGGTGGTCGAGGCCTGCAGCGGTATCCGTTACCTGATCGCCTCAGTGACCGTCGGCACCCTTTTCGCCTATCTGAACTACCGCTCCCTCAAGCGGCGTCTCCTGTTCGTCGTCGTTTCGTTTCTCGTGCCGATCATCGCCAATTGGGCGCGCGCGTACATCATCGTGATGCTGGGCCATCTCTCCGGCAACAAGCTTGCCGCTGGCGTCGATCACCTCATCTACGGCTGGGTGTTCTTCGGTATCGTCATGATGCTCATGTTCTGGGTCGGGTCGCGCTGGCGGGAAGACGATTCGCCCACTGTCGGGTTCGGTATCGACGAATCTGCAAGAGCCGAAAGTGGGAAACCCGGGTTCTCGATCGCTGTGTCTGGTGCGGCATTCTTGCTGGTAACTGCCTTTTGGCCGCTGGCTGAGTGGCAGCTTGGGCGTGAGTTGTCTCCGGCCGTCGCTCGTGTCGAACCGCTCTCGACAATCCCCGGTTGGAACGCGTCTGATCAACAGGTTGCCGATTGGAGCCCGGGTTATGGAAATCCGTCGGCGTCGCTTCGGGCTTTCTACGAATCGGAAGGTCGTCGTGTTGGCCTCCAGATCGTGTACTACCGCAATCAGGACCATGAACGAAAACTGGTCGGCTCGACCAACGTCCTGGTGGAAAGCAGTGATCCGGACTGGCACCAGGTGGCGCGGAGCGCACATCGGGCCAAGTGGGGAACAGAGACTATCGACGCGCGCACGGCCGTATTGTCGGCGAACTCGCAGCGCTTGCTCGTCTGGCACTGGTACTGGATCAATGGCTATCTGACGTCAAGCGATGTCAAGGCCAAGGTCTATAGCGCGTTGATGCGCCTCACCGGCAAGGGGGACGACTCGGCAGCCATTTTTGTCTTCACGCCAAAGGAGCAGGCCGGAGACGGCGTGAGCGCGCTTGAAGACTTTGCCCAGGCCGCGGGCCCGATCGTCATGGATGCGCTGCAGCGGACACGGGAGACCCGATGAGCGCTGAAACCGATCCACGCCCGTTGATCGCGCATGTGATGTACCGCTTTGATATCGGTGGTCTTGAGAACGGTGTCGTGAACCTGATCAATCACATGCCGGGCGAGGCGTTCAGGCACGTGGTCATTTCGCTGACCGAGATTACCGACTTCCGGAAGCGGATCGCGCGCGATGACGTCGAGTTCATCGCGCTGGCCAAGCCCGCCGGTCACGTCTTGTGGATCTATCCGCAACTCTTCCGCTTGTTTCGCCGGTTGCGTCCGGCCATCGTGCATAGCCGCAACCTCGCCGCGATGGAGGTCGTCGTTCCCGCGCTGCTTGCAGGTGTGCCGGTGCGAATTCACAGCGAGCACGGGCGAGACGTCGATGATCTGGACGGATCGAGCAAAAAGCACCAATGGTTGCGGCGCATCTACGCCCCTTTCGTGACGCAGTTCATCGCTTTGTCCAAGGATCTGGAGAATTATCTGACTTCCAGGGTTGGCGTGCGAAAGGACAAGGTGGTGCAGATTTACAACGGCGTCGATACCGGGCGCTTCTACCCGGCGCCGACGCGAACCTCCATTCCGGGTTGCCCGTTTGACGCGTCGTCGTGCTGGCTGGTCGGCACGGTGGGGCGAATGCAGGCGGTCAAGGACCAGTTGACGTTGGCGCGAGCCTTCGTGCGAATGATCGAGATGGCTCCCGAACAACGTGGTCGGGCGCGCCTGGTGATGATCGGGGATGGGCCAATGCGGAGGGAAGTGCTGGCGTTGCTGACAGAAGCTGGGCTGGAAGAGCTCTCCTGGTTGCCGGGCGAGCGCAACGACGTGCCCGATGTCCTGCGCGGACTTGATTGCTTTGTCCTGCCGTCGCTGGCCGAGGGTATATCGAACACGATTCTGGAGGCGATGGCGACCTCGCTGCCGGTCATTGCGACCCATGTTGGCGGAAATGGGGAACTCATCGACGCGGGCCGCAACGGGGAACTCGTGCCGGCGAACGATCCGGAAGCAATGGCGCGAATGATGCTTGAGATGGCAACGGACCCGTTACGCGCGCAGAAGATTGCGCGCAACGGCTATTCCGACGTCCTTGACCGGTTCAGCCAGATGGCCATGGTCAAGCGTTACCAGAGCGTTTACGAAGGCCGGCTGGCCCGCAAGACGGGCGACTTCGACCATGGCCGCCAGGAATGACCCTGAAAAACTCGATTCTTCACCGCAAAGGCGCAAAGATGCAAAGGTTCGCAAAGAAAATCAAAGTGCTACGCGAACAGCGCGTATCTGCCTTGGTCACCCATGGGGTGAATGATCAAGTGCGATCAACCCGTTGTTTCCTTTGCGCTCTTTGCGCCTTCGCGCCTTTGCGGTGAGGTTTTCAGGATGACACGAGTGCGGCAGATGCACCAACTTGTAGCGAGTGAAAGCTATGTGCGGAATAACAGGACTATTTGATACCCGCGGGCGGCGCGACATCGACCGCGCCGTGCTGACGCGGATGAACGAGTCGCAACACCACCGCGGCCCGGTGGAAGGTGGCGTGCATCTCGAGCCGGGGGTAGGGCTCGGGCATCGCCGCCTGTCGATCATCGACCTGGCCACCGGCCAGCAACCGCTCTACAACGAGGACCAGAGCGTCTGCGTCGTCTTCAACGGCGAGATCTACAACTACCTCGAACTCATCCCCGAACTGCAGGCGCTCGGGCACGTCTTCCACACGCGCAGCGACACCGAAGTCATCGTCCACGCGTGGGAAGCGTGGGGAGAAAAGTGCGTCGAACGCTTCCGCGGCATGTTCGCCTTCGCCCTGGGGGATCGCAATCAGGACTGCCTCTTCCTCGCCCGCGACCGGCTCGGCGTCAAGCCCTTGCATTACGCGCTGCTGGCCGACGGCACGCTGCTCTTCGGCTCGGAGCTGAAATCGCTGCTGGCGCACGGCGGCTTGCCGAAGGATATCGACCCGCTCGCCGTCGAGGAATATTTCGCCCTCGGCTACGTCGCCGAGCCGCGCTGCATCTTCAAACAGGCGCGCAAGCTGCCGCCGGCCTGCACGCTGCTGGTCAAGCGCGGTCAGGCGCTGCGGGAACCGCGTGAATACTGGGACGTGCGCTTCACGCTCGACCGCCGGATCGGCGAAACGGAAGCCTTTGAGGAACTCACCGCACGGCTCAACGAATCGATTCGCCTGCGCCTGATGTCGGAAGTGCCGCTCGGCGCCTTCCTCTCCGGCGGCGTCGATTCGAGCGCCGTCGTGGCGCTGATGGCCGGGCTCAACAGCGATCCGGTGAATACCTGCTCGATCGCTTTCAGCGACCCAGCGTACAACGAAGCCGAATTCGCCCGCCAGGTCGCCGAACGCTACAAGACCAACCACTTCGTCGATACCGTCGAGAGCGACGACTTCGACCTGATCGACACGCTGGCTCGCCTCTACGACGAGCCGTATGCCGACAGTTCGGCGATTCCCACCTACCGCGTCTGCCAGCTGGCGCGCAAGCACGTGACGGTCGCCCTGTCCGGCGACGGCGGCGACGAGAGCTTCGGCGGCTATCGGCGCTACAAGCTGCACATGATGGAAGAGGGGATGCGCTCGGCCCTGCCGCTCGGCGTTCGCCGCCCGCTCTTCGGGATGCTCGGCCGCGTCTATCCCAAGGCCGACTGGGCGCCGCGCGTCTTCCGTGCGAAAACGACGTTCGAAGCGATGGCGCGCACCTCGGTCGAAGCCTACTTCCACAGCATGTCGTTGATCCGCGATCCGGAACGCAGCCGGCTCTACAGCGACAGCTTCCGCGCCGAGCTCGGCGGCTACAGCGCCATCGACGTCTTCAACCGCCACGCCGCGCGCGCCGGCACCGACGATCCGCTCGGGCTGATCCAGTACATTGACCTGCACACCTATCTGGTCGGCGACATCAACACCAAGGTCGACCGCGCGAGCATGGCGCATTCGCTGGAAGTGCGCGAGCCGCTGATGGATCACCCGCTGGTCGAATGGCTGGCGACGCTGCCGTCCACGCTGAAACTGAAGCGCGGCGAGGGCAAGTATCTGCTCAAGAAAGCGATGGAGCCTTACCTGCCGCGCGACATCATGTACCGCCCGAAGATGGGCTTTGCCGTGCCGCTGGCGCGCTGGTTCCGCGGCCCACTGCGCCAGCGTGTGCGCGATTCGCTGCTCGACGGGCGGATTGCCGAATCGGGCTTGTTCAACCCGCAGGCGATCAGGCAGATGGTCGAACAGCACGAATCCGGCCGCCGTGACCACAGCACGCCGCTATGGACGCTGCTGATGTACGACGCCTTCCTGCGCAACGTGATGGACGGCGCCGCATGAGGATTCTCTACCACCACCGGACCGCGTCGAAGGACGGCCAGGCCGTGCACATCGAGGAGATGATCGCCGCGATGTGTGCCGACGGCCACGAGGTCCGCGTGGTGGCGCCCGAGATCGGCGACCCCGGGAAGATGGGCGCCGAGGTCGGCTGGATCCATCGGTTGAAGGCGTCGCTGCCCAAGGCCGTCTATGAACTGCTGGAGCTCGCCTACTCGTTGCACGCCTACCGCAAACTGAAAGCGGCAGCCGCGGACTTTCGCCCCGAAGTCATCTACGAACGCTACAACCTGTTCCTGCTGTCAGGCGCGATGCTCAAGAAGCGTCTGGGCATACCGCTCTTGCTTGAAGTCAACTCACCGCTCGTCTACGAACGGTCCCGCCATAGCGGCGGGCTGGCGCTGCCGTCGCTGGCCAAATGGGCGGAAGGCACCGCCTGGCGCGCGGCCGACCGGGTGCTGCCGGTGACGCGCGTGCTCGCCGGCTACGTGACGGACTACGGCGTTCCCGAAGAACGGATCGCCGTGATCCCCAACGGGATCAACAAGGCGCATTTCGACACCGCGCCGACGCCGGATGAGGCGAAGGCGCAACTCGGTCTGCAAGGTCGGCTGGTGCTTGGCTTCACCGGTTTCGTCCGCGACTGGCACGGCGTCGACCGCGTCATCGACTGGATGGCCTCGGGGAATGCACCGCAAAACGTCTTCCTGCTCGTCGTCGGCGACGGGCCGGCGCGCCCGGATCTGGAAGCGCAAGCCAAGCGCCTCGGGCTGGCCGATTCCGTCCGTTTTACTGGCGTCGTGCATCGCGATACGGTCCCGGCCCATGTCGCCGCTTTCGATGTCGCGCTGCAACCGGCGGTTACGGCCTACGCCTCGCCGCTGAAGATGATGGAATACCTGATGCTCGGCAAGGCCATCGTCGCGCCGCGTGCGCCCAACATTTGCGAAATCCTGAGCGACGATGACAATGCCGCGCTGTTCGACGAAGCCGTGCCGGGCAGCCTCGAAGCAACATTGACCCGAATCTGCAAGGATGATGCATTCCGCTGCCGCCTCGGCGCCGCCGCGCGCGAGACGATCGATCAACAGCAACTGACCTGGGTCGGCAACGCGCGCAAGGTCGTGGCTTTGGCCGAACAGTCAATATTGCCCAAACCCTCAACAGATCAGGACTCCTCCAAAAACAAGTAACTCAAGAAGGAACGAAAACAATGAAAGTTACCGTCATAGGAACCGGTTACGTAGGCTTGGTCAGCGGCACCTGCCTTGCGGAAGTGGGCAACGACGTGCTCTGCCTCGATGTCGATGCGGAAAAGATCCGCATCCTGGAAGAGGGCGGGGTGCCGATTTTTGAACCCGGCTTGCAGGAGATGGTCGGGCGCAACGTCGCCGCTGGCCGCCTGCATTTCACCACCGACGTCCAGCGCGCCGTCGATCACGGCACCATCCAGTTCATCGCCGTCGGCACGCCGCCGGACGAGGACGGTTCCGCCGACCTCAAATACGTGCTCGCCGCCGCGCGCAACATCGGCCGGCTGATGACCGATTTCAAGGTTGTCGTCGACAAGAGCACCGTCCCGGTCGGCACCGGCGCCAGGGTCAAGGCCGCGATCGCCGACGAACTGCAGAAGCGCGGTGTGGAAGTCCCCTACAGCGTCGTTTCCAACCCCGAATTTCTCAAGGAAGGTGCTGCGGGAGAGGATTTCATGCGCCCCGACCGTGTCGTCATCGGCGCCGATGACGAGCAGGCGATCTTCCTCAT
>RRZT012953983.1_pt1 | contig 25742 bp, 14 predicted proteins | sample 2165551 | NCBI WGS metagenome assembly RRZT01 (sample SAMN10456910, study PRJNA506462) | wastewater metagenome | biome: wastewater; feature: sludge; material: wastewater sludge; isolation source: wastewater sludge with Escherichia coli K12::gfp cells carrying plasmid... | place: USA: Moscow, Idaho... | reverse complement strand
GCGGTGACGGTTTTGGTGGTGGCGTCGGTGGCGTTCTTGTTGTCGGTGACGGTGAGTTTGACGGGGTAGTCCCCGGCGGTGGCGTAGGTGTGGCTGATCTGGGCTCCGGTCTTGGTGCTGCCGTCGCCGAGGGTCCAGGTGAAGGAGGAGATGGTGCCGTCGGGGTCGGTGGAGTTGCGTGCGTCCAGGGCGACGGTGAGGTCGGTGGTGGAGGCGGTGAACGCGGCGGTGGGCGCCACGTTGGCGGCGATGGTCGACTGCGCCAGGATGTTGTCCACGGTCACGACCGCCGGGCCGTTCGTCGCTGAGGATGATACGAAGGCGAAGAGACCGGCCGTACCCGGCTGCTGAAGCCCAGAAGCGGTGTCGGAAGCCGACAACAGCCAGGCAATGGGTTCCGGCTGCGACGCAGTCCAGACCTTCAAGCGAAGAGTCGTCGGCGAAGTCCCGGTGGCAACCATGCGCATTGTGAGCGGTACCCCAGGGACGAACGTGCCGGCCGGCAACTTCGCAGACCCGAGGATCGTTTCCTTCCAAGCCTGCATCCGGATGAGGGACAACTCGACAGTTCCGTTGGCCAGGAGATGCGCCTTGCCTCGGTAGCCGTTTCCGCTGGTCCCCCTACCCACCAGGGAGAAGTAGGTGCCGCTCCCCGTTGCCGCTCTGTCGGATGTGAAGTCCGAGCGGATGTCTGTATCGGTGCTGGCCACGCCGGACAGAAGTACTTCAGTGCCGGCCCCCTTTGCCAGCGTGAGTCGCCCGGTTCCGCCGGTGACTGAGCAGCCCTTGCAGGAGGACCAATCGCCTCCGGTCGCAGCTGTTCCCCAGCCGCTTGTCACCGTGCGGCCGAATTCATCCTGCGCGAGGACCTGCATGACCGCAGCGGAGGCGGGCACGGCTCGCGTAGGCAGTACGCCGAGCAGGAGGCTCAGCATGACAAGCAGGACTGCAAGCGGGCGGAACGCGAACGTGAACATGTCCGCTACTTCGAAAGATAGCCCGGTCAGGTTGCGCAGCGACGGGAGAATTCACCCGTCCGGGCCATTGCGGTGTCCGCTGTGAGGACCCCGCGTCCTAGTGCCCACTCCTCACTCGACGGTGCCCTTGAAGGCCACCAGAGGAGAGGATCCGGAGTACGCGACGGTGAAGATTGCTCTACTTTCGCTCGGCAATGCGAAGACGTAAGTCCCCGTGGTCGACTCACCTGGGCCGATCGAGCGGCCGATGGGGTCGTTGCGGCTGTCGGTCGACTGAACCGATGCCGGACGCAGATCGGCCCCGTAGTAGCCATTGACGTTGACCGCAGAAGCGTCGATGGGCCGATTGCTGCCGTTCGTGATCTGCACCGTCACGGCGACAGAAGGGGTCGCGAGGTCACCCACACCTACGCCATCGCTCTTGACCCGTCGCACGTCGGTGATCTCGGCCTTCACCCCATCCCCGAAAGAGGCAGTCTGCTCGAGTCCGACTTCATCTTTGATCAGGCTGCGCGTCGGCAATCCCGAAACCTCGGGAGTCTGTCCGGAGCCGGAGGGTGACGGCTTCGGCTCAGGCGCAGCCAGCGTCGGGGTAGCCGAATCGCCCGACGCGTCTGCCGACATCCGACTGCCCGGGGCTGTCGCTGACGCGCAGCCGCTCAGCACGGCTGCGGCGAGGGCGACCACGGGCAGGACACGGAGTGCGCGATTGTGCATGTTCGCTGCTTACCCGCCTCTTGAATGCCCTAACCCTGCAGTTCATGGCCATGACTCGGATTCCCACGAGCTCGCGGACACTGCAGTTGAATGGACACAGAGTGAGTATTCGGGCAATCGTCCCCGATTATGCGGATGTGCCTCGTCTCACAGTCACTCTCGGTAAACATCGGGGTATCGTTGCAGTAGGTCGTTGGCGGGACCGTCAGGTTCCGATCGCTGCACCAACCGCAGTCGGCTGGTCTGGGGGGTCCAGGCAGCGGCGAGAAGGGGATTTTTCAGTGTCGCTCATATTTCGCAAGAGTGCCGTTGCGCTCACCACCACTCTGGTGATGGCGTTCGCCGGTGTTGCTGCATGGCCCGCTTCGGCGGACACCCGACCTGTCAACGACGATCCGGCCACGGTCTCGGCTGATCCCCTACCCACAACCCAGATCGACGGGGTCGCATGGTCGCAGGTCGTGGTAGGCAACAAAGTCTACGTCGCGGGAAGTTTCAAGAACGCCCGCCCAGCGGGGGCCGCACCCGGCACGAATCTGACTCCTCGCAGCAACATCCTCGCCTATGACATCAACACCGGCGTACTGGATCCGAACTTCGCGCCCGTCCTGGACGGGCAGGCGCTCACGATCGCCGCGTCACCGGATGGCAAGACCATCTACGTCGGCGGCGAATTCGGCAAGGTCAACGGCCAGTGGCGCGTTCATATGGCAGCTTTCGATGTCGCCACCGGGCAGTTGAAGTCCAACTTTCAGCCCGTTGTCTCCAGCGCCGTCCGGACAATATCGGCTACGAACGATACGGTCTACTTCGGTGGTGACTTCAACAACGTCTCCGGCGTCGCCCGCTCCTTTGCTGCAAGCGTTCGCGCGCAGGATGGTGGCGTCACGGACTGGAACCCGAGCCCGAACGCATCCGTGACCGCTATGGCAGTCACCAGCGACAGTTCCAAGGTGGTGCTTGGGGGTCGCTTCACGACCGTTTCCGGTCAGAATTGGTACGGCATGGGAGCAACCGACCCCGTGACGGGCAGTCCCGTGCGCTGGGATGCCACGAGCGTGCTTCGCAATGCCGGTACAGCGACTGCCTGGAGCCAATTCGTTGCCGAGGGAGACAGCGTCTACGGCGCCGGTTACACCTACGGCAGCGGCGGGAACTTCGAGGGGATCTTCCGAGCCAAGAATGATAGCGGCGAACTGGTAACGGTCGCCGACTCCAGGGGTGACCATTACTCCGTGTACCCGGACGGCCCCACGGTCTACGCGGTCAGTCACGCGCACTATGGCGGCAACTTCCCCGGCGCCTTTCCTCAGACGGAGCCGTGGACTCACTACCACTCCACAGCGCTGACGGCAGATCCACGTGGAACGATCACATCCGACCCCTACGGCTACCCGAGCTTCTTGGGTAAGCCGGCCCCCGCCATGCTCAACTGGTTCCCCAACTGGTACGTCGGCTCGGTGACGCCTGCTCGGCAGGCAGCCTGGAGCATCACCGGTAACGGTGACTACGTAGTTGCGGCGGGCGAATTCACGGGACTCGTGGGGAAGTCGCAGCAGGGTCTTGTCAGGTTCGCCAGCACGGGCACGGCCCCGAACACGGTCCGGCCGTCGACCAGCGACAATCTGACGCCAACCGTGTCCTCGACCTCTCCTGGTGAGGTCCGTGTGGCATGGCAGACCACCCATGATCGAGACAACGAGGCCCTTACGTACCGCGTCTACCGCGACTACAAGTCCTCGCGTGATGTTCCCGTCTACGAGACGACAGTGAACTCGCGCTTCTTCGCGCGACCCAGTTTGTCGTTCGTGGATCGCGGTCTCACGCCAGGAGAAAGCCACAACTACCGGGTGGTCGCACTGGACCCGTTCGGTAACTCCGTCTCATCAGTGGATATGAAGGCGACAGTCGGCTCAGCCGGCAGCCCCTATGCCGAGGCAGTTCTGGCCGACGGGCCGACGTCATACTGGCGGTTGGGTGATGCCACAGGCGCCGCGATGCTCGAAGACATCGCCGGCGGCGACGATCTCCAGCCGAACGGAGGGCAGCCCGGGGCCGGTTTGAGTCAGAGCCCCGACGGCGCCCTGACCGGTGATGCAGATACCGCGAGCACGTTCGATGGCGTGAACTCCGGATACGCGGCCGGGTTGTACCCGCAGCGTGGGCCGAACACCGTGACCGTTGAGGCGTGGGTGAAGACCACAAGCACCAGTGGTGGCCGGATCGTCGGGTACAGCGAACGACGTGAGGGTACCTCTGCGCGACATGACCGCCAGTTGTATCTGGACAACGGTGGCCGTGTCCTGTTCGGTGTCCACTCCGGCGGGGTGCGCACGATCATTTCGCCGAATGCCGTCAACGACGGGCAGTGGCATCACGTTGCCGGAACGCTTGGCCCCGCAGGGATGCGGCTTTTCGTGGACGGAAAGGCGGTGGCCTCTCGTGGTGACACAGTGACGCCCCGCAACTTCTCTGGGTATTGGCGCGTGGGTGGCGACACCCTGAGTGGTTGGACCAACGCGCCAACCAGCGGCTTTCTCTCCGGGAAGATCGACGAGGTGGCCGTCTACCCGAAGGTCTTGACTCCCTCTCAGGTCGACGCGCACTTCAGGGCGAGTGGGCGCACGAGTGCCCTCCCGGGCAAGCCCGGTGACCAGTTCGGGGCAGCTGTGTTCGATCTCAGTCCTGAGATGCTGTGGCGCCTCGACGACACGTCGGGGACGGCTGCCAAGGATTCCGGGCCGGCGAACGCGGACGGCACTGCCATAGGCGGCGTGACGTGGCTTCAGCCGAGCCAGTTGTCCTATGTCAACTCGGCCTCCGCAGCATTCGATGGCTCCAACGACCTGGTGGTCTCGAACCGGCAGGTCATGTCGCCCGCGGAGTACACGGCGGGTGTGTGGTTCAACACGAGCACCACTCGTGGGGGCAAGCTGATCGGCTTCGGTGACCGGACGAGCGGCTTGTCGCCCAAGTACGATCGCCACGTCTACATGCAAAACGACGGCAAGTTGGCGTTCGGCCCCTCGGCTGCGGGCAGGATCGTCACCGACAAGTCGTTCAACGATGGTGTGTGGCACCTCGCCACGCTCACGGAAGGTCCCGACGGGATGGAACTGTTCGTTGACGGACGGTCCGTCGGCGCTACCGGCCAGCGTTCGGCGGCCGCGTACGCGGGCTACTGGCGGATCGGTGGTGACAATACGTGGGGATCAGCCACCAGCGCCTACCTGGCGGGTCGGTTGGACGAGGCGTTCGTGCTCGGCGGTGCCATTCCGGAGGAGCAGGTATACGACTTGTACGTTGCCGGACTCGCGCCTGGGACGAATCAGCGTCCCTTCGCACGGTTCACATCGACCACGGACTTCCTGACGGCGAACTTTGATGCCGGCGCATCTTCTGATCCAGACGGGACTCTGGTGTCCTACGACTGGGACTTCGGCGACGGGAGTACGGGTACCGGTCCTTCGGTGACCAAGGCGTATGGTTCGGCCGGAACCTACACCGTTACGCTCACCGTGACCGATGACAGGGGAGGCGTCGACTCGGTCAAGCGCCAGGTGACGACGCAGAATCCGCCGCCGAATGTTCCGCCCACGGCTGCCTTCAGTAACGAGATCAACCGACTGAACGCGAGCTTCGACGCGACTGACTCCTCGGACGCGGACGGATCCATCTCCTCCTACGAGTGGGACTTCGGCGACGGAACCACAGGTACCGGGAAGCTAGTCGACAAGACCTTCGCGCAGGAGGGCACATACACCGTTGTTCTCACCGTGACGGACAACCGAGGTGCTACCGCCCAGGTGTCGCGGGATGTCTCGGTTCAGCCGAACAGGTTGCCCACGGCTGCCTTCGAAGCGACCGCTAACGATCTTGCGGTGGCGGTGGACGCCACCCAGTCCTCGGATCCCGACGGAACGATCACGTCCTACGACTGGGATTTCGGGGATGGCACGACAGGCAACGGAAAACAAGGCACCCACTCCTATGCGAGCTCGGGCACCTTCACGGTGACCTTGACAGTGACTGACTCGGACGGCGCCATAGCCACCAAGAGTGCCGACATCACGGTCACAGAGCCGCCGAACGAGTTGCCCACGGCAAGGTTCAGTGTCGGAGCCACTGCATTGCGCGTGGACTTGGACGCCTCGGCCTCGGACGACCCGGACGGCACTATCCAGTCCTATGACTGGAACTTCGGTGACGGCGCGACTGGAACCGGAAGGCAGGCGACACACACGTACCAGAGCGCCGGCACTTACGGGGTGACACTCACCGTCACGGACAACCGCGGCAGCGTGTCGCAGCGCACCGAGCAGGTCTCCGTGGTGAGTAACCAGGTACCCACCGCCGACTTCACGAGCAGCGTCACGGACCTGACGGTCTCGCTCGATGGCCGGTCGTCGAGTGATCCCGATGGCGCCATCGAAAAGTACGAGTGGGACCTCGGCGATGGCACGACCAAGGCGGGGCCGCAGGTGACACACACGTACGCCGCAGCTGGTTCGTACGATGTGCGCCTGACCGTGAAGGACGGACAGGGGGCCAGCGCCGACAAGGTGCGGAAGGTGACTGTGACACAACCGCCGCTCGCCAGGGATCTCTTCGGTCGTAGCGTGGCGTCCGGGTGGGGTGGGGCGGAGATCGGCGGGTCATGGTCGGGTTGCGGCTCCGCGTGTTCGGTGTCGAACGGAACTGGCCTGATCCCGTTGACGGCCGGCACCGGTCGCGAGTCTTTGCTGAACTCGGTGAACTCCACCAACACGGATGTGACAGCGGATTTTGCCGTCAACAAGACGCCAACCGGTGGGGGGACCTATGTGTCGCTCGTCGGTCGCGGTGGGACCGGCGAAGGTTATCGGGGCAAGGCTCGGATGATGCCCGACGGGAGCCTTCAAATGTCGATCGTCAGATTGAACGCTTGGACCGAGGCCACACTCGCGTCAGCGACCTTGCCCGCCGGAACGGTGACTGCCGGTCAGCCTCTGAGAATGCGCGTGCAGGTCTCCGGGACTGCACCGACGACGATTCGGTTCAAGGCCTGGGCTGCGGGATCTGCTGAGCCGGACGCCTGGCGCTTGACAGCTACCGATTCGACGGCCGCGCTTCAGAAGGCCGGAGGCGTGGGGGTCTACAGTTACCTGTCGGGATCCACGAGCAACGGGCCGACTACTGTCTCGATTGATAACGTCGTAGCCCGCCTGCCTTGATCGACTGTCGGGTCTGACGTCGGCGCGCCGAGTCAGGCCCGACAGTCGAGAGGCGGGAGTACATGGCTCCAACAGCTGTGATCGGGGCTATCTCTTCATCGACGGTCGACTTCGGTGTTCTCGCGCTCACCGTCCTCGCCTTCGGTGCCATCGGATTCGCCATCGCACGTCGATTCCCGGCATGGGGCTTGGCCGGCTGGCTTGTGGTGCTCGCATTCGTTCCCGTCTGGGTCGGCCTCAGCGTTGTCTTCTACTTCACTCCAGCGACTGCTCTGGGCTTCGTTCTATTGGCCGTCCTCTTGCCTGTGTCTCTCAAGAGTTTTCGGACCCCACTCGATCTGGCCCTCATGGCGTTCTTCCTCGCGTGTCTGCTCCCCGTCTTCCTCGGGTCCAGTTGGACGGTTACATCGGTCTTCGTGGTGTTGACACAGTGGGGCCTCGCCTACGCCGTGGGTCGGATTGCGCCGCACCGGATCGACATCGAGTCGATAAGGGTGATGGTGGCATGGGTGTTCGCGGCTGTGGCGGTGGTGACTCTGCTCGAGTTCGCAACGAGCTGGAACCCATTCGTCCTAATCCCGGGGAGCGGGGACTTGTACATGGGGTGGAGCCCCTTGCAGAGCAGGGGCGGGGTGCTCCGCGCTGAAGGGGCCTTCGGGCATTCGATTGCTCTGGGTTCGAGCATGGCAATGGTGGTCCCGCTCGTCTATGGTGCTACTCGTCTTTCTCCCTGGCTGCGCCTGGTGATCATCGGTCTCTTGGCCGCGGCAACCGTGGTGACCTTCAGCCGCGTGGGTCTCGTCGGGGTGGGTCTGGCCGTAACCTGCAGCCTCATCTTCATTCCTTGGGCTATGTCCGCACGGATGCGGATTGCGCTGGCCGCCGCTGCGGCGGCCGTCGCCACCGCCATGATTCCCCTCTTTCTCGGGGTGCTGGAGGGTGCCGGGAGCGAGGCCACCAGCAGCGCCAACTACCGCGGGGATTTGGCCGAGTTGGTCGGTCATATTTCGACGCTGGGATTCTCCAGCGTGGCGCATCGCGATGCTACCGGTGGACTTCGTTTCGGCGGCTACCGATCCATCGACAACGCACTGCTTCTCCTCGGGCTCACCTACGGATGGGTGGCACTGACTCTGGCGATAGTCCTTCTGCTGGCCGCGGTCATCGCCATGCTTCGCAGGCGTGCGACGCCGGAGACAGTGGCGGTAGTCAGCCAGATCCCTGCCCTCCTCTCGGTGGCGCTAATCACCCAGTATGCGACTGTCTTCTGGTTCGTCGCGGGCCTGGCGGTCTTCGGTCAACAGAGTCGCCTGCAATCATCGAGCGGAAGACGAAGTCGACCTCCCGGCGAGGGAGATCCGAAGAGCTTGAGGCTGTCACTAAGGGGCAAGACTCGCCCCGTCAGGGTGAAGTAGGTTACGTCTCCCGTTCCGAACGGACAATCGCGAACGGCAACCGAGCGCCCTTAGGTCGAGCAGTGTCCGTGGCCGTGAGAAAGTCCCCAATGGTGGCCAGGTAGAAGTCCCCACCCTTCGCGTCGTGTCGTAGCCGACGGAGAAGGCCCTGCGTGGTGACGGTGGCGGTGCCAACCAGTAACCGAGCACCACGTAGGGCTTCCATTGATGAACGCGAAGGAACGAATGGACCGGATTGCTGCCAACCGAGAAGTGGGCACCTACCGGGGAGAGACCGCGCTGTGCGGAACAACCCACCAGACCGTCAGACGGGTCATCGAGGTCCACGAGGCTGCCAGTGCCGGTGAAGCGCCTGCGGCGGCGGCCGCGGAACTATGACGCGGTCGCTGATCTGGTCGCGGAGAAGGTGCGGTCGACCAGCGGCCGGATGAGCGCGAAGCGGTTGTTGCCGCTGGCACCTGCGGGCGGGTATGCGGGGTCGGACCGCAACTTCCGTCGTGTGGTCGCTGAGGCGAAGCAGGCCTGGCGGCGTGACCAGGTCCGGGCCGGGGGCAGGCGCCCGGCAATCTGGGCTCCTGGTGAGGTGCTGGTCATCGACTGGGGCGAAGAACTGGTCGCGGGGCGGAAGGTGCACATGTTCTGCGTGGCGTGGTCGCGGGTGCGGTTCGTCCGCTTCGCTTTGGATGAGCAGCAGGCCACCAGACGTCCTCAGGCACCACCAGACCACCGCAGCAGCCGCGGCCTGACCAAGATCAACAACAACGAGGACATGTCCAGAATCCCTGACACGGCCCACATCGACTGCTCAGGTCACCTGATCGGCGCGGACTTTGATCTCGCTGATCGACTCAAGGATCGCGGTCTCGTCGTTGACGAGCTTGCCCGACAACAACGTCTCGCCGGCATCGCCGACCAGACACACCCAGTGGTGTCCCTTGCCGACGTCTATTCCAGCCCAACCCTGGGGTGCTGGATCTTCCATCCGTTGGCCTCCTTTTGGTCACTCAACTCCAAGTCGCCCCGGAGGAGCCGGGCGGCGATTCCACCGGAGCCACCTCAAGGGCGATCAAGGCTCAGCCATACCCGACTCTCCAGGCTCAGTGAACAACTTGCGGATCAGGGTTCAGGCTCCCTAGCGGACGCTGGCGCTGCGGTTGGCCGCGCTGCCGAGAACGCCAACCCGGTTGGGCGGCGCGTCGACAGGCTGCTCGATCCCGCCCGGGCTGCGCTGCGAGGGATTCTCGGTTCCTGATTCGCTCTCCGCAAGCGCCGTCTTGACGATGCTGGCCAGTAGACTAATTCCGCTGCCGGCCGTGTCCGCAAGGATCTGGTTCACCGTCACGCGGTGGGATGTTGATGGACCATTTGCAGCGATGATCGTCCACGAGTAGGGGTGTCATGACGGGAGCAGTCGTCGTCGTCAACTACGGCTCGAGCGACCTCTTGCGCCGCAACCTGGACGGAGTCAGGTCCCGGGTGGTGGTGGTCGACAACCACTCGAGTGACGCAGAATACTCAGCCGTGGCCCGCTTGTGCGCCAGTCGCGGATGGCTCCTCGTGGCGTCGCCCAACGACGGATTCGGGGCTGGCGTCAATCGAGGGGTGGAGGAGGCCAGCAAGGCCGGTGCCTCGGAGTTCGTCCTCCTGAACCCCGACGCGTGCGCAACCGACAACGTACTGCAGGGGATGCTTCAGCACGTTCGCAGCAATCCGCGCGACGTGGTGTCACCGACCATTCGGAGGCCGGACGGCGGAGTCGAGTTCGCCGGATCGATCGTGGACTGCCGGACCGGACATTTACGGCGGGGGTGGGTCGACGGCGACACCGACCCTGTGGCCAGAAATTGGTTGTCCGGCGCCTGCATGGCATTCACTCGCACAGTCTTCGAGGCTGTCGGAGGCATGGCGAGTGATTACTTCCTCTACTGGGAGGATGTGGATTTCAGCAGGAGGGCCGTCGATGCAGGATTCGCGCTGCGTGTCCTCGCCCACCTTGAGGTCGTCCACGCCGAAGGCGGGACGCACGGCGGCGGGGCCCGGGCGAAGTCGCCCACCTACTACTACTACAACACCCGCAACAGGCTTCTCTTCGGCAGCCAGTTCGCCCGCGAACACCTGCGCGAGTGGATTGCCGTCACGCCGCGCGAATCCCTCGCGATCTGGCTGCGTGGCGGACGCAGGCAACTGTTGACGAATCCGGCAGGAGCATGGGCCGCCGTGCGGGGGACCTGGGCCGGACTCCGGATCGCGCGACGCGAGCTTGCCCATGACACGCCCAGGGAAGCCGTGGCGCGGAAGGATGCCCACCGGCCTCCCCGTGTCGCATTGGCTGTGCTCACCTACCGCAGGACGGGGTTGCTCGCAAACCTAATACCCCGGCTCCTCGCGCAGCTGGACGAGATCGACGCCCACGACCCAGTGCTCATCGTGGTTGACAACGACCCGGACAGATCCGCCCAGGCGACCGTCAAGTCAGTGACGGGCCGGCTTCGCTACGTCGCCGAGCCACAGCCGGGCTTGAGCGCGGCCCGCAACCGGGCGCTCGCCGAGGCGTCCGACTACGAACTGCTCGCCTTCATCGACGATGACGAGGTACCCGAACCCGGTTGGCTGAGAGCGCTGGTGGGCACTTACCTGGACACCCGAGCGACAGCCGTCGTCGGCCCCGTGAGATCGCTGCCCCAACAGCCTCTCAGCGACTGGTTGGAGGGTTCCGGCATGTTCGCCTCGGTTGACGCGCAAACGGGCTCGCCGCGTCGCGGGCTGGCGGCTGGCAACCTACTGCTCGATCTCTCCTGGTTGCGGCAGCGCGAGATCCACTTCGATCCACGCTTCGGGCTGACCGGAGGCGAGGACTCCATGCTCGGTCAGACGATCCTCAGTCGAGGCGGCTCGATTGTGTGGAGCGCTGAGGCTGTCGTTTCTGAGTATGTGCCTGTGTTGCGCCTCACTCGGGCCTGGGTCCTGGCGCGCGCGAGTCGTTTCGGTGAGTCCTGGGCCCGCGGGCGACTGATCGACCAGCCGTGGGGCACGGCCCTCGCGAGGCGGGTCTGCTATGCCGCGCGAGGCGCGGTGCGCGTCGTCCGCGGTCGGGTCCTAGCATTGTGGTGGAAGACACGCAGCAACCAGCGGCGCTGCGCGGCAGCCGAGGTGGACTCTGCCGGAGGCCGCGGACTGCTGAGAGGTGCCTTCGGGGCGAACACCGACGAGTACGGGCGTTGAAGCCTGGGCTGTGTCCAGCATCCCTGACACAGCCGACTGTGGGCTCATGGTCTGGCGGGGCTGAACCAGCGCGCGGCGGCGTCTTGAAGGGAGGCCAATGGTCGGTCCACTCCGAGACTCAGGCCGAGACGGTTGACCGACTGACCACCGAGCCGAACTGTCGGCGAGGTTACCGTCGCTGCGCGTGGAGGTCGGACCGAACCGACGAGTAGTTCTGCGCGTCAGAGAACGTGTGCATGATCGGCCCTGCCGGCACCGGCAAGAGCCACACCCTGATCGAGTTGGGGGCATCGCTGCGGTCGCCCACGGGCCTCGCGTGCGGCACTTCACCGCCGCTGAACTGGTCGAGAACCTCTACCGCGGGCTTGGCCGACAACAGCGTCGGCAAGGTCATCGACACTCCGCTGCGGCGTGACGCTTCGTCCCCGCTTTCGAGCTCGGGTTCGCGCCCCTGGATGACACCGGCGCACATCTGCTGCCCCGGCTCGTCGCAGCCGCCTATGGATGCAAGCAACTGGGCATCGGATCGCGCTGGCCGTTCGAATCCTGGGGCCGCTTCCTGCCTGAGCGCACCACCGCGGTCAGGATGCTCGACCGGCTCCTGCACCATCGCCACACGGGTCGTCATCGACGGCGACCCCTACCGAATGAGACAGGCCCGAGCGAACGGAGGAACCCGACTCAAACCCCAGATAACCTCAGCTAAGGGTGGGGACTTCCAGTTGGCCACCAGCGGGGACCCCAACATGTCCATCAGCAAGCAGCAGCCCATCCGTGATCTGCAGCCACAGTGCACGTCCCCAACCAGTAGGGCAGACTCCCGATGTGAGCGGTGTTACCAAGAACGATGCCTACGCTCGACTCTACCGCGCAGTCCGTGGCCGGGACTTGCCCGATGATGTGCCGCGGAGCGTGCTGGCCGGGATCGCGTGGGCGCGAGGCTGGGATTTGGCGCGGGGATCCCTGACCCGGTGGCGGCTCCGGGATGGTGGCTCCCTCTGCTTCCGAGGCCGCAGGGTGGTGATCCGCAACGGGCGTTACCTGTCATTGGGGCGGGGAGTCGTCTTGGCCGATGATGTCTACATCGACGCCTTCTCGATGAAGGGTGTGCAGTTGGGCGACCGTGTCACGGTGGCTCGGGGGGCTAGTGTGATGGGTTCGGGGGTCGTGAGGGAGCCGGGCGTGGGCATCGTCGTCGGTCCCGACACAGCCATCGGGATACGTAACGTGGTTTGGGGGCAGGGTGGGGTCATTATCGGCGCAGAGTGCCTGCTTGCTCCTCACGTCGTCATCGTGAGCGAGAATCACGGCTATCGCGACGTCAGAATCCCCATCCGAGAGCAGGCGCCGCAGCGAGCGGAGGTCTCCATCGGAGACAACTGCTGGATCGGGGCGGCCGCAGTGATTCTCGCAGGGGTCTCCCTCGGGTCAGGCAGCATCGTGGCGGCTGGCGCCGTCGTCACGAAGTCCTTCGGTCCAGGGTCGATCGTGGGGGGAACTCCAGCGAAACTAATCAGACTTCGACAAGGATGGGAGGCGCAGGACCGCTGAGCCTCCCCAGCGCCCGCGCTTTCGCAAGTGGTGGCGCTTCTCGGTAGTCAGCCGAGCCATCCGAAGTGCCGGGTTCCTGCTGGAACGAATTCGTTCACGGTGGCGTCCTTCGGTACCGCGGCAGCACGGGAGTGGCTCGAGGTGTCAAGCAGAGCACCGTTCGAGTCCACTAGCCCGTTCCCGGATACCCCTGCGGCCTCGGCAGTCGTGTTTGACACCGGTGCGGAGGCCAGCACGTTTCGCCAGGCCCCGATGCCGCGGTGAGGCGTGTATGTGCCCCCGTCGGTGTTGACCACGGCAGTGATGTCGTTGTTGTCGTAGAGATTCCCGTCAGCGATTGTGCTGGGTGTGAGGATGCTTCCCCACGCGCTATTCGCCAGCTGGAAGACGCTACCGGTACGCACGCAGAGGTTTGTGTCGGCGGAGCAGGTATTGGTGTCCCCACCGCCGGTGGGCATTGCCAAGATGTTGTTGACGAGCATGACAACGTCCATTTGCCAGTCCATTCCCGGAGTGCGATTGACGGGTCCGAACGCGCCTGAGCGGGCTCTGTCGAAGTCCTCGGCGATGATGTCGTTGTAGCGGGTGTCGCACGCGGCGAAGGAAGACGAACCGTCGTAGCGGAAGGCGTGTTCAGCACACCAGCGGTCCTTGGTCCCGTTCCCGTCCGAGTCATATCTCCCGGACCGGGGATCGGCAATCATCGAAATCGAGTTGGCTCCTCCGACGAGAGTGTTGTTCACCAATCGAATGTCGCCTCCCGAAGCGATCCGAATGACCGGTTCTTGTGTGTTCGGGGCTGGCTTCACGAGGTTGTTCACCATCGTGAGGCCGTGACTGATCTCGAAGAATACTGATGCGTGGCTGCTGCCGATGATGCGATTATTCGCAACCACTGCTTGGTAGCTTGACTGGTCAAACCAAAGGGTATGTCCGGTGTTGTCGATGAGGTCATTCCCTGTAATGCGGGTCCGGGCCGCTTTCGACAGTTTCATCGCACCGGACACTGGCGCGAAATCGAATTCCTTGTGGGGGTTGGCCGCCCGCAACACCGATTGATGCACGGTGAAGTCGTCGATGTAGGACCCAACCAGACCGATCCAGTTGGCACCGCGGATAGTGATGTTGCGAAGAGTGGCGCCCTGGACCAGTCTGCTTGTGCTACCCCCGGCGTGTAGCCCTTGGGCTGAGGGATCGGTGACCAACACTGAATCGAGGGTGTTCCTTGCAGAGGTCTCGTTCAGATAAATGGGCGTGTAGCCCCAAGTGCTGGAGTATCCGTGAATGTGTAGGCCCTGGACTGTCACACCGCTGGTGATGCTCAGCAAGCCGTGGGCCTGACTTTGGCTACTGTTTGATGTTCGCCAGTCGCTGGGATTGGCGATTGCCGTCGAAGCGTCCGCTGCGCTGAGGTACACCCGATTGTCGGCTTCGCTCACATAGAACCGTCCATCGCGGACCTTGCTCTTGTCGCTGACCTGAGTCAGTCGGTTTCCGCGAAGCCACATCTGGTCGGGGAAGAAGCCCGTCACCACTCGCGCCGCCGTTCCGTTGCTGCAGCCGCCGGCCGACTGGCTCGAGGGTGCGGTGATAGAGAAGGGCGGAGAAGGTGAAACGCACGCGAAACCGCGGTCGGCGGCTAGTCCCGTAGGAACTCCATTGGTGAAGGTCGCCAAGGGTAGGGAGTTGGCGGCCATCCCCAAGCCAGCGGCTCGAGGCATCTCGGTATACGGCGCGTACCGGAGAGCTCCCTCGGTCTGGAAGTTCGTCGACCCGGGAATGGTGTAGTCGAAGACGGGGGTCTCGCCCGGATAGGCCTTGACGACCACGTTGGACTTCGTGATCGCGGCGAATGTGCCCGACGTCGGGTAGTTGCCTCCACGAACGATGACGGTGCCTCCGGCGGCCGAGCTGTTGAGGGCCTTCTGCACTGATGCGAACGGCGAGAGCAGGCTGCCGTTCCCGGTGGCGTCGCTGCCCTTGGGGGCCACGTACTTGGCGTCCGCCGGGATGGTGCTTGGGTCGTACTGGACTGGGAGTTGAGCCCCCACCTTCGGCACGGTGGGGCTGGGAGCGACCGCAGCAATCGTTGAGGAGCGGCTGGCAGTGGCATTCCCGGTGTCGGTGACTGTCAAAGTGACGAGGTAGTTACCGGGGCGGCTGTAGGCGTGGGTTGCTGGCTTCACGCCCGTGGCCGTGGTGCCGTCGCCGAAGTCCCATCGGTAGTCCGTGATCGCACCGTCCGGGTCGGCGCTAGAGGTGGCATCCACCGCGGCTGTCAGGTCTTTCGTCTGCGTTGTGAACGCGGCCACGGGCGGTTGGTTGGGTGCAACTCCGTCCCGACGTACCGAGAAGTCGTCGACGTCCAACGTGGTCGGACCATTCGACGTAGATCCCGACAAGTACATGAACAGCCCAACGCTTCCGGGCGATTGGAGCGCGGCCGTCAAATCTGTCGTGTTCACCTGCCAGCCGACGGGTTCAGCGGTTCCCTTCCGCCACATCTTCAGTCTGAGACTCGACGGCGCTGCGCCGATTGCCTGCATCCTCACCATGAGCGTGGAGCCCACGGCCACAATGGGGGACGGAAGCTCTGTGTAGGCGAGGGTTGTCTCTGTCCAGGCCTGCATTCGAAGAATGCTGAGCGCGAGAGTTCCATTCGGCAGCATCCGTACCTTACCGCGATAGCCATTCCCCGCGGTTCCCCGTGCTACCAGCGAGAAGTAGGTGCCTCCACCCGTAGGCATGCGGTCTACGGAGACGCTGGCGGTCACGTCGTTGTCGGTGGACGACACGCTGGACAGGAGAAGTTCGGCTCCTGATCCTTTGGTGAGCGACACGTGACCCTTGCCGCCGCTAACGCTGCATGTGGCGCAGGACGTCCAGGCGCCCCCTGAGTCGGCAGAGCCCCAGCCGCCCGCAACCGTGCGTGTGAAGGAGTCTTGAGCGACAGCGGTGAGGGCGGCTGACGCTGCCGGGGGCCACGGCAGGAGTAGGCACAGGGCCGTCGTCAGGATGATAAGAATCAGTGGATAGCGCGGAGTGGCGTCAGTTGCCGAGCTGTTCATGAGTGATTCCCGTCGCCTCTTGTATGTCGCGGGCGATCCTTCCACGGATCACTAGGAATTGGGCCTCGATCGTTCTAGCCGAGGACCGAAGACCGGGTTCCGCACTGGCCGAGGATCTGCTCCCATGCCCGAGGGCGAACGAACCGATCGGCGTTTCAGCAGGAGTCGGAGCCTGTGTCCACGTGGGTGCTGCCGGCCGCGGGAAGGAAGCGCCAGCTGTAGCCGGACTCACTCAGGTCTACTTGCAGGGCACCGAACACCGCGGCTCGGGACTCGGAGCCGGGCAGTAGGTTTCCCAGCGGATACGTGGCAGCTCCCCCAGTGCCGACCACGAATTCCCGAATGCCTGACGGATCGATCTGGCCTGCGCTGTTCATTCGGGCGAAACGCTCGTACTGGTGAGCATGTCCGACGAAGACGACGTCGGCCCCTCGGGACTGAAGCAGGTCCCACATCGGGTCGACTGCAGCCAGTGAGTACCTGGGATGGTGCCAAACGGCAGCAAGGCACTTGCCAGTGTGGGAATCCAACTCGGAAGCAAGCCACTTGTACTGAGGTGAGTCAGGCCCGCAGCCACCGATAGATGAGCAGTTCGAGTTCAACATCATGAATCGCCAAGTGCCGAACTGCTTGGAGTAGTAGGGCTGATCCGTCGCGCCCACCCGGTTACCGAAGTATCCGAAGTAGCCCGCCGCACCGGCGGTGTTGTAGTCGTGATTCCCGGGGACGGGGAAAGTGCTGTCGCGGAACTCACCGAAGTGCGGAGCGTAGCAACTGCTGAAATCGGTGGGGGTGCCATCTGGGTAAGCCATATCCCCAGGCGCGATGAGCGGCGCGGGATTGCTGCGCAGCAGCGCCGCAACACCTGCCGCATTTCCGCCGGATCCGCAGTACCCCAGGTCTCCTGCCACATTGACCCTCACGGTGGGCGTGGCATTGCCCACTGTGACGTTTTTCGTGGTGGAGGCTGTGGCGCCCTTGTTGTCGGTGACGGTGAGGGTGACGGGGTAGGTGCCGGGGGTGGTGTAGGTGTGGCTGGTGGTCGCGCCGGTGTCGGTGGTTGCGTCGCCGTAGGTCCAGGCGTAGGAGGCGATGGTGCCGTCGCTGTCTGAGGATGTGGTGGCGTCGAGGTTGACGGTGAGGTTGCTGGTGGTGGCGCTGAATGCCGCGGTGGGGGCGACGTTGGACGCGTCGATGGTGGGGACTGCGGTCACGTTGTCCACGGCGACCACGGTGGGACCGTTGGTCGCAGACGAGGAGACATAGCCGAACACGCCGACGCCGCTTGGTTTCTGCGACGCGGCGTTGGCGTCGGTGGCCTGCAACTGCCAGTTCGGTTCAGTGGCGCCGACCCGCCACGCTTTCGCCTTCAACTGGGTCGGTGAGGTGCCGACTGCCTGAACCCGCACGCGGATGGGTGCGCCGACGGTGAAGGTCCCTGCCGGCAGTGGGGTGCTGGCGAGGGAAGCCTCGGACCACCCGTTCAAGCGGACCAGGGCGAGGCTGGTCGATCCCGACGACGTCACCTGCAACTTCGCGCGGTAGCCCTCCCCGGCGCTGCCGCGGGCCACGACAGACACGTAGGTTCCGCTGCCTGTGGCTGCCCTGTCTAGGGACACATCTGCTTGGACGTCCACGTCGGTCGTCGACACCTGCGTCAGATAACTCCCGACGCCGGTTCCCTTGGCCATGCTCAGCCGCCCGGCGCCGCCCGACACGCTGCACGCAGACCCACATGCTGACCACGCACCGCCCGTATCGGCCGTTCCCCACGTCCCCGACAGTGAACGCCCGAAGGAATCCGCAGCCACGGGCGCGGCGGCAAGAGCCAATGGCGTCGAGATCGTCGCGGTGAGCGCGATCAGCATCATCAGCGTGATGTGGAACCAACGTGTTGCATGCATGATCTATCCCCACCCCCGCATGTCCGCTCAGCCACTAGGCTATCAATGAATGGCGAAGCCCAAGTACGGTGCTAATCCCGCAGACCGGCGGAGAAGAAGAGTGGATGCGGTGGCCGACAGCAGCGGGACCAAATCCCCCGAGGAACCGCCGGCCCCTTCCGGCGTCGTAGCCGCACGGGGCGCTGCTGTCACGTTTCTGGGGCAGGGCAGCCGCATCCTCCTACAGGTCGCGGCTCTGGTCGTGCTTGCCAGGCTCCTCACTCCGCAGGACTACGGCCTTGTCGCAATGGTGACGGTCGTTGCGGGCGTCGCCGAGATCTTCCGGGACTTCGGCCTGTCAGCTGCCGCCATCCAGAGGCAGTCCTTGAGTGACGCTCAGCGCAACAATCTGTTCTGGCTGAATACCGCCTCGGGCGCGATGCTGATGCTCCTCTCATTCGTTGCCGCACCGGCCATCGCGCAGTTCTACGGGCAGCCGGCCGTTACCGAGATCCTGCGTGCCTTGGGGGTGACCTTTCTCATCAACGGCCTGTCGACCCAGTACCGAGCGGGCCTGGTGCGACACCTACGCTTCGGGTCACTGGCCGCCATCGATGTGGGTTCTCAACTTCTCGGTTTCCTGACCGGACTGATCTTGGCGATCAGTGGATGGGGCTATTGGGCGTTGGTGGCCATGCAGGTCGTCCAGGCTCTGACAGCGTTGGTGTCACTCGTGGTGCTGGGCGGTTGGCTACCTCGTCGGCCGCAGCGGAATCAGGGGACTCGGCAGTTCCTGGGCTATGGAATCCACTACGTCGGGTCACAGTTGGTGCGCTACGGGAGCAACAACGTCGACTCACTTGTGATCGGGAGGAGGTTGGGTCCCGATACCCTCGGCTACTACGACCGGGCATATAAGATCGTGATGCTTCCCTACTCGCAGTCGATCACTCCATTGACCACTGTGGCCTTACCGATCCTGTCTCGGCATCAGTCGCAACCGGACCAATACTCGCGCCTCCTGATCAAGAGCCAAGTGGCGTTGGGCTACACGATCATTCCCGCGCTCGCCTTGGCGGCCGGACTTGCTGCTCCATTGACAGCCCTCGTGCTCGGTCCGCAGTGGGCCCAATCGGCTCCCGTTCTTGCGATCCTGGCCATCGGCCTCTGCTTCGAGACGCTGCCGCTGGTGGGGTACTGGGTGTACCTGAGTAGAGCCCTGACCCGTCAGTTGTTCCGCTTCACGCTCGCAGCCTCTGGGGCAAAGGTGTTCTTGGTCCTAGTCGGCAGCAACTGGGGCGTGTTGGGGGTTGCGGCAGGGGTGGCGCTTTCACCTGCAGTGACCTGGCCGTTCTCGCTGTGGTACCTGAACCGGATCACTGACTACCCAGGCATGCAACTGTTCAGGGGCGGGACCCGATTGGTGCTTCTGGGACTTCTCGCGGCGGGATCCGCTCACCTTGCGGTCCGCATGTGGCCTGGGGGAGATGTGGCAGACCTCGTCATCGGATCGCTGTGTGGGCTGGCTGTGTACGTCGTTGCTGCTGTGTTTCCCTCCGTGCGCCGAGACGAACTCATGGTCATCGGCCTTGCGGTTCGGGCTGTCCGCAACCGCATATGAAATCACCCCAACTCATGTTTGAGGATCGCCCGGGCTCGAGTCGCGACCTCCTCCCAGGATGGTGGGGGGACGGAGGGCTGACGTGGGGTGTCCACCGCTTCCCTGATGGCGGCTGCGGCACTCGTCAGGTCCTGTGGGTCGGCAAAAGTGGCCAGCCCGTTCGCGACCTCGCGGAACACAGGTCGGTCGCTGGCCACCGTGCGCGTTCCGAATGCGGCGGCCTCCAGCGGCGGTAGCCCGAATCCTTCGTCGAGCGACAGGTAGATCAGAACTCGGGCGTTACGGTACAGCCACGATAACTCCGGCGTCGTGACGTGTCCGAGCAGAACCACGCGCCTGTCTGCGATCGCTCGTCGAGCCTCCGGGGACCACGCGGCCTGCGCGCCATCCGGTTCCCCGACGACGATCAATGGTCGACGCTCATCGACGGTACCGCTGGCCAGGGCTGCGCGGATCGCGAAATCGAGGTTCTTGCGAGCGTTCATGCGCCCCACAGATAAGAGGAACTCGTGCGCAATCAGCTCTTCCGGTCGTTGCGGATCCGCCGTCGCCAGGGCTTCGTCCATCCCAAGGCCAATGGCCTTCACGGGTCCGACACGAGGGTTCAGGCGAGCTATTCGATTCGCCTCGTTCTGCGAGGAGGTGAGCACGAGAGGGGCACGACGAGCCAGCAGGGGGATGGCGGCCATGTAGGCGCGCTCCGACAGGGTGAACCACTGCGGGAACTCTTGGAAGAGGACATCGTGGATGAAGGGTACAGCTGGAGGCCCCCACAGGGGTGTGAAGTTGTGGGTGATGACAACGTCAGCGTCCAGGTCAGCGGCGATTCGGGGAATGGCAACGCTTGCTGCCAGCGCCTGCTGTCTCACCGTGGTAGTGACGTGGGGAATTCCAGGGTCCACTCCCTGTGGGACGAGCACCGTCAGTTGATCATCTGGGAAGGCCGAAAGCCAGCCAGTTGCCAGTCCGCGGGCGACGCGAGCCCCTGAGGGCGGCCCATCGGCCCACCAGATGGTTTCCATTAGGACTTTCACGCGTGGCTCCAGCCGTTGAGATTCATTGCCGTTTGTACTCCCGATAGGCGATCCCCCACGCTCCAGCCAACATCCCGAGTCCCCGTGCCGCGGTCCGGACGCCCTGGGCCTCCTGTGATGTCGAGCGGCTCACCCATCCCCATGCTGCCTTTCCCGCGCCGCCCACAAGGCGTAGCCCACCTCGGCTGGTGAACTCCAGGCGCAAGACGAGCCGCTGCCACACAGAGGTGGCCAGGCGCAGGGCTACGAGGCTGGTGGTGTTCCCGGCACTGAAACGTCGCTGGATGACCCAACGCCGAGTAGCGCGGTTCTCCGGCACCACATCGGTTACCACGGCCTCGTCGTTCCAGATGATCCGCCCACCTCGAGCGGTGAGGGTGCGGGTGAAAAGGGTGTCCTCCCCCCCGGTAAGCCCAAGAGACTCGTCGAACTTCAGCCCAAGCCGTCGGATGACTGTCATGTCTAGCAGCAGGTTGTTGGTCGCAGCCAGTGGTATCTCAGAGCCTGTGTCCCAGCGTCTACGGGTGAAGTACTGGCCGGCACTCACCCATGGGTCGGGCGTCACTGCGAAAGTGGAGATCACTGGTCCGGCCACTGCGGCAGGACGGCTGGCGCGGTAGGTGGACACGAGGGCATCCAGCCAGCCAGCACTGGGTCGCTCGTCATCGTCGATGAAGATGAGGAGGTCCGCCTCTCGGGCGCCGTCGAGTGCGCCGTTGCGGGCGGCCGCGATTCCAGGAGTGGCTACGTGCGCATATCGGAACGTGTGGGCCCCGTCGCATTGCTGAACGATCGATTCCGCCGAGGGCATCTCGTCGTTGTCGACGACCAAGACGTAACTGCTGGAGTCAATAGCGTCCGAGAATTGTCGATCGAGTTGGGGGAGTAGTTCCTCCAGGTCGGAGGGGCGTCGGAAGGTGAGAACAGCGATACACACCCTTGGGTTGACACGATCTTGAGGGGCCGCGCTTTCGAACTGCGAGTTCACAGCGGACTCCTCCACGCCGGCCGCACTCTTCTTGACCTCCCGGCACCAACTGCTCACAGGTCTTCTTCCAGACTCAGATGCAGACGGGTAACGCGCTACCCTCAATAGGCACATTCTCACATGACCTTTGGAGCCAGCGGTGCAGTTGCGGCACATCCGGCGCGTGATCAGGACGCGATGGATGCTCCTGTTACCGATGGTCCTTGTCCTCCCAGCCCTCGCCTATGTGTTGTCAGCCACATCACAGCCCAGTTACGAGGCTCGTTCGACGGTCTACGTGTCGCTTCCCTTCGGGACGAGCGCAGGGGAGCTCTCCCAGGGGGCCCTGTTCACACAGGCCCAGATGCAGTCCTACGCACAACTGGCGACGAAGCCCATCGTGCTCGAACCCGTCATCGAGGAGTTGGGTCTCGCGACAACCCCCAAGGAGCTTGCACGTTCGGTCAGCGCGAAGGTTGTCGATGAGACTGCCATCCTCGAGGTGGCGGGAACCGGTGCTTCTGCGCAAGCAGCAGCCGATCTCACCAACGCCGTGACGGCCAGTCTCATTACGGAAGCGGCTTCCCTGTCGCCCACTGATGCACGCGGGAAGCCCTCAGTCTCGATGCGTGTATTGGGCGCCGCCGAACCTCCGGAGTTCCCCTCCTCACCGAACACCAGGCGCAACGTGGTCTTGGGTTTGCTGGCGGGCCTGGCGCTGGCGGCGGGACTGGCCTATTTCTTGGATTCGTTCGACTCCAAGGTCCGGGACCCCGCCGAGTTCGGCGAACTCACTGACGTTCCTGTTCTGGCGGAGATCCCCGAGTCTCGCACCATCGCGTCGGGGATTGCCGTGCGTCAAGACCCGTTGGGTCCTGACGCAGAAGCATTTCGGCGACTTCGTGCCAACCTTCAATTCCTGAATATCGACAATCGTGCCCTTTCGTTGGTGGTGACTTCATCCATTCCGGGAGAAGGCAAGTCGACAGTTGCCGTAAACCTCGCCTATGCGAGTGCGCTGGCGGGGGATCGGGTCCTCCTGGTGGACGGTGATCTTCGCAAGCCCAGGGTCGCGGCGAGACTCTCACTCGAGGGATCTGTGGGGCTCACCACTGTTCTCACCGCGCGCCTTACCCTGAAGGACGCGGTGCAGTCCCTGAGGGTGGCTCCGCCTGGTGAGTTGGACGTCCTTACGGCAGGGGAGATCCCCCCGAACCCGGCGGAACTCCTGGGCTCCGAGGCGATGACGGCGCTGTGGGCTCAGTTGGAGTCGAGTTACGAGACGATCATCGTCGACAGCCCGCCCATCCTGTCGGCAGTGGACGCGGCGATACTCGCTCGCCTGGCCGCGAACACGCTGGTAGTTGCCCGACTCGATCTTGTCCGCAGGGACGACCTGGGGCATGCGCTGGAGGAGTTACGGAGGGGCGGAGGCCCTTCGAGCGGCTTGGTGATCAACGGGGTGGGCATGGACTCAGGTCGGCCTTATGCCCACTATCAGTACGGAGCCTGAAGCTCACCCACGCGTGCGGGTCGTCGTTGACCGCCACAATCCGCTTCGTGTTCCTTGATCGTTGGCGGGGGCCACCTTGACCACGTACCTAGTGCTGGGGCGGAGCCCGCTCAGACGCGCCCGGCGGCCCGCTACGACGATGCCACCGGAACTCCCCCCGCCCGAGTAGGCGACAATGAAACTCGCAACGCGACCTGACCGGGGTGTCTTCCACTTGAACACAAGACGGGACGACTGACGCTTAACGACGGTGAGCTTACGGACTGGCCCTGCCGACGGGGCCGAAGGATTGGCATACGAGGGGCCGGATATGGGCAGCAATGAAGATGCCACGACCGCGGTGGCGACCACATGAGCAGCCAGTTTGGGGGTACGCGTCACTTCGCCAGTCTAGGACAGGAGTGGGTGTTTGACCTATCGCGGTCGGCTGGGTGTGCGACTCCTGTGTGGGGGGCAAGCACGTCATGACCCGACTCCGCTTCGGTATTCCGCACGCGATTGCGTCGGCTGGGATGACCGACACCCTCGTGGTTCCACCTGGCGCCTTCGCGCCAGCAGTGGCGGGTCTTGCCCAGTCGCCGACACTCCTGGTCGTGATCCCCGGCAGCCGCGAGGCCGACCGACTGCGCACGGAGCTTCGCTTCTGGGCCCCCGACCGAACCACCTTGCTGTACCCCGCCTGGGAGACCTTGCCGCACGAGCGCCTGACGCCGTCGGCCGACATCGTAGGCACCCGAATGGCCGTCGTGCGTGCGCTGCGCGGTGAGCGCCCACCGGACATCGTCGTGGCCCCCATCCGGGCGCTCATGCAGGTGCTGCCCGCCGAGGTCGTCGCCGCGGAACCCGTCATCCTGGCGCAGGGCAGCGACATCGACCCGCGCGAGATGGCCGCCCGTCTGGTGGGGTTCGGCTACGAACGCTGCGACCTGGTGGAACGGCGGGGTCAGTTCGCCGTGCGCGGCGGGATCATCGACGTGTTTCCCCCCACCGCGGAGCATCCGGTGCGCGCCGAACTGTGGGGCGACACCATCGAGGAGTTGCGCACGTTCGCAGTCACCGACCAGCGCATGATCGACTCCGTGGCCGATCCCATCGTGCTGGATCCGGTCCGCGAACTGCTGCTGGACGATGAGGTGCGGGCCCGGGCCGCCCAGGTCGCCGACCGGCATCCGGAGGCGCGTTCGGAGCTGCTCCAGATGTCCGAGGGCATCGCCATCCCGGGAATGGAGGCCTTGGCGCCGCTGGTCACCCGCGAACTGGTCGCGCTTCCGGATCTGCTGCCGCCCGGTTCCACCGCTGTGGTGGTGGAACCCGATCGGGTCGCCGTCCGCGGTGACGAGACCCTGCGCACCGCCGGGGAGTTCGCCGCCGCTGCCTGGTCGGCCGCCAGCGTGGGTGCTGAGACCCCGATCACCGCCGGCGTCGGCGCGTTGGCAACGTGGGCCGACATCGACGCCAAGCTGACCAACCGGATCACCCTGACCTCCTTGCGCACCGACGAAGCGGGAGCCGCCGACCTCGGTCTGGCGCCGGTCGGGCCTTTCGCGGGATCCGCGCCCGCGGTCGCCGACGTGGTGGCCAAGGTCCGTGACGGCTGGCGGGTCGCGGTCGTGGCGAGCGGGTCCGGCCCGGCCACCCGGTTGGCCGAGGTCCTGTCCGACGAGGATGTCGTGGCCACTCGCGCCGACGAGCTGGCGCCCGGCACCGTCACCCTCGCGGTGGGCAATCTCGACACGGGGTTCCAGTGGCCGGAACAGCGCATCGCCGTGTTCAGCGACCGGGACTTCGCCCGCCGGACCCAGTCGCGCCGCGAACCGGCGCGCACCAAGATGCCGTCGCGTCGCCGCCGCCAGGTGGACCCACTGTCGCTGCAGCCCGGTGACTTCATCGTCCACGACAAGCACGGCGTCGGACGCTTCGTCGAACTCATCCACCGCGATGTGCGCGGGGCCGACCGCGAGTACCTCGTGGTCGAGTACGCGGCGAGCAAACGCGGACATCCACCGGACCGCTTGTTCATCCCCACCGATCAACTCGGCTCGGTCAGCCGCTACATCGGGGGCGAAGAACCCAAGGTCAACAAGCTCGGCGGATCTGACTGGGCCAAGGCCAAAGGCCGCGCCCGCAAGGCCGTCAAGGAGATCGCCTCGGAGTTGATCCGTTTGTATGCCGCACGCCAATCGGCGCCCGGCTACGCGTTCAGCCCGGACACGCCCTGGCAGCGCGAACTCGAGGACGCGTTCGAGTACACCGAGACCCCGGATCAGTTGTCGTGCATCGACGAGGTCAAAGCCGACATGCAGAAGCCGGTTCCCATGGACCGGCTGATCTGCGGCGACGTCGGGTACGGCAAGACCGAGATCGCCCTGCGGGCCGCGTTCAAAGCCGTGCAGGACGGCAAGCAGGTCGCCGTCCTGGTCCCGACCACGCTGCTGGTTCAGCAGCACCTCGCCACATTCACCGAACGTTTCAGCGGATTCCCCGTCCGCGTCGAGGCGCTGAGCCGATTCCAGTCCGACAAGGAGGCGAAACGGGTGTTGGCGGACCTGGCCGACGGCAAG
>RRZT011643158.1_pt1 | contig 25749 bp, 20 predicted proteins | sample 2165551 | NCBI WGS metagenome assembly RRZT01 (sample SAMN10456910, study PRJNA506462) | wastewater metagenome | biome: wastewater; feature: sludge; material: wastewater sludge; isolation source: wastewater sludge with Escherichia coli K12::gfp cells carrying plasmid... | place: USA: Moscow, Idaho... | reverse complement strand
CGCGACTGGCTGTACGTGCGCGACCACTGCAGCGCCATCCGCCGCGTGCTCGAAGCCGGGCGCCTGGGTGAGACCTACAACGTGGGCGGTTGGAACGAAAAGCCCAACATCGAGATCGTCAACACCGTGTGCGCCCTGCTCGACGAGCTGCGCCCCCGCGCCGACGGCCAGAGCTACAAGACGCAGATCACCTACGTCACCGATCGCCCCGGCCACGACCGCCGCTACGCCATCGACGCCCGCAAGATCGAACGCGAACTCGCGTGGCGCCCGGCCGAGACCTTCGAGACCGGCATCCGCAAGACCGTGCAGTGGTATCTGGATCACCCGGAATGGGTGGCGCAGGTGCAGTCCGGTGCCTATCGCGAATGGGTACAAAAACAGTACGCTGCCGCATGAACATCCTGCTCCTGGGAAAGAGCGGCCAGGTCGGCTGGGAGCTGCAGCGCAGCCTGTCGGTGCTGGGCCGCGTCACCGCGCTGGGCCATGACGAGGCCGACTTCACCCAGCCCCAGGCCGTGGCACAGACCGTGCGCGCCCTGCGCCCCGACGTGATCGTCAACGCCGCCGCCCACACCGCCGTGGACAAGGCCGAGGGCGAGCCGGAGCGGGCCCGCCTGCTCAACGCCACCACCCCCGGCAGGCTCGCCGAAGAGGCCGCGCGCCTGGGCGCCTGGCTGGTCCACTACAGCACCGACTATGTGTTCGACGGCAGCGGCGACAGGCCCTGGGTGGAAACCGACGCGCCCGCGCCGCTGTCCGTCTATGGCGCCACCAAGCTCGAGGGCGAGCGGCTCATCCAGCAATCGGGCTGCCGGCATCTCATCCTGCGCACCAGCTGGGTCTATGCCGCGCGCGGCGGCAACTTCGCCAAAACCATGCTGCGCCTCGCGCAGGAGCGTGAACGCCTGACCGTCATCGACGACCAATGGGGCGCCCCCACCGGCGCCGACCTGCTGGCCGACGTGACCGCCCACGCCATCCGCCAGCTGCAACGCCGCCCCGAGGACGGTGGCCTGTACCACTGCGTGGCGGCGGGCGAGACCACCTGGCATGCGTATGCCAAATACGTGCTGGAGCACGCCGCGCAAGTCCAGGCAGCTATCGAAATCAAAGCGAAAGAGATCGCGCCCGTGCCCACCAGCGCCTTCCCCACGCCGGCCGCGCGCCCCCACAATTCGCGCCTGGACACCGCCCGGCTGCGCGACACCTTCGGCCTCACCCTGCCGTCCTGGCAGCAGGGCGTGGCGCGCATGCTGACCGAAATCTTGTGAAACGCCCCATGACGACACGCAAAGGCATCATCCTCGCCGGCGGCTCCGGCACCCGTCTGCACCCGGCCACGCTGGCCATCAGCAAGCAACTGCTGCCGGTGTACGACAAGCCCATGATCTACTACCCGCTCAGCACGCTGATGCTGGCGGGCATCCGCGACATCCTCATCATCAGCACGCCGCAGGACACCCCGCGGTTCGAGCAACTGCTGGGTGACGGCAGCCAATGGGGCCTCAACCTGCAATATGCCGTGCAGCCCAGCCCCGACGGCCTGGCCCAGGCCTTCCTGATCGGCGAGCGGTTCCTGAATGGCGCGCCCAGCGCCCTGGTGCTGGGCGACAACATTTTTTACGGCCACGACTTCCATGAGCTGCTGGCCAATGCCAACGCCCGCACCGAGGGCGCCAGCGTCTTTGCCTACCACGTGCACGACCCCGAGCGCTACGGCGTGGCCGAGTTCGACGCCCAGGGCAGGGTGCTGTCGCTCGAAGAAAAGCCGCAGGCCCCCAAGTCCAACTACGCCGTCACCGGCCTGTACTTCTACGACGCGCAGGTGGTGGAGCTGGCCAAGGGCCTCCAGCCCTCGCCGCGCGGCGAGCTGGAGATCACCGACCTGAACCGGCTGTACCTCGAACAAGGCCTGTTGCAGGTGGAAATCATGGGCCGCGGCTATGCCTGGCTGGACACCGGCACGCATGAAAGCCTGCTCGAGGCGGGTCAGTTCATCGCCACGCTTGAGAATCGGCAAGGATTGAAAATCGCCTGCCCCGAGGAAATCGCGTGGCGCCATCGGTGGGTCGATGCCGCGCAACTGGAGCGCTTGGCACAGCCATTGACCAAGAATGGTTATGGGAAGTATCTGATGCGCATTTTGAACGAAAAAATCTATTGAGCTCCCTATGCAAGCTACCCGCCTCGCCATTCCTGATGTCGTGCTGATCGAGCCTAAAGTGTTCGGCGACGCACGCGGATTTTTTTTCGAGAGCTTCAACCAGCGCGCCTTCAACGAGGTCACGGGTACCAACCATCATTTTGTGCAAGACAATCACAGCCGCAGCACGAAAGGGGTGCTGCGTGGCCTGCATTATCAAATTCAACAACCCCAAGGCAAGCTGGTGCGCGTGGTGCAGGGGGCGGTGTTCGACGTTGCCGTGGACATTCGAAAATCTTCTGCGACATTCGGCCAATGGGTCGGTGTCGAGTTGAGTGCCGAGAACCACCGCCAGCTCTGGGTGCCGCCCGGTTTTGCCCACGGTTTCGTGGTGCTCAGTGATACGGCCGACTTCTTGTACAAAACCACCGATTACTATGCGCCCCAGTACGAGCGCTGCATCGCGTGGAACGATCCAACATTGGCCATCGCTTGGCCTGATCTGGGAATGCGTCCCACATTGTCCGCAAAGGACGGTGCGGGCAAACTGCTGCAGCAGGCAGAGTTGCCCGCGTGAATCGGGCGGCGGTCTGTATCGCCGGCGGTTCGGCCGGTGGCAGGGTTGACGAAGGTCTTTACGTCAGGTTCTCTCGACGATAAGAACGCCAATGGCCTGCATGTCGAAAATCATAGCGGTTGTGGTGGCCTATCGCCCCAACCTGGAAAAACTGCATGAGCAGTTTGCCGCGTTGTTGCCACAAGTGCATTCCATCGTAGTGGTGGACAACAGTCCCGGAGCGGAGGTTCTGGATTGGGCTGGAAAGTGGCCTGCGTGCCAGGTGCATTGCATCGCCCTGGGACAGAACATGGGCATTGCCCATGCACAGAATCGCGGTATCGAATGGGCAAGGTCCATGGGAGGCAGCCACGTGCTGCTCATGGATCATGACAGTATTCCAGCGCAGAATATGGTTGCCCAGTTGCTCCGCGCGCTCGAGGCATGGCCGCATGCGGGTGCCGTAGGTCCCCATTACACCGATGCGCGCAGAGGCAAAAACAAAAGCCCGTTCGTCCGTACCGTCGGCCTGAGAAGGATCTGGCTGAACTGCTTCGATGGTGGCGAGGCGGTGGAGGTCGATCATCTCATCGCTTCGGGTTGTCTCATTCCCATGGGCGTGTTGGACCATGTGGGCGCCATGCGTGAGGATTTTTTCATCGACTTTGTCGATGTCGAATGGTGCTTGCGTGCACGCCATGCCGGTTACCGCATGTACGGTGTCTGCGCGGCGCATCTGGAACATCAGCTGGGCGACAAGCCCGTGCGTTTTTTGGGGCGTGAGTACCTCAGCCACTCACCCCTGCGGCATTACTTCCATGCGCGAAACGCCATGCTGCTTTATCGCGAGCCATGGGTGCCATTGAATTGGAAATTGGTGTCTGCCTGGCGGTTGCTGCTCAAGATGGGTTTTCATGTGCTGGTCACCGCACCCAGGCTGCGGCACCTGGAGAAAATAACCCGTGGCCTGCTGCATGGCCTCATGGGGCGTGCCGGCGGTATTGCGGAGCGCTGAGGCTGAGGGTGTTTCGAATCATTCCATTGAAAATTATCTAAGTTAATGACAGCCATCAGTCCCGAAGATGCGGATTCAGTTGCCCTGGTGACGGTGATCCTGCCTGCCTACAACCACGCCAAGTATGTGGTTGAAGCGATGGACAGTGTCCGCGCCCAAACCTTCACCCGCTGGGAACTCATCGTGATCGACGATGGTTCCACCGACGATACCTGGGCTGTCTTGCAGGCCTACGCGGCACAACACGGTGATCCCCGCATTCGCCTGTTGACCCAGGCCAATGCCGGCTCGCACGCCACCCTGAACCGGGGCCTGGCAATGGCCCGGACCCCTTATCTCGCGATCCTGAATTCGGATGATCGCTACGCGCCCGAGCGCCTGCAGCGTTTGGTGGATACCGCGCAGGCGGCTGCCGATGAGGTTTTCATCGTCACAGGCTTGCGCCTGATCGATGGCGACGGCAACTTTTTCCCCGAGTCGTACTGGTGGAATGCCATGTACGGTGACATCTTGCAGCGCTGGCGGGCCGCGCAGTCCAGTGGCGTGAATCCCGCGCTTCAGACGCTGCTGTGGGGCAACTTCACGGTTTCCACGTCCAATTTTTTCATGTCCCGCACGCTTTGGCAGCGGCTGGGGCCTTTCAAGCGTCTGCGTTACGTGCCGGACTGGGACTACGCGCTGCGGGTCGCCATGGAGCAGCCACGGGCGTTCCAATTCCTGCATGACCAGGCCCTGCTGGAATATCGCCTGCATGGGCGCAACACCATCCTGGGCGGTGCGCTGCGCAACCACGCAGAGGCTTACCACGTGCTGCGCACCTACCAGAAAAAATGGGCCGCGGCGGGGCAGGCGCTACCGGAACATGCGCTTGATCGACTGCATTACCTGGCGCGCTTCATTCGCCACGAGCATGCGCGCCAGCAGTTGGAGCGCCAAAAGCTGGGCTGGCTGGAGCAAGTCGATGCGCTGCGGCTGGAGTTGGATTCGGCCCGTACCGCAGCGGCGCAATGGCAAGCCACGGCGCAAGGCATGCAAGCCTCGCGCTCATGGAGGCTGACGGTGCCCCTGCGCAAGCTGGCCCAGGTTCTGCGTGCCTGCAGGACCGGGCCCCGCGCAGTGGTCCGGAAACTGGCGGCTCGGTGGCGCCGCGCCCAGTCTGGCGGCGTCAAGACGGCCTATGGGCAATGGCTGAAGGCGGAAGCCTCGCAGCTGCAGGGGCTGCATGCGCGGGCCGGCATGCTGATCAACGAGCTGCCGCGCCGGCCGCTGATTTCCATCGTCATGCCGGTGCATGACACCCCCCCTCATTTTTTGCAGGCGGCCGTCGATTCCGTGCAAGGCCAGTGGTACGGGCATTGGGAGCTTTGCATCTGCGACGACGCCTCCAGCCGGGCGGACACGCGGCAGCGGCTGCAAACGCTGCAAGATCAAAGCGACAAAATCAAAGTGACGCGCCGCGAGACGGCGGGCCACATCGTCCACGCCACGAACGATGCCCTCGCGCTGGCCCAGGGCGAGTTTGTCGTGTTCCTCGATCACGATGACGTCCTCGCGCCGCAGGCCCTGCTGCGGCTGGCGCAGGCCATCAATGCGCCGTCGGCTCCAGACTTCATCTACTCCGACGAGGACAAGCTCGATGAGCAGGGCAGGCGCTGCCTGCCGCTTTTCAAACCCCAGTGGTCCCCCACGTTGCAATGGGCGCAAAACTATGTGGGGCACATCATGTGCGTGCGCCGGGCGTGGCTGGAGCGACTGGGAGGGCTTCTGGAGGGAAGCCAGGGCAGCCAAGACCACGACCTCGTCTTGCGGTTGGCCGCGCAGGGCGCCAAGATCGAGCACATTCCCGAAGTGCTCTACCACTGGCGCATCCATGCCGCCTCCACCTCCGCCAGTCCGCAGTCCAAGCCTTACGCACATCTGGCGGGCAGGCAAGCCGTGGCACGCCACTTAGCCAGCCGATATGGGGAGCAGTTTGACCGGGTCGATGACGGCGACCACGCCTTTGTGTACCAACCGAGGTTCCGCGTGCCGGCGGGCACCGTGGCCAGCATCATCATCCCCACGCGTGACAAGGCCGATCTGCTGGACGCCTGTATCCAAAGTATCCATCGCCACACCACCGGGATCGCATACGAGATCCTGGTGCTCGACAATGGCTCCACCGAACCAGAAACCCAGGCCTGTTTCCAGCGCCTGACCCAGGACGCACGCGTACGCGTCATTGCCGCCGACATTCCCTTCAACTGGTCCCGACTCAACAACATTGGCCGCAGCCACGCGCGCGGGCAAGTGCTGGTCTTCCTGAACAACGACACCGAAATCATCACCCCCGATTGGCTGGTGCGCCTGGTCGAATATGCGCTCTTGCCCGACGTGGCCACCGTCGGTGCCCTGCTCCTGTACCCCGATCGCACCATTCAGCATGCTGGCGTGGTGGTGGGCATGGGGGGCTGGGCCGACCATGTCTTCAAGGGCGAACCGGTTCAGCATTACCCGACGCCCTTCGTGTCCAGTGTCGTGCCGCGCAATGTCCTGGCCAATACCGGCGCCTGTGTGGCCGTGGCGACCGCGCGTTTCGATGCCCTGGGCGGGTTCGATGAAGCCTTTGAAATCTGCGGCAGCGATGTCGAATTGGGCATCCGCGCGCACAAGCAAGGCCTGCTCAACGTCTACCTGCCGGCGGCAAGGCTCCTGCATCTCGAGAGCAAAACCCGCAGCCCCCATGTGCCGGAAGTCGATTTCCAGCAGTCCGCGCTCAAATACGCGCCATACCGCCTGGAGGGCGATCCTTTCTACAACCCCAACCTGGACCTGTCGGCCAGCACTCCGCGGCCAAGGGTCCCCGGTGGGCATGTGCCCGGGGCGCAGTAAGCGGGCGCAGCAGTTCAAGGCATGGCTTACTCATTCACCCAAACCACGGCCCGCGTGTTGGCGCGACTGGCGCGCTACCAGCCCGTGCGCAGCGGCCTGCAGAAACTGGCCGTGGCGTACCGCCAGCAGCAGGCTATGTCCACGGCCTCGCCAAACCATGACATTGCAGAGGTCCTGCCGATCGATCCACGGCCGGCCGTGGCGCAGGGCGGTACCCGCCTCAACCTGATGGTGCCCGCGGTCTCGCAACGGCACGTATTTGGCGGCATCGAAACCGCCCTGCAAGTCTTCGATGCCCTGCGGCCGTACTTTGACCAAGCGCGCATCATCGTGACGGACGAGGCGACGCCGGAGCCCCGCAGCGATGCCTACTACGGTGCCTGGCCCATCGTGCCCATGGCCAGTGAGTCACCGCCGTGCGATCACATCGTTGCCGCAGGCTCCCGCTGGGGACAGACGCTGGCTGTTCATGCCCAGGACCATTTCATGGCCACGGCATGGTGGACGGCCCACAACGCCTTTGCACTGTTGAATTGGCAGCGAGCACAGGTGCCCGAGGCGTCTGCCCGGCGCCTCCTGTACCTGATCCAGGACTACGAGCCAGGCTTCTACCCATGGTCGTCGCGCTACCTGCTGGCCCAGGCGACCTATGAGCAGCCTGGCAGAACCATCGCGCTGATGAACTCGCATTGGCTTGCCGACTACCTGGCTGCACAAGGCTATGCGTTTCCCGTCAAGGAGGTCCTGCAGCCACGCTTGCATCCCGCCCTTGCGGCCGCCCGCGCGCGTTGCGAAACCTTTGCCAAGGAGCGGATTCTGCTGGTCTATGGCCGTCCTGGCACCGAGCGCAACGCCTTCAGCCTGATCGTGGCGTCGTTGCGACTCTGGGCCAGGCACTACCCTCAGGCCCGCCAATGGCGCATTTTGTCCGCAGGCGAAGCGTTCGCTCCGATCGATCTCGGCAGCGGCTGCACGCTGCACAGCGTTGGTAAACTGAGCATCGAAGCCTATGCCGACCTGTTGTGCCGCACGGCGGTGGGTTTCTCGCTGATGGTCTCGCCACACCCCAGCTATCCGCCATTGGAGATGGCCGCCTTCGGCGCCCGGGTGGTCGTGAACCGCTTTGCGAACAAGGATCTCTCCGGCGTTTCGCCGCTATTGGTGTCGGCTTCGCCGCCCAACCCGGAAGGGTTCTCCGCCGCATTGCGCACACTGACGCAAGCCTTCGACCATGGCGAAACCTCCTGCATGCCCGCCAACGCTTCCGAGATGGTCTGGCAGGGTGGGTTCCTGGACTCTTGCGGCCCGGGCTTTGCTTGGGCCGCCGATGTCGCGGCCAAGCTTCTGGGTGACGCCCCTGCCATCCCCGCCACCGTGTGAACCGCTTCCTATCGTGAACACTCATTCCAGCAGCATTGGGCTGCGACCGTCGAGCAGCCCGCTGCAGTTACTGCGCAGCCTCTGGCATCACCGTTTTTTGCTCCGCCAACTGGTGCGGCGAGATGTCGCCAGCCGGTACCGAGGCTCCCTGATGGGCCTGCTCTGGTCCTTGCTGCTGCCCTGCGTGATGTTGGCGGTCTATGTATTCGTTTTCGGCTATGTTTTCACGCCGGTGCGCAAGGTGGGTGACGGGGCGCTGAGCCCCGCGTTTGCGCTGTCCCTGTTTGCCGGGATGCTGTTGCACGGCATGCTGGGCGAATGCCTGTCGCGTGCGCCTGCGGCCGTGCTGGCCCAGCCCAGCTATGTCAAGAAGGTCGTGTTCCCAATGGAACTGCTGCCGCTGGCCGTGGTGGGTACGGCGGTCGTGCAGTTCCTCATTGGCTCGGCCGTGCTGCTGCTGGCCCTGGTGCTCACCCAGGGCTTGCCGGCGACCGCCTGGTTATGGCCGCTGGCATGGCTGCCGCTGGTGGCGCTGGTGGCGGGTATTGCCCTCATGCTTGCGGCCCTCACGGTGTATTTGCGCGACCTGGCCCAACTCACCGGATTCGTCGCGACATTGCTGTTGTTTCTCTCCCCGGTCTTCTACCCGTTGGAGAGCCTGCCGCCCAACTGGCAGCATTGGCTGCTGCTCAATCCGCTCACGGTGCCCATCGAGGCAACCCGCAGCCTGCTGGTCCATGGACAGGGCTTGAATTGGGCTCACTGGAGTGCCCATGCAGCGGGGTGTCTGGCCACGCTCTGGGCCGGCTGGTGGATTTTTCAGCGCGCGCGCAAGGGGTTTGCCGATGTCATCTGAAATACCATCCGGCGGCTGGGCGATCCGCGCGCAGGGCCTGGGCAAGACCTACCGCTTGTACGACAAACCGCACCATCGCCTGCTGCAATCGCTGTGGCGTGGGCGCAAGAACTACTTCCGAGAGTTCGCGGCCTTGAGCGACGTCTCGTTCGAGCTGGCGCGGGGACAGACCCTGGGCATCATCGGGCGCAACGGCGCGGGCAAGTCCACGCTGCTGCAGATCATCTGCGGAACCCTGACGCCCTCGGCCGGGCAAGTGCAGGTGAACGGACGCATTGCCGCCCTGCTGGAGCTGGGCACCGGCTTCAATCCCGAATTCACCGGACGCGAAAACATCGTCATCAATGCCGCCATCCTTGGCTTGAGCCAGCGTGAGATTGCCGAACGGCTCGATGACATCATCGCCTTCGCCGATATCGGCCCCTTCATCGACCAGCCCGTCAAGACCTATTCCAGCGGCATGTATGTGCGGCTGGCGTTCGCCGTGGTGGTGCACGTCAACCCCGACATCCTCATCGTGGACGAAGCCCTGGCCGTGGGCGATGCCCTGTTCCAGGCCAAGTGCATGACCCGCATGCGCCGGATGCTGGACGACGGCCTCACCCTGCTGTTCATCAGCCACGACATCGCGGCCGTCAAGGCCTTGTGCCAGCGCGCGCTCTGGCTTGATCACGGACGAGTGCGCGCCCTCGGAGCCACTCCGGAAGTCACGCGCGATTACGACCACGACTGGATCCGCCAGGCCAACGCAGCCCACGACCTGCCCACGGATGCGCCGGCCGCCGCTGCCGCGTCCGACGCTGAGGCGCTGTTGCCGTCCGGCGTAGGCACGGGCGCGGTCGCACTGCTCGCGGTCGGCTGGGGCGTGGCGGGCATGTTCGGCACCGAAGCCCGAGCCCAGCACGACGACACCCTGCACCTGCGCCTGCGCCTGCAGCTGCGCCAGCCCTGCCGGCACCTGGTCGTGTCGTATCACATCAAGAATCGGCAAAACCAGCATATCCTGGGCGGCCACAGCAGCGACCGCCCCGAGGTGCATGGCCGCGCCTGGCAGTCGGGCGAGGTGCTTGAACTGGCCTTCGACATTCCCGTGCACCTGCACCAGGGCGACTATGCCCTGACCGTGCTGGCGGCGAGCATGGCCGATGTGGCGCATTACACCGACGCCGTGTTCCACCTGTGGGCCGATGACGTCGCCACATTGCACGTCATGCCGCGTGCGCATTTTCCGCTCAGCGACCTGATCGAACCCCCGCAGGACCTGAGCGTCATCCCGCATGCCCCATGGCTCGTGCTGGACGATTTTTTCCCCAACCTGCTCACGGGTTTTCGGGTGGCCGAATACAACGCCCACCTCGCGGCCTTTCCGCAGCTGTCGGTGCTCTCCAGCCTGGGCGACTTTGCCTCGCAGCATGCGCGCTATGCCGAGCATTACCCGGCGCTCGCCCATCGGGTGCGGCCGTTTGCACCGGCCTGGCTGGCAGGAGCAGGGCTGGCGTTCCTGAACTTCCTGAACAACGCGCACCAGTTCTTGCCGGCGCTGCAGCAGTACCGGGTGCCTTTCGTGCTGACCCTGTACCCCGGCGGTGGCTTCGGCCTCGATGAGCCGGAGAGCGACGCCAAGCTGGCCGCGGTGCTGGCCTGCCCGCTGTTGCAGGCCCTCATCGTCACCCAAGGCGTCACGCAGGACTATGTGCAGCGGTTTGCCGCGGGGCGTGGCCTGGCCTTGCCCCCCCTGCACCGCATCGACGGCGTGGTGGTCAATCCGCTCTATCTCGAGGTCGAGGCGCCCGCGCGCGACGCCATGGCCGACAAGGCGGTGCTGGACATCTGCTTCGTGGCCGAGCGTTACATGCCCCAGGGCGCGAACAAGGGCTACCCCGCATTCATCGCGGCGGCCCTGGCGTTGGCGGACTGCGCCCGGTTGCGCTGGCACATCGTGGGCGGTGGCTTCACACCCGAAGAAATCGACGTCAGCGCGCTGGGCGACCGCATCCAGTTCCACGGCCGGCTGACCACGCAGGACTTGCGTCAGTTCTATGCCCGCATGGACCTGATCGTCTCGCCCAACCAGCCCTACCTCCTGCATCCCGGCAATTTCGACGGTTTCCCCACCGGTTGCTGCGTAGAGGCCGCCCTGTGCGGCGTTGCCGTCATGGCCACCGATGCCCTGCAGCAAAATCCCGGCTACGTCGATGGCGAATCCATGCTGATGCTCGACGCCGCCTCCGAGGTTTCTCTGGCGCAGCAAATCGAAATCCGCATCCGCCAGATACTCGCGGACCCCGCGGTGCTGACCCGCATCGGCCAGGCCGGGCAGGTGTTCACGCGCGAGCTGTACGCCCCCGAGCGGCAGATCGGCGAACGCCAGCGCATCCTGCGCAGCGTGGCCCAGCGGCTCGGGCTGCCGGTGCCGATGGAAGAGAATCCGCTGCCATGACGCCCCTCATCCTCTTCGGTGCCGGAGGCCACGCGCGCGAAGTGGCGCAGCTGGTGCGCGACATCAACCAGGCCCAGCCCGGCAGCTGGCAGCTGCTCGGTTTCATGGCCGACCCCGGCGCCGCCCCCGGGAATCCCATGCCCCTGCCTGCCCCCTGGCTGGGGGACAGCCAGCAGGCGCTGGCCGCCCACCCGGGCGCCCACTGCATCGTCGCCGTAGGCGATTCCCGGGCTCGCCGCAGGATCGCAGCCCAATTGCGGCAGCAGCACCCCGGGCTGCGCTTTGCCACCTTGGTCCACCCGCGGGCCTGGCTGGCGGAAGGGGTTCACCTGGGGCCCGGCAGTGTGGTGTTTGCCGGCGCCTGCATCAATGTCGATGTCACCATTGGACGCCATGCCAGCATCAACCTGGCCTGCACCATCAGTCACGACTGCGTGCTGGGCGAATACGTCAGCCTCGGCCCCGGCGTGCATCTGCCGGGGGGGGTGACGCTGGGCGAGGCGGTCGATGTCGGCACCGGGGCCTGCTTTCGGCCCCGCGTCAGCGTGGGGGCCAACGCGGTCATCGGCGCCGGCGCCGCCGTGGTGCATGATTTGCCTGGCAATTGCGTGGCGGTGGGGGCGCCTGCACGCCCGACCAGACCTTAATGAAAAGATCCCTAATGGGTGAGAGGAGGCATTTGGGGCATGGCATTTCACGCCAATGGGTCTGTCCACCCGGAGCCAGGACAACCATTCGCCAACGGCGGACACGCATTTCGATACTCCCGCCGCTTGCTGGGAGCGATGGCGGTTCTGGCAGTTTGCGTCGGCATGGCCATGTGCTTCCTGTCGCCGGCACTGAATGCACCAGACGAGGTCTATCACTGGCAACGGGCGGTGCAGGTCTCGCATGGTCAGTTTCTTGCTGACCGGCGTGAGGGGCAGGACTATGGCGGAGAAATAGACGTAGCCGCACTTGAATTCGCCCGCTGGGCGAATTCCCACTTCGAACGCTCCTCCGCGTTCAGCCTCAGCCAGGCCAGGCAAGTCTCGGCAGCGCTTGCAGACAACGAGGGCATGGCACGGGCCTCGTTTCCAAGCAGCGCCTCATTTTCACCGTTGGCGTACCTGCCACAGGCCTCCGGGATCGCAGTGGCGCGTCATCTGGGAGGCGGAGTCTTCGAGCAGATGATCGCTGGCCGTATGGCCAACCTGCTGGCGTATGTGGCGCTGATGGCAGCAGCGGCTTGGGTGGCACCCTGCGGGCGGCGCCTGGTGGTGATGCTGGCGCTCACGGCCCCCGCGCTGTATCTGGCGGCATCGGTGAGCGCAGACCCGCTCAATTTTGCCCTGCCGGCCTTGCTCTTCGCCTGGTGCCTCCGGCTGCGCTTCGATGATTCGGCCCGCCTGTCACGCCGCGGGCGTTTGGGCCTCGGGCTGATGCTGGTGTCGTTGTCCCTGCTGAAACCGATTTATCTGTTGCTGGCCGGCATGGCGCTGCTCGTGCCGGCGCGGCATTTCGGCGGTCGTCGTGGGCGAGGTTTTTTCTTGCTGGCGGCCATTGGTGCAGGGTTGGTGCTTACGCTGGCCTGGAATGCCGTCTACCCCTTCATGCCGGGGCGTTATTGGGGGACTGATGCGGCCCCGAAGGCTGTACTGCTGAGCATCGTGCATGCCCCGCTTGCCGGCCTGGAATACTTTGTTCACAGCCTGCTCCATCAACTGCCCGTGATGTGGCTGGACGGTTGGGGCCGGATGGGGGGGTATCCGCCGCCCTTTATGACCAATGCGCCCAGGGCGCTGTCCTGGGCCGGCTTGGCAACGATGCTTGCGATTGCCGCATCCGACGGCCATCAGCCCCGAGATCTGCGTGCCTCCGCGTTCATGGTGGCACTCGCCGCGCTGTTCACAGGCGTCATCTTCCTGGCCTTCTGGCTCAGCTTTTCGCCGTCGAACGCTGCCGTCATCCAGGGCGTGCAAGGCCGCTACTTCCAGCTCGTCTTTTTGCTGATCGGCTGGGCGCTGGTTTGTGCGGCGCCGTTCGGAAAGGTGTTTCAGCGGTGGCGTGCGCCCTTGTTGATTTTGGGTCTTGTGTTACAGACGGTATCCTTGTTGCAGGGGATGGGGGAGTTCCGCTTTTATTGGGCCAGCTAGGTTCTTTTATGAATAACAAATTGCGTCTTGCGGTATTGATACCCTGCTTCAACGAAGAAGTGGCGATTGGGACGGTCGTGCGTGATTTCCAGCGGGTTCTGCCGCAGGCGACGATCTACGTGTTCGACAACAATTCGCGTGACAACACCGTGGCCATCGCGCGCAGTCTGGGCGCCGTGGTGCGCCATGTACCCCTGCAAGGCAAGGGAAACGTCATGCGACGCATGTTTGCCGACGTCGAGGCCGACATCTACGTCCTGGTCGATGGCGATGCCACGTACCACGCCGAAAGCAGCCCGCAAATGATTGACCTGCTGCTGGCCGAGGGCCTGGACATGGTCGTCGGGCGCCGCGAAAGCATCGAAGAGTACAGCTACCGCCTGGGACACCGCTTGGGCAATCGCATGCTGACGGGCTTCGTAGCCCGTCTGTTCGGGCGGCGCTTCACCGACATGCTGTCGGGCTACCGGGTGTTTTCCCGCCGCTACGTGAAATCCTTCCCCGCCCTGGCGCGGGGTTTCGAGACCGAGACCGAGCTGACGGTGCATGCACTCGAGCTGCGCATGCCGGTGGCGGAAGTCGATACCCCGTACAAGGCGCGGCCAGAAGGCTCCTTCAGCAAGCTCAACACCATCCGCGATGGCTTGCGCATTCTGAACACCATCGTGCGCTTGTTCCGGCTCGAACGCCCCCTGCTGTTTTTCAGCCTGATCAGCGCATTGCTCGCCCTGCTGGCCGTGGCGTTGGCCGTGCCGCTGGCCGTGACCTATGTCGAAACTGGCTTGGTGCCACGGCTGCCCACCGCCGTGCTGGCCACCGGCCTGGGGCTCCTGTCCAGCCTGTCCCTGACCTGCGGCCTCATCCTTGAGAACGTCACCCACACCCGGCAGGAAGCACGCCGGCTGATTTATCTCGGCATTCCGTGCAGCGGCCTGCCCGGCACGGTAGGCGCGTCAGTCGGGAGCCAGGATTGACGGGTCGGCTGCTGCGCTTCGGACTGGTCGGCACGGCCGGCTTCGTGGTGGATGCCGGGCTGCTGCAAACCATGGTGCAGTGGGGCGGGGTCAACCCCTTCCTGGCGCGCCTGGGCTCCTTCATGGCCGCCGCCACGGCCACCTGGTGGCTCAACCGCTGCTTCACGTTTCGCGTGGGCAGCCAGGCCAGCGCAGGGGAGTGGATGCGCTACGTCACCACGATGGTGCTGGGCGGGTTGGTCAACTATGGCGCATACGCCGCGCTTTTGTTGTGGCTGCCACTGGCCATGCGCCAGCCCTGGCTCGGCGTGGCCTTCGGCTCCCTGGCGGGGATGGCGGTCAACTATTACACCTCCAGCCGCTTCGTGTTCGCGCGCTAGGCGTGCAGGGATCGTCCCCGAATGGTGAGCGGGGCGCACCATAACAACGTCACCGGTTGCCTGCACTGGCGGGGTGACATCTCCTACCCCATCTACCTCATCCATGTGGGAATGATCTTTGCCATTGACGCGTTGGGGGGGCGTGGCTGGCAGGCGCTGCTGTCCAACATCGTCCTCACCCTGGCCTTGGCGGCATTGCTACATTACCTGATTGAAAACCCGAGCCGACGCTGGGGTGCGCGCTTGGTGCGCTCCAGAGCCCGCTCGCTAGACTGCCGCCCATGCTGACTCCCCACGCCTCGACGCCTGTTCCCTTCGCCCAGCCCATCTACGTCACCCGGCCGATGCTGCCGCCGCTGAGTGAATACACCGCTTTGCTGCAGGAGGTATGGGACAGCGGCTGGCTGGCCAATGGTGGCGAGCAGCACCGTGCCCTCGAGGCCGAGCTTGTGCAGTGGCTGCGGGTGCCCCACCTCAGCCTCTTCAACAACGGCACCATCGCCCTGGTCGTGGCCTGCCAGGCGCTGCGCCTTGCCGGTGAAGTCATCACCACCCCCTTCACCTTCCCGGCCACGCCGCATGTGCTCCGCTGGAACAACATCACCCCGGTGTTCGCCGACATCGACCCGGAAACCCTGTGCATCGATCCGGCCGGCGTGGAGTCCCGTGTGACGCCTAGCACCACAGGCATCCTCGGTGTGCATGTCTACGGCGTACCTTGCGATGTGCACGCCCTGGATGGCATCGCCCGCAGCCACGGCCTGCGCGTGGTCTACGACGGTGCCCATGCCTTCGGCACCCAGATCGACGGGCAGACCATCGCCAGCTTTGGCGATGCCACCATGCTCAGCTTCCACGCCACCAAGCTGTTCCACACCGCCGAGGGCGGCGCGCTGGCGGTCAACGACCCCGAACTCAAGCAGCGCATCGACCTGCTGAAGAATTTCGGCATCAAGAACGAGGAAGAGGTCGTCATGCCCGGCATCAACGGCAAGATGAGCGAGCTGCAGGCCGCGCTGGGCCGTGTGGTGCTGCGCCATGTCGGCCAGGAGCGCCAGCGCCGCGCCGCCGTGCGCCAGGTGTACGAGCAGCGCCTCGCGGGCATCGAGGGCCTGCGCCTGCATGCCATGCCCGCCGGCGTGACCAACAGCCTGCAATACCTCGTGCTGCGTGTAAACGCCGAGCAGGCCGGTTGCAGCCGCGACACCCTGCACGAGCGCCTCAAGCGCTACAACATCATCACGCGCAAATACTTCCACCCCCTGTGCAGTGAGTACAGCTGCTATCGGCAGTTGCCCAGCGCCAGCCCGCAACAGCTTCCCAACGCCTACCGGGTCGCGTCCGAGGTATTGGCGCTTCCCCTGTACGGCGCTCTCAGCGGCGACGACGTGCACCGCATCTGCGACACCATCGTGCATAGCCTGCGCGCCTGAGCATCGCAGCCATGCATGGGCTGGCGCAAGCAGTGATTAAGGTGTTTCATGCCTGTAGTGCTTGCCAGGCAAGCGCTTGATGCTATGAAAATTGCGTTATAGCCCCTTGGTGCCGGCATGCCGGCGGGGACAGGCGCTCTAGAAACTTCCGGTAACAGTGCCCATGCCATGGGGTATCCTTGACACGGTGGACACCTTCGTGAGGGCGGGGCCAGTCCGACCCGGCCAACGCCCATTCCCGCAGGTCCGCGATCGACCCCGCCGCGCGGCTGACCGGCCTGGCCATGCAACGCCATACCGTCCAGATGCTTTCAAGGGAAAGATCGCTGCAGCGCCGCGTAAGCAAGGTCGTATGTCAATACCTGCCTGATTCCTGGATCCATCGTGAAGTATTTCCGAGTGTCTCGCCGCAGCCTGCCTGCAGGGTGTGCCTGCATCGTTCTGAGTACCGGCGTGACCCTGGCGGCCCAGGCCGACGAACTGGGCTACGAGCTGTCGGAGCGGGACTACCTGAGCGAGATACCGCACATCTACTCCGCCTCGCGGCTGCCGCAGCAGCTGGAAGACGCCGCCGGCGCGCTCACCGTGCTCGATCGCGAATTCATCCGCCTGACGGGCGCGCGCGAGCTGACGGAAGTGTTTCGCTGGGTGCCCGGCTTCCAGGTGGCCACCTCGGCCGGGGGGCGCCCCGTGGTGGCCTACCACGGGCTGTCGGGGCAGATATCGCAGCGCATGCAGGTCTATGTGGACGGCCGCTCGGTGTATGCCCCCTACCTGTTTGGCGGGGTCGACTGGAGCGCCCTGAGCGTGCCCCTCGACGAGATCGAGCGCATCGAAATCCAGCGCGGCTCCAACTCCGTCACCTATGGCGCCAACGCCTTTTTGGGGGTCATCCACATCGTCACGCGCGCCGCCGCGCAGAGCGTGGGGGTGCGGGCCGAGGTCGTGCAGGGCAGCGCCGGCGTGGCCGACCGGCACATCCGCTGGGGGCATGCGCAGCCCGCAGCGCAGTGGCGGATTGCCGCCGGTCAGCGCTCGGACGACGGCCTGGCCGGGCGTCCCGACGGTTACCGCACCAACTACCTCGACCTGCGCGCCGAATTCCAGCCCTCCAGTACCCAGGAGTGGTCCATCACCTCCGGCATCACCCGCAGCCACCTGGGCTCGGGCTTCGAGAAGCGGGTGGGCGACCCCCCGCGCACGGAGATCGCGGAATCGGCCTCCCTCCAGGCGCGTTACCGGCAGACTGTCGACCCCGGGCAGGAGTGGAGCGTGACCATGTCCTCGACCCAGGACAGCGGCGACGACAGCTTCGACATCCCCTTGCTCGACAAAGGCTCCCTGCACATCGACGGCCGTCGCCGCGCCAACCGCTATGCGCTGGATTACCAGCATTTCAAGGACCTGTCGCCGCAATGGCGAGCCTCGTGGGGGCTGGGCTACCGGCAAGACAGCGTCACCGCGTTCCAGCTCTTCAACAGCGGCGCCCCCCAAACCAACGCCTCATGGCTGGGCTTTCTCAATGCCGAATGGAGACCCTCCACGCACTGGACGCTGAACTTCGGCAGCCTGGTCGAGCGCGACCGGTTGGCGCCCACCCAATGGGCGCCGCGGCTGGCGATCAACTGGAAGCCGCTGGCCGCACACACCTTCAAGCTCGGCTACTCGTCTGCGTTTCGCACCCCCAGCATTTTTGAGCAGCGCGCCGACTGGCGCATCCAGAACGAAGGAAACACGCTGGACATCCGTTACCTGTCCAGCGGAGGGCTGCTGCCAGAGAGGGTGAACGCCTGGGATCTGGTGTATCTGGGCCAATGGCGCGAGCAGGGCCTGACGCTGGATGCACGGCTGTTTCAGGAAAAACTCTCGCGCATCGTCACCGGCAGGCTGACCCTGTTGCCCATGGGCGCAACCTTTGCTCCCAATGCGGCGGCCTATGACCTGCGCAACAACGCCTCGGCCATCAACCGCGGGGTGGAGTACCAGCTGAGCTGGCGCCCCGCCGGCGGCACCATCGTAAGCTGGAACCAGTACTTTGCCCGGCCCCAGGCCTCGCCCGCGGTCATCGCGCAGACCATCGCGCGGCGCAGCACCGGCCTGCTGGTCTCGCATGCCTGGCCCCGGGGCTGGACCACGGGGCTGGGCTACACCAGCATGAGCTCCCTGCGCTGGCTGGGCGAGCCCACGCAGGTCGGCGCGCAGCGATTTGCCTCGCTGCGCGTGGCGCGCTCCCTGCGCGTCAACGGCTCGCATGTGCATGTCGCCGTCCGCTGGTTCCAGCCGCTCGGGCAATCCGACGAATTCCGGGAGCTGCAGCGCGAACGGCGCAAACTGTGGCTTGCCGTGAGCCTGGAATACTGAGGCGCACGCTCATGGCCCGCGCAATCGTCCGCGCCCTGCTCAGGCATATCCTGGGCGCCGCCGGCCTGCTGCTCTGCCTGGGTGTGCAGGCCAACACCCTGGGCATCGTCACCAGCGGGCAGGGCGCGGCCTACGATGAGTTCGTCGAGGCCGTGCGCCAGGAACTGAAATCCGTACCGGGGCTGAAAATCCAGCTGGTCGGGCTCGACGCCGAGGCCAGCGCCCTGCCGCTGCCCGGCGACACCTTCATGGTGCTGGCCGTGGGGCTGCAGGCCACGCGCCGCACCGTGGCCCTGGCACCGGCCGATGCGCGTTGGCCGCTATTGAGCGTCATGGTGCCCCGGGCCTCCTTCGAGGCATTGAATCCGCCCCCGCGCAATGCGCGGCGGCTCTCCGCCATCTACATCGACCAGCCCCCGCAGCGCCAGGTGGAGCTGATCCGCGCCCTGCTGCCCGGCGCCCGCAACGTGGGCCTGGTGGTGGGACCGACCCACCAGCGCGACCTCGACGCCATCCGCGCGCTGGCCACCGCCAAGGGCCTGGCGCTGGTCACGGAGAAGGCCGCGCGCGACACCGAGCTGTACCCGGCGCTCCAGTCCGTCCTGAGGTCCTCGGACGTGCTGCTGGCGCTGCCAGACCCCTACGTCATCAACGTATCCACCGCGCAAAACCTGCTGCTCACCGCCTTCCGGTTCCGGGTGCCGGTCATCGGCTACTCGGCCGCCTACGTGCGCGCCGGGGCGCTGGCCGCGGCCTACAGCACACCGCGCCAGATCGGGCAGGAGGCGGCCCAGGTGGCGCGCCAGTTGTGGCGCGGCGGGGCCTTGCCCACGCCCCGCTATCCGCGCAACTTCAGCATCGCCATCAACCGGCCGCTGGCCGAGAGCCTGGGGCTCAACCTGCCCGACGAGGCCGCGGTGCAGCAGCGCCTGCAAGCGCTGGAGAGCAGCGAATGACGCCTGGGCGCATCGCCGCGCGCCTGCTGCACCCGCTGGCGTGGCACCGCATGGACCTGCGCGGGCGCCTGATGTGGCTGGCCATGCTCCCGGTGCTGGTGTTTGCGGTGGTCTGGGGCAGCTACGTGATCCGCCAGCGCGACGCCGACCTGGCGGCGCAGCTGCAGCAGCGCGCCCAGCTGCTGGCGCGGCAACTGGCGGTGGCGGCGGACTACGGCATCTTCTCCTTCAACCAGGCGGCGCTGGACAACATCGCCCTGGGCGTGCTGCGCGAATCCTCGGTGATCTCGGCCACCATCATCGCTGCTGACGGGCGGGTGCTGGCCACCCGCCATGCGCCCGCCCAGGGCCAGGCCATCCCCCCCGGCCAGCTGCAGGCCATGCTGGAGGCCTCCAGGCGTGGCGGCGGGGGCGGGGTCAGCGAACACAATGCGCACTGGGTGGCCCACCTGGAGCCGGTGCGCACCCCCTTGCTGGACGTCGACGACCTGCCCGAGGCGGCGCATCCCCAGCGCCACGCCCCCCCGCAAGGCCATGTGATCGTGCAAGTGAGCACGCGCAGCATCCGCACCGAGTTGTTCGACTTCGGGCTGCGCGTCATGGTGCTGCTGGCGGGGGTGCTGCTCAGCGGCTGGGTCATGGCGCGCCGCATCAGCACCAGCCTCGACCAGCGCATCCAGGCCGTGGTGCAGGCGGCGCAAAAAATCGGCGCGGGCCATATCGGCATCCGGCTGCCCGCCAGCGCCATCCCCTCGTTCGCACGTCTGTCGCAGGACATCAACGGCATGGCCGAACAACTCGAACAGTCGCGCCAACGGCTGGAGCAGCGCGTCCTCGAGGCCACCCAGGCCCTGCGCGAGCAGCGCGATGCCGCCGAGCAGGCCAACCGCGACAAGACCCGGTTCCTGGCCGCCGCCAGCCACGACCTGCGCCAGCCCATGCACGCCCTGAACCTGCTGCTGGAGGCCCTGAAGCAGGAAAGCCGTAGTGACGAGCGCGCCAGGCTGCTGGAGCGCATCGAGGCCAGCAGCCAGGCCATGAGCGCGCTGCTCGACGCCCTGCTCGACATCTCGCGGCTGGACGCCGGCACCGTGCGCCTGCAGCGCGCCCCGCTGCAGCTGCAGCCCCTGCTGCTGCGCCTGCGCGACACCTACGAGCGCCAGGCCGAGCGCAAGGGCATTGCGCTGGTCATCCACGGCTCGCAGGCCTGCGTGCGCAGCGACCCCCTGCTGCTGGAGCGCATCCTGGGCAACTTCCTCTCCAACGCCCTGCGCTACACCCCGCCGGGAGGTTGCGTGCTGCTGGCCGTGCGCCTGCGCGGCGCGCACTGCGTGATCCAGGTCCGCGACAACGGCCCCGGCATCGCGCCCGACGAACAGGCGGCCGTGTTCCAGGAATTCGTGCAGCTGCACAACCCGCAAAGAGACCGCAGCCAGGGGCTGGGGCTCGGCCTGGCCATCGTCCAGCGCCTGGCCCGGCTGCTCGACCACCCCGTGGGCGTGCGCTCCTGCCTGGGGCACGGAGCCACCTTCCACATCCAGCTGCCCCGCTGCGAAGTCGCGCCCCCGGCGGCGCCCGGCGTGCCGCCGCCGCACGGCGCGTCCACGCCGGCATCGCCCGGCCTGGAGGGCTGCCGCATCCTTCTCGTGGAAGACGATGCCCTGGTGCGCGACGGCTACGCGCGCCTGCTGCAGCTGTGGGGGGGCGAGGCCCGCGTCCACGCCAACGCCGACGCGGTGCTCGCCGCCCTGGGCCAGGGCGGCTGGCGCCCGCACCTCATCGTCACCGATCACCGCCTTGGCGGCGCGCTCAACGGCCGCCAGCTCATCGACGCGCTGCGCCGCCACTGGGCGGCCGAGCTGCCGGCGGTCATCCTGACCGGCGACACCGAAGACGCCGCGCTGGGCCAGTCGGGCACCGAGCGCCTGCGCGTGCTCTACAAACCCGTCAAGCCGGCAGAGCTGCGCCAGGTGCTGGTGCAGCTGTGGCGCGCCGGGGGCGCCGCCACCCCGCCCAGGGATTGACGGGCTCCGAATGCCTGTAATATCGCGCCTCGTGAAGATCCTCATCGTTGACGACCATGGCCTTGTCCGGGAGGGCCTGCAAGCCATCCTCAGCCGCTCCGAGCTGCTCGCCGAGTGCGTGCAGGCGTGGGACGCCGCGTCGCTGTGGCAGCAGCTGGAGCAGCATGCCGACATCGACCTCGTGCTGATGGACATCCAGCTGCCCGATGTCAGCGGCCTGAGCCTGCTCGAAGAGCTCACGCAGCGGTTGCCGCAGCTGCCGGTGATCATGCTCTCCGCAGACCACGACGCCGGCATCGTCCTCCATTCGCTGGAGCAGGGCGCACGTGGGTTCCTGCCCAAGTCGTCGCTGAACCAGGTGCTGGTATCGGCCATTCGGCTCGTGGCCGCGGGGGGCGTCTACGTGCCGCCCGAGGCGCTGCAAAAGCCGGCCGCCCGCCCCGCCGCGGCCGGGCCCCAGGCCCCGGTCTCCATTGCGTCCCTGGGGTTCACCGCGCGGCAGACCGACGTGTTCCGGCTGCTGCTGCAAGGCCTGTCCAACAAGCAGATCTGCCGCGAACTCGACCTGGCGGAGCCCACCGTCAAGATCCATGTGCGCGGCATCCTGCGCACCCTGGGCGTGAGCAGCCGCGCCGAGGTGATCGCCAAATACGGCATGTTGAGCCCGTCTCCCTCCACGCCTCGGCAGGCCGCTGCCGCGGACCACTGAAGCAACCCCGTGCCCGGCATCCTGCGGGCCAGTCCGATGTCATTGTTTGCCCAACTTCTGCGGCGCCGCGCGCGCGCGCCCCTGGTCAGCGTGGTGGTGGCCAGCTACAACCACGCCCCCTTCGTGCAAGACTGCCTGCGCAGCGCGCTGAGCCAGGGCATCGACGACCTGGAAATCCTCGTCACCGACGACGGCTCCACCGACGCCACCGCCCAGCACGTCGCCGCCCTGGGCGACCCCCGCATCCACCTGCACGCCTTTGCGCAGAACCGCGGCGCCTGCCTGGCCATGAACGACGCCCTGCGCCGCTCGCGGGGCCGCTACATCGCCGTGCTCAATTCCGACGACCTGTTCCTGCCCGGCAAGCTGCGGCGCCAGATCGACTTCCTGGAGCACAACCCGCAGGTCGGCGCCGTCTTCGGCTGGCCCAGCTTCATCGACGAGCAGGGCCAGCCCTTCCACGACCCCGCGCACAAGGACCACGCCGTCTTCCACCAGCCCAACCGCGGCCGCCACCAATGGCTGCGCCACTTCTTCGACCAGGGCAACGCCCTGTGCCACCCCACGGCGCTGCTGCGCCGCGAGGTCTACCAGAACGTGGGCCTGTACGACCCCCGGCTGGCGCAGGTGCCCGACCTGGACCAATGGATACGCGTGTGCATGCGCTACGACATCCACGTGCTGCCCGAGCCGCTCACCGCGTTTCGCATCCGCAGCGGCCAGCAAAACGCCAGCGGCGCCCGGCCCGAGGTGGTGCGCCGCGACGCCTGGGAGCGTGCCGACGTTCTGCGCCACTACCTGCGCCTGCCCCCGGCGCAACTGCTGCAGGTGTTCCCCGAGTTCGCCGGCCAGGGCGCCGGCCAGGGCGCCAGCCTGGTCGAGCAGCTGGCCTGCCACGCCCTGGCCCTGGGCACGCCGTTTCACCAGCGCTTTGCGCTGCAGGCCTGGTTCGACGCCTTGCCCGCGGGCGGCCTGCTCGATGCGCCCGGCCCCGCCGCCGCGCCGCCGGCCGGCGGCGACCCCACCGCCTGGCGGCGCTACATCGCCGCCACCGCCGCCGCCAACCCCCACCGCATCGGCGGCTGACCGCCCCCCACGACCAGATGCAAACCACCCAGCACGCCTACCTCAGCCGCCTCGACCACCTGCGCTTCTTCGCCGCGGCGCTGGTGGTGCTGTTCCACTACTTCCATACCCAGGTGGGCGACCTGCGTTCGGGCAACCCGTTGGTCTCGCTGGTGGACGAGGGCCACACCGGCATCGCCCTGTTCATGGTGATCAGCGGGTTCATCTTCACCGTGATCGCCGGCGAACGGCACATCCACTACGGCGGCTTCATCAAGAACCGCGTGCTGCGCATCTACCCGCTGTTCGTGTTTGCCGTCTTCCTGCAGCTGTTCATCAGCACCTACAACGACCAGCGCAATTACGGGTTTTTACAGTTGCTGGGCTGGCTCATGCCCTTCCGGTCGGAAACCGTGCCCCTGTCGCCGTACTTCGTGCAACTGTGGACCATCTGGGTCGAGTTCCAGTTCTACCTGATCTTTCCCTTCCTGCTGGCCTTCAGCCGGCGCCACGGCAGCCGCTACCTCTGGGCTTGGCTGGGCCTGCTGGTGCTGGTGCGCGCCCTGGTGTACGCGGCCAGCGGCAGCGTGCGCTTCATCGCCTACGAAACCCTCTTCGGCCGGCTCGACCAGTTCATCATCGGCATGCTGCTCGCGCGCTTTTGGCAGGTGCGGCAGGCGCTGCAGGCGCGCGCCGCCCGGGCGGGCGGGGCGGTGGCGCCCCACCTGTCGCCGCTGTGGCTGGCGCTGGCGGGCCTGGCGCTGCTGCTGGGGCTGCATGCCTTCAGCCGCAAGGTGGGGTTTTCCGAACTGGCCAGCCCCGTGTGGATCATCTGGCCGGGGCTGGAGGCCGCCCTATGGGCCGTCTTCGTCGGGGTCTACCTGTGCACGCGCTGGCCGGGCCCGCAGGCGCTGCGCCAGCGCATCGACCGCGCGCTCGCGGCCCTGGGGGCCGTGAGCTTTTCCACCTATGTGCTGCACAACCTCGTGATCGCGGCCTACAACGCCCGGCTGCCGCCCCTGGCCACCGGCGCCGGCCCCGTGGCGGACGCCCTGGCCACCGGCGCCCTGCTGCTGCCGGCCGTGCTGGCCCTGTCGGCCATCACCTACCACCTTATCGAGCGCCCCTTCCTGGCGCTGCGCGGCGGCTACCTGAGCTGAGGTCCTGCAGGCAGCGCAGTGCGTTGTCAATATGCAACACAATCGGACTAATCCTTTGGGCTTAGTACACTCGATTTCATATAGGAGATGATGCTCCTAAGTTGTTGATTCGCAAGGAAAAAATCCGGCTGAAAAAGGGCGGCCGGAACCCGGGGGTGTAGTCGTGGAGCTAAGCCTTCCGGGGCGCAGGTGTTGCCAAATACTACCGATAGAATCATTCGGGTCGACGGGCGGGGAAGCCCCCCTCTTCGGTCGATTTTTTCAACGTTTGAAAGAGGCTTTTCCTATGACGTACTTCACCACCGGCGCTCAGCTGCAAGCAGCCCTGAACGCACTGCCCAACACCAAGACGGGCAACTTTGTCGCGTTCGACTCCTTCTTCTACGGTCAGCAATACATGGCTGACTACCAGGGCACCCTGTCGCCCATCGAGCACTTCGTGCAGATCGGTGCAGCCCGCGGCTACAAACCCAACGCCACGTTCGACCCCACCTACTACAAGAACGCGTTTGCCGACCTGAAGAACACCGACTTCAACGCCGCCGACCTGCTGTACCACTTCATGCAGTACGGCCTGGACGAAGGCCGCATTCCTAGCGAAGCGCTGGCAACGTTCGATGGCACGGCCTACCTGGCTGCCAACCCCGACGTTGCAGCGTACGTGAATGCCAACCTGGCACAGTTTGGCGGTAGCGTCACCAATGGTGCCTTGGCTCACTACGTCAAGTTCGGCGCTGCAGAAGGCCGCACGGCTCCGGGCACGTCGGTTTCTAACGGCCAGACCTTCATGCTCACTAAGGGTGTGGATCTGATCACCGGCACCTCTGGTAACGACACCATCATCGCTGACAACACCGCTGCTGCAGCTGCTGACAAGTTCTTGTCCGTTGCTGACCAGATCAACGGCGGTGCAGGTACCGACACGCTGAAGGTGTATCTGGCTGCAGCTGACACGGCGACCGGCCAACCGACTCTGACCGGCATCGAAAACGTCTGGATCAACGGCGGTGCTGTAGTTGCTTACACGGCTGCTACCGGCACCACCGGCCTGACCGTTGAAGCTCCTGTTGCTAACACCGCTGCGACCTACACCCTGGCTGGTCAGGAAATCACCCTGAAGTCGTTTGCTACCACTGCTGCTGGCGCCACCACTACGGTTGCCAAGGCTGCAACCGGTACCCAAACTGCCCAGAAGATCACTCTGGATGGCGTTGCGGGCACTACTGCTGGTACGAACCACAACACCATCGACGTGACCGGTGCTGGTATCACCACGCTCAACCTGGTG
>RRZT011096437.1_pt1 | contig 25761 bp, 24 predicted proteins | sample 2165551 | NCBI WGS metagenome assembly RRZT01 (sample SAMN10456910, study PRJNA506462) | wastewater metagenome | biome: wastewater; feature: sludge; material: wastewater sludge; isolation source: wastewater sludge with Escherichia coli K12::gfp cells carrying plasmid... | place: USA: Moscow, Idaho... | reverse complement strand
TTTCGGAGAAGGCGATCGAGGCGCAGCTGAAGATCTTCGGGTCAGATGACCTGGTGGTTACGGCAGCGTACTTGGATTCTCCCGAGGGCGTCGGTGGGGCGGGTGCGTTACCCGTTGGAACCTTTGGTGCGTTCCGGGAGTCTGTAAACCTGGGAGCCGCCAGAGTTCCGGTGTCTATGTTTACGGCTGCCACCGTCCGCAATGCATACAAGCGTCGCGGAATCCTCCGGGCAATGATCGAACTGAATCTGCGCCAGGCTGCTGACGAGGGCGTGCCCCTCGCACTCCTGACCGCTTCGGATGCTTCCATTTATGGTCGATTCGGGTTCCAGAGTGTGGTGTCTGAAGCAAGCGTGGAGATCAAAGTCGACAAGTTCAAGTTGACCAAGGAAGCCCAAGCAGTGATCGACGGCTACTACGTTGACTGGGCGCTACGCGACGACCTGTTCAAGGCCGTGCGTGAAGTTGCCCTGAAGGCACACCAAACCACCCGTGGGTCCACTTCTCGCCACTTCACATTCGACCTTGAGATGTTCATGAGCATGGAGTCTGGGGAATACGAGTCGAAGTACCGCGGCGTCCTCGCGCATGATCCCGCGGGTGAAGTCGTCGGGTACGCAGTGTATGAGTTTGTTACTGAAGGTTGGAAGACGAAGGTTCGCGACCTCGATGCGACCGATCCGCGTGCCGAAATTGCACTGTGGAACCACCTGGCCAGGATCGAGGGTCAGACAGAGGTTTCCTACGCGGACATGTCGGTCAGCAATCCACTCCGGCTGGCACTCGTCAATGAACGTGCAGTCAAAGTGACCGGTGTTTCCGACTTTCTCTGGGCTCGCATTTTAGATCCGGTCACATGCCTGGAGGCCCGCTCTTACAGCTTCTCTGCGAGGAGCGCTGCCCTTTCTGCAGCGTTCACGGTTGAGGATCCGATGGGCTACTGCTCTGGGACCTTCCAGATCCAACTTGGGGACGAGGGCGCCTCTGTGCGCAAGTTGGATCCGCAGGACCCGGTTGCAGTTGCCACTTCGACGACCATCTCCGTTAACGCCCTCGACGAGCTCGTCTTCGCCTCTGCCTCTGTGAGCGACCTGGTCACAGTTGGGATGATCCGTGGGCTTCCCGCTGAGGACGTTGAGAAGTGGGATGCCATGTTCGCGCCTGCCACCCCGGCGCGGTTCAACAACTTTTTCTGATCCTGGAAGAGTACGGCGGAAGTGAAACGCCCTTGCGCTGGTGGGTAGGGATCTGCCTATAGTCCTCTTGGCGTCTCTCAAAGAAACGTCATCAGAAAGTGGAGGACCCGTGAACGCACAGCGCATCACCGCTACACACGTCGAGCTTTCCCGCTCGGAGATGTGTCGCTGCATGCCCATGGTGTTCACGATGTGTCAGCAGCGATAACCCTGCGCCCCGGCCGCCGCCCAAACGGGCGTTGAGCCCCACTACACCCACGTCGTAGCACCGTTCCTGCGCGAACGGTTTGGCGCGCAGGTTTGTGCTCGGCAAACCTCATCCACTAACAAAGGACAGAACTGTGTCTTCTGCACCCACCGCCACGAAAAAACGATTCAAGTGGCCATCATTTTCCGTCCAGGTCATCATCGGTCTGATCTTGGGCGTACTCCTGGGCTGGTTAGCCCTGACAATCGGGCCGCCCGCTGACGGCAGTGACAACTGGCTGGTTGTCACACTCTCCACCATTGGCTCATCGTTTGTAACACTCTTGCGCGCTGTTGTCCCACCACTGGTTTTCACCGCGATAGTTGCCTCGATCGCGAATCTACGCGGCATCGCCAACGGAGCACGACTTGCCGCCAAGACGCTGATTTGGTTCGCTATTACCGCCCTGATCAGCGTTGTTATTGGTATCGCCCTCGGTCTCATAATGAAACCCGGCCTGAATACCACAGTCTCCGCCGATGCGGTAGCGGACCCGTCCCGTACCGGGTCTTGGCTTGACTTCCTCAACGGCCTGATTCCATCCAACTTCCTGGGTCTTGAGGTTTCCACCCGGCTTGCCACGGACGAGGGCGGACTCGTCACCGGCGCGTCATCGAACGTCGGCTTCAACGTTCTGCAGATCTTGATCATCGCGATCGTGGTCGGCATCGCCGCGTTGCGCGTTGGCGCCAAGGCGCAGCCATTCCTTGACTTCACCGCGTCCGCGCTGAAAGTGATTCAGAAGGCCCTATGGTGGATCATCCGGTTGGCGCCGATCGGCACCGTGGGTCTGATCGGAAATGCGATCGCCTCCTACGGTTGGTCATCCGTTGGTTCGCTGGGCACTTACGCCCTCGCCATCTACATCGGATTAGCCCTGGTTTTACTTGTCGTCTACCCGGCGATCCTTCTTTTCAACCGCCTGTCGGTTCGCAGCTATTTCCGCGGTGCGTGGCCAGCGATCCAGCTTGGCTTCGTCTCGCGATCTTCCATCGGTACGCTGCCCGTTACGGAGGCCGTCACCCAACGTAACCTGGGCGTACCTGCCGCATACGCGTCGTTTGCTGTGCCGCTCGGCGCGACAACCAAGATGGATGGTTGCGCTGCGATCTACCCGGCAATTTCGGCGATTTTCGTGGCCCAGTTCTTCGGTGTTCCCCTGGGCTTTTCGGACTACCTGCTGATCGTTTTCGTTGCAGTCGTTGGCTCCGCTGCGACTGCCGGAATGACGGGCGCGACGGTCATGCTGACGCTAACCCTGTCGACGCTGGGCCTACCCCTGGAAGGTGTTGGCCTGCTGCTCGCAATCGACCCCATTTTAGACATGGGACGCACTGCGGTGAACGTTGCTGGTCAAGCACTGGTTCCAACGGTTGTGGCGAAGCGGGAGGGGATTCTGGACTTGCAGAAATACTCCTCCACAAACAGTGCGGACTTGCTCTCCGATGATCAGAGTGAAGGAATCACAAAAGAGGTAGTTGGCGTTCGCTAGTCCGTCAGTCCGCCTCCACGATTCGGGTGGCCAACTTAGCTCGATATTACGGGCTGGGTTGGCCACCCGCTTGTGTCAAGCTCGTCCTCATCCCCATTGACATAGGGGTCTTTGAACTCGGGTGCTTCCTCATCAATTTGCGGGTCAATGACGATCTCTTCCTCCGGGTATTGAGACTCATACTCGGCGTCATCGCCCGCGCGTCGCTCTGCTTCCTCAGGTGGAAGCACTTTCTTCCACCGACGGGTGCGTAGCGGGGGCAGTTCCGAAGCGTCCTCGCGCAATGCGCGGTAAAGGGCGTACATCTGGAAGAACCCAATCACGAAGAATGGGGCAACCAGAGCGATAGAGAATGCTGATACGAAGCCAGCAAGGGGGAAGTGTTCTAAGAATGCGAAAAGTGCACCGGGAATGTCGTTGTCACCAACAACCCTGTCAACCAGCCCGCCTCCGCCGTTCATTTCAATGTTGATTGCTTCCATGCCGAAGATCCCGAACCAGAGGATGGAAAATGTTGCGGGGACGACGAGCACGCCGGTTACGAACTGACGGATGGTCCTTCCCTTGGAAATGCGCGCGATAAAAATACCGACGAATGGGGACCAGGTGATGGTCCACGCCCAGTAGAAGACGGTCCAAGAATTCTGCCAGCCGGTATCCGCGAAGGTATCGTTCCAGAATGCCAGTTGGGGAAGGCTCGCCAAGTAAACGCCAAACGATTCGATCGTTCCCTTCAACGTGTAGAGCGTGGAGCCTGCAAGCAGAACGAACACCAACAGGCGAACCGCAGCCCAAATGTTGATGGTGGAGAGAACTTTGATGCCCCTGCCCATTCCGAGGGCGACGGATATTGTGGCCAAGCCGCACGCCACGCCGATGATGATCAGGAAGACCAGGAATGCGGTGACTCCAAGGATGTAGAACCATCCCATGTTCGTAAGCAGCCAGTCGTATGCAGGGATGTTCCGCTTGGCTGGGAGCTCTAGTTTTGGGCTCTTACCTTCTTTTGACCTTGGCGAGGCTAGCATCACGGCGACGGCGGTGCGACGGGAGGTGCTCCAACTGCAAGCGTGCGCCCCGCTAGCTCCTGCCCAGGAGGTCCACTATCGTTTGCGTGGACTTGAGGCCGGATCCGGTCAGTAGAACAACGGTCTTCTCACCCGGCGTGATGCGGCCCTCAGCAAGGAGTAGTGAGAATGCTGCGGCTGCGACAGCACTGGTCGGCTCCACGAAGAGGCCGCGATCGCAGAGAGATCCCAGCGCGCGGACGATGTTCGACTCAGTGACGGCGACACTTCCTCCCCTGGTTTTGCGAAGCGCAGCGATCATTTGCTCCAGTCGAAGAGGGCGGGAAATAGAGGTGCCCTCGGCAATCGTGGGGCGTACGGGCCGGTCCACGGGCTTATCGGTGCCGGACACGAACCTGGCGTCAACTGGCGAGCAGTTCAGTGGTTGCGCAGCGAACAGGCGTGGCATCGAAGCGATTTGGCTGGAGTTGACAAGTTCCTGGAAGCCGAGCCAGCATCCCAGCAGGGAACTGCCCCCACCGACTGGAACAATGACGTTGTCGGGAACGTGGAACCCGAGGTCTTCCCAAATTTCATACGCCAAAGTCTTGGTTCCTTGGAGGAAGAACGGCTGCCAGTTATGGCTGGCGTAGAAGCCCTTTCGCTCGGACTGTCGGATCGCTTCATCTTGAGAAGCAGACCGCGGCCCGGGAACTAGTTCTACCTTCGCCCCGTATGCCTTGACCTGGGAGATTTTCGAGGGCGATGTTGAGGCGGGGGCGAAGACCTTGACGTCCAGGCCCCCAGCGGCTCCGTAGGCCGCTGCAGAGGAGCCTCCATTTCCTGAGCTGTCCTCAAGGACGGATGTTATGCCTTTCTGGCGCAGATATGAGAAAAGGACGGATGTTCCGCGGTCCTTGAAGCTCCCTGAAGGGTTCAAGAAGTCCAGCTTGAGTAAGACGCGACTGCGACTTTCCCAATCTGCTTCGATTAGTGGAGTTCGGCCCTCACCCAAGGAAATGGGAGTGTGGATCTTGACGGGAAGTGCGCAGTGGTAACGCCACAGCGAGCTAATGCAAGTGTCAATGTCGCTACGTGTGATTCCAGGACCAGGATCGATCCACAAGGGCCTTCCGGCGTCGGAGCGCCACCGAGGCTCAGCCAGACTGTACTCGCTACCGTCTACGGGATCGGCGTATTTCTCCACGACTTCATTCTAGATTCAGGCTCGCACAGGCTGCGGTGTCGCAGCCTGATTACGGAGCGCGACCTCAGATGACCGAAGATGGTGACGCATAGTCCACCCGAGGAGGTGGCATCGATCGTGTCAGAGGGATAGCGTGGAAGTGCCATCCGGCGACCCCTGCTTGAGAGCATCAGTCGTGGAATGTGTCGACTAGTCTCGAGAAGGGTAACCCGTGGGCCAGCAAGCCGCGTCCATCCTCACTGTGCAGCAGTACCTTGATGAGCCACCACGTCCACAGGCGGGTCGAGGTCGTTCGGCGAAGACGCCCATCCAAAGATTGATTTTCTTCCTCGCCAGCGCGGGAAAGCTGTTTGAGGGGCTGGTCATCTTCATGATCGGGATGGCCCTGCCGCTCATCACCGAAGACTTCGCCCTAAGTTCGGCCGAGGCCGGACTGGTAACCGCCACGAGTCTGGTGGGGATCCTCCTTGGAGCCCTATTCCTCGGTCATCTTTCCGATGAACTTGGACGGAGAAAGATGTTCATCGCTGAGATGGTCCTCTTCACCGTTTTTCTAGCGGGCTTCACGATCAGCCCAAGTCTTCCGGTGCTACTCGCGTGTCTCCTGGGCATGGGTATGGCGCTGGGGTGTGACTATCCCACCGCTCACCTCATGTTGTCTGAAACAATGCCGACATCCTCTAGGTCACGCACCGTCCTCGGCGCTTTTGCGTTCCAGGCTGTCGGTGCGGTGGCAGGGGCCACGCTGGCGGTGGTTGTGCTGAGCATGCCGAACGCTAGCGTTTCGAGTTGGCGGGCCATGTTTGGTCTGGTGGTTCTTCCCGCAGCCCTCGTGACTGTGGGAAGGTTCTTCACTCCTCAGAGTCCGCATTGGCTCCTGACAAGGGGGCGGGTTACGGAGGCCGAGGACGCACTCGCCCGCATCCTTCAAGTCCGGGGTGAGAAGTCGGCAGGCGTGCGGCTGGATGCCCTCCCAGCCAGTCAACGAGTATCGGAGAGCTACGCTGACCTGTTCCGACATGATGGGTCGCTACGGGCGACGATTCTTGCTTCGGCGCCTTGGTTCCTTCAGGATCTATCTACCTACGGAATCGGTATCTTCACACCCGTCATCATTGCCACCGCGCTTAGTGACCCATTTGCCGAGGCCGCAGATGCGCAAGATTCGGTGTCGGGTGTTGTCCGCGACAGTCTGGTAGGAGCGCAGGGTGCCGTGATGATTGATCTGTTCCTAGTCGTTGGGATTTTGGTCGCGATTCATTTTGTTGACCGATTCGGGTCGATTCGCATGCAGATCGTGGGTTTTGTTGGCTGTGCAGCAGGGCTTGGAATTGCTGCCGCGTCGGCCGTTGTCCCAAGTGCAACGATGCAGACCGTACTTATCTTCGCCGGGTTTATTACCTTTCAGTTCATGACCAATGCTGGGCCAAACGCACAGACTTACCTGATTGCGGGGGAGGTATTCCCGACATCGGTGCGTGGTACCGGAGCAGGGTTCGCCGCAGCGTCTGGGAAGGCGGGTGCTGCCATCACGGCGTTTCTCTTTCCAACTCTGCTAGATGGGTTCGGACAGACACCTATCCTGATCGGGTTGATGGTGTGCTCATTAGCCGGAGCAGCAGTGACCAGTCGCTTCCGGATTGATACGACAGGGAAGAATCTTGAGGTGGTTCACGAGGTCGGACAGGCTTTGCCGCTCACCGTAGAACCAGATTTGTACGCGTGATCTTGCAGGTCCTCCCTGGTAGGTGTTCCTCCGAGGTGTGGCTACCCTGCGGCGCGAGAGTCGGAGATGGCCCAGATGCGCATTTCGTGGGGGTCAAGTTCGACGTCGAGGGCCTGCGTCCCCGTCGTGACATCGAGGGCGATGCGGTTACCAATCCGCTCCCGAAGTAGGTCTTCATTGAGTCGCGCACCTGTCCGTCCGCGATTGAGGATGCCGAGGGCGAAGCCGTGAGTCAGGTCGCGGCGCCAGAACTCCAGGTTGCCGACCCGGCCCGTTCGCTGCCCCTGTTGACCCGCGGGATCCATCGCGATGGATAGCAGTGCGGGGTCTGTGAGCACTCCCCGGGTTTCCTCCGTCATGGTGCGCAAATCGTTGCCCGCCCTGTTAGCCCGACACCAGTCATATTTCAGATAGTCGACGCCCCATTCCGCCATGGTGTCAGCACAAGTCTGTTCATGGCCCAGCGATCCGAGGTGGTCGCCCGGATAGCGGTCGTAGATCATCGCGCAAGTCTTGCGGCCCGGACTGGCGTAGAGCCCGAACTTCAGACCGCGGGCGTGGATTTCTTCGCCGAGGGCGGCCATGCCAGACGGCAAGCGTGTGGGGTTTGGCAATCTTCTGCATAGCCATTGACCTCTCGATCGGGGCTTCTCCATTCTAAGTTAGAACTGGGGCACTTGACCCACTTAGTGCTATGGTGGCAAAGTAGGGGTCTTCGCGCTGATCAGCACTCCTCTGTGGGGGGGGGAGTACGCCCAGTTGCTGTCCTCAAGTGGTGGCTGACCCGAGGGGATCCCCAGGTTGGCAAAATAGTTGTGCTCTCGCAAAATTAATGTGTGTGGGTCGACCTGGCGTACCGCAGATACGACTCGAGCCATCAGTGGTGCCACTAGTTCCGTCTCAAATGCCGCGACAAGGGGATGGAGGGAATCGCCGATCTGCCGGTGAACGTCCTCGTCATTCAGATGGTCAAGTTGGCTGAACTTTGCCTGTGGATCAGAGAAGTCGGCCGCCAATGATGTTGGCAAAAATCTCAGGTTCTGCGCTTCCCGGTGTTGGCTCATTAAGGAAGTCGTAGCCGGCCACCGCCGGATGGGACCCGGCCGTTGCGCCACGTGCGCCCACATTGCAGCGAAGCGATCCTGCAGGCCAACCCCACCGGGCCCAGCCGTATTAGCCCAAAAGTTATCCAGTGCTTCGTGGACCGCAGGGCTCGCCAGGTAGGCATCACTCCACAGGTCCGTTGCGGCGAACTCATGGGACGTGAGGGTAGCCCACGGTGGTGCGCCATCACTGTAGCTTTGAGAGTAGAGGTCTTGGTGGGCATCCAGCACCGCACACATCCCGGCTGCGGCAATCAGGTCAAGCTGGGATTTCACCCAGTCGAGGTAATCACTGTCGTACTCCCCGGGCTGAGGTTCGATTGCAGCCCAGATGATGCCCAGCCGAATCAGGGTGAAGCCGCGGGATGCCAGGTCAGCGATGTCCGCCTCATCCCAGGAACCCTTGAAGCCACGATCGACGAAGCTTCCTTCCGAGAGTGCAGTTCCCTTCGCCACCAGGTTGATGCCGTGGAAGACCCTGTGGCGTCCCGCGTCATCGCGAAGTAGCTGCCCGTCAGTACGCAGCTTCATTGCTGTCTCCTTCTCTTACTTTTTGCGAGGCTGGCGATGGCTATCGCCGCCGCCTCAACTGAGGCACGCGCGTGCGCGTCATCTCGGTCAATCAGCCATGAAATAGTGAACCCGTCGGTGAGAGCGACCAGTAGGCGCGCTACCACCGAGGTAGGCACAGTCCACTCGGAATCGGTTTGCTCGGCCGCCAGCTCCAGGGATTGCAAGGCAAAACGGGTGTACTGGACATACTGGCCCTCGGCCAATGGGAGCGCGGAGCGCAGGGCATACTGGGTCAGTTCCAGCATCGCCTGTTCCCGACCCGGGTCGGCTCTCAAGTGGTTCAGGTATCCTTGCAGTCCTTCAGTAAGCAGCGCGGTGAGTGATTTCCCCTTCAGGTTTGCGGGCAGAATCGCTCTCTGTTCACTCGCCAGGACCTCCGTGATCAGCAGCTCTAGGAGTTGATCGCGGGACTCGAAAGCGTAGTGGAAACTTGCCAGAGACATTCCAGCCTCTGCAACAATCGCGCGTGTTGACGCGCGGCTGAGCCCCTGTTCGCCGATGACCCGGAACGCTGCGTCTATGAGGGCCTCACGACGTTCCTCCACAGGGATTCTTGCCATCTCTCCTCCTCAGCCTTGCTGCCCGACGAACTTACCCATACACTACACGGAAGTGGGACGAGCGTCCCACTCTTGCTTGTAGGTTCTCGCATCGGAGACAAAAATGCACAACGACACCCCTGTCCACAGGGATCCCCTGGTTACAGCGCAGGCCCTTCCGCCCTCGTTCATACTCGGGACCGCAACCGCTTCGGCGCAGGTTGAAGGCGCCACACGGATTGGGCGCCGCACCCCCAGCGTGTGGGACAGATTTGCCGCGGAGCCGGGACGAATTCTTGACGGATCCACAACGGCGGTCACGGCAGACCACTATCACCGCTATGAGGAGGACGTCCGGGCCATGAAAGAGCTCGGGACTGATGCATACAGACTCTCCCTGGGTTGGACTCGCCTTCAGCCAGAAGGCACAGGCCCGCTTGATGCCGGGGGAGTCGACTTCTACGATCGCCTTTTCGATGAGCCCTGCCAGGCGGGGATATCCCCGTTTGTAACACTGTCCCACTGGGATATTCCCGTTCAGTACGAGGGCGGGTGGCTAAGCCGAGACACAGCGAAGCGACTGGGCGACTTCGCGGGACTAGTTGCGCAGCGCTTCGCAGACCGAGTTGACGGGTGGATAACCATCAATGAGCCCGCTACTGTCACACTGAACGGTTACGCCCTCGGCATTCACGCGCCGGGGGTCCCGCTGCTGTTTGATTCGCTACCAACTGTGCACAACCAACTTCTCGGCCACGGCTTGGCGGCCCAGGCCCTTCGGGCGGCTGGGGTGCCAGGGCAGATCGGTATCACCAATGTCCACACGCCAGTCGTGCCCGCCAGCGACAGTTCGGAAGATGCTGCAATGGCGCAACTGTTCGACATTGTGCACAACCGCGTCTTTGCAGATCCGGTGTTGCTTGGCCACTACCCGGAGGTGCCGGACTACCTGGGTGTAATCCTCGATGTCCTTACCGATGTTCCCGCAGGGGACTTGGAAATCATCTCCACCCCGCTAGACTTCTACGGCCTCAACTACTACATGCCAACCCGCGTGGCCGCGGGTAGCGGTTCAGGAACAAGCCCGGATGGGGAGGCCGAGGCAATGGCGGCACTGCCCTTCCGCCTCGAAGCCTTCCCCGAGTACCCAACGACCGGCTTCGGCTGGCCAGTTGCTCCTGAGTTCTTCGCGGTGGCTCTCAAGGAGGTTCATGAGAGGTATGGCGACAGGCTGCCCCCGATCTACATCACCGAGAACGGGGCAAGTTTTGCGGACGAGGTCGGAGAGGATGGGAAGGTCCACGACGCCCAGCGCACGGCATACCTCGCCGATCATCTTGGTACCGCGCTTGCGACCTCGCTCCTAAAGCGTCTTCTCCATGACGATTCCGCCGTTGGGAGCCATCTCATCGGTTTTTTCCCAACCCAGTGCCTCCCAGAAATCGAAGGTGTCCTCCGTTGTGAGGTAGGCGCGGGTTGCGCCCGATTCCTTCATCACCCGCGTGGCGATGTCGGCGAGGACGGACCCAACTCCACGCCTTCTCCACGCCTGCGCGACGTGGAGTTCGCGAATCATCCCCCAGCCGGGCCTTTCATTCCAGTTGGAGGCTTCGGAATCGATCTGGAAGTTGATGAATCCGATCGGCTCCCCGTCCTCGAAGGCCATGAGTAAGGGGGCTATGCCGCGCACGGATAGATCGACGTACTTCGGCACGATGTCGCTGCGGATCATCGCCTCCGAGAAAGGGGCATGGAAGTCCAGGGTGAAGTAGTTGACGAACATGTCTTCAAACTGTCGTCTGCGCTGGTCGTCGTAGAGTTCAATCTCCATGGCACTACTTTGCCATGGTCCGTGCGGTGGACCGGGGTTAATTATTGGGCGTGGCCGTGATACTTTCAATCTATGCGCGTGATAGACATCATAAAAACAAAGGGTAGTGAGGTCGTCTCGCTACCACCGTCCACTACGATTGGCGATCTGGTTGACGTACTGCAAGAGCGACGGATCGGCGCCGTGGTCGTCGTTGATCAAGGCTCTCTTGCGGGCATCGTCTCAGAACGTGACGTGGTTCGATTTGCGCGGGGTGCACTCACACTTGAGGATCCCCTGTCGGCGATCATGACAACCACGGTTATTACTTGCTCTCCAGAAGATGAGGCGCGTGATTTGGCTGAAATCATGACCAAACAGCGTTTTCGCCACCTTCCCGTTGTGGAGGACGGGGATCTGGTGGGTATCGTCTCGATCGGTGACATCGTCAAGGCAAGACTGGATGAGCTGGAGGCGGAACGTGACCACCTTGTCGGCTACGTTCACGGGCGCGGCGCTTTGCAGGGGACGCCAGAGTAGCTCGCTGTCGGCATGAAGTTCGGAATTATCGGAACGAACTTTGTCAGTTCGTGGTTTGTTGCGGCCGCAGAGAACACCGGTGGGGCAGTCCTTCCAACTGCAGTGTTCTCTAGGGACTTGAAGCGTGGTGAGGACTTTGCGCGTCGCCACAACCTCCCTCTGTATTACGACAACTTGGGCGCGATTATCGATGCTGTAGATGCGGTCTATATTGCGAGCCCAACGAATGTGCACCTCCCGCAGGCGCTGGCGGCGATTGAGCGAGGGCGGCACGTCCTCGTCGAAAAAACGATGACGGAGAGTGTTGAGGGGACGAGGGATCTCTTTGCTGCGGCAGACATGGCGGGTGTTGTGGCAATGGAGGCCACACGAAATCTGCACGCTCCCGCCCATGAGGTGGTAAGAAACGCGCTTGGACGCCTTGGGACACTGAGGTACGCACACCTTGAGAACCTGCAGTATTCGTCCCGATATGACCGCCACCGGGCAGGAGAGGTGCTGAACGCCTTCAATCCAGCCTTAGGTAACAGTGCGGTAGCGGATATCGGAGTGTACTGCCTCGAGCCCGCACTGGACTGGTTTGGTTCACCCCTGACGCACAGGGGAACTTCGGTGCGACTTGAGAATGGTTTTGAGGCTTTGGGATCCATTCAATTGGACTACGGGGCCATGGTGGTTGACGTTGTTTATTCGAAGATCGTTTCAGGGGTTACGCCCTCGACAATCATCGGTGAGAAAGGTGCGCTGACCATTGACAATCTGGGTCAGCCTTCGCTGATTGAATGGCTGCCGCGCGACGGTGAAGCCCAGGTGCTCTCTTGTGACCCGGATGCCGCACCAATGGCGAACATGCACTTCGAGCTGCTTGACTTCGTGAGTCAAGTTCAGGCTGGCCAAGTGGATCCCCGTTGGCGTGACATCACGATTCGAGCTCGGCAGATAATGGATGAACACCTTCGGTAACCGCGCACCATACACGAAACATAATGCGCCTGACCGCATATATAAATGCAGATCGGACGGAGTATGGTGTCATGTTTCGCGTGGTAGGTTCAGTGCGGTTGGTGATCACATTCATATGACCACATTTGAGGAGTGGGCCCCGCGCCCCGTCTGAGCAAAGGGGTTAGGTGTGTCTAAGAGAGGCAACACCGAGGAGTGGGCCGAGTACGTCCGCGAACTTGGGGATTTGATCAAAGAGATTCGTGAGATGCGGAGTATGTCGCAGGAACGAGTTGCTTTTGCTTCTGGTCTGGCCAAGTACACCTTTCAGCGGATTGAGAAGGGTCTGAGTAACAAGAACGCTCCTGCGAATCCGACTTTGCTGACGCTTGTGGCAATCGCTAACTCACTGGATGTTTCGCTTGAAGAACTTCTGCCCGCCAGGGAACTTCCCGAACTCGAGTCCATTGCGGGCGAAGACTCTTTTCTCTAGTTTGCGAGGACGCTTCCTAGTAGCCGGTAGATACGCCCAGCGCTTTCACGTGTAACGGTGAAGGCAGTGTCATCGCTCCCGACAAAGACCCATTCTTCTGTGGCAAGTTGGGCGTCGCCCTGATTTCCATGGAACTGGTACTGGAACAGAACAACGTCAAATACTTCACCGCCGATGATTGCGGTTCCGTCACGGTGGCGGACCATACTTACCACGGGGATCGGGGTGGGTTCGGTCGCATGCACGTAGTCGGAGAAGTTGGGATCATACATTTGTTCTTGGGCAGACGCTAACGTCTCATGATTGCCGACGCACCATGAGGGACAATCACTTGTTTCCATCTCTTCACCACTTTCTCGACTATTAGCCAGTCTGTAGTCCAAGCGATGGCGTCGCTAGTCGTCTAGCGCGCAAATGGGGAAAGCTCCGGATTTTGTGAACTGTGGACATCTCACTGTCCCTCGCAGGGGCGAATATCAGGTTTAGGTCAATAGCGACTAATCTGGGCCCATGACTCCAGAAGAACTCAGCCGACTCTTGCACGGTGCCCTAACCAGTCTTGCTGCAGACGAATCCTCGGCCTTGTCCGAGGACGATATCCCCAAGTCGATCGTTGTTGAGCGTCCTCGGTCGCGTGACCACGGGGATTGGTCAACGAATGTGGCAATGCAGCTTGCAAAGCAGATGGGAATGTCGCCCAGGGATCTCGCGCAGATCCTTAGCAACACCCTGGCGGCCGAGCCTGGCATCGCCGCCGTCGAAATTGCTGGACCCGGGTTCCTCAACTTCCGTTTGGATGCCGCATCGGCGGGGGAACTGGCGCGGACGATCGTTTCAGAAGGTGCAAACTACGGGTCAAACACAACACTTGAGGGCCAGAAAATCAATCTGGAGTTCGTCTCAGCAAACCCAACAGGGCCCGTGCATTTGGGTGGAGCTCGGTGGGCGGCGGTTGGGGATGCACTAGCCCGCCTACTGGAGGTGTCGGGGGCCGAAGTGGTGCGTGAGTACTACTTCAACGACCACGGAACCCAAATCGATCGCTTCTCTAACTCACTCCTGGCGCGTGCCCGCGGAGTCGAACCCCCTGAGGATGGTTACGGGGGTCTCTACATCGAAGAGATTGCCGACCGTGTTCGTGAAGCGCAGGTCAAGGCTGGAGAGCCTGATCCAGTTTCCCTCCCGGACGAAGAGGCGCTAGAGGTATTCCGGCGCGAGGGTGTGGAAATCATGTTCGCAGAGATAAAGAGTGCGCTTGAAGACTTCCGGGTTTCCTTCGATGTTTACTTTCACGAGGACTCCCTACACGAGTCTGGCGCGGTTGATCGAGCTCTGGAGGCGCTGCGTGATCGCGGCGTGCTCTATGAAGCCGAAGGTGCGCTGTGGTTGCGCTCAAGCGACTTCGGAGATGACAAGGACCGGGTTCTCATCAAATCCAACGGTGAGCCTGCCTACCTGTCAGGAGACGTTGCCTACTACCTTGACAAGCGCCAGCGAGGAGCGGACACGGCCATCTACCTTCTCGGTGCCGACCATCACGGGTACATCGGCAGAATGATGGCTGTCTGCGCTGCCTTTGGGGATACCCCCGATGAGAACATGCAGATCATCATCGGCCAGCTTGTTGACCTGGTGAAAGATGGTGAACAGGTGCGCATGTCGAAACGAGCCGGCAATGTGGTGACGCAAGAAGACTTAGTCGAGGCCGTGGGCGTAGACGCTGCGCGCTACGCGATGGTTCGTGTCTCAGCAGACACCAAACTGGTCATCGACCTCGACCTGTTGACAAAGAACACGAACGACAACCCTGTCTACTACGTTCAATACGCGCACGCTCGAACGCGTTCGGTGGCGCGCAACGCTGGTGAACACGGGGTCGTTATGGAGTCGGGTTTCCACCCGGAGCTTCTGAATCACGCAGCAGACACCGACCTCTTGGGCGTGTTGGCTCAGTTCCCAGCGATTGTCGCGCAGGCTGCCGCAATGCGTGAAGCGCACAGAGTTGCACGCTATCTGGAATCATTGGCCTCCACGTATCACGCGTGGTACTCGCAGTGTCGGGTCACACCCCGGGCTGGTGAGGAAGTCAATGACGCGCATGTCGCGAGACTGTGGCTGAATGAGGCGGTGTCTCAGGTGCTAGAAAATGGTTTGGGGTTGCTTGGGGTAAGTGCGCCAGACCGTATGTGAGGGGTGCTAGAGGTAGCTGTTCTCCCCAAACCCGGTCTCGAAACGTGATCCTTGGCTGGAGAGCTGAGCCAGGTATGAGTCCATCCACACGGAGTAGGGACTGTTGACCAGTTCGTCATTTGAAAAGCGTGAATCCCCGGTGATCTCCGCGGTGGCAAATGAGGGGATTTCGAGGTCGACAACGGGGGAGGTCCGTTCGCACTCCGCAACGACTAGGGGACGGTTCTCACCGCAAAACTCGTCGATCACCCACCCGTCGGCCCCGAGCCACACGCCATAGCGGCGTTTGGCCAGCGTCGTCCCACCGCGGGCACACATTGCCACACCAACACCTATATCAATGGGGCGTTCGGCTTCGTAGCGGGTCCCTCCTATATTTGGGCCCTTGACAGTTAGCATGCAGAGATCAAACTCATCTGCGAAGCGATGCAACGCGGCCTTGCCATCTATGTCCAGAGGCAGGGCGGCAGGTGGCTGGGTGGCTTGTAGCCTGACGCGAAGTCCGTAGCCATCTTTTGCTAGGAAGTAGGTCTGGACGATTATGTCAGGCGAGTTGTCCTCAAGGAGGTGGTGGGGTAACGATGTCACCAAGAAGCGACGTTCAAACTCAAAGTCCGTGTCGCCTGTGTGCATGTCATCACCGTAGTGCAAACTTGAGTGTGGTGGAGGAAGTTAGGGGCCTGGAGTAGCGATGAGGATTAAGGAAGACCGTGTCAAAGTCAGGGTGCCCGCTACGACAGTCGATTTCGGTCCGACCCACGACTGCCTTGCAATGGCGTGTGCACTCTCCGATGAGGTAACAATCCGCGCGGTCGCTGGTGGCACTCAGGTCCGAGTCATCGACCGAACTCCCGGGGGGTCCCCAGAGCATTGGCTCAGCGCATCCGAAGTTGAGAAGCACCCAACAATCACAGCAATTCGTGGTGTCCTTGATCTGGTTGGTGCACCACAGGTCGGGGTCCACCTCACCTATCGACGGGCTATTCCCACTTCCGTTGGACTGGGGGATGTTGAGGCTGAACTCCTCGCGGGTGTGTACGGCGCGTGGACGATTCTGGGAAAGCCGCAAGCGTTGAACGAGGACGTTCTCGTTGATCTGGTCTGTAAGCTCGGGGGAAACGAGGTGCGTGCCAGAGCCGTCTTGGATGCGCCACTTGTCCTGAGGATTATGGGCGGCTCCTTCCTTCCGCTCCCGGTGGGAGAGGCGGTTCAACCTGTTGCACTTGTGCCCGGCTTCACGGACCAGGAAACGTTGGATCCAGGCCTGCTGCCGCGAGGTGTCTCATTTCCACGCTATGCCGCGAACTCTGGGCGCTCCGCTGCCCTGGTGCCACTAATCGCAGATCCTGCCGTAACCAGTGATGATCAACTGTGGCGTGACAGGCTTGTTCGTGCGACTGTCGATGACGTTCTGGAGGATCATCGTGCCTCCTTCTCCCCAGCCTCTGTCGCCCTAATACGATGGCTGAGGGAGAGGGGTAACGCGGCTTTCCTCTCTGGAAGTGGGCCCGCGGTTGTGTGTCTCTGGGACCTGGGTGCGGACGTGGTCAAGTCTGCACAGCACTCAGGTTGGGCAGTTATCGACCTCGGTGTGAGCACTGAGGGGCTGACTCTCGACGTGTGATTTCCCCCGCACGTAGAGTAGTTTTTCTTGCGCTTCGGGGATGAAAGTCCTGAAGATATGAGTACTATTAACTAGCAGGCGCGCAACGTGGCTCCCAACTGGGAACCGCAGCTCTCTTTGTTCTTAGGCTTTCGTGCCTCGCCACCGCAGATCTCACCACAAAAAGAATGTGCGTGAGCCCGCCGGTACCCACAGTTAGGAATCCTCTTCCCTTATGGAAAGTAAATCGGACGCAAGCGTTGCTTCGCTCGGAAAAATGAAGCTTGCAGAGCTTCAGAGCCTCGCCGCTCAGCAAGGCCTCAAAGGTACTTCGCGCATGCGCAAAGCGGATCTGGTAGAGGCACTCTCCCAGCCCTCGCGTAGCACTTCGGAGAAGCAGGCCACGCGGCCGCCTCGACGTGCTAATGCGGATGCCAAGAAGCAAGGTTCTGACGACTCCAACGCCAAGGGAGAGCGCCGTCAAGAGAAGGTTGCAGAGACCCGTGAGGGGCAGCCAGAGGCTGCTTCCGTGGACGTGCGTGCTGCAGTTGCCGAAGATCTTGATCGTGTTCGTTCAAGGCGCGGCGCGCAGGGCCGTGACGGTGAACGCAGGGACACTTCGGGAGGCAACAGAGGCACTGACAAGCAGGACTCTTCTTCCAACCGTGAGCAGGGCTCCACCAGCCAGCGTGACCAGGGCGCGGTTGCGCTAGATGAGATTGCGTTGCCCGAGGGCGGGGAACCCAATAGGAACCGCAACAGACGCGACCGGAACTCCCGTAGGCGGGGACGGGATCGCAACCCGAATCGCGACAGTACGACTCGCGAAGTGGGCCAGCGTGGTGGGCAGACACAAGGTCAAACACGTGGGGCCGACAGTGAACCAGTCGATGATTCACAGCTGATTCCCATTGCTGGAATCGTCGATATTCAGTCAAATCACGCATTCGTGCGTACCTCCGGTTACCTGCCGGGAAACAATGATGTTTACGTGACGTTGGGGAATGCCCGCCGTTGGGGTCTACGCGGCGGTGATGCTGTCGTCGGTGCTGTGCGACCTGCTCGTGACGGCGATCGTGGCGGGCGCAATCAACAGAAGCACAACGCCCTCGTGCGTGTCGACTCAGTCAATGGCATGACGATTGAGCAGGCGCTGGAGCGGCGGGAGTTCGCCAAGTTGACGCCCGAATACCCGCGCGAACAGCTACGAATGGAGACCACTCCCAAGGCGTTGACCTCCAGGATGATCGATCTGGTCGCCCCCGTGGGCAAGGGCCAACGTGGACTTATTGTCTCGCCCCCTAAAGCGGGTAAGACGATGATCATCCAGCAGATGGCGAAGGCCATCGAAATCAACAACCCCCAGGTCCACCTGATGGTGGTGCTGGTGGATGAGCGACCTGAAGAAGTGACCGATATGCGATCTATCGTCAAAGGTGAGGTCATTGCCTCTACCTTTGACCGTCCAGCATCAGATCACACCACGGTCGCAGAGCTGGCAATCGAGCGTGCCAAGCGCCTCGTTGAACTCGGCCAAGATGTCGTGGTTCTCCTTGACTCCATTACCCGCCTGTCACGTGCCTACAACCTTGCTGCCCCAGCGTCGGGACGTATCCTGTCCGGTGGTGTTGATGCAGCAGCGCTGTACCCACCGAAGAAGTTCTTCGGTGCTGCACGTAATCTACGTGAGGGTGGGTCGCTCACCATTATCGCCTCAGCTCTGGTTGAAACCGGCTCCAAGATGGATGAAGTCATCTTCGAAGAGTTCAAGGGAACGGGCAATATGGAACTGCGCCTCTCCCGTAGCCTCGCAGACCGGCGTATCTTCCCGGCCATCGACATCAATGCTTCAGGGACAAGGCGTGAAGAGCTGCTCCTAAAGCCCGAAGAACTGGCAATTATGTGGAAACTACGTCGTGCGCTGGGGAGCCTCGACCAAGCACAGGCACTGGAAACAGTGCTGGGCAAGCTAAAAGAGACTTCGTCGAACGCGGAGTTCCTGATGATGGCTTCCCGCACCACGTCAGGCGACTAATGACAGGAGCCGTGCCAGATCTCACGGGTGCGCCCGCTAGACCTGGACGGCTCAGAGTGACAGACTTACCTACTGGTTCCGGTTCACTGGTATCTGCCCGCTAGGGGCGGTTTCAGACCCGGGGCACTGATCCTTGAGGAGACATCATGAAGCAGGGTATTCATCCCAATTACGTGGAGACCACGGTGACATGCACCTGTGGTAACGAGTTCGTTACCCACTCCACAGTGGCCGACGGCACCATGCGTGTCGATGTGTGTTCAGAGTGCCACCCGTTCTACACGGGCAAACAGAAGATTCTGGACTCCGGTGGGCGTGTTGCCCGCTTCGAAGCACGTTACGGCAAGAAGGCCGACAAGAAGTAGCGGATGTGAAGAGCGCCGGCGATTCATTTCGTCGGCGCTCACTCATACCCTATTTCCTTCAAACTTACGGAGCATCCTGTGTCTACGCACGCCAGTCTCGAAGCCGTCGCCCCCCTCATCGCAGAATACGAAGATCTCGAAAAGCAGTTAGCCGATCCCACACTGCACTCAAACCAAGCCCGTGCACGTAAGGTAGGTCGCCGCTACGCGGAGCTGGGACGGATCGTTAAGTTGGCGCACACGCTTGCCGAGGTTGACGGTGACCTTGCCGCAGCGCAGGAACTGGCTACCGAGGACCCGGAGTTTGCTACCGAAGTTGAAGAGATTTCCCAGCGACGCGAGGAAGCGCTGAAAGAGCTGGTTTCCGTCCTCGCCCCACGTGACCCCGACGACGCATGTGACGTCATTCTTGAGATTAAGGCAGGTGAAGGTGGGGACGAATCCGCACTGTTCGCAGCCGACCTCGCGCGGATGTACACCCGCTATGCCGACAACAAGGGCTGGACTGTTACGGAGCTGTCGACGACTCACACGGGTCTTGGCGGCCTCAAAGAAGTGACAATCGCCGTCCGTGCAAAGGGCAACCCAACACCGGAAGAAGGGGTGTGGACCCACCTGAAGTACGAGGGCGGGGTACATCGCGTGCAGCGTGTCCCCGTTACGGAATCTCAGGGTCGAATCCACACTTCGGCAGCCGGTGTGATGGTGATGCCCGAGGTTGAGGTTGACGACACTGTTGAAATCGACCCGAACGACCTGCGCATTGATGTCTACCGTTCTTCAGGCCCGGGAGGACAGTCGGTCAACACGACGGACTCAGCTGTGAGGATCACTCATATGCCAACGGGGATTGTTGTCTCCATGCAGAATGAGAAGTCGCAGCTGCAGAACAAGGACGCAGCGATGCGAGTGCTACGGACCCGACTGATTGCGGAGGCGCGTGCCCAGAGAGAAGCGGAAGCTTCTGAGAAGCGCCTCAGCCAGGTACGGACAGTTGACAGGTCTGAGAGGATCCGCACCTACAACTTCCCGGAGAACCGTATCGCGGACCACAGGACGGGATTCAAGGCTTACAACCTTGATCAGGTCCTGGAAGGCAACCTTGACGATGTCATTCAGTCGGCCATTGCTGCCGATGAAGAGGCTCGACTAGAAGCCGCCGGACAGTAGTCACTGCGCTGATGCAGTCCGGCGAAGAGCAGGAGCAGTTCCTGGTGAGCCGCGGGTATTCTCGCGAAAGCGCCAGCGTCCCCGTCGAGATGCTGTTGCGCTGGGGTCGGGGAGAACTTGAGCGTGTAGGAATACCCCAGGTTGAAGCTCGGTGGCTGCTGGAATGGGCTCTCGGCGAACCACTGGGTGTCCGAACGCACGCTGGAATACGAGCAGCCGAGAAGTACCGTAGCGCGATCTCCCAACGCAGGTCCCGAGTGCCCTTTCAGCACATCACGGGAGAGATGACTTTCCGTTACCTAACCCTCAAAGCGGGTCCCGGGGTTTTTGTTACGAGGCCGGAGACAGAGACGCTTGTCGACTTAGCACTTGCTACGTTGGAACCAGGAAGCGCCGTGGTTGCGGACCTCTGTGCTGGTTCCGGAGCAATTGGGTTGGCTTTGGCCACCGAAAGGTCTGACACCCAGGTAACAATGGTTGAGATCAGCCCAGCGGCCGGCCGCTACCTAGAGACAAACACGCGTCGAGTGGGCCAGTTTGCCGCCGGATCGAGGGTGCGCATATGCATGGAGGATGCCACAGGGGCTTTGGCAGGGAGTGAAGAGACTCTTGACCTTGTTGTTTCCAACCCGCCCTACGTGGGTATCGTAGATGCACCAACGCAACCGGAGGCCCTAGCAGACCCAGAGATCGCGCTCTTCGGTGGGGGAGAGGACGGATTGGTGACACCAAGAGGCATCGTCACCCGTGCGTATGAACTCCTTCGGAAGCACGGAACACTGTTGATGGAACATGGTGAAGACCAGGGGGCAGCCCTTGTCGGGCATGCTGTCAATGTCGGTTTTTACAGTGCGGAAACAGTCGACGACCTCACGGGCAGACCACGCTTCTTGAGAGCAGTAAAGTAGTGAAACGGAGGCTTTGATGGCGGTGTACAGAGATACCTTGGAGTTTCCTTCCGGGGATGAGAAGTGGTTGGAAGAAGATAGCCAGATTCGACTCCTGCGCGCTGTCACAAAGGGTGAGCTGGTTGTCTTGCCAACGGACACGGTCTACGGCATCGGTGCCGATCCGTTCTCGCATTCTGCTGTTGGTCGCCTGCTTGGCGCCAAAGGGCGTGATCAAACAATGCCACCACCTGTTCTGGGTGGGTTATGTGAGGAGCTTCTTTCGCTTCTTGATTTCACTTCTCTGGAGCAGCGGGACACGGTTGAGCAACTAGCCAGGGAGTTTTGGCCTGGGCCACTGACGATAATTGCCCCGAGTAAGGCCCAATTTGGTTGGGATACTGAGTCCGTCAATGGCACCATTGCCGTGCGGATGCCGGGCTCCGACCTTGCGATTTCGGCACTGCGTGTAACGGGGCCCCTGGCAGTTACCTCAGCAAACAGAACCGGCATGCCAGCTGCCCAAACCTTAGATGAGGCCCGCGAGTACTTCGGCGATGAAGTGAGCGTCTACATTGACGGAGGCGCGTCACCGCTGGGCAGACCCTCGACGATTGTCGACTGTTCCAGATCAGCGCCGCGAGTAATCCGCGCCGGGGGCGTGACCGCAAAGCAGATTGAAGACCTACTAGAGTCAAAGTAGTCCGTAGCGTCGGGTCAGAAGTGTCCCGGACTGTGCGGGACCCACCGCGTAGGCTGGGCAGAGATAGTTAGAGTCAGGGGGTCGAGTGCGCGTATACATGCTTGTGCTCTTGACCGCGCTGGCGGTGACGATGGTGCTGACGCCGATTGTCCGTCGCATGGCTCTAAGTTTGAACATCCTCACGCCTTTGCGCGCTCGGGACGTCCACGCACATCCCATCCCACGCCTTGGCGGTATCGCCATGACGGGTGGTGTCTTAGCAGCGCTGGCACTCGGGTATGCGATTCCCTATCTGCGCCCAATATATGAGTCCTCACCTACCCTGTGGTCGGTTGCCTTGGGGACGGTCGCCATAGCACTCTTGGGGGCGGTTGATGACGTGTGGGAGCTGGATTGGCTCACCAAACTAACAGGGCAGATCCTCATCTCCGGGGGGATGGCAATGGGTGGCGTGCAACTTCTCAGTGTCCCCATTTTTGGTGTCACAGTTGGATCTGCTTGGCTCTCTGTGCTTGTGTCAACACTGATCTTGGTCGCAATCATCAATGCCGTGAATTTCGTGGATGGGCTTGATGGTTTGGCATCCGGTGTCATCGCAATCGGCTCACTGTCATTCTTCGCATACTCATACATCCTCACAAGACTTATGGGGGCAACGTCGTATGCCACAGCCGCCGCGGTGGTTACCGTCGCCCTGGCCGGGGCATGCATAGGGTTCCTCTGGTTCAATTTCCATCCGGCGTCTATCTTCATGGGTGACTCTGGCGCAATGGTCTTGGGATTGTTGCTTGGATCGGCGACTCTGATAGTCACCGGACAGGCAAATCCGGCACTGCTCACCGAACAGTCCGTGATCACCCCGTGGATTCCAGTCATCCTCCCCCTGGCAGTCCTACTTATTCCACTTGCAGATCTGGTCATTACGCCGGTGCTGCGTATGGCGCACGGGAGAAGTCCGATGACGGCAGACCGCACGCACCTCCACGATCGTCTGCTTCTCCATGGTCATTCGCACCGCGGGGTCGTCTTGATCATGTATGCGTGGACGACTTGGGCCTGCGTGGTTGCGGTGTCGTTCTTACTAATGCCGCCACTCATAGTTCTTGCGTGGGCGCTTCCCGCGGCAGTCCTGATAGTTTTAGCGACACTCTTCCAGTTCCCCTCGGCTGCGGGTTCATCACGGCGACGCTCTCGGGGGACGGGTGTCCCCGGGGGCCGTGTCGCAGTCGACGATGGTCAGACCGTTATTTCGAGGCCGAATCTGGACCATATGTGGTCGCCCCTTAGCCACCACAAGCAGGACCCTGAGGGCAGCAGTTCTCAGGAGGGCGCCGAGGCAAAGCAATCTGGGCGTTTTCGTCCGGTTCACGCCGAATTAGTAGACAAGGAAGATGACTGATGGTCAACTCGCTTGCCGCGCGTCGCGGCCTGAAGAGGTTGAGGACGGGGATGCTCATCGGGAGCGGCGTCCTCGTACTTTTGGGACTTGCGATTGTCCTCTTTCTTTCCGGTACGCTGTGGCCCTCCGTGGTGGCAGGCGTCGGTGGGGGAGCTGTGATGCTGGTGGTGTCGTGGTTTACAACATCTAAGACGCTTGAATCTGATGATCCTTCAGTTGCGTGGATTGCCCTTGACTACATGATAAAGATCGTCCTCACTCTGGGACTTCTGGTGATGGCAAAGCAACTTGAAATGTTCAACCTTGGTGTGGTCGCAACACTGCTCATTTCAGGAATTGCGCTCACGTCCGCTGTGCAAGTGCTGGCGTTCGTGCCAGAAAAGAAGAAGACAGTTCCGTCGGAGATTGCGGACTAGTCCATGATCGTCCGGCTCACCACGTCGCTGTCCGGAGTGATGAGGATTTCTCGATCATCCGTCATGATCTTGAGGAATCCGGGGTTGCTGTCGAGGACGTACCCGTAGATCGTTTCCTCTTGAAGGACGATCTGTTCTCTCTCAACCCAGGGGGTGTCTACTGTTGAGGCAACTGCAAGCAGAGCGACACCAATCACGATACCCACGTGAGTGCCGAGTCTCGCAACCTGGCGCCTCCAGCCCTTACGCTTCGCCAGCTTCGATACCAGAATCAACAGCGCTGTGAGGGCTACCGACCAGACGATCACCCACCACATGTGCAGGGTCCGGGTCAACACGTAGGCGGTTGCGAGGAGCACGACAATGATGAACCAGTTGTTAGCGCGGGTCTTACCCAGATCCCTCTTGGAAAGCCAATAGTCCCGGTAGATGGCCAGAGGTAGGGCAATGGCAATGAGGATTCCAGAAATGGTGGGTCGCTCAAACAGGGTGCCAAGAAGAATAGAGAAGGCATCGTCAAAATTGAATGACTCAGTAAGCGAAGCCACGACGGTCCAGTTCCAGTCCGCAACTGCGAACATCCTTAGAAATAAGAGCAGCGTAACTAAGCCAACCGTTATACCTGCTTCCCCACCCGTCTTCGCGAGCCAAGAGTCCTGCCCGGGGACCTTTTCGCTATCAGGTGAGTCATCACTCTGCTCGGCCGACTTGGCATTTTGGGGCGGGGTAGATGCCAATTGGCTCACAGTTCCTCCTCCTAGTACTACCGGACGCCCCAACTAGCTCATTTCTAGTGGGCGTTCTTACTCATTTTGAAAGCCTACACATGCAACTTGTTCCCAGTTGTCCTGATAGCATGATCGTCGTCCACCTCTATTAGCGGTGGCAGTTTGGGCAATTGTCTTCACAGCAGAAGGCACGAATATCTGGAGGTATGCTCTGACCACGGCAACTGTGGCCAAGCCGGCGGAGAATCGCCTGCCTGACGCTACCCACAAGACAGAGACTGCACGGAGCGATCCTGCACGGCCGCTGTGGTGGTGGCTCGGCCTGGTGCTGCTCCTGGGCGTCGTGGTTGTGACGTTCTATCCCGGCATAGTCGACGCATTTAGCCATCCGATCGAGGACGTTCACAGTCCCGGCATGGCCGACTTCTTCCCAGAAACAATCATCTGGGGTGGGACTGCTTTCGAGCTAAACCGACTCACCCTGGCACGGATCATTGCTGCCGCTGTTGTTGCGCTCATCTTTGCCGTGACGGCTGCTGGCGTGAAACTCCGCCCATCTCGCGGCCAAATGCTGATTGAACTTGGCGTGTCGTTTGTTCGCCAGAACATTGGTATCGAGCTCCTCGGGACTCGCCGCGGCAAGCGCTACGGTACGCTCCTAGCCTTCACCTTCTTCGGCGTCTTGGGAATGAACCTCACCGGTATCGTTCCGGGAATCAACATCGCAGCCTCTTCTGTAATGTCAGTTCCACTGGTGTTCGCGATTATCTCTTACGTGACTTTCATCAGCGCGGGCATAAAGGCGCGTGGGGGATTGCGTTTCTTCAAGGAACAGTTGTTCCCTCCCGGCATCCCGTGGCCTGTGTACTTCCTGCTCACTCCAATCGAACTAATCTCAACATTCATTGTGCGACCCGCTACGTTGGCTATTCGTCTCCTTGCCAACATGATTGCCGGCCACATGCTCCTAGCCCTGACATACTTCGGAACCCAGGTGCTGCTGATTGGCGTGGGGGCGATGGTTCCCGTCTCCGCACTGACCCTGGCCGCAGCCGTGGTGATGACTCTGTTTGAGATGTTCGTGGCGGTACTGCAGGCCTACGTGTTTACCATCCTGACTGCCGTCTACATCAAGATGTCGGTCGAAGCCCACTAGTCCAAGCAACTGATTCCGAACGAAACCAAGTAACAACAGAAGGAAGAAACGATGACCGGTTCCATCACTATTCTGGGCTACGGCCTCGCAACCCTCGGCCCGGGCCTCGGCATCGGCATCCTGGTTGCGCGTACACAGGAAGCCACAGCACGCCAACCCGAGGTCGCTGGTCGCCTCTTTACGAACATGATTATCGGTGCATCCCTAATCGAGGCCCTTGCCCTGATCGGCTTC
>RRZT010485795.1_pt1 | contig 25766 bp, 23 predicted proteins | sample 2165551 | NCBI WGS metagenome assembly RRZT01 (sample SAMN10456910, study PRJNA506462) | wastewater metagenome | biome: wastewater; feature: sludge; material: wastewater sludge; isolation source: wastewater sludge with Escherichia coli K12::gfp cells carrying plasmid... | place: USA: Moscow, Idaho... | reverse complement strand
GAACTGAAAATCGGCATTTTAGCATTGAACAACTTTATAAAATCGCTGTTGCTTTAAATGTTGATATTAGTGAAATATTTATGGGGATTGACACAAAATCTTCTAAGATATGAAAAGATTGTAACAATAATTTTCTCACAGAGTGTATATTTCTCTGTAAAATTCAAATATCTTAAAATACCTGAACACTACGAACAAAACAGTCGACTAAAGTCAGCTTTACGGGTCTTTCGTAACACCGACTTTAGTCGGTTATTTCTTGAGTAGATTCAAACAGTCAAAGCTAACAAACTGGGATTTTTATTTGAAAAAGCTTCAATTTTTCTTACTCGTTCATAATGTCAAATATTGAAAATATAAATACAAATAATCAAAGTTAGATCTTGAGAGCTAGAAAAATAACTATCTTCAAAATGAAAAATTATAAATTTATATAGTATAATGGTAAATATTATAACACTAAAGAGATAAAATGAAAAAAAGAACCTTAGAATCAATACTCAAAATCGCCCTTGATACTTTCCCTGTAGTGCTTTTAAATGGTGCTAGACAAGTCGGGAAATCAACACTTGCCCTTCTAAAGTTTAAAAACTACCTTACATTTGATGATGGGGAACTTCGCCTTTATGCCAAAGAGAATCCAAAAGGTTTTTTGAAAAATCTTGAACTTCCTATTTGCCTTGATGAGATTCAAAAAGTTCCAACACTCTTGGAATATATCAAGATGCATATCGACTCAAATAGAGTAAATGGGGATTTTTTACTGACAGGAAGTAGTAATGTACTAGACCATAAAGAGAGTAAAGATACCCTTGCAGGGCGACTTTGTGAGCTACGACTCCATCCGCTAAGCTCAAAAGAGAAAAATGATAAACCAAATGATAATATCATAGAAAAGCTACTGAATCGTGATTTTAAACTTCCAAAAAAAGATTACACTGATGAAGTGTATCAACATATCTTAGATGGTGGGTATCCTGAAATTTTAGAACTTAAGGGGCTTTCAAAAGAGCTATGGTTTAAATCCTATATAGCTACTTATATAGAAAGGGATGCGAGGGATTTGGCTGATATTAGGGATATCGATAGTTTTATTAAATTTGTGGGTATCTTAGCTTCAAGAAGTGCCACCATCCTCAATAAATCAAGTCTAAGCAACGATATAGGGATAAAAGATATCACAACAGAAAACTATCTCTCAATCATAAACCGTATCTATCAAGCTACACTTTTAAAACCATACTTTGTAAATATAGGTAAACAGTTTGTCAAATCTCCAAAAGTGTTTTTTAATGATACTGGGGTGCTTTGTAGCTTGCTTCGCATCAACTCCAAAGAGCAACTTTTAAGCTCACCATATAGTGGACAAGTATTTGAAACTTTTGTATTTTGTGAACTTCAAAAACATCTCTCTTATTTACAAACATCCTCACAAATATTTCACTACAGAACCAATGACAAAAAAGAGATAGATTTCATAATAGAGATAGAGAATCAACTCCTAGCTATTGAGGTAAAACAAAGTAGCAGTGTCACTAAAGAGGACTTCAAACATATTATAGATTTGCAAATAAGATATGACAAAAAAACTCTTGGTGTGGTGTTTTATAATGGGGAGATGGTGATTGAGTTTAGTGATGATTTGGTGGCAATTCCTATGGGAATGTTTTTGTGATGAGTAATATTTTCAATGACACAAAAAGGACAAATCAAAACAAAAAATAGTAATTGTTTTGTAATACGATAATACTACACTTATAAAAAAAGTGGAGTATTTTATGATAGATATAGAAAAAGAGATACAAAAAAAGTTTCCAAAGATTGATACAAAATTGCCTATTTTCAAAAAGTCTATTTTTCAAGTAGCAAAAAAACTTATCCACGAAGATAAAATCAATACATTTTTAAAAGAAAATAAAGAGTTTTATGGCTTTGAATTTGTAGATGCAACTTTAGATTATTTTGGGGTGGATTTTAGTTTTCAAAGCAACGAAATTGAAAATATCCCAGCATCTGGAAGAGTTGTTATCGTAGCAAATCATCCTCTTGGAGCACTTGATGCTCTTTGTTTACTCAAACTTGTAAGTAGGGTGCGAAAAGATGTCAAAATTGTTGCTAATGATTTTTTAGCAGGTATTGAAAATATCGATTCACTTCTTATTAAAATAGATAATTTTAAATCAAAACAAAGCAAAGAAAATATACAAAAAATTTATAAGGCTTTAGAAAAAGAGGAAGCAGTTATTATCTTTCCAGCTGGTGAAGTGAGTAGAATCACACCAACAGGGGTAAAAGATGGAAAATGGGAGAGAGGATTTTTGAAATTTGCTAAAAAAACAAAAAGTCCAATTTTGCCTATTTTAGTCGATGGAAAAAACTCAAAAACTTTTTATACGGTATCACTTTTAAATAAAACATTTTCAACAATTTTACTCTCCGATGAGATGTTTAAACAGCAAAATAAGATTGTAAACCTTAAAATTGGTGGATTGATAGAGTATGAAAATATTTTGCCATCACTTGTTTCACTCGATGCTTTACCAAAAATGTACAAAAAACATCTTTATGGTTTGAAAAAAAATAAAAACCAATTTTTCAAAACTTCAACTGGGATAGCTCATGGGGAAGATAGAAAAAGTATCAAAAAAGAGCTCAAAAATAGTGAACTTTTAGGCTCTACAAATGATGGGAAAAAGATTTATCTCTATACTTATACAGCTGATAGTGTTGTATTAAAAGAGATTGGAAGGCTAAGGGAGATTAGTTTTCGAAAAGTTCAAGAGGGTGTTAATAAAAAAAGAGATACCGATAAGTATGATAAATACTATAAACATATCGTTCTTTGGGACGAAGAGGAGCTTGAAATTGTAGGAGCTTATAGAATTGGGGTTGCAGAAGATATCTATGAGGAGTATGAGTTTGGTGGCTTTTATGCAAATACACTTTTTAAATTTCAAAAAGATTTTTTACCGTTTATGGAGAATTCTATAGAGCTAGGAAGAAGTTTTATCCAACCAAAATATTGGGGGACAAGAGCCTTAGATTATCTTTGGTATGGAATAGGTGCTTATCTTAAAAAAAATCCACAAATCAAATATATGTATGGACCAGTAAGCCTTAGTGGAAGTTTTCCTCAATATGCAAAAGAGTTGATGGTTGATTTTTATAGCAATTATTTTAAAGGGACAAAAAAAATAGTAGAAGCAAGAAACCCTTTTGAATATGAGACAAAAGATATAGCACTAGAGAATAATTTTTCATTTCAAGAGTATGAAAAAGATTTTAAAATTTTAAAAGATAAACTCAAAAGTATCGATTTAAATGTACCAACACTCTATAAACAATATAGTGAACTTTGTGAAGAGGGTGGAGTAAAATTTTATGGGTTTAATATTGACCCCGATTTTAAAGATTGTGTTGATGGATTTATTGTAGTTGAGATAGCAAAAATAAAAGAGAGCAAAAAAGAAAGGTATATGAAATAATCATAACTTTTTATATTATTCTTGACAAAAGTCAATGAGTATGATTGTATTTTTGATTACAATTCTTTTATGAGATTTGAAAAATACATTTCAGAAGTAGAGATACTTAAAGACTATGTTCAGTACTTTTGTAAAAGTAAGCACAACAATCAAGAAGTTGTAGAAGTTTCGTATAATTATCAAAATATACAGCTCTCTAAAGAACTTATTTTATGCTCAGAATGTTTAGAAACGATTCAATATTCAATACAAAGGCTTCAAAATTGCCAATATAACGAAAAACCAAGATGTCGAAATTGTAAAACACCTTGTTATGAAAAAAGTTATTGGAAAAAATTGGCTAAAGTGATGATTTATAGTTCTTTACGACTCAAATTAACTCATTTTGTTAGTAAGCTAAAACTCAAATAATCTTCTTTCGTATTTATGTTAGCAAATTGTAGATTTTCTTCAAATGAAATAATTTGTAGTTTTATTTTTTGTGTTAAAAGAGTATTGATTTTATGATTATTATCATCCAACATCGCATCAATTTGCTGTAAAATCTTTTTGCTAAAAACCCCTATTAGATTGTGAGTTTTATTGAGGTCTTTACAAATTGTTACATCAAATTGATTATTGCAAGAGTGACTAATAATTTGTGTTATTGTAGCTTCTTCTAAAAAAGGTGTATCAACAGTAACAATAAAAATTTTCTCATCTTTTAAAGTTTGTAAAATAGATTGAAGAGCTACCATTGGAGAGTAAATTTCACTTTTATCATAAACAATTTTACAAGGGAAATCAAATTTATCACTTTTACTTGAGATATAAACATTTTTGAATATTTTGGATAATCTATCGTATTGAAATTCAATAAGAGTTTGAAATGAACCAAATGGGAGAAGTGATTTATCTTCACCCATTCGGCTACTTTTTCCCCCACTTAAGATGATGCAAGGGATAGTTTCTATCATTACTTGATAGTTGTTGGGTCTGTGATATATCCACTGATTGCACTTGCTGCTGCAACCGCACTATTTGAAAGATATACTTTTGAACTTCTACTTCCCATTCTTCCCACGAAGTTTCTATTTGTTGTAGAGATACATACTTCATCATCCCCTAAAATCCCCATATATCCACCAAGACAAGCTCCACAAGTTGGGTTACTCACAACCGCACCAGCATCAACTAAAATATCAATATATCCTAATTTTGTGGCTTCTCGTAAAATTTTTTGAGTTCCAGGAGTTACTATCATTCTAACATGTGGAGCTACTTTTTTCCCATTTAAAAGCTCAGCCGCAACTTTTAAGTCGCTTAATCTTCCATTTGTACAGCTTCCTATAAACACTTGATCAACTTTGATGTTATCAGCCACTGCTTGACTCATAGAATGCCCATTTTCTGGCAAAAATGGATAAGCGATTACTGGTTCAAGATTTGCTACATCGATTTCAAGTACTTGGCAATATGTTGCATCTGCATCACTATAATGGATTTTTGGTTCACTTCTTAAGCCCCCATTAGCAGCTGCTCTTTCCTCTAAAAATGCTTTTGTAATATCGTCATACGCAACAATTCCAGATTTTGCTCCAGCTTCGATAGCCATATTACACAGTGCAAATCTATCATCCATAGTAAGATAAGGAATCGTATCTCCAGTGAATTCTAAAGTTTTGTATAAAGCACCATCAACCCCAATCATTCTGATAATTTCAAGGATTAAATCTTTTCCAGTTACAAACTCACGTGGCTTCCCACTAAAAACAACTTTGATAGATTCTGGTACTTTAAACCAATTTCCACCAGTTACCATAGCAAATGCTAAATCTGTACTTCCCATCCCAGTAGAAAATGCCCCTAAAGCTCCATGAGTACAAGTATGACTATCAGCTCCAATAATCACATCACCAGGAAGTACTAGCCCCTTTTCTGGTAAAAGTGCATGTTCTATCCCCATATCTTTTTCATCAAAAAAGTTTTTTAGATTATGTTTGATTGCAAAATCTCTTGATATTCTTGCTTGATTTGCACTTGCAATATCTTTTGCTGGGATAAAATGGTCTAAAACGATACAAAACCCATCTGGATTTGCTAATTTTGTAGCACCACTCTCTTCAAATGCGTTGATAGAGATAGGTGTTGTTATATCATTTCCTATAACCATATCAATTGGACTTCTTACTATTTGTCCTGCATAAACTGTCTCTCCAACATGTTCACTAAAAATTTTTTCTGTTATTGTTTGACCCATAATATTTTCTCTTCTTTTATTTTCTATTAATTTTCGCTGGAATTGTAGCGAATCTTACCTGATAGCAAATAAACTATCTATTTGACTCCTGATTATTATCTTCTTTCAATAAAAAAGTTATATAATGAACTACAAAAAATAAGACAATGGTGAGATATGATAAAAGATAGTGAATTGCTAAGTATTGATGATATGAATCAGTTTGAGTCAAATGATTTGGAAGTATTGCTCCACAAAATACTTAACTATCTCAAACATATCACATCCTCTGATGCCGGGAGTATTTATCTTAAGGAGGGGGATTTCTTAAAATTTTATATTTTTCAAAATGATTCATTTTCATACGAAACAATATATAAAATGCAAAAACCTCTTTCAAGTCTAAAATATAAAATAGAACCCAATACTAACACAATTGCAATAGAATCTTTTGTATCTAAGCAAATTATTATGATTGATGATATTTACGATGATACAATTTTTGATTTTAAATCATCAAAAGAATTTGATAAGAAATTTAACTATACGACTAAGTCTATTTTAACTGCTCCACTTGTTAATTTTTATAGCGGGGAAGTTATTGGGATATTACAACTTATAAATAAAAAAGATGAAGATGGTAATCTTATAAAATTTTCACTTGAAGATAAAGAATTTATTTCACTTAGCAGTTATTTGACCACTTTAAATATTATAACTACACAAAAAAGTCTTAAGGAAAAAGAAATTATTAATGAGAGCATCGAAGATAGAATTATTGCTCGAACAAGGATACTAGAAGATACTCAAAGACATCTTTTAGAACAGGTTAATAGAGATTCTATGACTGGTCTTTATAATCGTAGATACTTAAATGTAATGGCAGATAGTTTGCTTTTTAATACAAAAAAGGATCAAATTGAAATGTCTGTTATTATGATAGATATTGATGATTTTAAAGTTATTAATGATACTTATGGGCATGCTACTGGAGATGATGTTATTTGTAATATAGCAAAGCTTCTGGAACAATTTACAAGAAGTAGTGATATTTGTGTAAGATTTGGTGGTGAAGAATTTCTTATAGTTTTGCCACATACTTCAGTTGAAAATGGAATTAAAATAGCTGAAAAGCTGAGAAAGATTGTTGAAAAAAGTGTCTTATTTTCAAAAACAAAACAAGAGGTGAAATATACAATAAGTGTTGGGATTTCAAAAGTTGAGCAAGGAGATAGCTCATTAGAAACTGCTTTAAATAAAGCAGATATCTTACTTTATCAAGCGAAGAATTGTGGTAAAAATCAAATAAAATATTAACTAAAAAATTTGATTCCTAAAAAGATTATTTCTTTTTAGGAATTACTAACATATTGACATATCTTCCTTCGAGTTTTGGGTCTTGATCTTTTACACAGATATCTTCAAGCATAGGCCAAATACCATTAAGTACATCTTCCCCAGCCTTTGGATTTGACATCTCTCTCCCTTTTAGGAAAACTCTAAATTTAACATGATTTCCCTCTTCGATAAACTCTCGTGCATGTTTTACTTTATAGCTAATATCATTTGCTGCAATCTTTACAGATAGTTTAATCTCTTTAGTGACTATAATCTTTTGATTTTTTTTGGCTTCTTTTTTCTTTTTTTCAAGCTGATATTTGAATTTACTATAATTCATAATTTTTACAACAGGAGGATTTGCAGTAGCTGCTATACAAACCAAATCTAATCCTTGTTCATCTGCAAGCTTTAATGCCTCTTTTGAACTAATTATCCCATAAGATGTCCCATCATCCCCATTACATCTTACTTCTGGAAATCTTATATCCTCATTCATCAATACATCGTCAGTTTTTTTTGTTTTTAAATTCAAATTTTATCCTCTTGTTTTTTATTTTTTACCATCTCTAAAAATTCCGCTCGCGAAATTTCACTTCTTTCTCTTTTTCTTCTATCTCTAAGTGCAACCATTTGATTAAGCATTTCAGCTTCACCCAACACTAAAATCATTGGAACTCTTGCTTTTTCAGCATTTCTGATTTTTTTGTTTAAAGAATCATTTTTATCATAGATTTCACTATCGATATCAAGTTCTCTTAGGTCCGCTGCTATCTCTTTTGCATAAGGGATATTATTATCACTTATTGGGATGATAGCTACTTCAGTTGGTGCTATACTAAATGGAAACTCCCCTGCACAATGTTCAGTTAAGATTCCAATGAATCTTTCAAATGACCCTAAAATAGCTCTATGGATCATTACCGGTCGCTCTTTTGTGTCATTACTTGTTGTATAGTGAATATCAAATCTTTCAGGAAGATTCATATCAACTTGGATAGTTCCACATTGCCATTTTCTTCTAATTGCATCAAGTATTTTGATATCAATTTTTGGACCATAAAATGCTCCTCCACCTTCATCTATTCCATAAGTATAGTTATTTTCATCAAGTGCATCTTTTATACCTTGAGTTGTAGCTTCCCAAAATGCGTCATCACCGATAGCTTTTTCTGGTCTTGTTGAAACCATCATCTCATATTGAAAATCAAAGAGTTTCATTAAAGATTCTACAAACTCTAAAACTTCCATAATAACAGATTTCACTTGACTTGGCATACAGAAAATATGTGCATCATCTTGTGTAAATTCTCGCACACGAAAGAGTCCATGCATCGTTCCACTCATCTCATGTCTATGAACAACACCATATTCAAAGAATTTCAGTGGTAAATCTTTATAAGAAACCAAATCATCTTTAAAAATCTGGATATGTCCTACACAGTTCATAGGTTTGATTCCGTACTCTTGTCCTTCAATTTCTGTAAAATACATATTTTCTTTGTAGTTTGCATAATGACCTGATTTTACCCAAGCATCAGCTTTAAGTATTTCAGGACCACGAACAGGTTGATATCCTCTTTTTCTATGAGCTTTGTAAAGAAGTTGTTCTAGTTTTCCTCTTAGTCTTGCACCATTTGGAAGCCAAAGAGGAAGTCCAGCCCCTACATCTTCACTAAATGTAAATAATTTAAGCTCAGTCCCTAGTTTTCTATGATCTCTTTTTTTTGCCTCTTCTAGCATTGTAAGATAGTTAGTAAGTTCCTCTTTTTCAAAAAATGAGATACCATAAATTCTAGTAATCATCTCATTTTTTTCATCTCCTCCTAGATATGCACCAGCCACTCTTAGAAGTTTGAAGTTTCTAATCGTTCTTGTATTTTCTAAGTGTGGTCCTCGACATAAATCTTCAAAGTCACCCTGTGTATAAACAGTTAAAACATCATCTTTGATATTTTTTAAAACCATTTGTTTTAAAGGGTCATTTGCAAATTTTTGTGCAAACTCCTCCCTTGAGATTTCACTTCTTACGATTGGAAGTTTTCTCTCTGCGATACTTTTCATCTTTTTTTCTATTGTTTTTAAATCTTCATCACTAATACTTTGCGATACTTTAAAATCATAGTAAAAACCTTCATCAACAACAGGTCCAACAAAAAATTGAGCTTCTGGATAGAGTTCTTTGATGGCTTGTGCCATAAGATGTGCAGTTGAGTGCCTTAATATTTCTAATGCATCCTTACTATTTGATGCAAATATCTCTTCCCCTTGAATATTCAAGGCTTTAGCAGTTTGAAGGTCATATACTAAATCATCCTTCTTAATACCTATACAGTCCAATAAAATCCTTTATTAAAAATTTTCTTTTATTCTATCACATTTAGCTTAAGGAACTAATTTTTAAGCCATTCTTTAAATAAGTTTATTTGATAATTTGTTTCTTTTGTGCTAGTTCCACCAAAACTTGTTCTTGCATTCATAGAATTTCGTAAATTTAAATAAGAGATAATCTCTTCAGATACATCTTCTAGTTCTAAACAAGACACTCTAAGTTCATCAATTGTAAGTTCACTAACATCTTTTTTTAATTTATTTGCATGTGCAACAACTTCTTTTGTGATGTAGTAAGCAGTTCTAAATGGAATATTTTGTTTTTGTACCAAATAATCAGCCAAATCTGTAGCGGTTAAATGTCCAATTTTACAAGCTTTTTCCATATTCTCTTTATTGATAATCAAAGTTTCCATTACAGCGGTTAAGATATCTAAACTTATCTCCATTGTTTCAACACTATCAAAAACACCCTCTTTATCCTCTTGAGTATCTTTGTTGTATGCAAGTGGAAGCCCTTTCATAACAGTAAGCAGTCCTATTAAATTTCCATACACTCTTCCTGTTTTCCCTCTTAAAAGTTCTGGGACATCTGGGTTTTTCTTTTGAGGCATAATTGAACTAGTAGTTGCATATTCATCACTCATTCTTACAAACTGAAATTCATAACTTGACCATAAAATAAGCTCTTCAGAGATTCGACTAATATGCATCATAGAAGTTGCGATATTAAAAAGAATTTCTAGTGCAAAATCACGATTACTACTACTATCAAGCGCACAATTTGTTGGTGCTATGAATCCCAAAAGTTCAGCCGTTTTAAATCTATCAATATTGTGTGGAGTTCCTGCAAGGGCAGCACTACCAAGTGGTGAATAATTATTTCTTTCATAACTACTTGCAAATCTTTCAAAATCTCTTTTAAACATATTTGCATAAGCTAACATATGAAATCCAAAATTTATAGGCTGAGCATGTTGGAGATGGGTCATCCCTGGGATAAGAGTTTCACTATGATTGGAAGCGATATTAACTAAAACTCCAATCAGTTTTTTCAGTTTCTCTTTGATAACCAAAGTTTTATCCTGCACATACAAAGTAAAATCTGTTGCTACTTGATCATTTCTACTTCGTGCAGTGTGAAGTCTTCCCGCAGGTGCCCCTATAATTTGACTTAGACGATTTTCAACCGCCATATGGATATCTTCGTCTTCGATTTTCCAAACGAAAGCACCACTTTCTATCTCCTCTTTAATTTGTAAAAGCCCTTTTTCTATAGATTCTTGATCATCAATCGTAATAATCCCTTGTAAAGCTAACATTTTACTATGGGCAATGCTCCCTTTGATATCTTGGAGATACAGTTTTTTATCGAAAAACAATGAAGCATTAAATTGATTTAAAATCTCTGCATTTGTATTTTTTAGTATTTGTTTATTTGACACATCTAGTCCTAATCGTATAATTTTAAAAAATTATAACACATTAGAGTTTTAATATAGTAACAATAAAGCTTTCTTTTTTACTTGAAAATATTCATTTTTAGAGTTTTTCTTAAGCAATTTTAGTATATCATCTAAACGAAATTAACAAGGATTTATATAAAATCCTTATCTTAAATTTGGAACTTAAAAATGATTAACTACATATCAAAAAAAATTGATGCTTTGCCTCCTTTACCAAAAACAGTTATGGAGCTTCAAGAATTCAAAAGGAAAGATGTTCAAGAGATATCTGAATTACTCAAAATACTAGAGAAAGACCCTTTAATTATGGCGACACTCCTTAAAGTTGCAAATTCAGCAATGTTCGGATTTAGACATAAAGTAGAAACAACAAAAAAAGCTGTTGAGCTTATTGGGGTAAATTTTACTCTTTCGATTGCATTTGGGAGTGCTGTTAAAAGTACATTAAATACAAATCTTGATGCTTATGGTCTCTCTTCAGATCAGTTTTTAGACCTTGCAAATATGTCATCAAACTTACTCAATAAGTGGGTGGGAGCTTGGGATTATAAATTAAAAGAGGAGCTATTATTACCTGTGTTTTTACAAGAAACTGGTCAATTTGTACTCTCAGATTTAGCAAAAGAGTATAAGATAACAAGCAATTTTTATGATGCTATCAAAAAAGATTTTACAAAAATTCCAGAGATTGAAAAACAACTTTTCACTATGAACTCAGCTGAAGTGACAGCTTCTATTTTTGAACAGTGGAAATTAAAAGATGAACTCATTGCTATAATACGAGCTGTAAATGATATCAGTAAATGTGATCCTCAATATCTTAGGCATGCTCAAGTTTTGAGTGTTGTTAAAGTTTTATGTAATCCGATTGAACCACTCAGTAGTAAAGCAATTGAAAAAGCTCTTGAGATGGCAAAAAAATTCAATCTTGATACGAAGAGTTTAGAGAAAGCTATTGAAATTATGGAAGATAGATTATTAGATGCCTAATAAAAAATATGCTTCAGTCGATATCGGATTGAAGCGGATTGGTGTTGCTATTTCAGTTGGACTTGGGATAACATCGCCTCAGAGTGCTATTATAAGAAAAAATAGAGATCAAGCTTCAAAAGAGGTTGATGATTTTTTAAGAGAATGGGAAATTGATACCCTTATTGTTGGATTTCCAAGTGCAAATGTTGATATGCAAAATCGTATCAAACATTTTGTAGGGCTTTTAAAATTTGATAAAGAGATACTTTTTCAAGAGGAAAATATGAGCTCCATTGAAGCTGAAGAACTCACGAAAGGTGATATTAAACATAAAAGAGATGGAAGAATTGACAGTATTGCTGCTAAAATTATTTTAGATAGATATTTACAAACTCTTAAATAGTTAAATCTTATTTATTATTTTATCAATGGCAATACTACACATAGTAAGTCCAAAACTACCAGTTACTCCAACAAAAGAGCCCTTAGAAACTATCTTTGGTACCTCGCTACTAAATATCACTTTGAAATTTTTATCAAATTTATCTTTTTTAAGCATTGTTCGTATTTTTCGCAAGAATGGGTCATTCGTTGTTTTCCAAAGTGAAATATATTCTATTTGAGTTGGATCTGTTTTTTTTGCACTTCCACCTGAAGATATAAGCTTTTTATAGTATCTCTTAATAAGCTCAACCTTAGGTTTTATGTCATCAATCGCATCTAAAATTAAATCATATTCATCTAAATCTGTATTTTTGACCCATTCAATATCAATTTTTTGATTAATTACTTTTACCCCTTGATAGATTGTTTGAAGATGCTCGACCTTATAGCTTCCAACGGCCTCACTTCCAATTTGTCTATTTTGATTGGTTATATCAAACTTATCAAAATCAACAATCGTAATATCACTCACACCACTCCTATAAAGACAATCGAGTGCATAACTTCCAACACCTCCCACACCAAGAATGATAATCTTAGCTTGTTGGATTTTAGAAAAATTATCTCCAAAAAGCATTTGGCATCTTTCAAACCTACTTTGTTGTATTGTCATCTTCATCGCTTTCTTCTTTTATAGTTTTTTGAGGAATAATGATTTTGAAATTTGCTCCCATATACTCTTTATTTCCATAACTTAATAATTCATTATCAATCGTTATACTACCATCCATATGTAAATGAATAAGTTCATACGAAGTATAAAGTCCTATACCTGTTCCTTGAGCTTTATGTTTTGTTGTAAAGTATGGTTCAAAAACTTTTTCTTTTATATCAGCAGGTATTCCTCCACCATTGTCGTGCACACTAATAATCACATTATTGTCATTTTTATATACTTTTATTTTAATGATTTTAATTGCAATCTCTCTTTCAATTAAGATTTCACAAGCATTGTTTAATAAGTTCAGCATTACTTGTATTAGTTCACTTTCAAATCCATAAATATCTTCTTCTATAATATCTTTTTCAACAATAAATGGTTGATTTTTAAATGAGATATCTAATAATTTTAAAACTTTTTCAACCAATAAAGAAGATCTAAAATGTTTTTTATGTTTGTCTGCTTGAAAGAAATTTGAAAAATCATCAATCGTACTCGACAAAAACTGAGTTGATTGATTAATTTTATCCATAGACTCCAATAATTTTTCATCTGTAAGTATTCCATATTCTTTTTGGATAGAGATACTTGTTGAAAGTGTTGATATCATAGAAAGTGGTTGTCTCCATTGATGGGCAATATTCGTTAACATTTCCCCCATTGAAGCCATTTTTGATTGTTGGATAATCACTCTTTCTTTATCTTTTGAAGCTGTAATATCTTGAAGAGTTAAAAGTAAATCAACTTCATTGAGATAACCAGCTCCTAATGTAAAATAAAATTTTTTACCATCTTTTAGAAGTTCGACAGTATGTATATTTTCCCTATCATTCATAATATAAGAGATCCAATTTACCCCATCAATTGTATAGTCATTCTTTATCTTTTTATTATCAATAGCTTCAAAATAATCGCAAACACAACTGTGTTTTTTTCTGAATTCTTCTATATTTTCAAATCCAAAAAATTGGAAAAAAGTTCGATTTGCACTTTGTATCGCTTTTCCATTAGTAACAATAATAATATTTGGATTTGTATCAAGTATTGTTTTAAGATAATTCTTTTCAATATTTAATTCAGAAGTTCTTTTTCTAACTATTTTATCAAGAGAATTATTGAAAGCTTTTAGTTTTTGATTTTTGATTTGTAATTTTTTCATAAAGACATACACAATAAAAAGCAAAATACTAAAGACGACAAACGTTACAAAATACACCAAATAAAGTGTTTTATTAACAGATTCTATCTCCTCTTCAAGTGGATAAATAGTTACTAAAACAGCTCTCATATCTCCTTGTTTTTCCCAAAATCCATTTTTGTCTCCATAGATATCGACTAAACCTTTTGGAGCACTCTGTGGATTGCTATGACATTTCATACAAGTTTCTGTTGTCCGTTTCGTAGCAACTGCATACATAAGATAAGGTTTCCCATCTTTAACAATTCTTTGTGAATATTTTATTATTTTATTTTTATTAAATTGTTCTAATAATTTTGTTTCTAATAGTGTTGCTTGATTGAGTGGATTTCTTGGATGTGAACTAGCAAATTTTATCTCAATTGGATCAAGCCCTTTTGTAAGTCTTTTTTCATTATAAATTTGATTCACCATTTTTGCTGAAAAAGTAGAAGATAAAAGTATAGGATTGAAATAATCATGAGATATTGTCCCATCTTTTTGCAATTTATAAATCTCTTCTTTTTGAAAATTACTTACATAATCTCTTATAGAATTGTAGTTTAGAAGAAGTTCTTCAATACTTTTTTCACTATTTTTTATCACTATATCATTTGCTTTTTGGTAAAAAAAATAGATTAAAATTAAAAATAGAATTATAAAAACAATGACAATATTTGAAAATTTTTTAAACATAACCCCTCCAAATGTTTGTCAGAAAACATTAAAATGTATCTACTAAATGATATTATAACGATTTTTTATGATTATAGAGTAAATTAAAATCATTTCTTTGTACTTTGCTGGATATAACCAAGTTCTAAAAGTTTATTATAGATATCTCCTGTTATTTCACCAGCAGCACTTGCTCCATGTCCACCATGTTCTACAAGGACAGTAACAGCATACTGTGGATTATCATATGGCGCAAATGATGTAAGCCAAGCATGGGATCTTTGATAGTATTCCATCTCATGCTCTTGCATCCTTTTTTTCTCTGATTGTGGAATACCAATAACTTGAGCGGTTCCTGTTTTTGCTCCAATTTTAATAAGAGAATGTCTAAGATTGTTCATAGCAGTCCCTCCAGAAAGGTTCGCTACTTCAAACATCCCTTGTCTTACGAGTGCTAGATAACTAGGAGAAATATTTAATTCCTTTATTTTATTGGCTTTTGGATCTTTTAAAAAGTGAGGAGTAACAAGTTTTCCAGTTGCAAGAGATGCTGTATATCTTGCTATTTGCATTGGAGTAACTGTTAAGAACCCTTGTCCAATGGATGAAACAACAGTTTCTCCTTGATACCAAGGCATTTTATATACTTTTTGTTTCCAAAATTTATTTGGATTTATCCCTTTTGATTCATTTGGTTGATCAACTCCTGTTACTTCACCAATACCAAATTTTGCTAAAGTAGTGTGGATTGAATCTATACCAATTTTTAAACTTCCTTTGTAAAAGAAGTCATCACAACTCTCTCTAATAGCTTTTACAAATCCAGTTTCTCCATGTCCTTCTGTTTTCCAACATCGAAAATTACGATTACCAAAAGGCATAGAACCTGTGCAGTTAACAGTTGTATCTGGAGCTATTCCATTTTCTAATAGTGAAACAGCAACACCCATTTTGATAACGGAACCAGGGGGATATTTCCCATTGATAAGTTTATTGGTAAATGGATGATTAAAATCATTAATAATATTTTGCCAATCATCATGACTTACACCATTGACAAAGATATTATTATCAAATTCTGGAAAACTTCCACCAGCAAGTATCTCTCCATTGTGAACATTCATAACGATAACAGCACCAGATTGATCACCAAATCTCTCATGGATATATTGTTGCAGTTCAATATCAACAGTAGTATGGATATCATGTGCAACTGGCGGTGTATCACTAGCAACACCTACAATTTCATAAACAGAATTTACTTTAATTGTTTTAACTCCCAATGTTCCTTGCAGTTTTTGATTATAAAATTTTTCAATTCCACTTCTTCCTATTGTTTCAAAATGTTTTTGTTTTTCATCTTTGTCGATATCTGGAATAGCAACTTTTCCAGTATAGCCTATAAAGTGAGCTCCAACTACACCATAAGGATAAAATCTGCTTGTAGATGATTTTATTTTAATATAGTCATTCGAGTTAAAAATAGGATAGTATTTAAAAAAATCATCATAAGGGATATGCTCAACTAAAACAATATCTTCATGATTATAAATCCCATCCTCTTTTTCATATTTTTTTTCTAGATCTTTATAAGTATATTGTGGAAAATATTGTTCTATCATTTTAAAAATATTTTCCAAGTCTTTAATAGTATCAGGTGTGCGGAGATGAGGTTGAACAGTAATTCTAAATCCTATTTGATTAATTGCTAAATAGACTCCATTCCTATCAATTATAGCACCACGTGGTGGTGGAGTGTATTCTCTTTTGAGGTAGTTTTTATTGGATAAATTAGCATAATATTCATTTTCACCAATACTTAAACTAAAAACTCTAGCAAGTATCAATATACAAATTGCAATAGCAAAATAGATAACAATTAAAACTCTCATGGCAACAAACTCACAATAGCTATATCAATAAGATAATTTATAAGTAAAATTGCCACAAGCTCATAGCTCACTTCTCCTAAAAAGCTAAAAAGGATTGCAATACCAATATAGAAGATAAAAATAACCATTATTTTGACTAGTTTTTCTGAACTAAGTATATTTTTAAGAAGAGGGGAGATAAAAATATAGATAAAAAAAGCGACTAATGAAAGACTAAATAATTTTAAACCTTGTGCTAATTCGATAATAGAAAAAGCAATAATCATAAAGGTAAGTGAGTTGTAATTTTCATTTTTTAAAGATTGTGTAAATATCGTAAAAACAACACCAACTAAAAGTAATGATAAAAAATGAACTGGTAAAAATATGTTTACAATCCCCACAAGAACGAGGAAAAAAAATGTAACAGTAGAATTATCAAGTAGTGAGTATTTTTGCATTTCGGCAATATAGCATATATTTAATAATACAATTATTTCAGATTATTCGATTTGATAAAATCTTCGTAAAATATTTATTCCATTTTACTTTTATATATACAAGTTTTTGATAGACTACATTATTATTTCACCAATAAAACTACTAAAATTGGTTTATTTTATTGGTGAAGTAATATTTTACAATTGGAGTTATTAAAATGGCTGGAATTTCTACAAAAGGGATGTATGGCTTAGCAGCAATGTATTATCTTTACCAAAATAGTACAGGTTTACCACTTCAAATTTCAAATATTGCAACAAATGCAAATATACCGCAGAATTATTTGGAACAAATTTTATTAGAACTTCGTAAAAGTGGTTTATTAGCTAGTATTCGAGGTGCAAAAGGTGGATATGTTTTAACAGAGAAAGGGAAAGAATCTACAGTGTTAGATATCATTGAAGTTCTTGAAGGGGAGATGTGTAAGTTAGATTGTAAGACAAATAGTTCAATGCTAGCTTTTTTTTGGGAAATGACAACTTTGAAAATCAAAGAGGTATTTGATATTAAATTAAAGAACTTACAAGATATGGAACATACAATGCAAGCTCATTTAAACTATGTTATTTAATTTTTTCTTTTCACTCTTCCCTTTAGATAACAGATAGGGCAAAATTCGATAATTCCAAAAATAATTGGAATTATTCCTAAAAGTCCAAAGTAGGATTCAAAATAAAATCCAATTGCTAAAATTAATAACCCTACACTTATTCTTAGTAGGGTATTTGGTTTTTTAATACCGCAAGTCATCTTTCATCATCCTATTCAAAAATGTTATTTGTAATTCCAACATACCAATTTTTTGTTGCAATTGCAGTTGCATTATCTGCCTCTTCAAAAAGGTCTGTTTTTACCTTCAACACATTTTTTTCAATATAAGCTTGATGAGTTACTGAGATTGCTGTTGTCTTACTTACCATTGAATAACATACATTTCCAGGTAAAGAATTACCATATTGAGGCTCTTTGTTAGCAAGTTTTTTAGCTATTTGTTCCCCCAAAATAATTCCACATGAGTTTGCCATTTGAGCACTTTTTGGAAAAGGATATTCCCCTAATGCATCTCCAACAATAAATATATTTTCATCATTTAAACTCTCAAAACTAGGGCTTTTAACTTTTCCCCAGCCATCTTTCGTCACTTCTAAACCACTCTCTTTTAAAAGTTTCGTAGCAGTATTTGATGGGATAATATTTGCATCATGAAATTGAAGTTTTTTCTGAACAAATTGTTTTGTTACACTATCAAAAGTATCAAAATAAACTATTCTTCCTTCTGTATCAATATTAGTAATATTACTCATTGGCAAATATTCAATGTAATCTTTATAAAGTTCATTGAAAGCTTTTAAAAATCCTTTTGCTTTAGTTGTTGGTTTCTCTCGTGAATCAATAAGAACAACTTTTGCATTTAATTTTTTAGATTTAAAATAATTTGCAATCAAACAAGCTCTCTCATAAGGCGCAGGAGGACATCTATAAGTTCCTTTTGGAACAGTTATAAGAAATGTACCCTCTTTAAAGTTATCAATTTTTTTCTTTAAAGTAAGTTGTTCATTTCCTCCATTATAACTTGCAGGATATAGATTTTGGCACTCTTTTGCTAGTTTTTCATCTAAACCAAAAGTTGAATAGTCATATTCTATCCCAGTTGCTATAACTAATAATGAATACTCAAATTCACCATTGAGTGTTGTGATTATTTTTTTACTTTTGTCAATCGAAACAACTTTATCATTTATTAATCTATAGCCATATTTTTTTGCAGGTTCTAAAGGTGAAAATAGCAAATTATCATAATTAACTCCTTCTACTCCCCCAAACCATAGATTACTATAAGGGCAAGAGGCAAAAATATTTTTTGACTCAAATACCAGCACTTCTGCATCTTGATAATTCACTTTTATATTTTTCGCAACACTAAGCCCAGCAAATCCACCACCAATAATAATAACTCTTTTTTTATTTGTTATTTTATTTATAGTTACATTTTTAGTTGCTGGTTCGGTTGAACCATAAACATTACTAATTGTTAAAGCACTACTAAGTAGACCTAATTTTAGTACATCTCTTCTTTCCATTGTTTGTCCTTTGTATTTGTTTTTTTGAAATAGTAGCAATAATTTTTTCTAATGTCAAGTATCTTGACAAATTTACTAGAGTATATTATAATACGGAAAAAAAATAAGGAATTTTATGAAATATACAACAAAAGCATTACATGCAAAATATCCGAAGAAAGATATTTATGGTGCATTAAGAGCACCAATTTATCAGAATGCTGCCTTTGAATTTGAAAGTGCTGAAGCATTAGAAAATGTTTTCAATGGTAAAGAGAGTGGGCATAGTTATAGTCGTGCTTCAAATCCTACAGTTGAAGAATTAGAATCAAAAGTAAAATTTATAACTTCATCACATGGAGTGGTAGCAACTTCAAGTGGGATGGCTGCTCTTAGTAACACATTTTTTGCTTTATTAAAAGCAGGTGATAATATTATTACTACAAATAAGTTATTTGGACATACTTTATCTTTTTTTCAAAATACCCTTATCTATTTTGGAGTAGGTGTTCGATATGTTGATATCTGTGATGAAGAGAATATTTTAGCTGCGATTGACTCAAAAACTAAAATCATTTTTTTTGAAACGGTAAGTAATCCTGAACTGATTATCCCTGATATCAAACTCCTTAGTAAAATTGCTAAAAAACATAATTTACTACTTGTGAGTGATTCTACGATGACACCATTTTATCTATTCGATTCCAAAAAATATGAAGTAAATATAGATATTTTATCAGCTACTAAATATATTTCTGGTGGAGGAACAGCTATTGGTGGATTAATTATTGATAATGGTAATTTTGACTGGACAAACTATCAAAATCTTCAAAAGTTTTCAACTTCATTTGGAAAAAATGCTTTTATTGCAAAATTGAAAAAGCAAACATTTAGAAATATGGGGGCATGTTTAAGTGCTCAAAGTGCCTATATGCTCTCTTTAGGGCTTGAAACATTGGCGTTAAGAGCTGATAGAACAAATGAAAATATAAAATATCTATCTAAGTTTTTATCAAATCATCCAAAAGTAAAAAGTGTGAATTATCCAAATTTAGAGGGAAATAAATATAAAGAATTTGCTGATGAATATTTTTTATTTGCTGGTTGTGTACTTACTTTTGATTTGGAAAATAAAGCTGATGCTTATAGATTTATGAATCATTTACAGTTGATTAAGAGGGCTACAAATATTCAAGATAACAAAAGCTTGATTATTGCTCCATATCATACAATTTATGCAGAATATACCCAAGCTCAAAAAGTAACTTTTGGGCTAAGAGAAGGGACTTTACGATTATCTGTTGGGATTGAAGATATTGATGATTTAGTTAATGATATCACTCTTGCTTTGGAACAAATATGAAAAAGTTTTTATTGATTAGTTGTTTTTGTTGTTTTTTAGAAGCAAATAATCACCTTTTGATAGGTGATCCTAGTAAAGGGCAAATCTATTTTAAATTTTATGTAGCACCAATTATTGGTACGAATGGAGTAGTTTTTACAAAAAAATATACTATAAATGAATGGAAAGAGAGATTTGCAAATGGTGGAAAATTATTATTTGATGAATTTAAATTAGATAAGAATTTATTTAATGAAGAAACTTTAAATCATCTTGAAGCATTTTGTATAGAGTATGCTAAAGATAGTGATGTTTCACCGAATTGTGGTGAATAGAATAAAAAGAGTTATTTTTTATTCTATTTGATTTGCAATAAGTTACAGTGATTAAAAAAAAAGACTAAGAAAAACTTATGGTTAAATCCCATATAATCCACCAATTTTAAAATATTACTAGGAACACAATAATGAAAGAATGGCTAGAAAATCATAAGAACGATCCAATTAGAACTCAAATGTATTATGCAAAACAAGGGATTATTACTCCTCATATGGAATATGTAGCAAAAGTTGAAAATGTAGATGTGGAGCTTATCAGAAGTGAAGTAGCAAGGGGTAGGATGATAATCCCTGCAAATGTAAACCATACAAATCTTAAACCAATGGCGATAGGGATAAAATCAACTTGTAAAATAAATGCAAATATTGGTTCATCTGCGTTAGCATCAGATATTCAAGGGGAGATCGATAAAGTAGATGTTTGTTTAAAATATGGTGCTGATACGATTATGGATTTAAGTACTGGCGGAGATTTAGATAGTATTAGAGAAGCGGTTATCGCTCACTCTTATGTCCCAATTGGAACAGTTCCAATCTATCAAATTATCCATGATTGTGGTGGAGATGTAAACAATCTTGATATTGACACTATGCTTAAAACATTAGAAAAACAAGCACAGCAAGGGGTGAGTTACTTTACTATCCATGCTGGATTTTTACTAGAAAATATGCCAAATATCGCAAAAAGAAAGATGGGGATAGTGAGTCGAGGTGGAAGTTTGATGGCTTCTTGGATGATGCATTATCACAAAGAAAATCCATTTTATGAAGCATACGATGCAATTTTAGATATTTGTGCAAAATATGATGTTTCACTTTCTTTAGGAGATAGCTTAAGACCTGGTTGCTTAGCAGATGCAAGTGATGAAGCTCAATTAAATGAACTCAAAATCTTAGGGGAACTTACACTTAAAGCTTGGGAACGAAATGTGCAAGTGATGATAGAGGGTCCTGGGCATGTACCACTCAATCAAATTGAGAGAAATATGAAACTTGAAAGGGAGTATTGTCACGAAGCTCCATTTTATATACTTGGACCACTTGTAAGTGATATCGGTGCTGGATATGACCATATTACAAGTGCTATTGGAGCTGCGATAGGTGGTTGGCATGGATGTTCTATGCTGTGTTATGTGACACCAAAAGAGCATTTAGGACTACCAAATGCTGAAGATGTAAGAGCTGGAATTATAGCGTATAAGATAGCAGCTCATGCAGCGGATATCGCAAGAGGACGAAAAGGTGCTAGAGATGTTGATGATGCGATGAGTGATGCAAGATATAATTTTGACTGGAATAAACAGTTTGAATTAGCACTTGACCCAGATAAAGCAAGGGAATTTCATGATGAAACACTCCCCCAAGATGTTTTTAAAGAGGCAGAATTTTGCTCTATGTGTGGACCAAAATTTTGTTCATATAAAATTACAAGGGAAATTGTCGCAAATCATCCTACTTTAGCTACAAAATAATAAAAAAGTAAATAAGGATAAAGAAAAAGTTGGATTTTATTAATGAATTAAGTGAAGCAAATCCAGAAAAGTTTTATATGTATGTCTCATTACTTGTAGGCTTTTTGTATGGATTTATAGCTCAAAGGGAGCAGTTTTGTTTTAGTGGTGGGATAAAAGATTTTGTCCTTTTTAAACAAACAAAAAGGACAGCTTCTTTATTAGTAGCGATGATAGTAGCAATTGTTGTTACTCAGTATAGTGCTTTAAAATTTGAATTTGACCTTCTTGATACGAGATATTTTACAAATGTGAATTATCTCTTTTTAGTGCTTGGTGGAGCGATGTTTGGATTTGGAATGATGATAAGTGATGGGTGTAGTAGTAGACATCTTATAAAAACGGTTCAAGGGGACAAGGATTCCTTTTTTGTTTTGATAAGTTTGGCTGTATTCTCATTTTTGACCTATACATTTTTGGGACAATTTAATGAACTTATCTATCAAAATAGCTTAGTGCAATTGTTTCAAACGGAAAGTTCGTTCCCTTTGAATAGCTATTTGGTTTTACCTATTTTAGCTTTAGCTTTGTATTTTAGTTTAAAAAATTTGAAAAATATTTTGGAAACTTGGGATGGATTTTTAATAGGTTTAGTGATAGCTACTGCTTGGATTGTGACCTATTATTTTATCAATGAACTATTTTTAGATGAAACTTTACAAAGTTTATCGTTTGTCTATCCTCTTGGAAAAGTTGTCGAGTATGGTTATACCAAATTTGAATCAAATATTTTTATTTTTCCAGTTTTGACGATGATAGGTGTTCTTGTAGGGGCGTTTATCTCTTCACTGTTTAATAAGAAGTATTCAAAAAAACAGATGTGTGATACTTCAAATCTGAATCCTCCAAAACTGTGGCACAAAATGGTAGGAGGAGCTTTAATGGGAATCGGTGGTATGTTTGCTATTGGTTGTACAGTTGGACAAGGGCTTAGTGGTATTTCAACTCTTTCTTTTGCCTCATTTGTAGCTATTATCTCTATTTATGTTTCAGGATATATAACTGCTCTTTATATGAAAAAGAAAAACTCTTTAATTGCTTGTTTTTATTTTGACTTTAAAGAACAAAAATAAATATATGAATAAATTTACAAAGATTTGGTTGATAGTTATTGGTGTTATTTTTATTGGTTTGATGGGATTTATTTTCTCTCAACCAAAATTAAAAAAAGAGCTTAAACTTGCTACAGGACCTATAGGAAGTGATAGTTATGCTTATGGTTTATCATACCAATCTTTACTCCTTAGTGAAGGGGTTAATCTTATTTTAGTCCCTACAAAAGGCTCTTTAGATACACTTGGATATCTCAATGAAAATCAAGTTGATATAGGTTTTGTTCAAAGTGGAATTCTTACAAATAAATCGGAATACAATCTTGAATCACTAGCAAGTGTTTATTATCAACCGATGTGGATTTTTTATAGAAATGATGGATATAAGTATAATTATCTTATTGAAGCAAGTGGTAAAAAAATAGGTGTGAGTATTACAAATGATGGAAGTTATGAGCTAGCAAAACAGATTTTAGATGCAAATGGGATAACCGCTGAAACCTCAAATCTTACTTATTTATACGATAGTGAAGCAAAAGAAGCTCTGAAAAATAGGAAAATTGATGTGTTTATCACTTTTGCTAATGAACAAAATAGTTATGTTCTGTCTTTATTTGATGAGCCAAATTTAGAAGTGTTGAGTTTAAAGAGAGCAAAAGCATACTCTCAAAAATTTAATAGTCTAAAAAGTTTAAGTATTTATGAAGGGGCGATTGATTTATATCGTAATATCCCAAGTGAAAAGATAGATAATCTTAGTTCAGTGGAAAATCTAGTTGCGCGAAAAGGACTACCTGATGAGCTAGTAAGAATTTTTTTAAAAAAAGTAAAAATTATCCATAGTGGAAGAAATTTTTTTGAAGGTGGAGAAAATTTTCCAAATTTAAAATATCTAGATACAATCATAAACTCTGAAGCTGAGGTGTATCTTACTGTTGGAGATTCATGGCTTGAGGAGATTTTTCCTTTTTGGATTGCTACAAATATTGATAGGTTTAAGCTTTTAATTATCCCAATTTTAGGGCTTTTAATCCCACTGTTAAAAAGTATAGTTCCTCTTTATATTTTTACTATAAGGTCAAAAATTTTTAGATGGTATAAAAGAGTTCAAAGGATTGAATTGATGCTAGAGCTCAGTGATAGTACAAATTTAGAAGAGATAAAAACTGAACTGGATGAACTCAAAATAGAAGTGAAAGCTAAAACAAAAGTTCCCCTCTCCTATATGGGTGAATACTACAATTTGTTACTTCATATTGAGCTTTTAGAGAAAAAACTTAGTGACAAAAAAAGTAAAATCTAATTAAGACTTAATTTATCTTAATTAGTTAGAATTCACTCGATTCAAAAGAATAATGAAAAAATTTAACATTTTAAAGGAAAGATATTTATGATGACAGTAGAACAAATCAAAGAAAAATTATCAAATATTTCCTATCCAGGATTTACGAAATCTATCGTAGATTTTGGATTTGTAAAAGATATAGCAGTGGACGGAAATAAAGTTGCTGTGTATGTTGAGATAACTTCAAGTGCGGAAGAGGTTGAGAAAGAGTTACGAGAAAACATTACAAAAGAGTTAACTATATTAGGGGCAACTGATTTAAATATCGCTATCTCTAAACCTCAAGCACCAAAACAGATGAGTAACTCAATGACTGGAAACAATATGACTCCACAAGTGAAAAACTTTGTGATGGTGAGTAGCGGAAAAGGTGGAGTTGGAAAATCAACAACTTCTGTAAATCTTGCTATTGCACTTGCTATGCAAGGGAAAAAAGTGGGACTACTTGATGCTGATATCTATGGACCAAATATTCCTCGTATGATGGGTCTTGAACATAATGAACCTGAGATTGTAGGAAATAAAATCATGCCTTATAAGGCTTATGGTGTAGAAGTTATGTCGATGGGAAGCCTTGTAGAAGAGGGGAAAGCTCTTGTTTGGCGAGGGGCTATGATACAAAAAGCAATCCAACAACTTTTAAGAGATATCTTATGGTCAGAACTTGATGTTTTGGTTATCGATATGCCTCCAGGAACTGGTGATGCTCAGCTAACTCTTGCTCAAAGTGTCCCTGTTGCAGCGGGTATAAATGTCACAACACCACAACATGTAGCTTTGGATGATAGTAGAAGAAGTTTGGAGATGTTTAGTAAACTTCATATTCCAATCGCTGGAATCATCGAAAATATGAGTGGTTTTGTATGTCCAAAATGTGGTGAAGAGAGTGATATCTTTGGAAGTGGAACTTGTGATGATTTAGCGAAAGAGTACAATACAAAAGTTCTAGCAAATATCCCAATCGAGCCAAGTATTAGAG
>RRZT010142423.1_pt1 | contig 25782 bp, 28 predicted proteins | sample 2165551 | NCBI WGS metagenome assembly RRZT01 (sample SAMN10456910, study PRJNA506462) | wastewater metagenome | biome: wastewater; feature: sludge; material: wastewater sludge; isolation source: wastewater sludge with Escherichia coli K12::gfp cells carrying plasmid... | place: USA: Moscow, Idaho... | reverse complement strand
TGGTAGTGCTTTAGCACTATCAAGATTTATTAGTAGAAAAATAGCTAGATTAAATACTGAAAAATTAAAAACAACAATTTATGAATGTGGAGTAGAAGTTACAAAACAACCAAATAAAATATCAACTCAATTTTATTTAGTTGCACTTTTATTTATACTTTTTGATGTTGAGATTATATTTATGTTTCCTTGGGCTATAAATTTCAAAGCTTTAGGTTGGTTTGGATTTATAGAGATGCTTATATTTTTACTAATTTTAGCTATTGGTTTTTTATATGCTTGGAAAAAAGGAGCCTTAGAATGGCACAGCATAAAGTAAATTATTTTCAAGACAATGGAACTGCTATTAAATTAACAACTATCGATAAAATAGTTAATTTTGGAAGAAGTAACTCACTTTGGCCAATGACTTATGGACTTGCATGTTGTGCTATTGAAATGATGGCAACAGGCGGTTCAAGATATGACTTTGATAGATTTGGAACAATTTTTAGAGCAAGTCCTAGACAATCTGATGTTTTGATTATTGCTGGAACTTTAACAAAAAAACATGCAGAATTTTTAAGAAGATTGTATGACCAAATGCCTGATCCAAAATGGGTTATTTCCATGGGAAGCTGTGCAAATACAGGCGGAATGTTCAACACTTATGCAACAGTTCAAGGAGCAGATAGAATTATTCCTGTAGATATTTATCTTCCAGGATGCGCTCCAAGACCCGAAACATTACAATACGCTTTAATGATGCTTCAGCAAAAGATTAGAAAAGAATCAATTTTTAGAAATATAAAAAATAAGAGGCTTATATGAGAGAGTACAGTAAAAAAGATGATGTACAAAGAAAATCTTACTACAATGATAGATTTTTTATAAGTCCAACTCAAGAATATATTAGTGTAGAAAATGATGAAATTTTTTATAAAGATTTACAAGAATTAGAAAAAACTTGTAAGATACAAAAATTGTATATATGCCATGCTCATTTGATTTTAGAAATATCAAAAAATGAAGTATTAAATATTTTAGAAAAACTAAAAACTTTAGAATATGATATGTTAGTTGAACTATCTTGTGTTGATTATTTAGCTCAAAATAACTCTTTTGAAATTTTCTATGAACTGCTTTCAATCTCTAAGAAAAAAAGAATCAGAGTAAAAACAACAATTTTACAAAATGAAAATATAGAATCTGTCTCAAAAATCTTTAAAAGTGCGAACTGGAGCGAAAGAGAAGTTTATGATATGTTTGGAGTGAAATTCATAAATCATCCAAACCTAAAAAGAATTTTAATGCCTGATGATTGGTATGACCACCCTTTAAAAAAATCTTATCCTCTTCAAGGTGATGAAGTAGCTTCTTGGTATGAGGTAGATAAAATCTTTGGAAAAAGTGTAAGAGATATTATTGGTCCTGAAATTAGAGATAGTGCAAGTATAGATAGATATGATACTACAAGATTTTCAAGACTTGGTCACGAAGTTCCTTTTGGATTTAAACCAACAAATGAAAGTACAGATATAAAATATCAAGAAGAAAATCAAAGATTAGTAAAGAATCTAGACCCAAATAAATCAAAAACTTTGGAAAGAAGAAAATAATGCAAACAGCGAATAGACTTAAACCATTTTTTGAAAATATTCACTTCCAAAGAGAAGATAATACTATGACTGTGAATTTCGGTCCACAACATCCATCTGCGCATGGACAATTAAGATTAGTTTTGGAATTACAAGGTGAAGAAGTTGTAAAAGCTAGACCAATGATTGGTTATTTGCATCGTGGAATGGAAAAAATGGCAGAAAATATGATTTATAACGAATTCTTGCCAACAACAGATAGAATGGATTATATAGCAGCAACTTCAAATAATTATGCTTATGCAAAAGCTGTTGAAGAACTTTTAGGTTTAGAAGTTCCAAGACGTGCTGAATGTATTAGAGTTATTTTATTAGAACTTAATAGAGTAGTTTCTCACCTTTTTTGGCTAGCAACACATGCACTTGATGTTGGTGCAATGTCTATGTTTTTGTACTGTTTTAGAGAAAGAGAGTACGCTCTTGATTTAATAGAGGATTACTGTGGAGCAAGATTAACTCACAGTGCTATTAGAATTGGTGGAGTTCCTTTAGATTTACCAGAAAACTGGATAGAAAACTGTGCAAAATTTTTAAATAATTTAAAAAAAGAGATAGATAACTACGAAAAACTATTAAATGAGAATAGAATCTGGAGAATGAGACTAGAAAATGTTGGAGTAATCACACCACAAATGGCCAAAGATTTTGCTGTTTCAGGAGTTGCATTACGAGGAAGTGGTATAAAATGGGATTTAAGAAAAGAGATGCCTTATAGTATATACAACGAACTTGAATTTGATGTTCCTATTTCAAATAGTTGTGACTCTTATGGAAGATATAGACTTTGTATTGAAGAGATGAAAGAATCTATAAAAATAATAGAACAAGTTTTTCCAAAATATTATGAATCAGACACTCAGCTTATGAGTAATAATCCTTTATATGTAAGTCCAACAAAAGAGGATATTATGACTCAAAATTACTCCTTGATGCAACATTTTGTATTAGTAACTCAAGGGTTTAAACCACCAGTTGGAGAAGTTTATGTAGCAACTGAATCTCCAAAAGGTGAACTTGGATTTTATATAAAAAGTGATGGGAAAGAGTATCCATATAGATTAAAAGTAAGAGCTCCTAGCTATTTTCATACGGCACTTCTTGAAGAGCTTTTAGTTGATTGTCAGTTAGCTGATGTGGTTACTATTATTGGAAATTTAAATATTGTTTTTGGTGAGATTGACAGATGAAAAGAGTTGATTTAAGGCACTTAAAAGATAATTTTTATGACAAAATGCTTGAGATTTTAAAATCTTTACAAAATGAAGAAGTGGTTATTTTTCTATTTAAAATAGGAGATTTTTCTCATATTCAAAAAGTTGCTGATTTTGTTTATGAAAATGAGTTTACGCTTATGAATTCACTAAAATTCAATGAAAAAGATTGGACAATTGTAGTAAAAAATATAAAACCAGAAATTAAAAAATTAGAAGAGGAGATAAAAAATGAAGAGGATTGAAGAGTTAAAAAATAGTGATTTTATTGTTTCACTTGGAACTTTTTGTGAAGATGAGAGTTTAAGAAAAATCGTACTAAATAGAGGAAAAAATGTAAACTTTGTCTATATGTCTCCTATTGATAATCCACTATTAAAAAATAGTTACAATCAATTTATAAAATATGAAGCAGGAAGTGAAGAAGCAGTTATTGCACTTTTATTAAATACTTTTGCTAATCATTTAGATGACAAAACAAAAACTTATTTAGATGAACTTGACCTTGGATATTTATCTGCTGAAAGTAGCGCAGGAGAAGAAGAGTTTGAAGAGGCAAATGATTTAAGCTTTGAAGCTTCAAATAAAGTTTTAATTGTTGGGAATGATTTAAAAAATCATTCAAGAGTTGAAAATATTGCAAGATTACTTGGAAGAGTTGAGAAGTTAACAGAGCTTTCAGTAATTATTTTAGATGAAGAGTTAGAAAAAAAAGTTGAACATTTTAAAGATGAAGTTTTAGAAGATATTGATAATTTAAAATCTTTTAATGGAACTGTTGTTTATGAAATTTTGGGAGATGAAAAATATTTAATTACTAGCCAAACTTTTTTAAATATTGCAAAAATAAAAGATGGTGACCACGTTGAAATATTTACAAAAAATCAAAACTACAAAAGAGTTGCCAAATTAGATTCTAATCTTCTTGGAACAATTGCTCTTTTAGAAGTATCAAATTTTTCAAAAGAGTACAGATACAAACAAGCAAAAATAGAAAAGAGTGAATAAATGAGCGAACAAATAAAGCTTACAATAAATGGCAAAGAATTTACAGCAGAACCTAGTGAGACAATTTTAAATATAGCAAGAAGAAATAATATATTTATTCCTGCAATTTGTTATTTAAACTCATGTTCTGCAACCTTGGCTTGTAGGCTTTGTTTGGTTGAAGTAGATGGAAAACAAGTATATGCTTGTAATGCAAAAGCAAAAGAAAATATACAAATAGTTACAAGTAATCCTAGTATTGAAAAAGAGCGAAATGCAATAATGCAAGTTTATTGTGTAAATCACCCTTTACAGTGTGGAGTTTGCGATAAAAGTGGAGAGTGTGAACTTCAAAACTATACTTTATATATGCAAGTAACAGAACAAAATTACTCTATAAAAGATACTCATAAACCAAAACAACATTGGGGAGTTATGAACTACGACCCAGCTTTGTGTATAGTTTGTGAAAGATGCGTAACAGTTTGTAGTGATATTATTGGCTCAAATTCTTTAAGCACTACAAAAAGAGGTGGAAACGAACTTGATAAAAATCTAAAAGAGAGCATGCCAAAAGATGCTTATGCTATGTGGAATAAACTAAATAAATCACTCATAGCACATGATAGTGATTCTTGTATTAGCTGTGGAGAGTGTATTGCTGTTTGTCCAACAGGTGCTATGATTAGTAACAATTTCCAATACACTTCAAACGCTTGGGAACTAGAGAAAATTCCAGCAGCAAATCCTTTTTATAGTGATTGTTCATTTATGTATTATGAAGTTAAGCAAACAAGTATTGATGATAACCGAAAGAAAGTATATAGAGTAACAAATGAGTTTCATTTTCAAGAACTTTGTGGAGCAGCTAGGTTTTGTTTTGATTATGAAAATAAAGATGCAGTAAAAGCTAATGTTGCTTTTAACAATACAATAGATGCTTTAAAAAAAGCAAAAAATATAATTTTCAACTCATATATTACAAATGAAGAGGCATTTATTCTTCAAGAAATTTCAAATTTTACGAAAGCAAAACTAGTAAACAATGAAGCAAAACTATATAAAGAATTTTTAGAAAACTATTCAAAAACAGCTGGTGAATCTTTATACAATGGTTCACTAGAGAGTATAAAAAATAGTGAATTTATAATAAGTATTGGAAGTTTTTTAAAAACAGATGCTCCAAGTATCAAAAATACTATAAACAATAGTGTAAAAGTAAATAAAGCAAATGCACTATTTTTTCATCCCTTAGTTGATACAAATTTAGAATTAATTGGAAAAAAAGGAAAAAATACAGAGTTCATCTATCATAAACCAAATATGCAAGAGTATATTTTTATTCTTTTATTAAAAAAATATGCCTTTAATCTTCCAAGTAAATTTGAAAATTTGATAGATTTTGAAGACTCTTTTTTACTTCAAAAATTAGAAAAAGATGAAAGTTTTATTGAACTATTAAACAATTTTAGCAACGATAAAAAGAACTTCACTTTAGTTATTGGTGAAGATGTTATCACTCATAAAAATAGAGAGTTTTTAGCAAAAATTATTGGATTAATTGCAAAATACACAAACTTCAAAGTTTTAATAATTCCACCAAAAACAAATAGTTTAGGAGTATCATTAATTTGTAATTTAGAAGATAAAGTTAATGGTTTTAGTATTGGATACAATGAATTAGCAGATTTTACGATAGCTTCATTTGGGAAAAAAGATTTAGATATGCCAACACTTCTTGAACAAGAAGGAACTTTTACAAATTTAGATAAAAGAGTAGTTCCTACAAATGCTGCTTTAAAATATAATGGTTACACTTTAAATGATATTGCAAATGCTATTTTAAATAAAGATATAGAACATACTATTGAATATACAAAAACTCTTCCTACAAACAAAGGTTTCAAAGAAGTAGAATTTGATGATTTACCAAATAAGTTTTTAAATAGTGGTTTTGAAGATAGAGGTTACTTACTAAATAGTTTTAATGTAATTTATGAAAATAAAATAGAATTGCCTCAAATAGAAGAGAAAGTTTTAAATGAAAATGAGATTTTTATATATAGAAAAAATCCTCTAAATCAAGTAAATGAGTTTACAAGTGTCTCAAAAGAGTTCAAAGATAATATAGAAGATGGTATTTTCTTTTCAAAAGAAAAGTTTTCAGATTTAAATCTTGAAAAAGATTCAAAAGTTGAAGTTTCTACAAAAAATAAAACTCTTATTTTAAACGCTTACATAGATAATCAATTATCTGGGAATATTCCTTATGTTTCTACTTTTCTGAAAAATGAGAACAGAGAGTTGTTTTTAGAAGATAGATATGAAATAGCAAAGATAAGAAAGGTTTAAAATGGAAGCAATTATCATTGAAACTATCATAAAAATCTTTGTTGTTCTTGCTGTTTTTGGATTTTTGGCAGCTTTTACAACATATATAGAAAGAAAGATTTTAGCATTTTTTCAACGAAGAGTAGGACCAAATATTGTTGGTCCATTTGGAATATTTCAACTTCTAGCAGATGGAATTAAACTCTTTACAAAAGAGGATGTAGTCCCAGCAAATGCCAATAAAACTATTTTTATGATTGCTCCATTAATTACAGTTTCTACAGCGTTTATTGCTATGAGTGCTGTTCCATTTTTACCTGAATTTACAATATTTTCACATACAGTAAAACCTATAATAAGCGATATAAATGTTGGTCTTTTATTTGTTTTAGCTGTCTCTTCAGCGGGTCACTATGGAGCACTTCTTGGTGGTATGAGTAGTGCTTCAAAATGGGCATTACTTGGAGGAGCAAGAACTACAATTCAGCTTTTATCTTATGAAGTAATTTCAGGACTTGCTTTAATTTCTCCACTGATGATGATAGGAAGTTTATCTTTAATTGATATAAACAACTACCAAAGTGAAGGCTTATTTTCTTGGGTTGTATTTTCACAACCAATAGCTTTTATTATGTTCGTAATTTCTGGATTTGCACAAACAAATAGAACTCCTTTTGATTTACTAGAGCATGAAGCTGAATTGGTCGCAGGATATGCAACAGAGTATTCAGGACTTAGATGGGGTATGTTTTTTATAGGAGAATATGCAAATTTATATACTATATCTTTCTTAATTGCTTTAATTTTTCTAGGTGGATTTAATCCTCTTTGGATTATTCCAGGAGGAATTGCAATAGTTTTAAAAGTTATGCTTTTAATTTTTGTATTTTTATGGACAAGAGCAACTTGGCCACATATTAGACCAGATCAATTAATGTGGCTTTGCTGGAAAATTTTAATGCCTTTAGCATTTTTAAATATTTTGATAACGGGCTTTGCCCTTATGTTTTAGGAAATTATGATGAATGAAAAAAATTACAAAATTGTAGTAGAAGATGATTATCCTAAGTCAAATTGGGATATTTTCAAGCAAATTATAAAAAGATCACTTAAAGGTGAACTTCTTGTTGGTCTTAAAATAACTATTGGAATATTTTATAGAACTCTATTTAAAAATGAAAGTGCAACTGTACACTATCCAAAAGAAAAACTTCCCTTGAGTCCAAGATATAGAGCAGTTCATAAACTTCTAAGACTTTTGGAGTCTGAAAATGAAAGATGCATTGGTTGTGGACTTTGCGAAAAAATATGTATCTCAAAATGTATAAAAATGGATACAAGAATTGATGAAAATTCAAGAAAAGAAGTTCTAGAGTACACAATAAACATGGGAAGATGTATTTTTTGTGGATATTGTGCAGAAGTTTGCCCTGAATTAGCAATTGTTCATGGACAAAGATATGAAAATGCTAGTGAACAAAGAGCTCATTTTACTCTAAAAGAAGATATTTTAACTCCTAAAAATAGTTTAAAATGGCAAATAGAGTATGATGGTTTTGGAAGCGTTTCAAAAGATGCTGATAAAAAAATCAAAAAAACTCCACTATCTTATTAGGATGAAAAATGTTTGAAATAGTAGCCTTTACTCTTTTTTCAATTTTAACAATATCTATGTTTTTAATTACAGTTTTAACAAATAATACTTTATATGCTCTAAGCTCACTTGCAGCTGGAATGATTTTTATCTCTGGGTTTTTCTTTTTACTTGATGCTGAATTTTTAGGAGTTGTTCAAATAGTTGTTTATAGTGGAGCTGTTATGGCTTTATATGCTTTTGGAATGATGTTTTTTGACACACTTAGTGAAGTCGAAGAAAAAATCAATAATCCTAGGCTGACATTCTTTCTATCTGGAGTTATTGCATTAATTGTTGTAATTATATTAATAGCCCCTATTTTAGGACAAAATATAGAAGCTCAAAATCCAGTAAATAATGAAGTTTCAAACAGTGTAAATATTGGAATGACTCTATTTACTAAATACCTTTTACCTTTTGAAATGGCTGCACTTATGCTTTTAATTGCAATGATTGGAGCGATTGTTCTAGCAAGTAAAAAAATGAATATCTCTTTTTCAGAACTAGAAGAAAAAGATATTGACAAGCTTCTAGAAGATAAAGAAGCTTCTAAGAGAGGTGAAATATGAGTTTAAACTACTACTTAATTCTAAGTGCTGTACTATTTTTTATTGGAGTTTTTGGAGTAATTAGAAGAAAAAATCTATTAATGCTTTTCTTTTCAACAGAGATAATGTTGAACGCAGTAAATATAGGTTTTGTGGCTATTTCAAAATATTACAATGACCTTGGTGGTCAAATGTTTGCATTTTTTATAATAGCAGTTGCTGCTAGTGAAGTTGCTATTGGACTTGGTCTTTTAATTCTATGGTATAAAAAATCTGGCTCTTTAAATCTTGATGATTTAGCAAAAATGAGAGGATAAGATGGAGAAATTTTTATATATAGCACTCTTTTCACCACTCATAGCTACTCTATTCTCAGCTTTATTTGCTTTTTCAAAACCATTAAAATTTATTGGTTTTTTAAACTCTACTCTTATTTTAATCTCAATGATTTCAAGTTTTTATCTATTTTCTTATATTTATGAAAATGATTTTGCTATAGAGATTTTTTTATTTGATTGGATAACTATTGGAAATTTAGATTTATCATTTTCATTTAACCTAGACCATGTTAGTGTTGTTATGCTTTTGGTGGTTACTATTGTTTCAACAATGGTTCACTTTTACTCTATTTGGTATATGGAAGATGATATTGGTTTTAATAGATTTTTTAGCTATTTATCTCTTTTTGTTTTCTCAATGCTTGTACTAATATTAGCTGATAATTTTGCTGTTTTATTTATTGGTTGGGAAGGTGTAGGAGTTTGTTCTTATCTTCTAATAGGATTTTATTATAAAAAAATCAAAGCCTCTAAAGCTTCTAATGAAGCATTTATTGTAAATAGAATTGGTGATATGGGATTAATGATTGCAATGTTTTTAATCTATTGGAATATAGGAAGTTTAAATTTTGATATAGTTTTTAAAACTATATCTTATTTAGATAACTTTACCGTTCTTTTAATTGGAATTTCTCTTTTTGTAGCTGCTATGGGAAAATCTGCTCAATTTCCTCTTCATACTTGGCTTGCCAACGCTATGGAAGGTCCAACTCCAGTTTCTGCATTAATTCATGCAGCAACGATGGTAACAGCAGGTGTTTATCTAATCATAAGATGCAATGAAATATATTTTTTAATTCCAAATCTAAGTTTTATAATTGCTTGTTTAGGCTCTTTTGTTGCAATATTTGCAGCTTCTATGGCTTTAGTAAACAATGATTTAAAAAGAATAATAGCTTACTCAACTCTATCTCAATTAGGTTATATGTTCGCAGCTGTTGGAGTTGGTGCATATAGTATTGCCCTATTTCACTTATTTACACATGCATTTTTTAAATCGGCTCTATTTTTAGGAGCAGGAAATGTAATGCATGCAACAAATGGAAATTTGGATATTAGAAAAATGGGGAATTTATACCCTAAAATGAAAGCAACTGCAATTATAATGATTATCTCATCACTAGCATTAAGTGGTATTTTCCCATTAGCTGGATTTTTCTCAAAAGATAAAATTTTAGAAAGTGTTTATAATCAAAACTACTTAATTTTATATATTACATTAGTAATCACAGCATTTCTAACAGCTTTTTACTCTTTTAGATTAATTATGAGAGTGTTTTTTGTAAAAGCAAATTATGATGAAAAAAATTCAAATATTCATGAAGCAAAAAGTTTAGCTATATTTTCTATTCTACCACTATTATTTTTAACAATAATTTCTGGATGGAGTTCAAAATATTTTGAAGAGTTTGTAACAAGGCTACTTCCTGCTTTTATAATAAATTTAAATCATGAACAAATTTGGATTTTAATTTTAATTGCTAGTTTTACATCAATATTTGGGATTTTATTTGCAATTCTTAAATACAAAAATAGCCAAACAAAAGAAGAAAATATAGGAATCATCAAAAATATTTTACTAAAAGAGTATTTTATTCCAAAAATTTATAAGGCTTTTATAGTAAAACCTTACTATAGATTTTCAGTTCTTTTAAATAGATATATAGAGATAAAATTAATAGATAATACAATAGATAAAATCGGTTACTTTGCATATAATTTAGGTGCAAAACTAAGACCTATTCAATCTGGAAATTTATCAACATCACTAAGACTTATGATATTTGGGCTTTTATCAGCTCTTTTATTTATCATAGTTTTATTAGTTTATTAAAGGTTTTTTATGGAACATATTTTAACAATGCTTATATTTTTTCCAGCAGTCGCAGCCATTTTAGGATTTTTAATAGATAAAGACTCTATGAGACAATTTGCAATAGTGGTTACTTTTGTTGAGTTTGTTTTATCTATGATTTTATATTACAACTTTGATGTAAATAGTGCTGATGTTCAATTTATGGTAAATATCCCAATAATTAGCTCTTATGGAATTAACTATTTAATAGGAGTTGATGGAATCTCTTTATTTTTAATAATTATGATTACATTTATGACGATGATTGCTGTTATTGGCTTGACTGAAAAAAGAGATGTAAAAAACCTCATCATTACTATGTTATTTTTAGAGATGACAATGGTTGGAGTTTTTGCAGCATTTGACGTCATCTTATTTTATATATTTTGGGAACTTACTATTATTCCAATGTTTTATATTATTGGGTTTTGGGGTTACAACAAAAGACTTTATGCAGCCGTAAAATTCTTTTTATATACATTTACAGGTTCACTAATAATGCTTGTAGGAATACTATACTTTGGTTATGTTTACTATCAAGCAACTGGTGTTTGGAGCTTTGCTTTATATGATTGGATGAATATAAACTTACCTTTTGATTTACAACTTTGGCTTTTTATAGCTTTTTTCTTTGGATTTGCTGTAAAAATGCCAATGTTTCCATTTCATACGTGGCTACCTTTAGCTCATGGACAAGCACCAACAATTGGTTCAATTGTTTTAGCGGCAATTTTATTAAAAATGGAAACTTATGGATTTATTAGATTTTCTTTAGGACTTTTCCCTGATGCTAGTGTATATTTTGTTCCTTTACTAGCAACATTAGGAATAATTGCAATAATCTATACTGCGATGATAGCTTATGCTCAAGAAGATATGAAACAACTAATTGCGTATTCATCAATTTCACATATGGGAATTATTACAATTGGAGTATTTGCTTTAAATGTTGAAGGGGTTTCTGGAGCTGTTTTTCTAATGATTGGACATGGTATTGTATCTGGAGCTTTATTTATGTGTGTTGGACTTTTATATGATAGAACTGGGACAAAACTAATCAAAAAATTTGGTGGTTTAGCTTCTAATATGCCTTTATTTGCAACACTTTACTTAATTGTTCTTATGGCATCTATTGGCCTTCCTTTAACGGTTGGATTTGTAGGAGAATTTTTATCACTTTTAGGATTTTTCAAATACTCTCCTATTCTAGCATCAATTGCAGTTTTAACAATAGTTTTAAGTGCAGTTTATATGCTAAATATGTATAAACAATCATTTTTTGGAAGATTAAAAATTATAAATATGAGTCTAAAAGATATTTATGGAAGAGAACTTGTAGCATTAGGCTCTTTAGTTATTTTGATTATCTTTTTAGGAATTTATCCAAAAATAATTCTAGACCCATTAAATGTTTCAGTTACAAATCACCTACAAATTATGGAGAGTAAAGCTATAAAAATTGAGACAAAAGATAAATTAAATGAACTAAACTCTATAAAAGGAGCTTTAAATGAGTGAAATTAATATTAGTTTAGACTCTTTAAATTTAAACTCTATTGCCCCTATGTCAATAGCTATTATTGGTGCATTAAGTATCATTTTAACTGATATTTTTAATAAAAATAAACATAAATCTTTATATGTATTTTTAGTTGTTCTATTTTTAGTTTTTGATTTATTCACTCTAATTGCATATAACGCAGACAAAAGAGGTATGTTTGATTTAATACTTCTTGATGGGGTATCAATACTAGCTCAAATAATTATCATATTAAGTGCTATTATATTTATCTTTTTTGCTATGTCAAAACTTAGATTCCAAGAATATAGAATGGCTGAATATTTTGCTTTATATCTTTTTGTAATAACCTCTTTTCAATTTATGGTTAGTAGTGATTCTTTAATTTTGATTTTTATAGCACTTGAAAGTTCATCTTTAGCTCTTTATGTATTAATTGCAATGCATAATAAAATGGCTAGTTTAGAAGCAAGTATAAAATATTTTACAATGGGTTCAATTGGTGGGGCCTGCTTTGTATTTGCTAGTATGCTTTTATATGCAGTTACAGGAACACTTGAACTTGATGGAATTGCAACAGTTATTACAGCTGAAGGTTTTTTAACAAAAGATAACTTTTCAAACTATATTTTAGTTTTAAGTGCATTTTGTTTTATGCTAGTATCTTTAGGATTTAAGCTATCACTTTTCCCATTTCATGTTTGGGTTCCAGATGTTTACCAAGGTTCTACATCTGTTATGGCGGGATTTTTATCGATAGTTCCAAAAATGGCTGTATTTATTGTGGCTTTAAGATTTTTTGAAATATTCATACAAGTTGATGACAAAATAATAAACGCCCTGCTTTATACTATTGTGGTTTTAACAATGACTATTCCAAATCTAATAGCTCTACATCAAACTGATGTAAAAAGAATGCTAGCATATTCATCTATTGCAAATACAGGTATGGCAATGGCTACATTAGTAATAACAACACACCAAGCAACGGTTACTTTATTTTTGTATTGGATACTATTTGCAATAACAAATATGGGTGCTTTTGGAATGCTTTGGATAAATAGGGGAAAAGGTTTTACAGATTACACTTCTCCATATCATTTTAAACATTTTAGTGGATTTGTTAAAGTATCTCCAGCAACTGCTTTAATACTTGGAATGTTCCTTTTTTCTCTTGCAGGACTTCCTCCTTTTTCACTATTTTGGGCAAAAATGTATTTAATTGGAAGTGCAATAAATGCAGACCAAATAGCATTAGCAATTATTATTGTAATAAACTCTGTTATTGCAGCTTTTTACTATTTAAGACCTGTTGGGGCAATGTTTTTAAAAGATCCCGATGAATTTACAAAAAAAGAGTTTATGCAAAATGCGACAAATGTTACAAGATCTATAATAGCTTTAGTTGTTATTCTTTCAATAATCTCTATATTATTAATTGAACCACTTTTAGGTATAATTGAACACTATTTAAAGGATTCTCTATTTTAATGGCAAGGTTTATAGTTTTATTTTTAATATTTTTGAATTTTAGTTTTGCAAACTCTTTAGGGCTTACAAAAACTGATTTAGTAATTTTAAATAAAATAAAATCCTTAGCAGATGAACCTATAATGAAATATTCTTTGATGGCCATTGCAATAAAAGAGTCAAGTGTTGGAAAAAATATGGCTAATTTTTCAAGTAATGACTTTGGGCTTTTCCAATCAAACATAAAAACTGTTTTAAGTAGACAGTATATAAAAGACACTCCACAAAATAGAAAATATTACGCACTAAAACTTATGAATAATGTCGGATTTGCAACTGCAAATGCAATTATTGAGTTAGAATATTGGAGAGAAGTGCATAAAGATAACTGGATTAAAATATGGTCAAGCTACAATACAGGCTTTTCATATAGAAGTGACACAGGTTATCTTTATGCAAAATCTATTTTAGAAATTACAAAGAAATTAAAACAAGAATATGGTTTATAAAACCATTTTTATCTCTTCATGTTCTCCTAAAAGTCTAAAAAGTTCTGTTCTATCATCATCATTGTGAACAAGAAGTTTTAGATTGTAACTTTTGAATTTTCCTTTTGCACTTGTTTTTGAAGGATTTATTGAATGTTCTCTTTCATAAATCACTTCTTTTACACATTTTTTAATATTACAAGTCTCTAAAACTACAAGTTTATATTCCCAAGAACAAGGATAATTTAACTCTAATTTTTTATCACTTAAATCTATCATCTTTTAAAATCTCCACTTTTACCACCACTTTTTTCTTCAAGTTGTATATTTGAAATAACCATTGATTTATCAATAGCTTTCACCATATCATAAATTGTAAGAAGTCCAACGCTAACACCAGTTAATGCTTCCATTTCAACTCCAGTTTGACCATTTAATTTAGCTGTTACAAAAAGTTTAAAACTGTATTCAGAAGAAATCTCTTCAATTTCGCAATTAATTCCAGTCAATAACAAAGGATGACACATTGGAATTAAATCACTAGTTTTTTTTGTTCCCATAATAGCAGCAATAACTGCAGTCTGAAGAACCGGTCCTTTCTTCACAATATTCCCTATAATAGCTTCATAAGCCTCTTTACTCATTGTAATTTTACCACTTGCAACAGCAACTCTTTTTGTATCATTTTTATCTGAAACATCAACCATTTTAGGTCTATTATTATTATCAAGATGTGTTAAATTCAAAGCTTATCCTTACTAAAATTTATATTTTATTCTATATAAATGTAGGTTAAATAGATATTAAGAATAGTTTAAATATAATCCGACCCTAAATTTTAAAAGAAAGAGGGTGATTTTAGTGCCAGGCATTAAAGTTAAAGATAACGAATCTTTTGACGAAGCGTATAGAAGATTTAAAAAACAATGTGACAGAAACCTAATCGTTACTGAAGCAAGAGCTAGAAGATATTTTGAACCAATGACTGAAATCAGAAAAAAGCAAAAAATTTCTGCTAGAAAGAAAATGTTAAAAAAACTATACATGTTAAGAAGATACGAGTCAAGATTATAAGATTTGTTATTTCCAAACAAAAAAGCCCAGACCTTTTGGTTTGGGCTTTTTTTATTTTAAAGCCAATCTTGATACAATCCTCACAAGAAAATTTAAAGGATAAGAATTGAAAAAAATTAGTGTTGCTCACTCACCAGATGCTGATGATATTTTTATGTATTACGCTATAAAATTTGGTTGGATAGATATAAATGAAACTAAATTTGAAAATATCGCTGCTGATATAGAGACACTAAATCAAGCTACTTTAAAAGGTATTTATGACATTTGTGCAATCTCATTTGCCTTATATCCTTTTGTAAAAGATGATTATGCTCTACTAAAAACTGCTGTTTCATTTGGTGAAGGCTATGGTCCAAAACTAATTAAAAGAAAAAATAGTACTCTAAAAAGAAATTTCAAAGTAGCTTTAAGTGGAGAATTCACTACAAACGCCTTACTTTTTAAAATCGCATATCCTGATGCAAGAATTACTTATATGAATTTCTTAGATATTGAAAAAGCTGTAATTGATGGTGTTGTTGATGCTGGAGTTTTAATTCATGAATCTATTTTAACTTATAGTAATGAATTAGAGGTTGAAAAAGAGATTTGGGATATTTGGGTAGGTCTATGCGATGGTGAAAAGTTACCACTTCCACTTGGAGGAATGTGTCTTCGTCGTTCAATTCCACTTCATGATGCAATAAAATATGAAAAAGCTTTAATAAAAGCTGTTGATGTTGCAAATAAAAATAGAAAAACTTTAGCACCTATGCTACTTGAAAAAGGTTTAATTAGAGTTGATGCATCAACTTTAGATAAATATTTAGACCTTTATGCAAATGATAATTCTGTAAAACTGAGTGAAATTCAATATAAAGCAATAGATAAATTATTTGAATTAGGTTATAAACATGGACATTATCAAAATTTAATTAAATCAGAAGATTTTTTAATTCCTGAAAATTATGAAGAGTTAAGAGCTAGATGAATTACAAAACAGTTGACTTTAAAAGATACTCATCTATTCACATAGGTCCAATAAAAAATGTTTTTATAATAGATGAAATAGGCGATTTTAAAGATTTCCAAATAATAGGAAGAGCCAATAACTTATTAATATCTTCAAATTGTAAAAAAAAATTTGCTATTTTAGGTGAAAGCTTTGATTATATAAAAGAAGAAAATGGTCTTTTATATGTTGGTTGCGCAACAAGTAGTGGAAAACTTCTAACTTATACTAGAAAAAATGACATAGCAAATTTAGAATTCCTAGCAAAACTTCCTGGAAATATTGGTGGGCTAGTTAAAATGAATGCTGGATTAAAATCTTGGGAAATTTTTAACTATTTACATAGTATTAAAACAAAAGATGGCTATATTGAAAAAAAAGATTTGAGTTTTTCTTATAGACACACAAATATTGATTCAATCATTTTTGAAGCTGTTTTTCATATTGAAAAAGGTTTTAGCAAAGATATGCAAAATGAATTTGTAAAAATGAGAGATAATCAACCACAAATTGCTAGTGCTGGAAGTTGCTTTAAAAATCCAAAAGGTGATTTTGCTGGAAGATTAATAGAAGCAGTTGGATTAAAAGGTCACAGAATTGGTGATATGGAGTTTTCAAATACTCATGCAAATTTTTTAGTAAACCATGGAAATGGTACTTTCGAAGATGCGATACATCTAATTGATTTAGCAAAGAAAAAAGTAAAAGAAGAATTCAATATAGATTTAGAAGAAGAAATTATTATATTCAAATAAAATAATTTTTTTATCTCTTTAATAAAATTATGTTAGAATGCAAACTCTTAAAAAAAGGTTAGAAGGTAGTATCAGTGAAAAATTTAGTAATAGTGGAATCTCCAGCGAAAGCCAAAACAATATCAAAATTCTTAGGTTCTGATTATGTAGTTATGGCTTCTATGGGACACGTAAGAGATTTACCAAAATCAACTTTAGGCTTTGACCCTGAAGATAATTTCAAACCAAATTATCAAGTGAGTACAGACAAAAAAAAGGTCATAGCTGATTTAAAAAAACAAATCTCGAAAGATACAACTATATACCTAGCAGCCGATGAAGATAGAGAGGGAGAAGCTATTGCATGGCATTTAATTCCTGCTCTAAAAATTGAAAAAAATCCAATAAAAAGAATAGTTTTTCACGAAATTACAAAAGATGCAATACTTAAAGCATTAGAAAATCCAAGAGATGTTGACCAAAATCTAGTAGATGCTCAACAAGCAAGAAGAATTTTAGATAGAGCAGTTGGATATGAACTTTCACCTCTTTTATGGAAAAAAGTAAGATATGGTCTTAGTGCAGGACGTGTTCAAAGTGTTGCTGTAAGAATAATAGTAGATAGAGAAAATGAAATTAGAGCTTTTATTCCTGAAGAGTATTGGAGAATAAAAGCTGATTTTATAAATCCAGAGTTATCTAGTGAATTAGCAAAAAAAGATGGAAAAAACATCAAAGTTAAAAATGAAAAAGAGGCTAGAGAAATTGAAGCTTCTTTAAATAGTAGAAATTTTACTTTAGTAGACATTGAAGAAAAAGATAGCCTAAGAAATCCTGCTGCTCCATTTACAACTTCAACTCTTCAACAAGAGGCATCTAGAAAACTTGGTCTTAGTGTTGCTCAAACAATGATGATAGCACAACAACTATATGAAGGAAATACAGCAAATATTCCAAATCATACAGGTGGTTTAATCACTTATATGAGAACTGACTCTTTAAACTTATCAACAGTTGCTACAACTGCAGCTAAAAAAGTTATTGAAGAGGAGTATGGAAAAGATTATTCTTTAGCAAAACCAAGAAGCTTTAAATCAACTGCAAAAGGTGCTCAAGAGGCTCACGAAGCAATAAGACCAGTTGATATGAGTCTAAAACCAACTATGGTTAAAGATTATTTAGATCCTTCTCAATACAGACTTTATAGTTTAATTTGGAAAAGAACAATTGCAACTCAAATGGCTCAAGCTAAAATTGCAAATACAACATATAAAATAGAAGCTGGAAAAAATAAAGAGTTTGAATTTCAAACAAAAGGTCAAAGAATTATTTTTGCCGGATTTATGAAAGCTTATACAGAAGGAAGTGATAATCCAGAAGCTGCACTTGATAGCACTGAGAAAATTCTTCCAAATATAAAAGTTGGAACAGTTTTAGAATTAGAAAATTTATCAAGTGAACAAAATTTTACAAAACCACCTTCAAGATATACTGAAGCTTCTTTGGTAAAAAAACTTGAAAGTGAGGGAATCGGAAGACCTTCAACTTATGCTCCTACAATTTCAACTATTCAAGCAAGAGAGTATGTTATAAAAACAGAAGATAAAAAGCTAGCTCCAACTCAAACTGGAGAGATTGTAAATAGTTTTTTAACTGATCACTTCTCAAATATTATTGATTTAGGATTTACTGCAAAAATTGAAGAACAATTTGATGACATCGCAGAAGGTAAAAAAGCTTGGGTTGATGTAATGAAAAATTTTTATGGAGACTTTAAAGAGACTATAAAAGATAAAGAAGAAAACATTAGTAAATCTGACTACTCTCAAGTAAGAGAATTAGGAATTGATCCAAAATCTGGAAAACCTGTAAGTGCAAGAGTTGGAAGATTTGGACCATTTGTTCAAATTGGAACAAAAGATGATGAGGAAAAACCTAAATTCGTAGCAATTCCTGATAATTTAAATATGGACTCAATAACACTAGATGAAGCTCTATTTTTATTTAATTTACCTAGAGTAGTTGGTGTTGATGATGAAGGAAATGAGATAAAAGCAAATATTGGAAGATTTGGTCCATATTTACAAGTAAAATCAAAATACTATTCACTAAAAACTGATGATCCATATACAGTAGATGAAACAAGAGCAAAAGAGATTATCAGTGAAATAGATGAGGCAAAAAGTAAAGCTTTAATTAAAGAGTTTGCTAAAGAAAAAATACAAATTTTAAATGGTACTTATGGTGCTTATATAAAACAAGGTAGAAAAAATTTCAAAATTCCAAAAACAAAAGAAGCTGAAAATTTAACTTTAGAAGAGTGTTTAGATATTATTGAAAAAGATAGTAAAACATCTAAAAAACCTGCTAGAAAAACAGCAGCAAAATCAACTACTACGAAAAAAACTACAAAAGCTAAAAAAGAGTAGATGAATATAGGATTGATCTCAGACAGTCACCATAAAATAGAATATTTAAAAGCTTGTATAGATTTTTTAAAGCAAGATGGCTGTGAATATCTAATCCATGCTGGAGATATATGTTCTTTAGAAGGTTTAAATATTTTAAAAGATTCAAATTTAAAATATATTGCTGTTTTTGGAAATAATGATAGAAATCTTTTTGAATATAGTTCTAATTTTAATATAAAAACTGAACCATATTACTTCAAGATAAAACATATTAGTTTCAAGCTCATGCACATCCCAAACTATTTGGTTCCTGATTCAAATATTGTAATTTTTGGTCACACTCATAAATTTCATTGTGAATATATAAATAAGACACTATTTTTAAATTCAGGTGAAGTGTGTGCTAGAGAAAAACCAATTATTGAGTGTGCAAAACTTGAAATTAATACAAATCAATATATAATCACACACTATTTTAAAAATACAAATGAAAATAATTTTATGAAAGAAGAGTTTAAATATGAGCAATAATCAAATATATTTATGTGCAATATCAAATATTGAGAGTGGTACTTGCAACGAAGATTGTAAATTTTGTACACAAAGTGTTAAGTACAAAGCAAATATCGAAAGATATAGAAGAAAAGAAATTGAACAAATAGTTGAAGAAGCAAAAAGAGCAAGAGCAAATAAAGCTGTTGGATTTTGTCTTGTAACTGCTGGAACTGGATTAGATGATAAGAGATTGGATTATGTATGTAGAGCTGCTGATGCTGTAAGCAAAGCTGTTCCTGATATTTCAATTATTGCATGTAATGGTTTAGCAACTTTTGAACAATTAAAAGAGCTTAAAAAACATGGTGTTGAAAACTACAATCACAATCTAGAAACAGCTAGAGAGTTCTATAACACAATTTGTACAACTCACTCATGGGATGATAGATATAACACTTGTCTTGATGCAAAGAAAGCTGGTCTACATTTATGTACTGGTGGTATTTTTGGTCTTGGAGAAACTCAAGAAAATAGAATCTCTATGCTTGAAGCAATTGCAAGTTTAGAACCAATGTCTGTTCCTATTAATTTTTTCCATCCAAATGAAGCATTACCAATTGTAAAAAATCCTTTATCAAAAGAAGAAGCATTTAAATTAGTTGAATTATCAAGAAGTTATTTACCAAATCAGATGCTTATGATTGCAGGTGGAAGAGAACTTATGTTTGGTGATGAACAATATAATGTTTTTAAACATGGAGCAAATGCTATAGTAGTTGGAGATTATTTAACAACTGGTGGAGCTAGTGCAGAAGATGATATAAAAGCTGTAACTGCTTTAGGTTATGAAATAGCTGTTGCTTGTCATCAATAAATAACTAGAGAATTTCTCTAGTTACTTTTTAGTTATTGAAATTATTGAATCATTGTAGTCAAAATTGTAACTACTTGGTTTAGAAGCCAATTCAATCACTATTCTATAAAAACCATTTGCTGCATGATTTCCTGTAGATATAGCTTTAAAATTAGCCGAATTTAAACTATGTTTATTTGCAGTAAAGTTCTTTTTACCTTTAAAATCTATTACTAATTTATTTTCATTGTTGATTGAAAACTTTTTTGAAACTGCATCTTGAGTAGCAATTAAAAGCTTATTATCATTGTAGTCTACTTTTATAAAAGGTAAAATATTTTTTGAAATAAGTGTTTCATCTGTAGCAGCATCAGCTCTAGGTTTTACATATACAACTTGTTCTGGCTCTTTAGTTAGCTCTTTTTTAACAAGTGCTTTTGCTTTTTGCTCTGCTTCATACTTAGTTTTTAACATCAAAGAGTCAACCTCTTTTTTAGAGTAAGATTTTTCCTGAACTTGCGCAGGAGCTCTTTGTTCAGATTCTTGTTCTGGATTTTTTAATTTATTTTGATAATCTCTTATAAATTGTTCTTCTTCTAAATCTGTTACATTTTTCACTTTTGAAGGAGATTCAATAACTTTTCCAGTCTTCTCTTCATATAAAATAAAAGGGTTTTCTCTAGCTTGTAGGCTTATAGATAAAAAGGCTGCTATAGTTGTAGATAGTAATAGAGTTCTCATTCTTCTGGCTCCAAATTTTTTAGTTCAAAATACTCTTTTTGTAAATAGGCATTCTCTTTTTGCAGTCTTAAAATTTCGTTTTCTAAATACTCTTTTTTATATTTTAAAGAGTTATATGTCTGCAAAGAGTTATCACCAAAAAGAACATTTGTTACATAATATGAAAAATATATTGTTGCTAATAGTGATAAAATCACTACTAGCACAAAAATTCCTAAACCACTTCTTTTTTTCTTCATTATTTTTTAGAAAATGGCTCTTTCCCTAAATACTCCGCATATCCAATTTCTGAACCAATTTCAAGTAATCTATTGTATTTTGCAATTCTATCACTTCTTGCTGTACTTCCAGTTTTGATTTGTCCACAATTTAATGCAACTGCAAAATCAGCAATAAATGCATCTTCACTCTCACCACTTCTGTGACTCATAATACAGTTGTAGTTATTTCTTTGAGCAAGCCTAATTGTTTGCATTGTTTCACTTACACTTCCAATTTGGTTTGGCTTAATTAATACTGCATTGGCAATACCTTTTTTAATACCTTCAGCCACAATTGCAGCATTTGTTACAAATAAATCATCTCCAACTAATTGAACTTTATTTCCTAATCTTTGAGTTAATGTTTGCCAACCATCCCAGTCATCTTCACTTAATCCATCTTCAATTGAAACGATTGGATATTTAAAACATAACTCTTCATAGTATGCAACCAGTTCAGAACTACTTAATTCTCTATTTTCACCTTTAAGTACATATTTACCTGCATCATTTATTAACTCACTTGCAGCTACATCAAGTGCAATAGAAATCTGCTCACCAGCTTTATATCCAGCTTTTTCAATAGCTTCCATAATAACTGCTATTGGCTCTTCATTTGATTTTAAATTTGGTGCAAATCCACCCTCATCTCCAACTGCAGTACTTTCACCCATTTTATCAATGATTTTTTTAAGATTTTGGTAAATCTCAGCAACTGCTCTTAGACCTTCATTAAAATTTTCAATTCCAGTTGGCATAATCATATACTCTTGGAAATCAACTGAATTATTTGCGTGCTCTCCACCATTAATTATATTAAACATAGGAACAGGCATAGTCATAGCATTTGCCCCACCTAAATATCTATAAAGTGGCATATTTAAAGATGCTGCAGCAGCTCTTGCAGTAGCCATAGAAACACCTAGAACAGCGTTTGCTCCCAAGTTAGAATAATTATGAGTTCCATCTAACTCTTTCATTATTGCATCTACTTCAGCTTGATTAAATGGGCTTTGTCCAATTAATTCATCTGCAATTCTAGTGTTTACATTTTCAACTGCTTTTAAAACACCTTTCCCCATAAATCTATTATCACCATCTCTTAGTTCTAAAGCTTCTCTTTTTCCAGTACTTGCACCACTTGGAACTATTGCACTAGCTTTTGTACCGTCACTTAAGATTACTGTTGCTCTTACTGTTGGATTTCCTCTTGAATCCATTACTTCATCAGCATAAACATTATCTATATATACCACTTAGGTCTCCTAAATTTATAATTTGCTTTGATTATATCTAAAAAAAATTTGTTGTTTGCTTTTGTGAAAAAAATTTATTTTTTTGTAGTTCTGGCTGGGAACTTAAATCCCAGTCTCTTAAAATAAGAAAAATTAATATGAATGCTTACATTAAATAGTTAAACTATTTATTAATCATCAAGCCCTGCTATATCATCACTATCATCACTTCCTCCAGCAATAATAGCATCATTAATACCCATAGAATTTAAAATTTTATCCTCTATCTCTTTAGCAATTGCTGGATTATCTCTTAAAAATAGTTTTGAATTTTCTCTACCTTGTCCTATTTTAGTATCACCATAACTAAACCAAGCACCTGCTTTATCAATAATATCTAGTTTAACACCATAATCAACAAGTTCTCCAGTTTTTGAAATGCCCTCTCCAAACATAATATCAAACTCAGCTTGTTTAAATGGAGCAGCAACTTTATTTTTTACTACTTTTACTTTTACTCTATTCCCTATAGAATTTTCACCTTGTTTAAGTGTTGCGATTCTTCTAATATCAAGTCTAACTGAAGAATAGAATTTAAGAGCATTTCCACCTGTTGTTGTTTCTGGGCTTCCATATCCTGTCATACCTATTTTCATTCTTATTTGATTAATGAAAATTACTGTACAGTTCATTTTACTTAAAAGACCTGTTACTTTTCGTAATGCTTTACTCATAAGTCTTGCTTGAACTCCAACTTGTTGGTCATCCATATCCCCATCTATTTCAACTTTTGGAGTTAGTGCTGCAACAGAATCCACAACTACTAAATCAACGGCTCCACTTCTAATAACTGTTTCAAGAATCTCTAAAGCTTGTTCTCCAAAATCTGGTTGAGAAACAAGTAAATTATCTGTATCAACTCCTATGTCTTTCGCATATTTTACATCCAGTGCATGTTCTGCATCAATAAATGCACAAACTCCACCAGCTTTTTGAGCTTCAGCAATAGCATGTAAAGTTAAAGTTGTTTTACCTGAACTTTCCGGTCCATATATTTCAATAACTCTTCCTTTTGGTAATCCACCAACACCAAGAGCCAAATCAAGTCCTAAAGAGCCAGTACTTATTACTTCAGTTGGGATTACTTCCTTATCCCCAAGTCTTATCAATGTACCTTTTCCGAAAGCTTTATCTATTTGTTTTATTGCAAGTTCAAGTGATTTTTTTTGATTTTCATCCATAATTTTTACCTCATTTTTCTTTTTATTTTGAAATCTTAGCAGAATTTTTTATTAGTATTAAAAAATATTACAAATTGTAATACTTTTATTTTAGAATAGTTTCAATACCATTTTTTTCGATATTCTCAACCACTTCAATTGATTTTATATGAGAATTAACTCTTTTTTTCATAGTATGAGTTTTAATATGGTTTGATAAAATTTTCGTATATTTTTTATAATTTCTTGAACCTTTTTCAAAAGTTGCAAGCTTTTTTTGTATTTTTAAAATATCATCTGGAATTGTACTTTGCATATTTGACTTCTTTTCTTCGCTTAATTACTTTTTATATCCATATATATATCTGTAATTGCATTTAAAACTGTATCCTTATATAATTCAATTTCTGGATATTCTACTATTGAAGATATAGCAATATAATAGAAAGATTCCTTAAGTAAACTATCATTAATAAAATGCTTTTTATAATGAGGCATATTACATATTCCAATTAAATAAAAGTACTTTCTAACTAATAATAAATATACACTTAAAAAAACTATAAATTTATCCTTATCATTTAAATCATAAATCATATTCACAGCTTCTATAATAGCGTCCCTTAATGCTAAAAACTGATTAATCCTCTCCCCGTAACCATATATCCCTATATGATCAAAGTTTGTATTCTTTTTACCCTCTTCATCTAATGTTTCATATTCAGGTTTTCCTTCAAATACAGAAACTTTAGAACTAATTAATACATCAAATTTTGTAGAAACTAATAAATCAAAATACAAATGTGGATACGCCTTATGAGATTTTATACCTCTTATTAATTTATCTATTAAATCTGTTTTTTTTATATTCTCAATGTTGTATATTATACCAGATATATAATTATTAGAAAAGCAAAACCCTTTTAAAGCATCTTCACCCGCTTTAAAGTAATTTGTTTGGAAAATATGACTATTTATAGGACTTAATAAATTATCATGAGGTTGTATAGATGTTCTACAAGCTCCAAGATTCTTAATTTTATCTAATTCATTTAATATAATATTCATTTCTTTAAAATTTACAAAATCTTCATCACTAATTATTAAAATATACTTTGAATTTGCTTCCATCAAACAAGATTTAAAATTGCCATAAAACTGAATATTTCTTTCTTGCCTTAAATAAGCTATTTGTCGATTTTCCTTTGAAATTTTTTCAATTTCTTCATAAAATTCCATTTCTTCTGTTGAAGCATTGTCCAACACTAAAACAGACCAATCATTTTTCAAATCATTCAACAAATATCTTACAAGGTTAAGAGCTCTCTTCCCCCTATTAAATGTTGGAATACATATAGTAAAATTAAATTTCATACATTCTCTTTTCATTCGCGTTTTATTATCGTAGCAAATTTTAATTTAAATAACAAATATAATCTAGATATAATAACTGAACATATTTAGGAAAGGTAAAAATGAAAATTCTAATTTTAGCAGGTGGATTAGGAACAAGACTTAGTGAAGAAACTGATGTGAGACCAAAACCAATGGTAGAAATTGGAGGGAAACCTATTCTTTGGCATATTATGAAGATTTATTCAAATTATGGATTTAATGATTTTGTTATTCTTCTTGGATATAAAGGTTACTATATAAAAGAGTATTTTGCCAACTATTTTTTACATCAAAGTGATGTAACTATTGATATGCAAACTGGTAAAATGGAAGTATTAAATAATTCATCT
>RRZT011552702.1_pt1 | contig 25791 bp, 23 predicted proteins | sample 2165551 | NCBI WGS metagenome assembly RRZT01 (sample SAMN10456910, study PRJNA506462) | wastewater metagenome | biome: wastewater; feature: sludge; material: wastewater sludge; isolation source: wastewater sludge with Escherichia coli K12::gfp cells carrying plasmid... | place: USA: Moscow, Idaho... | reverse complement strand
CGGGCATGGATCTCAGGACCGGGTAAAGAGGGTGGTTAGCTACGATCTTTTCTATCTGGATGGCCACGTCGGCACGTTGGGCATGCAGACTCAACAGCTGGCGTGCCAGGTGGGGGATCACCAATCCGGCCGCTTCGGTACCGGTCACGGTCACCGACTGTTGTGAGAGTGCCTCGAGGAGTTCGGTGGTCCAGGCGGTGTGGCGGCGTGCCCCATGTTTCTTGAGTTTCGCGTCAATTCGTGCCCGGCCTGCTTTCTTTAAGGCTTGCGGGGTGGGCCAGGTAGCGAGCACTTCGAGGATCGCGTCATGTTCCAGGCGTGGTCCGAGAACTCTTTCCAGTTCAGGGTGGATTTGGGTGAACAGGCCGCGGATCCGGTTAGAGACTTGATTGACCTGCCGTGAGAGGTCAAGGTCGAAACCGGTGAGCATTGCCAGGCCTGCCTCGTCTTGATCCGTCTTTGTCAGTGCTCGTAGGGTGTGGGGAAGGTTGCGGGCTGCGTCAGCGATAATGAACGCATCCTTTTCATCAGTCTTCGCCTCGCCCGGGTATAGGTCAGCGATCCGGCGCATCGTCAGGCCCGGCAGGTAGGCGACCTCGATGCCCATATGTTGGGCGACCGCGATGGCGAGAGCGCCGATTGTTGCCGGCTGATCCACGACCACCAGCACAGAGCCTTTCGCTGACAGATTCGTGTAGATATCAGTGAGTTTTTGTTCGTTGTTGGGCAGGGTCTTATTCCATAACACCTGCCCGGAATCGGTTAGTGCGCAGGCCCAGTGGTCGGTTTTACCGACGTCAAGACCAAGATAGATCCTCGGTTGGTTCGTGCTCATGGCGTTTATCTCCTCTGATTGGTGCCATAAGTCGGCCGAGCCCAGGCAGCACGCCTCACATCCACGTTACGACAGGCATCCATCAATGGTGCCAAGCCCCTAATAAGCGATCACATGCTGGCAACCGACCCTGGTGGCAACACCCCCCGGATCATTAAATAGACAGGGGCAAGACACCATGCCAGGGCGGCTGACCGACAGTCCCAATCAACACCCGCCAATCAGGACCTGTCAACAAGGTAACGGGGGATCTGCTCCCAATAATGGGGACCCGGCTAGTGAGATTGGTCGGGTTTTGCATATTAGCGGGGTGATTACCGAAGAAATCTGATGCGAGGCCACCTCAAAATCCGCCATCTGGTGAACCAGTCAAGTCTGGTCGGCGGGTGGTTGACCTGCATGTCGCCCTGACCAATCAAGCCCACGAAAACCTTTGAAGGAGAAAGCTTCATGTCCACGATGACTATTTCTGACCAGCGTACCGACCGTGCCGAGACGTGGGAGAAGGCCAAAGCGTTCCGGGATGAGCGCCGCGAAACCGCGGGCGTTTGGTTCACCTACCTGGCAGATTCGATCTTTTAGATGCGGGCCAAGTCGGCGGCGCCGATAATTCCGGCGTCGTTGCCCAGCTCAGCAAGCACTACCTGCGGGCTCGGGCGATGCGCCCTGGCCGTGAGGTTCTGCAGCAGCGCCCGCTCGGCCGGTGCACGCAGCAGTTCGCCGGCCTTAGAGACGCCGCCTGCCAGGACGAAACTCTCCGAATCGAGCACTGCCGCGAGATCCGCCATGCCAACGCCCAGCCATGTGCCGACGATGTCGAAACATTCCAGCGCCGCAGGGTCGCCTTCCTCGGCAGCCTGCGAGACGTGCAGCCCGGTGATCTTCATCGCGCCGCCGCCAGCAAGCTCAAGCAGTCGCCCGGCTCTCGGCAGGTCGTATTGGGCGATCTCTTGCGCTTCGTGAACCAAGGCACGCCCAGACGCGTAGCGTTCCCAACAGCCAAACTTTCCACACCCGCAGCGGCGCCCAAACCTCTTCACGGTTAGGTGGCCGATCTCGCCAGCGAACCCCGCCATTCCGCGAATCATCTTGCCGTCGACGACGACGCCGCCGCCGATACCGGTGCCAACCGTCACGATCACCGCGTTCTGTGCATCCTTCGCTGCTCCGAACCGGAACTCGGCCCAAGCCGCGGCATTGGCATCATTCTCGACGACGACGGGCAGGCCGGTTGCGTCCTCCAGCTTTTCTTTCAAGGGCTCATTCGTCCAGGCCAGGTTGGGCGCGAAGCGCACGACGGAACGCGTGTCGTCCACGAAACCCGCCGCCCCGACACCGATCCCGGCAGCTGTAGTCTCGGACGTTAATTCGGCGACCAACGACGCGCACACCGCGATAATGTCGCCCGGATCGTCACTCGGTGTCGGTAGTTGGTTCTTCGCCAGCAGTGTGCCAGCTTCGTCCACCAGGCCGGCCGCGATCTTAGTTCCGCCAATGTCGAGCCCAATCATTGCGCTCATTACTGCCTCCCAAATCGAATTGGTTCTAGTCTGATTGCGGGGCAGGCCCGCTGCTCGCTCGGACTTCCAGCCACCCTGGAATCACGCTCGGAGTCGCAGGCGCACCGTCATTTTCCTGGCCCTCTATCTGGCTCAGCAACACCTGCACCAAGGTCTCGCCGACTTTGGCGAAGTCTTGATGGATGCTGGTTAGCGGCGGCCACAGATATTCCGCCAACACATTGTCGAAACCGACCACTGACACATCTTCCGGGATCTGGCGCCCGACCTCGTGCAGGGCACGCATCACGCCTGCCGCCATCTCATCGTTAGCGACGAAGATTGCCGTGACTTGCCGATTGTCAGCCAACCGTCGGCCCGCCGCATAGCCCGACATCGGCGTCCAGTCGCCCACCTCTGGCGGCGGGACGGGGCGCCCGGCCGCTACCAGTGTGGAGCGCCAGCCCTCCTCGCGCTGCTGAGACTGCACCGAATACTCGGGACCGCCGACGAAGTGCACCGTCTTGTGACCCAACGCCAGCAAGTGAGTAACCGCCAGCCGCGCGCCACCCGCCTGGTCGAAACCGACGGAAGGTAGCGCGAGTGCCCGGTTATCAGAAGCGACCATCGGCAAGTTCTGCGGGATGTGCAGCTTCTCTACCTCGACGTTATCCAGACCTAAAATAACGAGGCCGCTCACGCTTTGGTGCAGCCGGCCGATAGCTGAGTTGACCCCGGACGCTGTCCAGTCGGGCACCTCGGCTAGCGATACCGCGTAGTTGTGGCGGTGCGCGGCGGCCGAGACCGCTTCGACGACGTGCGCCTCACCCGTGGTGTTTAATTGGTGAGGAATGATGCCAATCGTGCGCGTGCCGCCCGAGCGCAACGCACGCGCCGCAGCGTTGGGCGTGTAGCCCACCTTGAACATCGCTTCCAGCACCTTCGCTCGCGTTTCCGGGAGCACGCCGTCGGCATTGTTTGCCACTCTGGACACCGTCTGCGTCGAAACTTGTGCGAGGGCGGCAACGTCCTTAGCTGTTGCCCTGCGCGACCAGGGGATTCCGCCACGGCCTAGGCCGTCAACCTCATTCGTATCAGTGGTCATGCCAAGACGCTAGCATCTGGAATGGTTTCAGACCCGGATTCGCTTGGTTCCAAAGAGACATCGCCGCGCACCGTGACGTTCGCCCCGAACGTCCAATCGCCCGTCACGCTCAGTGATTCGGCTTCTACCAGCGACGGCGGGCCGGCTGGGAAGCGCGCGTCGAAATCGGCGATCCGCTTGTAGAACTGCGGGTCGAGCGACACCGACGGGGCCGCTTCACGACGGATTCTGGGCACCGCGTCCTCGCCCACCTCGTAAACATCAGAGCGCAGCAGCAACAGGTCGTTGGTTGTCTTTACTGGCAGGAAACGGTCGCGACCTACCTCCAGCGCAACGGCGCCGTCGAACGCCTGCACTGACGCACCCATTGCAGTCTCGAGCTGGTAGACCGCTGGTGAATTGGGATCGTTGGGGTCAACAGTCTTCTGGTTGCGGATAAGGGGTAGCCCGAGCACGCCGTCGTTTGCTACCAGCTGATCTCGCAATGTCTCGATATTGAACCACAGGTTGTTGCAGTGTGCGTATGGGTGACGGTCGCCGTCCATGAAATGTTTAAGGTCTTCAGGAGCCGTCTGCGCAGTTTCGCGAAGAATGATTCGCCCATCCGATTTGCGTCGGGCGAGGTGCCCACCCTTCACGTCCGCTGGCGTGCGTTTGGTTACCTCGGTCAAGAATGGCGCACCCGATTCGGCCATATACGCCGCAATACGACCGTCGGGCGATGCGCCGAGATTATCGCCGTTCGCGATGAAGAGGTAGCGATAGCCCTTGTCGATAAAAGTGGCGAGCAGGTTCGTGTCGTGCAGCACCGTGAAAATATCGCCGTGGCCGGGTGGGCACCATTCCAGCTCAGGATTGGCCGGCCAGCTAACCGGCGACAAGTCTGTGGTGAGTAGTTTCGGTTCGGCATTCTGCAGGAAGTCTAACGGCAAACCGTCGACGGCTAGGCCGGGAACGGATTCGAGATACGCCAGGCAGTCTTCACGGGTGCGGAACGAGTTCATCACCATAAACGGCAGGCGCGCGCCAGTATTCGCCCGGAGGTACTGGATCTGGCTGACCATCATCTCCAGAAACGTCCGCTCGCCACGTACAGGCAACAGCGATTTCGCTTTCTCCATACCCATGGATGTGCCAAGGCCGCCGTTCAGCCGGATGGCCACCGTCTGATCAAGCGCCTTAGCCTGCTCGTCGGGGCTAGGCGCCAAGTCGTCGAGGCTGGGAATATTGGCAACCGGGTCGATTGAATCCTCCGGCACCAAGCCGGTGGCCCCCGTTTCGAGTTCGTGGAAGGAGTGTACGAACGAGGCTATCGCCGCCGGACGAATACCCGCGGCTTCCATCTTCTCAACAGCAGCATCTAACGACGACATTTTCGCTCCTAAATCTTTCTAAACCAGACGTTGACCGGGTGCACCGGCCGTGACCAAATAGAAATCCGGGGTGGGGTGGCCCGCGTCCTGGGCTGCTGCCAGAATGGCCTCGGCAATCTCGTCGACCTTCTCGGCTGGCGCGAGGGCGATCGCGCTGCCGCCGAAACCGCCGCCGGTCATTCGGGCACCGAGGGCACCCGCGGCGCGGGCAGGCCCGACGACCATGTCAAGCTCAGGCGCGCTTACCTCGTAGTCGTCACGCAAGGAATCGTGTGAGTCGTTCATCAAGCGGCCGGCTTCTGCTAGATCGCCGCTCGTCAGCGCGTCGTGGAAAGCGCGGACGCGCCAGATCTCAGTGACCACGTGTCGGGCCCGCCTTTGAAGGCGCTCTGACGGCAACGATTTAAGCACCGCTTCAAGGTCTTTCGGTTTCGTCGAATCTGCCAGTTCACGCAGGTCAGCAATGTTTAGTAGGTTTACTACCTCCTGGCATTCTGAGCGCCGCTTGCCGTATTTACCGTCTCCAAGCGAGTGAGTTGCCTTGGTGTCGATCACAATCAGCGCCAAGCCATTCTCGTCCAGCGGAAATGGCACATGCTCGACGCTTTCGTCGCGGAAATCAATCAGGATCGCGTGGCCTTCGGTGGCGCGCATTGAGGCGGCCTGGTCGAGGCCACCAGTCGGGGCCCCCGCAACCTCGTTTTCTGCGCGCACGCATAGCCGAGCCAGATGGGCGCGCGAGGCATCGTCGCTCTCGAAATCAATACCCATGGCTTGACCAAGCGCCAAGCCAACCGCGCATTCGACGGAGGCCGATGATGACAGCCCGGCGCCCAGGGGCACGCACGAGACTATCGCGATGTCGAATCCCGGCACGTGCAATCCTTCCTGCGAGATTGCCCAAGCGACGCCCCCGCAGTACGCCACCCAGTCGGGCTGGACACCCGGCACGATATCGCTAACCTTGCCTTGCCAGCGGGTCTCACCGTCAATGCCGGTAATCATCGAGGCCGCGTCGTCGTCTCGGCTTCGAAACGCGACGAACGTACGGTGATCAAGCGCGATCGGCATGCACAGGCCGCCGTTGTAATCGGTGTGTTCACCGATCAGGTTGACTCTGCCGGGGGCCGCCCAAACACCATCTGGTTCAGCGTCGAAGGCTTCGCGAAACAGGTTCTGTACACGATCAATACCTTCATTTTTTGTCCAAGCTGAGTGCCAGATGTCCATGGGATGCCCCTTGCTCGATGCGGCAAACCGCCGCGCTCTGCGGTGGTGCAGTTCAAACGGCGGTGTTTAAGAACTGACTTTTCTGTTCTTCTATGTTTGCGTTATCACAAACTTTTGTCAACCTGTTGACATCGAAAATGGTTCCGTTAGAATGGCTATATAACACATCTTATGTTTGCGTAAACATCAGTAAATGCAGACTGTCGTCATCAATACGTAGACACGGATGCTGTTGATCGCCGTAAACACTGACAGCACAGTGCATATGCCCCAACGGAGGGGCATTTCGATCGCGCTGCTGTTAGTCCCGGCCCGTCAACCAAGGAGAAGGGCGATGTTCATTCCCCGCCACTATGAAAACTTGGACGTTCTGCATGAGAACGTTCTGCCTACCCGCTCGTACTATGTTCCCGCCTCTAAGCGCATTGACGCCGGCCCTCGGGGCCGCGACGCTTCTGATCGAATCGACCTACTGAACGGCGATTGGCACTTTCGCTACTACCCTTCCGTCTACGATGTCGACGGCGCATTTATTGCTGCCGATTTTGACCCGAGCGATTTCGGCACCATCCCGGTGCCCGGAAGCTGGCAATACAACGGGTACGACTACCACCAATACACAAACGTCCGCTACCCGATCCCGCTCGATCCGCCATTCGTCCCGCAAGACAACCCGGCTGGCGCTTATGTCTTCGATTTCGAATATCGACCCCGCGAGGATGCCCCGCTCGTGCACCTGTCGTTCGACGCAGTCGACTCGGCGTACTACGTCTGGGTAAATGGCGAGTACGTCGGATACAGCCAGGTGACCCATGCGACCGCCGAGTTCGACGTCACGGAGCTAGTCCAGCCGGGGACGAACCGACTGGCCATCCTCGTGTTGAAGTGGTGCGACGGTACCTACCTTGAAGACCAAGATAAATACCGCACCAGCGGCATCATCGGCGACGTCCAGCTGGTCCACCGCTCAAAGACGGGCATCAAGGACTACTTCACTACCACTACGCTGGCCACCGAGGACGCGCCGGCCAAGGTGAGCATCCGCGCGACACTGCGCGGCGATACCGAAGTGACCGCAGAGCTCTTTGACGCGGACGATGCCCTAGTCGGGCAGGCGAAACTGGAAGTAGCGTCCGGCCCGGGCGAGTTTACCCACGCGCTGGCGTTCGATGTTGCGCACGCTCACCTGTGGACCGCCGAAGACCCCTACCTGTACACGCTTGTGCTGACCACCGAGAACGAGGTGATTTGTGACCGCGTCGGTATCCGCGAGGTTTACACCGACGGCGAGGTGCTGAAGGCGAACGGGCAGCCGATCATCCTGCGCGGCATTAACCGCCACGACTCCGACCCGCTGACTGGCCCCGTCGTCAGTCTCGAGCACATGGAACGCGACCTCGTGATGATGAAGCAGTCCAACGCGAATGCTGTGCGTTCAGCCCATTACCCGAACTCGCCGCGTTTCTACCAGCTGTGCGACGAGTACGGCTTTTGGGTGATGGGCGAAGCCGACAACGAGGCGCACGGCGCTCAGATGCAGATGCTCGCGGACGAGTCCTGGGAGAACGTGGTTGATCACTGGAACAAGCCGATCGCCAACAACCCCGACTGGATCGAGGCGACCGTCGACCGCGTTCAGCTTTGCGTGCGCCGCGAGAAGAACCGTCCGAGCATCTTCTCGTGGTCTGCAGGCAACGAAGGCGCATACGGCATCACGAACGAAGAATCGATGAAGTGGATCAAGCAATACGATCCGACCCGCGTCACCCATTACGAGTCGAGTTTCTACCGCTCGTCAGACCGCGAATATGACTACTCGAATATCGACCTCTACAGCCGGATGTACCCGGCGTTCAGCGAGATTGAGGAGCATCTTAAGCAGGGCCTGGGTAAGCCGATTATTTTGGTCGAGTACTGCCACGCGATGGGCAACGGCCCGGGCGATTTCGAGGATTACTACGAGGTAATTCGTCGCGAGCCTGCGATGTGTGGCGGTTTCGTGTGGGAGTGGACCGATCACGCTGTACAGGCCGGCACTTCCGAGGACGGCCGGCCGGTCTGGCTTTACGGCGGCGACCATGGCGAAGACCTGCATGATAGCAACTTCTGCATGGACGGTTTGGTGTATCCCGACCGCACGCCACACACCGGGCTGCAGGAGTTTTGGAACGTCCACCGCCCTGTTCGCGCGTATTACGACCAGGATGCCGGCGTGCTGAAGCTCGAAAACGACCTCGACTTCACTGATCTGCAGGGTTTCGTCGACGTGACCTATCAAGTAGAGTGCGACGGCGAGCCCGTGTCGTCTGGCGAGGTAGAGCTTACCGAGTCGATTCCGGCCAGGGCTACTTGGGAGACCGAGTTGAAGCTCGACGAGCTTCCCGCCGGCCGATGCTATTTGACACTGGAATATCGACTTGCCGGAACCGTCCCAGGTCTCGACGCTGGGCACCTGCTCGGTTTCGACGAGATCGCGCTTGTTAGCGACCAGCCAGACCACGCCGTCGTCCGCGCTCTAAACGAAGCCAGCGAACAGCCTGGGACGCTGAAGATCGACGAATCGGTCAAAGAGATCACTGTTGAAGGCGAGAACTTCAGCTACGCCTTCGACCGTCGAACGGGCATGCCGTGTTCGTTGACGTTCAACGGCAGTCAGTTGCTTGAGAAGCCGGCGGAGTTTACGATCTGGCGTGCGCCGACCGATAACGACCGCAAGATCCGGCTCGAGTGGGAGCGGGCGCACTACGACAAGTCGACCACCCGTGCCTACACCGTCGATGCCGTGGCCGACGGCGACGACGTACTCGTCAAGGTGACGGGTAGTATCGCTGGGCCGAGCGTTCAACCAGTGCTACGCACGACCAGCGAGTGGCGAGTCCGCCCGTCTGGGCACGTCGATCTTGAAGTGCGAGCCGTCAAAGACGCCAACTTTCCGGAACTACCGCGTTTCGGATTGCGGCTATTCCTACCCGAGAGTGCCGACACCGTCACCTACTACGGGATGGGGCCGCAGGAATCCTATACCGACAAACGGCAGGCCTCGCGTCACGGCGAATACACCGCCAAGGTCGCGCAGATGCACGAGGACTACACGAAGCCCCAAGAGAACGGTTCCCATTACGACACGTCGGTCGTGACGGTTTCCGGTGGCGGCCTCACCTTGACTGCGGCGTCGTCGGACGCCTTCTCGTTCAATGCCTCGCCGTACACGGCAGAAGAATTAACCCGCGCTATGCACAACGTTGAGTTGGTTGCTTCTGGCATGACAGTGCTGTGTCTGGACTACGCCAATGCCGGCATCGGGTCCAACAGCTGCGGCCCGGTGCTTCTGGAGAAGTACCAGGTCAACCCCAGCGAGCTGCGCTTTGCGGTGACGCTGACCCCAACAAACCGCTGAGCCAGCCCGGCCTGCTCGGCAAATTCGAAGGAGTTGTTGTGAATAGCACAACAGAAAACGCAAATAGCACCCACGAAAAGACGTATCTGAAGTGGTACAACAAGGTCGGTTATGGTTCTGGCGATATCGCGGGCAACGTTGTCTACGCGTTCTTGTCGGCTTTCGTCATGATTTATCTGACCGACACCGTCGGTCTGAACGCCGGCATCATCGGCACCTTGATGTTGCTGTCAAAGATCTTCGATGGCCTCAGCGACCTGTTCTTCGGCATGATGATCGACCGCACCCGAACCAAGTGGGGCAAGGCCAGACCGTGGATGTTCTACGGCTATTTCGGCTGCGCGATCACCCTAGTTGCAGTCTTTGCGATCCCCACCTCGATGGGCACGACGGCACAATATGCCTGGTTCTTCATCGCGTACAGCCTGCTAAACGCGGGGTTCTTCACCGCGAACAACATCGCGTTCTCGTCACTCACGGCGCTGATCACCAAGAACAGATCGGAGCGAGTGCAAATGGGCTCGATCCGCTTCATGTTCGCTTTCGGCACCAGCCTGCTCATCCAGACCATCACGGTTGGGTTCGTCGCCTACATGGGGGGCGACGCCGCCGCCTGGCGTACCGTCGCGATCATTTACGCAATCGTCGGCCTGATTTCGAACACAATCGCCGTTGCCTCGGTTCGCGAGCTACCGGAATCTGAACTGCGCGACGCGGACGATGACACCAAGGCGGACGACAAGGTCAGCTTCCCAGAAACCCTGAAGCTGCTTATTAACAACCCGTTCTACCTGATCCTGCTCGGCGTTTACCTGATGACCCAGTTCTTCTCAGTCACCTTGAATATGGGCATTTACTACATGACCTACATTCTTGGGGACGCAAACCTGCTCGGCGTATTCGCGTGGACGATCAACATCCCGCTGATTGTCGGGCTGCTCCTAGTGCCATTCATCGTCAAGGCGATGGGCGGTATGTACAAGATCAACATCATCGGTTACGCGATTACGTTGATCGGCCGCATTTTGGTGATCGTCGCCGCGTCTATGGGCAGTCTTCCGCTGATGCTAGTCTTCACCGGTTTGGCGTCGCTCGGCCAGGCACCGCTGCAGGGCACGTTGAGCGCGCTGATTGCTGAAGCGTCCGAGTACACCTACCTGACCAAGGGCAAGCGTATTGACGGCGCGTTCTTCTCGACCACCTCGCTCGGCCAGAAGATCGGTGGCGGCGTAGCTACCGCGGTCGCTGGTTGGCTGTTGGAGCTTGGTGGCTACGACGGCACAGCCGAGGTCCAGACCGAGCAGGCTCTCAACATGATCAGCTTCATCTATTTGTGGGTCCCGACGATCATGGCTACTGCAGTAGTGGTGCTCCTTTTCTTCCTCCGGGTTGAGAAGGCCAACCAGAAACTGCGCGACTCGATGATCGGAGTTGGGCGCGAGAAAGTCGGTGCGACCGTGGATGATCTGGGTGTTAGCGACAGCGAAGGACGCCCAGCGGACAGTCGTCCGGTCGACCTCGCAGATCCCGAGGGCGACAACCCACCGTCCAGATAGAGGCAAGTGTCAAATTGACATGGCCGGGACGAGCCCGGCCATGTCAATTTGAGAGCGGGTATTCGCCCTTCGGGCTTCTACCCTTCTTGTTCGCGCCAAGAGCTCGAGCAAGCTCGGCTCTCGCGCTCACTTCGATCTCGGTCGTCGTCAACAGCGAGTCTGACTGCAACACGATGTCGTAGTAGGAGACCTTCGGGGCGGCCTCTAAGAGTGCTTGTTCGGCGGCTAGCCGCTTGGCGCGCTCGGCACGCAACTGCACGATCGCCCGCTCCAAGAACTCGTCGTTGGCCAGGAGGTCGTCGATCGCGTACATGCCGTGACGGCGGATCGTCGGCAGGACCTCGTCAACCACCCAGGCTTCGAACTGCTGCGCGGCCGGGAGCTTGGAGGACATGATGAGCCGGTACAGGTCACCCTCGGTAATGAACCTGACCTGCTGGGTACCGCCCGGGGTGTCAAGGGGGTAACGAAACGGAACCCCCTTGCAGTGATCTTGAATAGCCTTGTTGGGGTTGGCGTATCCGAGTGCGGTGGCGACGTCCCGGCCACAGAAATAAACCTTTCCGTCAGCCTCGATGGTTCGGATTGTCCCGAAGGCATCATTCGTGAACGCCTGGAGAGTATTGGCTGCCATGGTCGGCTCCTTTCTGAGAGCCTGATAGGCAAATTGCGCCGGTTGACGCACAAGTTTCAGGGCCCTCACTCCACTGCCGACGGCGGCGAAAATGTTTAGCCCTGATCAGAAAGCCGGGTGTACCCCGTGGAAGCTTGGAGGAATCGAACCGGAGAATGTGGGCATGGATAAGGCAACAGTCATGACGCTGCTGGAGTTGATGGACGACGAGATGATCTTCGAATGGTCAACCGCCTACGCACCGACACCCGCCCCGGCGCTACAGAGCTGTATGCGCTTGTTCGGTGCTACCTGGAACAGATCTACGCGGGTTAGTCCTTGCGGTAAAACTCGCACTCATACCCGTCAGCCGCGAGCGGCAGCCCTGCTGCCCAGTCAGGTGCAGTGGCCATGAGACCACAGATCTCTTCGGCCGAAGCAGTGGCGGTTTCAACGACAATCTCGTCGTGGACGTGCATGACGATCCGGTGCCCAGCCTGGCTTACGCGGTGCATGCTGTAGACGAGCAGGTCTCGGGCGATGGCTTGGACGATGTTCTCGGTGAGTTTGCCACCATACGTCTCTAGGGTGCCCGATTTCCGTCCGGTGGTGACGCCGTCGTAGAGGATTGAGGTGCCGCCGAAGCGGTTCTCACCCAGCCGGGGTTTCACATACGCCAGGCGTCGCCCAGACGGTAGTTCGATGAAGAAGATCCCGGACTCAACACTGAACGTCAGCGGCCCGGCACGGGTCGGTTGACGGGTAGAGATCGTGTCGATCGCTGCAGCGTTGATCTGCGCCCAGAGGTCGACGATGTTGGGGTTGGCTGCCCGCCATGCGTCCACCAACGGCTGCAGTTCATGCTCAGCTAACCCCATCTGTAAGGCTCCCATGGCTTTGAGAGCTCCGATGCCGCCTTGATAACCGCAAGCGAGAACTGCAATTTTTCCTTTCTGCCGCAGGTCGGTGTTGATTCCGTGTTTTTCCACGGGGACGCCGAACATCCTGCTCGCGGTCTCGCAATGCAAATCCTTGCCCTCCTCAAACGCACTGAGGGTGGTGGTTTCTCCGGCGAGCCAGGCGATCACGCGGGCTTCGATCGCCGAGAAATCCGCAACCACGAAGCGATTCCCTTCTGCGGGGATGAAGGCGGTGCGGATCGACTGGGAAAGCGTGTCAGGCACCGACGGATACAGCAGCCCAATTGCGTCGAAGTTTCCCGTCCGCACGAGCGCGCGGGCCTCATCGAGGTCTGGGAGGTAGTTTCGGGGCAGGTTTTGGACTTGCACCAAGCGGCCCGCGAAGCGGCCCGTCCGTCCCGCGCCGTAAAACTGAAGCAGCCCGCGTCCACGCCCATCAGATCCGGCGACGTTTTGCATCGCCTCATACTTCTTGACCGAGGACTTTGCGAGTTCGCCGCGCAACTCCAACGCCTCACGCACATCTCCCGTCGCTGTTTCGAGTGCGGTGGCGACTTCGGCTTTGGCCAGTGAGGTCATGTGGCAGCCGTGGGTGGCGAGCCATTCTTTGAGCTGGATCGGCGAATTCGGATTCTCTAACCCCGGGAGCTCCTGGGCTCTAGCGAGCGTGGCGGCACGGTGCTGACGGTCGCATTCCACAGCGTTATCCACAAGCACGGCATCCAGCAAGATCCCCATATCGTTGATGGTTTGATCTAAGGCGTAGGTGTCCCACTCGGCCTCGGGCATCGGGAAAGCGGCGAGGCGTTCATGGATCGCGAGTTCCACCTCCACGTCCCGGCGGTTATAGGCGGTGAATGCTTCCCACCCGGCAGGATCCGATGATGGCGGGTTCCGTGTGGCACCGCCATTGAGCACAGTGGCCTTGGCTGGTGTGCAAAACTGGGTGATGAGCTTCCGACCCGCCGCATCCTTTTGGACGGAAAGGTTCAAGACGGTTGCGACTTGCTCAAGACTCATCGGCAACCCGAGGTAGGCCGACCACACCATGGTGCAACGCCACTGCGAAGGATCAAGAAACCGACGGGGCGCCATCAATTCTGGGTGGTGGCGGTGGAGCCATGCCGAGAGACAGACACGTTCAAAGGCGGCGTTGAACGCCCACTTCACCACGCCCGGATCCACCAGCGCCGCCACAACCTCGCCCGGCAGTTCATCTCCCGAAGCGAGGTCAACGACCTCAACGGGCTTGCCGTCGATCGAGTAGCCAAACAAGAGAATGTCGAAGCCAGGGTGTTCGGCGTAGGGGTAGACACCGGATTTGGCGAGATTGACGGGGCTGAAGGTTTCGATGTCGATGAACAATTCGCGCACGATAACGCCTCCACAAGAGGTAAGGGCCGGGAGAACACCCACAGTGATGGATGCTCTCCCGGCCGGGGTTGATGATTACGGGTTGGCGGGCGTGCGGTACCGCTCACGCTGCGCTTCGGTGTCGACCATGAGCTGGTTGACGCGCTGGCGGTCTTTACGGATCGCGCGCCTGTCCTTCACCCAGTCAGAAACCCGAAGAATCAGCAACGGAATGAATACGTAGGCCCACAGGGCGAGGGTGATACCCCAAAAGACATCCATCATGATGGTCACGCTTCCTTTCCTGGCTAGTTGAGGAAGTCATCGGAGGCCGCGAAGCCCCCGAAGTCATCCTCAGCGGAGACGCGGTTGCCACCGAGGGGTTCGCCATCGCGGAGCTTTTGGATGTTGCCCAGCCCGCACGCGATACCCTTGTTCCCATTCGTGTTAAACGCATAGAAGGAGACGGAGACACGGGCGTAGCAGCCCGAATACACCTCGCTCGCATCAAGGATCGGCTGCAGGTCGGCGTCGACGACCTGGGGTGGCGTGGTGGAGTTGGCGTTGACGAACATCGCATCCGCATACGCCGCATCATCACGATCAATATCCCCGTCACGCAGCGGCAACTTCAAGGCAGCCTTGTTCGGCCGCTTGCCACCAAACTTCCCAATACCAGCGTCGATCGCGGCATCAATGGCCCGCTCGATCTTGCCGATTGTCTCAGTATCAGACTTCGGGATAATCAGGGACACGGAGTACTTAGGCTTACCACCCTGAATGGACTTCGCCTCGAAAATGTTGGCGTAGGAGAGGCGGACCTCATTGGTGACCACACGGGTCGGATTAGTTGTAGACATGCTTGTCTTACCTTCTTTCTGTAGTTACTTGATTGCAGTGAATTCATCGGCCGCTGACTGGATCTCCAGTGCAGGTCTCTTATCGGATTCGGGAACCAGGGCAGGCTTGCCTGCCGGTTTGACCACCAGGTCACCGAGGAGTTCGGTGAAGCGCTTCTTGCCGAGCTGTTTCTCGAGCGTCGTGATGGTCTTGAGCTTGCGCTCGTAGATATCGGTGACCCCGGCAGCCTGTGCTGTTTCGGCGACAGCGGCCTCGTCGGCGTACTTTCGGATGGAGCGGCCTTCGACGAGCTTGAAGTCCGCCCAGGTCTTGCCCTGATTGACCGCCAGCGACAATGCGTAGGCTTCGACGTCTGCCGCCCAAGCCTTGAGTTGCGGCAACTGTCTGAGCACAGCCGCGATCTCGTCGTCGTCGAGCTCAGCCGGTGGGGCGAACTCGTGCCTAGCGATGGCGAGGTTGGCCTCGGCTCTGGCTCGGCAGGTTGGGTTGAGTTTGCAGAACCGGCACCACTCACCAGAGGCAAACTCACCATCCCCATTCGCGGCGAGCGTGGCGGTTGGTTTCACGACCTGGTTAGCCCATGCCTCAAGCTCCGTCACGGTGACGTGCCAGGTGGAGATGTTGGCCCTGCGGGGCTGGTAGATCGTCACGGCGATTTCGTCGATGTCATACAGCGACCCGAACGCCTCTAGTGCACCGAGGGCGTAGAGCATTAACTGCGGGTTGCGCTCAGCCTCGACCAAGACCCCTTGCCCATACTTGAGGTCGATGATCTGGAGTAGTGGTTCGGCGATGATTACGCAGTCGCCAGTCCCGAACCCGCCCGGCACCACATGCGAGAAATCCAGGCGTTGCTCGATCAGCACCGTCGGATCAGCGCACGTGGCACGCACGTCCCGTAGCCGTTCTTGGATGAAGGCCACATAGTCATCCGTGAGAGCGTCCATGTCGGCGTCGATCCAGTCCGAGACTGGCTTGGTCGTGGGTGCGTCGTGGAGTGCTCGGCGTAGCTTCCACTCCGCCAACCCGTGAGCCACCGTGCCCTGCTCGGCAGCCGCCGACGAGGACTCAGGCAGCTCGGCCTCCAGTACGGCTGAGGGCGGGCATTCCAGCCACCTGTGAGCACCAGACGCACTCAAGAGAGCGTGTTGGTCAGGCATCGGCCATCGCCTCCGCCCGTGACAGCAACCACCCGTACTTCTCGGGCGTGACCTCGGACAACTTAGCTGCGCCAGCGCCCTGGATCAGTTCCCGCACCTGGGCGGTGTGCCCGGCCTGCGACAGGCGTGCGAGTACGGCGCGCACCTGCTCCAACGACACCGACTCCGGCTCCTCAGCCTGTGTGGGTTCGGGAGGGGATTGCTGGTGGGTCGCGTCATACTCGTCAGCCGCGTCTTCGAGCGCTGGCTGGGCGAGCTGGAGAGCCGCGATCGGACGCACACCGGGCATGCCTGCGTGATCCTCAAAGCTCTCCCAGGCCAGATCCTCAATAGCGCGCGCCAGTGAGGTGTATCCCGTGACAATGGTGTTGATCGTCTGGACGATCTTGTTCGCTTGGGTGACGTTCATTTCCGATCACCACCTGCGCCGGTGACGCCGACCGCCTCAGCGAGTGCCATGAGGTCGTCATGGGTTTCGGTGATGTCGATCTGACGAACCGTGTCGCCTGGAACGACCAACGTGACCTTGCGCTGCTTGCCCAGCAGTATCCTCAGGAGCCGTTCGCGGATCCCGATGGTCTTCGCGGCCACGATCCCTGGGTCGTGTGAGATATCCTTGGCGATGTGGAGCTTGAGCCGATGCTGGACCATCTCCTCACCTGCCTTCCTTATTTCTCGGACCCACCCGGTTGGCAAGTCCTCTCACTCCACTGCCGAGTTCGCCGGAAATGTTTAGCCGCGACTGTTTAACCGCTTCACGCACATACGACTTGACCTCAGAAGCCACCTGGGATACCCGCCCCGGCGTGAGCTCAAGACGGCGGGCAATCTCTGCCTGCTTCAGCCCCTCGTAGGCCATCAGCTCTGCAACCTGACGGCGAGTACCCTCCAGCGTCGAGATCGCAGCCCGCTGTGCTGCTAGATCCGTCTCATGACGGCGGGCATCCTCAGCAGCGATCAGCAGCTCCTCTGGGGATTGACCAAACACTGTGGGTTCGCGGTCTTCGTCAACCAATTGATCGAATGACCACGGTTCATTTGTCGGCAGGCGGCAGCCGCGTCGTTCCTCACAGCCCGCGCCGCAGGTGCATGTCTTGCCGCCAGGGCCGCGATCCCCACGATGAAACTCGTGGTTAACTGCCTCCTCGGCGTTCCACAGCCCGTCGATGATTTCTTGTGGGTGGCGAGGCGCAACCTCGTCAACAGGAACACCTGCTTGTTCTGCGAGTTGATGCCGGTCGGTGTCGACCATGATTGCCACATCTTCGGGCTTGAGGAGATAGGTTTCGGTTTCTGATTTATTGCCAGCGCAATTGGCTTCGTGTTTGAAGTAGATGGTTAGCGATGGGCTTGATTCGTGTGGGCTTGGCCCTGCCGTGCGATGTCGCATTGGCTTTCTCCTGTCGGATTGGGATCCGCAGGAGTCCGTCGAGCCGTAGAAAAGACAAGACGGGCAGGTTCACGCGCCTCGATATCGAGGTGATGCGTGATCCATGCCCGTCTAGCGGTTCTGCGGATCGAACTTGTTGTCGGTTATTTAGTTGTGCGCCTTAGAGTGCTTGAAACCAGGGGGCGGACGTTCGTGCCGTTGATGCAAGTGCTCCTCGTCGTCAAACCAAACCCTGGATAGATAGCCTTTGTGGGCGATTTCAATCTGTTTTCGATCTGGGTCGACTCGACATATGGTCTTGCCTGCAGCGTTCTTAATGGTTTTCACCAAATCACCTAAATTCACTAGTTAGCTAAGTTGCGAACATGCTGGGTAAAAAAACACACACCAACCACCCCGCCTACTCGACAAGTTCAAGGTTCTTGACCCGTACAGCGGTGGCTTGAAGCGATGTTTCAAAAGTGTCAGCCAATTCGCGTATGGCTCTTTTCTTTTGCCAATCGGGGAGGTCGTACCACCTACCTGGAACACACTCCCCGAAGGCTTGCTTAAACGGCGTGCGTGGCATCAACAGCGCTGCGCCAAGGTAATTTGCTTGAAACTCGGCTCGATCAAAACCCTCGGAAGCTACCTCCTCGGTAGCGATGGTGAAGGGGCGGTAGCTATTATTGCTAGAACACTTCATCGTCGGGTCACGATAATAGATGTGCTGATGCAGAATCAGGTGAGCGCATTCGTGTGCGACGGTGAAGCGCATTCGACTTTCCGGCGAACCACTTAGCGCATCATGATCAATGACAATCGTTTGAGCAGGAAACATCACGTCTATGGCTCGGCCACGACCGTCGAGCACCGGAGTTGATAAGTCTTGGAATATCGACATTCCGAGAATGCTTCCATCTTCTGATAGCCGGTGATAATCAAGTGTCGCCTCGAGGTGGAACTCAGCGAAACTCTCAATATCGAGTGGCTCGGGAGAATCTAGGTGCGAGCCGCCTCGATACGAGGCGAGCAATTTCTCCGCTTTCAACTCGAGTTTCTCTTTTGATACATATGCGGGCTGAAGGCTCACTAGTTCAAATCCTCGCCTTCGATAATGTCGATAATGCTCTTCCACTGCTTATCGCTCAGATCGCGCTCTTTGGCGCGCCGAAGGGCGACGCGCGCAAGATCGGTCTCCATGATGTAACCCGACAGATCAGCAGACACTTGGTTATCGCGAGTCCTTGCAGCTAGGTCAAACATACGCTCGCGTTCGGCGCCAGTAAGCCTTAGCGCTGCGGCAATGTCCTCGAGCTTGGTGTCTGGCGCTGCTCGACGCCCTTTTTCAATGTCGCTCAAATACGGTGCGGTCACTCCGATCATGTCGGCAAATTGCCTCATCGTATACTCGTGCCGCTTGCGATGGTCAGCGAGGAACTTCCCGAACTCTAAACGCGTATCCATCTTGCCTCCTTGCTTGTTAGCTAACAGGCTAACAGCTGGTGTGTTACGGCGCAAGTCCGACTCAACAACGGAGCACCACCGTTGTGGCTTCTTCTAGTCCTTGTTGTTGAGGCGTGAGTGGATTAACGGTAGTAAGACACGGTCCACGTCGGCTCTGAACTGGGCGTCTGAGAGGTACTTGATCGCGAAGTCCTGGTTTTGGTTCATGCGGTCAAGGACGATGTCTTGGATGCGCTCAGAGTAGACAATGGAGAACAAGTCCAGGGAGTTGTGGGCTCGAGCTTTGACCTCGGCGTCTTCGACCATGTCCTCGGTGAGCTGTTCGATGACCTTGTCCATGTGGGTGAACTCGGTCCCCCATCGGTCATTGAGTTTCGAGATGATGTTCGACAGGTTATCTTTCTCGTCTTCGCTCGCCCCTGCGGTGTCGGGGTTGTTCGCCAGTTGGCCTTCCTCGTCCATGAGGTCGATTGAGTCTTCGTAGACTTTTTGGATGCGGTAGTACTGCAGTGCAACCTCGTCTTCCAGATGCGGGGCGGGATCACCGTCGATGCGGAGTTTCCGGACGAGGAGTTTGGTGTAGGCGGCGAAACGATGCAGCCGCTCGTCGTCGTAGCGAATGATGTGGGTCAAGAAGTCGTAGTTGCGGTTGAACTTGTTCATCCGTGCTCGCACTTCAAGTTTGTCCTCATCCTCGAGCTCATTGAAACGCGCGACCGCTGGATCCAGGTAGGCGTTCAGGCGGCTGAAATCGAGATTGGTCTGCTTCGTCTGCTGGGTGAAGAACACTCTTGTGAAGCCCTCGATTTCCTTGTCCGTCCACAGGTGGTAGGAGGCGAGGAAGTGGTACAGGTCGTAGACGATGTTCGGATCAGTCTCTTCGGTGATACCGGTGGAAATGTAGTAGTCCTGGAACGACTGCTGGATCTCCTCAGCAGTGTTGACGAAATCGAGCACGAATGTGTCTGTCTTGCCCGGGTGCATGCGGTTGATCCGCGACAGGGTCTGCACAGCCTTCACCCCGTGTAGTTTCTTATCTACGTACATGGTGTGCAGCAGCGGCTGATCGAAGCCGGTCTGGTACTTCTCCGCAACGAGCAACAGCTGATACTCCCCGGTAGCGAACCTTTCGGGCAGCTCGGCTTCGGGAATCTGGTTGAGTTGTTCCTCGGTGTACTCCGCCCCCTGATCTTCGACAGCCCCCGAGAACGCGACCAGGACGCCGAGTCCCGTGTACCCCTTCTGTTTGCTGAAGTCACGGAAGGCGCACTAGCAACGAACCGCGTGCCAGCGAGCCCCCGTGACCAGCATCGCTTTAGCCTGGCCACCGATCTTGTGGGCGACATTGGCACGGAAATGCTCGATAATGATTTCTGCTTTCTGGCGCAGATTGTACGGGTGCAGGCTCAAGTACTTGCCCAGAGCCTTATTCGCCTGCTTGGTGGAGTACTCAGGGTCATCGGCAGTGGTTTTACCGATCTTGTAGTACGTCTGATATGTGGTGTAGTTCTGCAGCACATCCAGAATGAAGCCTTCTTCGATGGCTTGCCGCATCGAATACACGTGGAACGGACGCGGGGTCGCATCCGGCACCGGGGTACCAAAAATCTCCAGCGTCTTCTGCTTCGGGGTGGCGGTAAATGCAAAGAATGACAGGTTCTCTTGGCGACCTTGCGTACGTAGCTCTTCAGCGATCTGCTCATCAATCTCAAGTTGCTCGGCCTCGACCTGCGCCTCGGCGGCCGCGTAGCGCTCTAAGAGGTCTTCTTCGGACTCTTTACCCGCCGTAGCGGTATCCGCCAGAACCTGCTTCAGCTTCTCCGACGCCTCACCAGTCTGGGATGAGTGAGCCTCGTCCACGATGACAGCGAACCGTTTTCCAGCCGTGGCCACCTTGCTCACATCTACGAAGGGGAACTTCTGCAACGTCGAGATGATGATCTTCACCCCGTCAGCCAGCGCGTCAGTGAGCTGGCGGGAATTCTTATCAACCTTGACCACCACACCGGCAGTGTGATCCATCGAGAAAACCGTGTCCTGCAGTTGCTTATCCAACACACGCCGATCCGTGAGCACGATGATCGAATCGAAAACCGCCCGCTGCTGGTCATCATGCAGATTCGACAGGTGATGGGCTAACCAGGCGATCGTGTTCGATTTGCCCGAACCGGCCGAATGCTGCACCAAATAGTTCTTTCCAGCACCGTGCTCCTTGGCGTCCGACACCAGAGCGCGCACCGCGTCAAGCTGGTGATACCTGGGAAAGATGAGTTTGTCTTTGCGCCGGTCATTTTCATGCGGGACGAACTGGACGAACCGGTGCAGAATATCGAGCAGGGAATCCTTCGCCAGCACCTCCTCCCACAGGTTGGACGTCTTGTACTTACCCGGCACCGGCGGGTTGCCAGCACCATTCTTGTAGCCCCGGTTGAACGGCAAGAACACTGTGTCCATCCCGGCGAGCTTCGTAGTCATCCATGCCTCGTCAGTATCGACAGCGAAGTGCACCACCGCACGCCGGTTCAACCCAAACAACACCTCAGAAGCAGGGCGGGAACGCTTGTACTGATCAACCGCATCCCGATACGTCTGGCCAGTCAACTGATTCTTCAGCTCCAACGTCACCACCGGGATCCCGTTGACGAACAGCACGGTATCCACCGAGTTCTCGTTCTTCGTTGAATAGTGCAGCTGACGCACCACCGTCATCCGGTTAGCCCAGTACTTCTCCGCTAACACCTCATTCAAATCCGAACCCGGCGCAAAGAACACCAGCTTGAACCGAGCCCCCAGGTCTTCTACGCCACGGCGTAACACCTCTACCACGCCACGCCGGTCAAGCTCGCGAGCCACCCGTTTACAGAACTTTTCGCCAGCGTTCGCCCCATGAATACGCTCCAGGCGCTCCCACTGCTGAGGCTGAGTCTCCCGCACAAAATCCAGCAGATCCTCGCAATACAACCCAAGCTGCCTGTCATACCCCGAGGGCGACTTCGACTCATAGAGATCGAACTCGGACGGGCCAACGTGGGTCAACCAATACTCGATCTCGTCTTCAAACCTGCGCTCAGACGTATCCATCACGCCACCTCTCCCACACGAACCTTGCCCGTCACCAGATCATTAATAACCTGCTTGCGATACCTACCCATAAGCTCAATCTGCTTGTTTATCCCCGCAATAGTCGAATCGAGAACTTGCGTTTCACGTTTCAGGTACTCAACGATTGCAGCTTGCTCATCGATTGGCGGGATGAAGAGCGGAATCGAGCGGAGTGCTGAAATCTTGAAATCCCACTGATCCGTCCTAATCCCATATGAATCACGCCCAAAAAAGGGTATGTACGCACCGGATCTAATTGACCAATTAAAGAACTCTGGGTTCGGATGTCGCAGATCAAACACGTAATAAGCAGGACTCACAATTCCGTCTAATCTTGAAACTCCGTAGGAACCTTGCCAAGCCTTCATCTTGTTCATGACAAACTGGCCACAATCCACGGCAAGATATCCGCTCAAATCGTCCGGAAGTCTGTTGTGATTATCTGGCGAGCCTTCTGTAGCCCTATCCACGACCCCATTTGCTCGCTCGACAGAAAGAACACGCCGTTCCGGCTTGTTCTTCACGCTAACTCTACGAAGCACGGACTTAAGAGGGCGCTCTGACCAGGTAACAGGAACTTCTCCGATCCACTCGATGCCACTATCTTTCATTGGCACATCAGGATCCAGCCCACGGGTCACGGTGCGAGCGATCAACTCACGCCTGTACCGCTCCAACAACTCCACCTGGCGAGACATCTTCCCGACCAACCCATCAATCTCAGCTGTTTTGTGACTCAAGAAGTCAACAATGGCTGCTTGTTCCTCGCCAGTCGGCACAAGAAGTGGAAGGCTTGAAACGTCACCAAAGGTCAAGCTTTGACGAACGCCACCTCCCATGGAATAAAACACTTTACGAAAGTCATATGACTTTAGAAGCGCTTCGAAATACGTTGCATTCACTCGGCTTCGCTGCCTTAGCGTCACGTAGGCTGAAGTTATAATTCCTCGTTCTCGCACGAGTCCCGTTCGCAAGCTCTTCTGATCATTCTGAAGATCTGTGAGCCGGAGGACAATATCATTCGGTTCAACTATGTTGTAGCCCTCGAACTATTCGGGCAAGAGACCGCCACGCTGATTAATATCGCGCTGCACAATCTGCCCGTAACTGAGAGACAAGAGATTAGTTTCAATCAGCCCGTGGTTCTTATTCTTATGCTCACAAAACAGGCCTTTTAAGCGGACTACCTCCCAATTCTTCGGGCGGTGTTCAAGCCATGGGAAAATCGGCGACGCCATTTATTTCACCTGCTCGCTGAAGAGTTTGGCGATGTCGGCTTGGATACTCGCGGAGAGGGCCTGGATTTCGGTCAATGTTTCTACCGGGTCGCCGAGTTCTTCGTATTTGTAGAAGTAGCGGGTGAAGGGGATCTCGTAGCCGATCTTAGTTTTGCTGTGTTCGATCCATGCGTCGGGGGCGTAAGGGATGACTTCGCGTTGGAAGTACGCTTCGACGTCTTCGCGGAACGGGATCTGTTCGGTGTCGCGCAGGTCTGGGTCGGGTTCTGGGTTGCCTTTCGTATCGAGGCAGATATCCGCGTCCGGATTCTTCACACCTAGTTCTGCCACGATCTTGCGCAGCACAGTAATGCTGATCTTCTGGCCTCGCTCTTTGAGGCCTTCGCGGAGCACATCAGTGAACTCGTCACGGTTGAGAAACACGCGCTCAGAGTCAAGCCCCTGTAGGGAGTCGATGATTGCGTCTTGTAGGCGCTTGCCCGCTTCGATCTCCTGGGAACGCGCCGGTTCGGCCTTCTTCCTGGAAGTAGCTATCGAGCTGAATGCCTTGGATTCTTGGAGCGCCTCGATCGCCTCGGGTGTGGTTTGGAAGCTGAGCCGCAGGGGGCGTTCGACGGTGACTTCGTGGTAGGCGAAGTCTTCGGTGTCGAAAATCTTCGACTCCTCAGTCTCCCGGAATTCACCGTAGATGCGCGTGATGTCGGCGATGTTTTCCTCGGTGAGTTCTTTTCGCTTTTCACCGAGGGGTTTGCGCATCCGCTGGAAGTAGTTGGTGGCGTCGATGAGCTGCACCTTGTTTTTGCGGCGGCGCTCTTTCCGGTTCGACAGCACCCACACGTAAGTGAGAATTCCGGTGTTGTAGAACATCTGATCCGGTAGCGCGATGATCGCTTCCAACCAGTCGTTCTCGAGGATCCAGCGGCGGATCTCAGATTCACCCTGCCCGGCTCCGCCTGTGAAGAGGGGCGAGCCATTGAACACGATCCCTATCCGTGTGCCCGGGGCATTCACGAGATCCTGTGGGTCGTAGGGCTTCATCTTCGAGATCATGTGCTGCAAGAAAAGAAACGAGCCATCCGACACACGCGGCGTTCCAGCGCCGAAGCGACCCTGGTACCCCTTTCGTTCAGCCTCTTCCAGAATCGGGCCAGCGTACTTCTTCCAGTTCACGCCGAAGGGCGGATTACACAGCATGTAGTCAAACGGCATGCCTGCCGTCTTGTCGTCAGTGAGCGAGTTACCAAAATAGATGCGCTCCTGGCGTTCGCCTTTGATCATGATGTCCGACTTCGCCACCGCATAGGTCTGCGGATTGAGTTCCTGGCCAAACACCTCAAGGCGTGCCGTCTCATTCATTTCGGCGACGTGCTGGGCTGCGATCGACAACATGCCGCCCGTGCCCACCCCTGGATCGTAGAGAGTGGCCATCGCGCCGTCAGTGCAGATCCGGTCGAAGTCTTCCTCGGGGCTAAACAGGATGTTGACCATGAGCTTGATGACTTCGCGTGGGGTGAAGTGTTCACCAGCAGTCTCGTTCGACAACTCAGAAAACCGGCGAATGAGCTCTTCAAAGATGTAGCCCATCTGGTCGTTACTGACGACGTCCGGGTGAAGGTTGACTCTGGAGGACGTGAACTCGGACAGCACGTGATACAGCAGGCCCGCTTTGTCGAGGCGTTCGATCACGTTGTAAAAGTTGTATGCCTCCATCACTTCACGCGCAGCGGGGGCAAACGCTTGCACGTAGTAGCTCAGGTTCTGTTCAAGATTGTCCGGATCGTCCAGCAGGGTCTTGAGGGTGAAGTTCGAGGTGTTCCAAAACGGGTAGCCCGTGGCTTTCGCGTACTGCAGCTCCTTGATCTTGTTCGGCACCGAGGTGGCCTTGATATCGAGGACTGCCTGTTTGGTGTCCATCAGAACCGAATCGAGGCGGGTCAACACAGTGAACGGCAACACGACGTCGCCGTATTCGTGCTCCTTGTAGTCGCCACGCAGGATCTCTGCGATATTCCAGATCAATGAAACATGGCTGGAGAGTTTATTAGTGCTCACTCGGGTCGATTCCTTCACTCATTAGTCGTTCGTAGCGTTCATTGGAGATCACCACTGCGATCGGTTTGCCGTAGCGCAGAACATAGGCAGGCTCATCCTTCTCAGCCACCTCTTTGATCAGGCGCGATGCTTGACCGCGCGAGAGATCACCGATGTTGATATGGCGCATCGGAACCTTGCGTCGCTTGGCCACCACGACCTCCCTCAACCTCGAACGTAACGCCTCCAAGTTTCCCACAAACCAGCCGCCTCCAGGGCTAGAACACGGCGTACTTTACATGTAACTTCAAGATAACTTCATCATGCGGTTTCCCATGTGTTTTTACATGTACTTTGAGCGATGCGTGAGCCAGTGGCACACCGCTACACAGAAGCCGACCCCCTCACCGTGAACTCGCCAACGCAAGCGCCGAACCCGACCCCCCTCCCGCCACTTCGTAGGCCGTCTAGGAGGCTAGAACCGCTCCGGACGGGCTACTTGGCTACGCCAGAGAAGAAGCGCAACCACCCTCAAAACCAACAAAACCCCTGCTCAACAGCCGATTCGCGGCAATCTCGCCCCTTATCAAATGCGAGGTCTTTGGCTCCATTAACAGCAGCCGGGTCGAAATTTCGATCCGGCTGCTGTTTTTTGGCTCACTGCACCCTCGCTGGTCCACGG
>RRZT011688290.1_pt1 | contig 25792 bp, 30 predicted proteins | sample 2165551 | NCBI WGS metagenome assembly RRZT01 (sample SAMN10456910, study PRJNA506462) | wastewater metagenome | biome: wastewater; feature: sludge; material: wastewater sludge; isolation source: wastewater sludge with Escherichia coli K12::gfp cells carrying plasmid... | place: USA: Moscow, Idaho... | reverse complement strand
GCCGCGACGTCGTCGGTCAGCAGCTGGAGGGCCTTGCCCATCAGCGAGTGATCGGCACTCAGCACCGTCCCGACCGTGTGGAGCGCGCTCGATGAGACATCGATGCCCTCGGTACGGGCCAGCAGGAGCGCGAACGTGACAGCCTGCGCATAACCGTCAGCGAAGACTTCGTCATCGGCCGACGGGAAGAGCAGTGCACGCCAGTCGCGCGCCAGGCCGAGGAACGGCTGGGCATCCTCCTCCGCCCCGGCCGCTATTGCCCGGCGCTCGGAGCCGAGCTGGTCGAGTACCTCGCCTCGCAGAAGGCGCGTGAGCGGTGCCACGGCACGTACAAGCGCACCGACCGACGTGATCGGTGCGGGGTGCCAGCGCAGGAAGTCGGTGACGAGGGCCTCAAACTCTGCCGGCGCGCGCAGGCCGGCGCCTGCCGTCTCCAACCGGCCACCAGAGAAGGCCACCGGCCCAGCGTGCAGCTCGCCATCCCGATACAGCCGCCATTCGGTGCCATTCGTGTAGATCAGGTTCGGCAGGTCCCGCTGTCGGTCCCACTGCCGCTTGTCGTGACCACTGAATCGATCAGGATCAATCCCGCGGCCAGGCGCCTTGACCTCGATGTAGCCGGTGATCGCACCCATCACCGAGACGCCGTAGTCAGGCCGCACTTGCCGATCCACGTCGCGAACCTCGTCATGAAAGACAGCCTCGACGCCAAGCTGGGCCCCCGCAGCTTTCAGGAGCGCTTCCAAGGGCGCACGGATCGCCGCCTCTCGGTCACCCGGGCCAGCGAGCTTCGCCTCGCAGGCAGCACCGAATGCGCTGACTGCGCTCGACCACGACTGAGGTGCCTTTGGCATGCTTGATTCTCCCCTGCCTCAGCGGGCTCAACCGCCCGCACTGATCCCGCCCCGCTGATCTGCGCCTCTCAGGAGGCTAGCTGCGACACTCGGCCCTTCGACACACCGAGGATCGCGGCAGTCTCATCGACCGTCAGACCGGATGCGCGCAGACGGCGCGTGACATCCCTCGCGGCTGCGGCCGCCTCGAGCTGTGCACGAGCCGCGTTCTGCGTCTGCTCGCGTGCCTGCTCAACCAGCCGACCGAGCTCTCCCAGCTCGGGACTCACCGTGATCACGTCCGGCGCCACGTCCTCGCCTGTCAGCAGCTCGACGTACTCGCGCACGGCGTCAGACGCATCGGTGAGACGGCGCACCTGCGTGACACCGACACCATCGATGTGAAGCTCCCAGCCGCGATCCCACCTCACGGCCCGAACGTCGTAGGTTCTGCTCATGTCAGCCATCCCTTCGGCAGGCACTCCATCTTCTTCTCGACGTCGCCGACCACGCCCGGCGACACGACCGAGTGTCGCGGGACCACAGCGATGTGCGAGCCGCACGGGCACAACCACTTCTCGTGCGACCCCTTGCCGCTCTTGCTCGTGGCGCCGTGTCGACGGAGGGCTCTGGCGACGTCTCGGTACTTCATCGCCCGCGGCACACACCCGAGTTTAGGGGGTATCAACCGCGTGCCACAAGGGCAAATAGCGCCCCGACCCGAGCTCGAACACTCTACGACGCCACCGACACCCACGTCGGGGGGTCCGGAAACGACGAACGGCACCCCGTGGGGTGCCGTTCGGTCTGTGCGCCATCAGGGACTCGAACCCCGAACCCGCTGATTAAGAGTCAGCTGCTCTGCCAATTGAGCTAATGGCGCCCGCTTACGGACGAGCCGCTCGCGTTCTTGCTGCCGATCGCCCGGCAACGAGAAGAAACACTACACCGGATCTGCGGCGAGACGAAATCGGCGTGATCCTGCGGCTGAGCCGGGGTTCTGCGTCAGGACTCCTCGGCGAGGAGACGCTCGGAGTCCGGCCCGAAGGGGCTCACGAGGTCGGCGAGCAGCGCGAGCGGGATGCGGTCCAGGACGAGCTTGGCAGGGTCCATCAGGCTCAGGAGCTCTTCGTCCGAGAGGATCGGCAGGAGGCGCTCAGGCTCGTCGTCCTCGACCGCACGGACGACGACCGCACGGTCGTCGAACTCGATCCCGTCGCGCTCGATCCACCCGTGCCCGGGCGCGACCTCACGGCGCGGATGCTGCTCCTGAGGAGCGGTGCGGGCCAGCGCACCGTTCTGTGGTTCTGCGTTCATGCTCATCTCCCCCCGGAGATGGACGACATCGACAAGACCATGGCATCACCGGATACGCGGGAGCACAACAGGAACAAAGGTGAAGATCCGGGTGAGACCTCGCGAGAACGGTGCCAAGGCGCAGGTCACACCGGGTGCGCGCCGAGAACGGAGCCCGCGCGACATAGGCTGAGGCTGATCCCGTCCGACGCCTCGCAGGAGACTCGCATGCCCCGCCTCGCCCCAGGAGACATCGCCCCCGAGCTCACGCTCCCGGCAGCGGACGGCTCGACCTTCAGCCTCGCCGACCTCCGCGGGCGCGACGTCGTCGTCTACTTCTACCCGGCCGCCGCGACGCCGGCCTGCACGCAGCAGGCGTGCGACTTCCGGGACTCGCTCGCGAGCCTGAAGGCCGCCGGCTACGAGGTCGTCGGCGTCTCGCCGGACCCGATCGAGAAGCTCGGCGCGTTCGTCGCCGACGAGGCCCTCACCTTCCCCCTCCTGTCCGACCCCGAGCGCACGACCCTCGAGGCGTGGGGCGCGTGGGGCGAGAAGAACCTCTACGGGAAGATCGTCACGGGCGTCATCCGCTCGACCGTCGTCGTCGGTGCGGACGGTCGCGTGCGCCTCGCGCAGTACAACGTCAAGGCCACCGGCCACGTCGCCAAGCTCCGGCGCGACCTCAAGATCGCCTGAGCGCCCGCGTACGATGGACCCTGGCCGCGAGGCCGACGCGCGCGAGTGGCGGAACTGGTAGACGCGCAGGATTTAGGTTCCTGTGTCTGAGGACGTGTGGGTTCGAGTCCCATCTCGCGTACAGCACGAAGCCCCGGCCGGGTGACCCGGCCGGGGCTTCGCCGTTCGCCGCGTCAGGAGGCGGGAGAGTCCTGTTCGGCGATCTGCTTGCGGACGTCGTCCATGTCGAGCGCCTTGACGGCGTCGACGACCTGCGCGAGCTGGGACGCCTGGAGCGCACCCGGCTGGTTGAACACCAGGACGCCCTCGCGGAACGCCATGAGCGTCGGGATCGACGTGATGCCCGCAGCGGCCGCGAGCCCCTGCTCGGCCTCGGTGTCGATCTTGCCGTGCACGATGTCCGGGTTTGCGTCCGCCGACGCCTCGAACACCGGGCCGAACTGGCGGCACGGGCCGCACCAGGACGCCCAGAAGTCGAGCAGGACGATGTCGTTGGACTTGATGGTCTCCTCGAACGAGGCCTCGGTCAGCGCCGTGGTGGGCATGTCGTCTCCTTGTGCATCTTCTTACGCTTCCAGTGGACACAACCATCCCAGGCGGCACATATTCCCGCCGCGCCCGGTCCGCCGTTCGCCGATCCGTGTCTCGGGAGGATAGAACTGTCGGGTGACCGAGACTGCCGACTTCCCGTCCGAGAGCCCGCGCCCGTCGGGATGGCTCAGCCGCGTCGAGATCAACCGCATCCGCGCGCAGGTCCCGATCGTCTACGTCGACGCCGTCCCGGTGCGGGTCGACGAGTCCGGTGACGTCGTCGCCGTGGGTCTCCTGCTGCGCGTGACGCCGGAGGGCGTCATGACACGCGCCCTCGTCTCCGGACGCGTGCTGTTCCACGAGCGCGTGCGCGACGCGCTCCAGCGGCACATCGAGAAGGACCTCGGGCCGGTCGCGCTCCCCCAGATCCCCGCCGCGCCGCAGCCCTTCACGGTCGCCGAGTACTTCCCCACCCCGGGCGTCACGCCCTACTACGACGCTCGCCAGCACGCGATCTCCATGGCCTACGTCGTCCCCGTGCACGGCGACTGCACCCCGCAGCAGGACGCGATCGACCTCGCCTGGATCACCCCCGAGGAAGCCGTCAGCGAGGCCGTCCAGGTCGAGATGCACGGCGGCAGCGGCTTCCTGCTGCGCCAGGCGATGGCGCACGTGGGCCGCGCCGTCTGACACGTCGCCCTAGCGCGCTTGTGCCACTGGTCCAGGCTCAGCCCAGGTGGAGTGTCGGCCAGTCCGCGAGGTCCTCGCGCATGCGCCGGTCGTGCGTCGCGACGACGACGGCCGCAGGCGTGCGGCGCAGCGCGAGCGTGAGCTCGTCGACGAGGTCGATCGACAGGTGGTTGGTCGGCTCGTCGAGCAGCAGCACGTGCGGCGCCGCGAGCAGCGCGCACGCGAGGTCGAGCCGGCGCCGCTGACCGACCGACAGGTCCACGACCGGACGGTCCAGGTCCTCCTCGGGCAGCAGTCCCAGGAACGCGACGGGCACGACCAGCTCGGGGTCGAGCGCCCCAGCCTCGAGCAGCCTCAGCGCGAGGCGCGCGCACAGGTCGAAGCCCGTCGCGCCGTCGGCCACCGACGCCGCGAGGCCCGACAGGTCGACGCCCGCCTGCACGCCCATCCCCTCCTGCCCGACGACGCCCAGCCGCGCCCCAGGCCGCACGACCCGCTCGCCGCGGTCGCTCGCCAGTGTCCCGGCAAGGACGGCGAGCAACGACGACTTGCCCGTCCCGTTGCTGCCCGTGATGAGCAGCCTCCCCGACGGCGGCACGGCGATCCGCGTCCCCGGCAGGTCCAGCCGCCCCGGCACGCGCGGGCTGCGCACCGCGAGCACCTCGAGCGCCGCGGCACGCGACCAGTCCTCGGCCATCGCCGGGAGGTCCGGGAAGTGCAGCTCCGCGGGCGGCACCGGGACCTCGACCGCCTGCGCCTCGAGCCGTTCGACCAGCCGGTCGGCCGCCTTGACGTGGATCCGCGCGCGCGTGCCGCGGCGGTTCTTGTTCGAGCCCTTCGGCGGACGCCACTCGTCCGACAGCCCCTCGTACGACGCGTCGAGCCGCTGCGCGAGCACCTCGCGCCGCTTCGTCTCCGCGCGGAAGCGCTGCCGCCAGCGGTGCAGCGCCTGGTTCTTCGCGAAGCGGAACGACAGGTAGCCCGGCTGCCCGTAGAGGACCGGTCGGCCGTCCATCGCCGGGTCGAGGTCGAGGATCCCGGTCGCGACGTCGTCGAGCAGCATGCGGTCGTGCGTGACGATCACGACCGCCGCCCGCGACTCGAGGAGCTGCGCCGTCAGGTACTCGATGCCCGAGTCGTCGAGGTGGTTCGTCGGCTCGTCGAGCAGGAGGACGTCCGCGCGCTGCGCGAGCCGGCACGCGAGGCGCACCCGGTGCCGCTCCCCGACCGACAGGTGCGCCAGCTCACGCGCGCGGTCGGTGCACGCCCCCAACCGGGAGAGCGCCTCCTCGACGCGGCGCCCCGCGTCCCACGCGGCGACGTGCTCGGCGCGCGCGAGCAGCTCGGTCAAGGCAGCGAGGTCGCCGCGCTCGTGGTCGAAGTCTCGTGTCGCCGCGTCGAGCTCCGCCGCGAGCTCGTGGACGTGCACGAGCGCCTCGTCGATCTCGTCGCCGACCGTGCGCCCGGGCTCGTGCCCCATCTCCTGCGGCACGACGGCGACGGTTCCCTCGCAGCGCACCTCGCCCACCGACGGCGCGAGTTCACCAGCGAGGACGCGCAGCAACGTCGTCTTGCCGCTGCCGTTCTCGCCCACGACGGCGAGACGTTGCCCCGCGGAGACGTGCGCGGTGACGTGCTCGAGGACCTGGCGGCCCGGATATCCGTAAGCGACGTCGTCGGCGACGAGGTGCACGGTGGGCATCGGTCTCCTGTCGTCGCTACGGGCGGCTGCAGCATCCCAGCCTACGGCCGCTACCGTGGGCTCATGACCGACCGCATCGAGCACGACAACCCGCACGACCTGCTCGGCACGCCGCTGCCGCCCGCCCGCACGCCTCGCAGCGTGGTCGTCACGGCGGCCGTCACGGACGCCCTCACCGTGCTCACGTTCGCCGCGATCGGTCGGGCGAGCCACGACGAGGCGCTCGGGCTGGCCGGGCTCGCGGAGACGGCATGGCCGTTCCTCGCCGCGCTGCTCGTCGGCTGGCTCGTCCTGCGCGCGCACCGCGCGCCTCGGGCGGCGTGGCCGACAGGCGCGGGCCTGTGGCTCGTCACCTGGGGCGGCGGCATGCTGCTCCGTGCTGCGACGGGAGGCGGGACGGCGACCGCGTTCGTGATCGTCGCGCTGTGCTTCCTCGGCCTGTTCCTCGTCGGCTGGCGGCTGCTCGCCCGCCTCCTGGGCGGCCGGTCGCTCCTCCCCGGACTCTCGGAAAGCTGACCGCTCAGGCGCTCGTGAGCGCCGCGGCGATGTGCGGGGCGAGCGCGCGGAACGCGCGGCCTCGGTGGGAGATCGCGTTCTTCTCGTCCGGCGTCAGCTCGGCTGTGGTCCGCTCGCTGCCCGCAGGCAGGAGGATCGGGTCGTAACCGAAGCCGCCCGTGCCGCGCCGCGCGGTGAGAAGCGTCCCCCGCAGGTACCCCTCCTCGACGTGCTCGACGCCGTCGGGCGTCACGAGCGCGGCCGCGCACACGAACTGCGCGCCCCTGTGCTCCGGTGCGATGTCCGAGAGCTGCGCGAGCAGCAGGTCGAGGTTCGCAGCGTCGTCGCCGTGCTTCCCGGCCCAGCGCGCGGAGAAGATGCCAGGCGCGCCGCCCAGGACGTCGACAGCGAGGCCCGAGTCGTCCGCGACGGCCGGCAAGCCGGTCGCCTTCGCGAGGGCACGCGCCTTGATGAGCGCGTTCGCGGCGAACGTGAGGCCGTCCTCGACGGGCTCGGTGACGCCGAAGTCCGTCGCCGAGACGACGGACGCGGGGTCGAGGCCGGCGACACCCGAACCGTCCGCGGGCACGAGGATCGCGCGGAGCTCACCGAGCTTGTGCGCGTTGTGCGACGCGAGGACGAGCCTCGCAGGGACGGTCTGGGCAGGCACGGGCATGTCGTCTCCAGCTGTTCGCGGGTGAGGGTCTGGCGGTTCAGACGGCGTAGGTCTCGCCCGGACGGGCGAGCTCGGCCGGGCCAGCGTACGTGGAGCGGGCCTCGTCGAGGATCACGGCCGGATCCGTCCAGGGCTGCAGGTGCGTGAGCACGATGCGGCGGGCACCGGACGCGGTCGCGACCTCACCTGCACGCCGTCCGGTCAGGTGGATGCCGCGCGCCTCGTCGCGGTCCTCCTGGAACGCCGCCTCGACGAGGAACAGGTCGGCGTCGCGAGCGGCGTCGACGATGTTGTCGCACACGTCCGTGTCCCCCGAGTACGTGATAGTGACGTCGCCGTCACCCGCCTCGCTCGGCCCGGTGATGCGCAGCGCGTACGCCTCGACGGGATGGTCGACGGCGTACGGCTCGATCGTCAGGGGGCCGACCTGCCACGGCTGCTCCCACGTGCCGAGGTCGAAGCAGCACAACCGCTCGGCCGCACCGAGACCGAAGGCCACACCGACCCGCTCGTCGGTCCCAGCGGGGCCGCGGACCGGCATCCGGCGGCACTCGCCGCGCGCGTCCTGACCGTGCTCCGGGTGGTATCGCAGGTACACGTACAGGCCGCACAGGTCGATGTAGTGGTCGGGGTGCAGGTGCGTGATCGCGACGGCGTCGAGCGAGACCGGCTCGACGTGCGACTGCAGCGGGCCGAAGGCGCCGCTGCCGAGGTCCAGCAGCACGGTCCACGTGCGGCCGTCCGCGTCGTCGGCTGCGACGAGGTAGCTCGAGGCGGGCGACTGCGGGCCAGCCATCGACCCGGAGCACCCGACGACGGTGAGCCTCACGAGCGCCTCACCAGGTCGTGCTGCGTCTCCCCCTCGACCGCGGTGACCTCGGGACCGAGGAATCGGCGGGCGAGCGCGTGGAACGACGTCGTGTCGCCGGTCGCGACGAACCGGTGCTGAGGCGGGCCCGCCTCAGGGCTGCGCGCGAGGTCGTGGGCGACGAGGGTGCGGTAGACGTCCTTCGCGGTCTCCTCAGCGCTCGAGACGAGCGTGACGCCCTCCCCCATGACGTAGGAGATCGGGCCGGTCAGGAGCGGGTAGTGCGTGCAGCCGAGCACGAGCGTGTCGACGCCCGCGTCGCGCACAGGCTCGAGGTAGCGCTTCGCGACCTCGAGCGCCTCAGGGCCCGACGTCGTCCCCGACTCGACGAGCGACACGAAGTCAGGGCAGGCCTGCGAGACGAGACGGACGTCCTGTGCGATCGCGAACGCGTCGTCGTAGGCGCGGGAGTCGATCGTGGCGCGCGTGCCGATCACGCCGACGCGGCCGGAGCGGGTCGCGGCCATCGCGCGGCGCGCTGCGGGGAGGATCACCTCGACGACGGGGACCCCGTGGCGGACGGTGTAACGCTCGCGCGCGTCACGCAGGACGGCGGCCGAGGCGGAGTTGCAGGCGATGACGAGCATCTTGACGCCCTCGTCGACGAGGCGGTCCATGATCTCGAGAGCCATCGCGCGCACCGCAGCGATCGGCTTCGGGCCGTAGGGGCTGTTCGCGGTGTCCCCGATGTAGTGGATCGACTCCTGCGGGAGCTGGTCGAGGATGGACCGCGCCACCGTCAGACCTCCCACGCCGGAGTCGAAGATGCCGATGGGCGCGTCGTTCACGGCTCCGAGCCTAGCGAACGGTCCTGACCGACGCGGTGCCTGCCGTCACGTTGAGCCGCACCTCACACCTGGGAGGCGGGTCCAGGTCGCAGATCCGGTCGTCGGGGGGAACGCCGCGGGGCGGCCCCGGCCAGATGGCCAGGACCGCCCCGCGACGAAGGGGTGAAGAAAGCTCAAGCCCTGCTGCGTCCGCGACCAGCGATACCGAGCACCAGGCTCACGACGAGGACGGCCACACCGATCCAGATGAGAAGCTCGCCCACTCCGGAGAGACCGATGATCATGAGGATGACACCGACGATCAGAATCAGAAGCCAGCTAGGCATGGGAGTTCTCGTCTCGTTGGGCGACCTGGTCAGGTCGCCTTTCCCTTCCACCATGCAGTGGGTCATCGATGGCCGCACGCCGAACCGATAACACCAGGGTGGTAACACCCATCACAGCGTTTCAAGTTGCGAATCAGCGACTTCTGAGATCTGCGAGCATCAGCTCGACGAGGGAATCCTGCAAGAAGCCCGTGAGCACATAGACCGAGCCGAGCAGCCGAACCCGCTCGTCGAGCCCGTGCTCCGCATGGGGCCAGCCCTCCCACGCCGCCGCCACCGCGTCGTCGAGACGCTCCGCCGACTCCTCGTCCACGATCTCGAGGCGGTCCGCGAGCACGAGCCGCAGGTCCGTGAGCGCCCCCGCGACGTCGGCAGCCTCGTCCCGACCGACGACGACGTCACGTGCCCCGAGCCCCAGGTCGTCCTCGCTGAAGAACGCCGTCGCCGAGGCCGCGCTGGTCGACTCCTCCGCACGCACGAGACGCCCGATCAGGTCGACGAGCCGCGCGACCTTGTGCCGGGCGACGTCCTGCTGGGTGAGCCGCCGGAACTCCGCAGACACCTCCGGCTCGGTCGGCGCGGCGTCCGGCAGCAGACGCGCGACCGCCGAGTCCGACGGCGCGTCCGGCACCTCCGCCGTCACGCCCGCGAGCGGCCACCCCTCCGGGACGTCCACGTCGGCATCCCCTTCGTCGACATCGAGCCCCACGACCTCAGCCTCGAGCAGCTCGATGACCTGCTCCGCGACCTGCGCCAGGACGTAGCGCTCGTCGCGGGTCAGCCGCGCCACGTACTGCTCAGGGCGCGCGTCGTCGACACGGAAGACCTGCATCAGCGCCCCGACCTCTCGAACGTCGCCCACAGGCCGCGCTCGTGCATCGCCTGCACGTCCCGCTCCATCTGCTCCCGGCTGCCCGTCGAGACAGCCGAGCGCCCCTCGTGGTGTACCTCGAGCATGAGCTGCTCGGCCTTGGCCTGCGTGTAGCCGAAGTACGACTCGAAGACGTACGCGACATAGCTCATGAGGTTGACCGGGTCGTTCCACACGATCGTGACCCACGGGTCGTCGGGGCGCGCGAGCGTCGCCGTCGCGCCGCGCTCCTCGGCGTCCAGCCATGTCCCGTCCTCACGTCCTGCCACGGTGCCAGCCTAGGACAATGTGCAATACGGTCGGAGGATGACCGGTCACCCCACGCACAGCTCCGCGCTGCTCACCGACAAGTACGAGCTCACGATGCTCCAGGCGGCGCTCGCGGCAGGAACCGCTCACCGCCGGTGCGTGTTCGAGGTCTTCACGCGGCGGCTGCCTGCAGGCCGCCGGTACGGGGTCGTCGCAGGCACCGGCCGGTTCCTCGAGGCGCTCGAACGCTTCCGCTTCGGCACGGCCGAGATCGAGTGGCTGCTCGCCGACGGCGTCGTCGACGAGCCGACGGCGCAGTACCTCGCGGACTTCCGCTTCTCCGGGACCATCCGCGGCTACGCGGAGGGCGAGATCTACTTCCCCGGGTCGCCGCTCATGGTCGTCGACGCGACGTTCGCCGAGGGCGTCGTGCTCGAGACGCTCGCCCTGTCGATCCTCAACCACGACTCGGCCGTCGCAGCCGCCGCCTCGCGCATGACCGCTGCCGCCGGCGACCGGCCCTGCCTCGAGATGGGCGCCCGCCGTACGCACGAGGAGGCCGCGGTCGGGGCGGCGCGCGCCGCCGTCGTCGCAGGCTTCGTCGGGACGTCGCACCTCGAGGCGGCACGCCGGTACGGGCTCGCCGCGATCGGCACGGCCGCCCACGCGTTCACGCTCCTGCACGACGACGAGGAGCAGGCCTTCGCCGCCCAGGTCGCCTCGCTCGGCACCAGCACCACGCTGCTCGTCGACACGTACGACGTCACGCAGGGCGTCGAGCGCGCGATCAAGGTCGCGGGGACGGGGCTCGGCGCGGTAAGGCTCGACTCGGGCGACCTGGGCGCGCAGGCCGTCGAGGTGCGCCAGCAGCTCGACACCCTCGGTGCGACCGGCACGCGGATCACCGTCACGAGCGACCTCGACGAGCATGCGATCGCGGCCCTCGCGTCCGCGCCGGTCGACTCGTACGGGGTGGGCACACAGCTCGTCACCGGCTCGGGCCACCCCACCTGCTCGATGGTCTACAAGGTCGTCGCCCGCGAGAACGCGGCAGGCCGGCTCGAGCGGGTCGCGAAGGCGTCTGCGTCCAAAGCGAGCGTCGGCGGGGCGAAGAACGCCGCCCGGACGCTCGACGGACGAGGGCGGGCGACAGGCGAGATCGTCGCGGTCGGGACGCCCGAGGCGGTCGCCGCGTGGACCCCGACAGGGCGGACGCGACCGCTGCACGTCGACCTCGTGGTCGACGGCGAGATCAACACCGCACTGACCGGGGCGCAGGGCGTACGGAGGGCCGCAGAGCACCACGCACGCGTGCGCGCCGAGCTTCCGCCCGACGCGCTGCGACTCTCGGTCGGTGACCCGGCGCTCTCGGCGAAGGTCGTCGACCTCGGCTGACCTGGGCGGTCGTCAGCGCTTGCCGACGAACCAGCGCCGCACGAGAGCGACGCGCGCCTCGAGCTGCTCGACTGTCGCGAGCGGCACCTCAGGCCCCCCGCACTGCCGGCGCAGCTCGACGTGCACGGTTCCGTGCGGCTGGCCCGACCGGCGGGCCCAGCCCGCGACGAGCTGGTTGAGCTCGCGTCGCAGCTCGGCTGCCTTGCGGTGGTCCATCTCCTCGCGGACCGCGTCCGCGCTGCCACGACTCATCTGGCCGGCCTGACGCTGCCGCAGCAGCGTCGTCACCTGGTCCGCGTCGAGAAGCCCCGGCAGGCCGAGGAAGTCGAGCTCCTCGTCCGAGCCTACGTCGGCACCCAGGCCGAACTCGCCGCCGTCGAACAGGACCTTGTCGAACGACGCCTGCGCCTCGAGCGCCTCGAACGAGCCGAGCAGGTCGCCGGCCGCCTTGTCCTCACGGTTGGCCGCAGCGACGAGCGAGTCCTCGAGCTGCCCGTCGGTCTCGCCCGGCTTCTCTGGGCGGTCGAGCGCGTGGTCACGCTCGACCTCCATCGCGTGCGCGAGCTCGAGGAGCTGCGGGACGCTCGGCAGGAAGACCGACGCGGTCTCGCCGCGACGCCGTGCGCGCACGAAGCGACCGACGGCCTGCGCGAAGAACAGCGGCGTCGACGCCGACGTCGCGTACACGCCGACCGCGAGACGCGGGACGTCGACACCCTCGGAGACCATGCGCACGGCGACGAGCCAGCGCGAGTCCGACGTCGAGAACTCCTCGATGCGCTGCCCTGCACCTGCGTCGTCGGAGAGGACGACCGTCGGCGACTCGCCCGTCAGCCGGGCGATGTGGCCCGCGTAGGCGCGCGCGTCCGTCTGGTCGGTCGCGATGATCATCGCGCCCGCGTCGGGGACCGAGCGCCGCACCTCGGTGAGGCGCTTGTCCGCAGCGGCGATGACCGACGGGATCCACTCACCGTTCGGGTCGAGCGCGGTGCGCCACGCCTGCCCGGTCATGTCCTTCGTGAGCGGCTCGCCGAGGCGTGCGCTGATCTCGTCGCCCGCCTTCGTGCGCCAGCGGACGTTCCCGGAGTACGACATGAAGATCACGGGCCGCACGACGTGGTCGCGCAGCGCCTGACCGTAGCCGTACGTGTAGTCGGCCGACGAGCGCCGGATGCCGTCGTTGCCGCGCTCGTAGCGCACGAACGGGATCTTGGCGGTGTCCGAGCGGAACGGCGTTCCCGTCAGCATGAGCCTGCGGGTGGCGCTCTCGAACGCCTCGCGGACCGCGTCACCCCAGCTCAGCGCGTCGCCCCCGTGGTGCACCTCGTCGAGGATGACGAGCGTGCGGTCGGCCTCCGTGCGGGCGCGGTGCAGCGCGGGGTTGGCAGCGATCTGCGCGTAGGTGATCGCGACGCCGTCGTAGAAGGCGCCGTGACGCCCCTGGTTGTTGCGGAACGACGGGTCGATCTTGATGCCCACGCGCGCAGCCGCGTCGGCCCACTGGTGCTTGAGGTGCTCGGTCGGCGCGACCACGGTCACGCGCCGCACGACGCCCGCCTCGAGGAGCTCGGTCGCGAGCCGCAGCGCGAACGTCGTCTTGCCGGCGCCCGGGGTCGCGACAGCCATGAAGTCGCGCGGGTGCGTCGCGCGGTACCGGTCGAGGGCCTCCGCCTGCCACGCACGCAGCTTCGTCGCGGTACCCCACGGCGCACGCTGCGGGAACGCGGGTGCGAGCTGTGACGCCGCCGCCGACGACGCGTGCACGGGCATGCTCTGCACCGCCTGCCTCGGCGCGGGCCCACCGACCGTCGCCCGGGCGCGCTCCGCCGAACGTTCCCGGGCCCGCTGGACGCGGTCCTCGAGAGCGGAGGCGAAGAGGTCCGGCTGCTCTGCTGCCTCCGTCACTTGTCCGAGTCGCCGGCGCCGTCGTTCCCGTCGCCGTCCTCGGGCTTGCGGAAGCCCTCGTAGATCTCCTTGCACACGGGGCACACCGGGAAGCGGTTCGGGTCGCGACCGGGGACCCACACCTTGCCGCACAGCGCGATCACGGGGTTCCCCGAGACGGCGGAGGCGAGGATCTTCTCCTTGCGGACATAGTGCGAGAAGCGCTCGTGGTCCCCCGGCTCGACCTCCTGCGTCTGCTCGACGCGCTCGAGCAGGCCCGTGGCGCCGCCGTCGCGGCTCGGCCCGCCGGGGCCCGCGGGGCCGGACGGGGCGGAGGGTCCGTTCGGGGAGGGGAGGGTCTCGCTCATGGGCACGAGTCTACGACGCCCCCTCCGACACGCCCGGTCAGTCCGGGCGTCGGTACAGTGCTCGGGTGACCTCCCCCGCAGCCCCGTCGCCGCGTCCCGGGAGCCCGGCGCCCGACGGCGCGAAGGCCCGCGCGGACAGCTGGACGTGGGCGGTGCGCGTCTACCGGACGCGGTCGCTCGCCGCCGCCGCGTGCCGCGCCGGACACGTGAGCATCAACGGGGAGAAGGCCAAACCGTCCTCGCCCATACGGGTCGGCGACGAGGTGCGAGCCCGCACCGACGCGGGCGAGCGCATCCTCGTCGTGCGCCAGGTCCTCACCAAGCGGGTGAGCGCGCCGCTCGCCGCCGAGGCCGTCCAAGACCTCACGCCTCCGCCGCCCCCGCGCACGGAGGTCCCGCTCGCGCCGATGCGCGAGCGAGGCGCCGGGCGCCCCACGAAGCGGGAGCGGCGACAGATCGACGAGCTGCGCGGGCGCGAGGCCCGCTGACCGCCGAGACTCGCTTCAGCCTCGAGCGCAGCTCAGGCGAGCGGGCTCGCGAGCGTGTTCGTCCCGAAACCCGACGAGAAGGTAGGGCCACGGTCGGCGAGCTCGCGCGCGAACTCGTGCTGCCACGCGGGGAACGGGGTGTGCGCGAGGGACTCGTTCGCGAACCTGCGGTCCTCGGTCACCTCGGTGACGCAGAACGACGGGATGCTGAGGTTCGTCACCGGCGTGCCGCGCTCGCACTCGGCGATGACGAGGCCGCGGTTGCGCCCCGCGAAGACGTCGACGACCCAGCCGTCGTCGCCGAGCCAGGCGGAGTAGCGGTTCTTGACGATGCGCGCTCCCCCGCGCCGCATCATCTCGATGCCGACGTGGACGTCGATCTCGCGCTCGGCCTCGTAGCGGGTGCCACCGACCTGCGGGCCCTTGACGGTGAGCGCGCAGAAGTCGAAGCGGTCCGCGTGCACGTCGAGGACGTCGACCGCGTCGAGGTCGGCGCTCGGGTCGAGCACGATCCCGTCCGCCTGGACGCGCAGACGCATGGCGTATCCGTCGACGGCCAGGAAGTAGGACTGCACGATGAGCGTCGGCGTCGGGTCGTCGCGCACCGCGTCAGGCAGGCCACGGACGAAGAAGCGCCGCTCGAACTCGAAGTCGCCGTATCCGGTCTCGCTCATGGGGTGTCCTGGGGTGGGGGCCGGTTGGTCATCGGCGGGGACGCCGTCGGCCCGAACGTAGCACCGTGGGCCCTGGATTCGTGGGATCTCGGGGCTGTGCGGCCTCTCTCGGGACTCGTCAGCGCCCGTAGGGCAGCGAGCGTCGTCCCTCGGGGTCGATCCGGCCGAGGATGAGGTCGCTGATCGTGTGGAGCTGGGCGACCTGCTCGTCGCTGAGCGGCTCGAACACCTGGGAGCGGACCGTGCGCGCGTGCCCGGGTGCGGCCTCGACGACGGCGTCCCAGCCTGCGTCGGTGAGGCGGGCATTCATCGCCCGGCGGTCCGCATCGCAGACGGCGCGGCTGACGAACCCGCGCTTCTCGAGGCGGGTGACGACGTGGGAGAGGCGCGGAAGGGTCGCGTTGGTGCGGGCTGCGAGGCCCGTCATGCGCAGCGTGCGGTCCGGGGCCTCGGAGAGGATCGCGAGGACGTAGTACTCGAAGTGGCTGAGCCCGCTGTCGCGCTGGAGCTGCGAGTCGAGGACGCCCGGCAGGAGCTCGACGACGCCGATGAAGCGCACCCAGGCGGACAGCTGCTCGGGGCTGAGCCAAGGGCTGTCGTCGGGGGCGATCGCGGTGCTGTCGTCGTTCATGCCCTCACCATACCGCATTGGTTGACGCTTCAACTAATGCGGCGTAGCGTCGATGGAACCGGTCCGCCCGCTCGGCATCACCCCGTCGAAGGAGCTCCTCACGACCACGATCACCATCATCGGCACCGGCAACATGGCCCACGCGATCGGCGGCGTGCTCGCCGATGGCGGCGCCTCGGTCCAGTACGTCGGCCACGGCGAGAATACCCCCGTCCAGGGCGACATCGTCATCCTCGCCGTCCCCTACCCCGCCGTTGACGACGTGCTCGCGACGTACGGCGACCGTCGGCGAGAAGCTCCCGTGGACCGGCGGCTTCGCCGTCGCGCGCTGAAGAACCGTCCGAGGAGGTGTGCGCCACCGGCCCCGGATGCCCGAGCTGCACCTGCGGCAATACGGGCGCAAAACTAGCGTCACAGAGTCCGGGGTCCGCCCCCAAAACGGCGCCGGCGTCACGCGACGGTGACCCGCGACGCCCTGGCACGACGACGCGGGCGCCGGCACCGGTGAGGTGCGGGCGCCCGCGTCGTGCTGCGTGGTCCTGGCTCCGCGCTGCGGCGCGCGCTACCGCGTCGCCGTGCCCCAGGTGCGGATGCCGCCGTCGAGGTTGCGGACGTCGTCGTGCCCGAGCTGCGCGAGCAGCCGTGCGGCGCTGTGACCGCGCTGCCCGACGGCGCAGTGCACCACGACCGGCCCCTCCCCGATCTCGCCGTGCCGCTCGCGCAGCTCGTCGAGCGGGATGTTGACCGCACCGGGGATCGACTCGCGCTCGTGCTCAGCCGGGGTCCGGACGTCGACGAGCGTCGCGCCCGCCGCCAGGGCGGCGTCGAGCTCGTGCCACTGGACCGACCGCGTCAGACCGGACGCGAGGTTCTCCGAGATCATGCCGAGCATGTTGACGGGGTCCTTCGCGGAGCCGAACTGCGGCGCGTAGGCAAGCTCGAGGTCGGCGAGGTCGCTCGCGTGCAGCCCGCCACGGATCGCCGTCGCGACGATGTCGATCCGCTTGTCGACGCCCGCTTCGCCCACACCCTGCGCGCCGAGGATCTCGTCCGTCGCGGCGTCGACGACGAGCTTGAGCGCCATCGGGCGCGCTCCCGGGTAGTAGCCGGCGTGGTCGCTCGGGTGCGTGTGGATGACACGGACGTCACGACCTGCCGCGCGCGCACGGCGCTCGCTCCACCCGGTGGATGCGGCGGTCAGGCCGAACACCCCGACGATCGCCGTACCGAGGACAGGCTGGGACCGGACCGGACGGCCGGTGATCGCGTCCGCGACGAGGCGGCCGTGACGGTTAGCGGTCTGCGCGAGCGGGACGAACGCATCGCCGCCACCGATCGCGTCGCGCTTCACCGCGACGTCGCCGACGGCGAAGATCGCGGGGTCGCTCGTGCGCTGCTGCTCGTCGACGACGACGGCGCCGCGCTCCCCCGTCTCGAGTCCCGCCGCGCGGGCGAGACGCGACTCGGGCGAGACGCCGACGGCCATGACGAGCAGGTCCGCCGGGACGCTCGAGCCGTCGTCGAGCACGAGGGTGGTCTCGGTGACGCTCGTCGCCGCAGCGCCGGTGCGCACCGTGACGCCGTTCTCCTCGAGGCGGGCGCGCACGAGCGCGGCCATCTCGACGTCGAGCGGCGGCAGGACCTGGTCCGCGAGCTCGACGACCGTGACGTCGAGACCGCGCAACGCGAGGTTCTCAGCGAGCTCGACGCCGATGAAGCCCGCACCGACGATCGCGGCGGTGCGCGGTCCCGCGGCGACCGCCGCGACGATGCGGTCGACGTCGGCGACGTCACGCAGCACGTGCGCCCGCTCGGCACCCGGGAGCGTGGGACGGATCGGGGACGCGCCCGTCGCGATGACGAGCGAGTCGTAGCCGAGCTCGACCTCCTCGCCCGACCGGAGCCGGGCGGTCACGGTGCGGGCGTCGCGGTCGATCGCGACGACGTCGTGCCCCGTGCGCACGTCGAGGCGGAAGCGTGCTCCGAGCGACGCGGGCGTCTGCAGCAGGAGGGCCTCACGGTCCTCGATGACGCCGCCGACGTGGTACGGCAGCCCGCAGTTTGCGAACGAGACGTGCTCGCCGCGCTCGAGGACGACGATCTCGCGGTCCTCGTCGAGCCTGCGCAGCCGGGTGGCGGCGGACATGCCGGCGGCGACGCCGCCGATGACGATCGTGCGGGGTGCGGCCTGCGGGTTGCTCATGGCGCGCCTCGTCAGCGGCCGAAGAGGCCGGAGAACCAGCCGCCGGACTTCTGCTGCGCGCCGACCGAGCCCTGCGGCTCGTCAGCGCAGCGGCACTGCTCGGACTTGGGCACGGACGCCATCACCGAGTCGACGTGCTGGCCGCAGCCCGCCCAGGTCGTCTTGCCGCACTTCTTGCATGCCACCGGTCGGCACATGTGTCGCTCCTCTTCGTCTCGTGGGGATACCCCCTGGGGTACCCGATGCTCGCCACGATACACCCCCGGGGGTATGCTGTCTACATGAAGCTCTCACCCGAGACCACCCAGGCCGTCACCACCCGGCTCAAGCGCGCGCACGGCCAGATCGCCGGCATCATCAAGATGCTCGAGGAGGGCCGCGAGTGCGAGGACGTGCTCACGCAGGTCGCGGCCGTCAGCAAGGCGCTCGACCGCGCCGGCTTCGCGCTCATCGCCGGCGGCATGCGCGAGTGCCTCGCAGCCGACGACCCGTCGGCGTCGGACCAGGAGCGCCTCGAGAAGCTCTTCCTCTCCCTCGCCTGACCTTCCCCTGGCGCTCGAAGATAGAAAAGTGATATCACTTTGCTACCAACGAGCACGAGGAGAGGCAGACCATGAGCGAGGCAGACCAGTCCGTCGGAGGCACCCCCAGCACCGTCCCCGTCGGCCATGACGGCGTCCGCGTCGAGATCGACGAGCGCACTGTCACCATGCGCAACGGATGGGCCGCCCTCGGAGGCGCGACCCTGCTCCGTCATCGGCTCGATCCTGTCCATCGTGTCGGTCCTCGTCTACAGCGCCCTCACGATCGTCAACCCCGGCCAGACCAAGGTCGTGCAGTTCTTCGGCCGCGACATCGGCACCGTCCGCCGCACCGGCCTCGTCCCGACACCCCTGCTCTCCTCCCGCAAGACCCTCTCCGTGCGCGTCCGCAACGTCGAGACGAGCGAGCTCAAGGTCAACGACGCCGACGGCAACCCCGTTAACATCGGCGCCATCGTCGTCTGGCAGGTCGCCGACACCGCCCGCGCGACGTTCGCCGTCGAGGACTACGCCACCTTCGTCCGCGTCCAGTCCGAGGCCGCGCTCCGGCACGTCGCGACCACACACCCCTACGACAACGCCGACGACGGCGAGGCCACCCTGCGCGGATCGACCGACCAGGTCTCCGCCGAGCTCGCCCACGAGGTCGCCGAGCGCGTCGCCCTCGCCGGCGTCGAGATCATCGAAGCGCGCATCTCGCACCTCGCCCACGCCCCCGAGATCGCCCAGGCGATGCTTCAGCGTCAGCAGGCCGGCGCAATGATCGCGGCCCGCGAGAACACCGGCAGCCTCTACAGCTGACCCGTGCACGACGACGCGACCACCCCGGCAGGCCGCGACCACCCCGGCAGGGCGCGGACACCGCGGCGAGCCCCAGACCTCGACCCCGACCACGTCCCGTCCCGTCCTCGACCGATCGCCTCGTTGCACGCGTCACGTGTGCAAGCGGGCGATCAGTCGCGAGAGGGGGCAGACACGACGAAGGGCCCCGCCAGCGGCGGGGCCCTTCGTCGTGCAGGGGTGGAGGTGCGGGGAATCGAACCCCGGTCCGGTGACGCGTATCCAGGACTTCTCCGGGCGCAGTCTGCTAATGGATTTTCTCGGCCCCAGCTCTCATGCAGACATGCTGCTGACAGGCCCAGTCATCTGAGAGTCCCCACGCCGCCGATGACGAGCGACGTGAGCAGTGGCTTCCTAGATGACGCCAGGAACCGGGACGGAAGCTAGCCCGGGCTGACGGACTTCGGGGCTCGCTCAGGCGGCGAGGGCGAAGTCGGTGCGCTTGGAATCGGCACCTATTGGTTTGCAGACATCGTTAACGAGATAAGTCTGCATCCTCGGCCCGCTTCTCCTCGAAGCACGACCACCGTCGAAACCGATCACCCCCTGTGCAGTTGTCAAGCAACGCCCGTGGGCGACACCCCGAGGGGTGAGCCTGACAAGCAAGTCCAGTCTAGAGCACCTTCGTCGGGGAGCGCACTGCTTTTTGTGGTGGCACCGGACACGCTCCACCCGGCGTCGAACCTGCCCGGACGAGCCGGGCCGTCGCGCAAGGTGTCAGCTCATCTCGCGGTGACGCATGGCGCGCTGCGCCTCGAGGTTGTCCTGACGCTCGCGCAGCGTCTGACGCTTGTCGTACTCCTTCTTGCCGCGCGCGAGCGCGATCTCGACCTTGGCACGACCGTCGAGGAAGTAGATCGACAGCGGGACGATCGTGTGGCCCTTGGCCTGCACGTCGTTGCCGAGCCGGACGATCTCGTTCTTGTGCAGCAGAAGCTTGCGCTTGCGACGCGGCGCGTGGTTGGTCCACGTGCCCTGGGCGTACTCGGAGATGTATGCGTTCTCGAGCCACGCTTCACCCCGGTCGACGGCGACGTAGCCGTCGACGAGCGACGCCCGGCCGGCGCGCAGCGCCTTGACCTCCGTGCCAGACAGGACGATGCCCGCCTCGTAGACGTCCTCGATCACGTAGTCGTGACGCGCCTTCTTGTTCTGCGCGATCATCTGCTTGACCGGCACCCGCCCGGCGTCGGGCCGGTGGCTCTTCTTGGAGCCGTCAGGGATCTGGTACAGCTTGCCCTTCACCATCGTCCCTCCTCCGGGATGAGTCATGCTGCGGCGCCGATCGGCCGCGACCATCCAGGATACCCGGCGAGCGCCTGGTCTCCCGAGCGATTATCGGTTCAGAGCATCGACATGGGGTTGACGGTGGACCCGTTGACGTAGACCTCGAAGTGCAGGTGGCAGGCGGTGCTCGTGCCGGTCGTGCCGGAGTATCCGACGAGCTGTCCCTTCGAGACGCTCTGGCCCGTCGCCACGGCGAACTTCGAGAAGTGGTTGTAGCTCGTCATGAGGTTCGCACCGGCCACGGTCCCATGGTTGATGAGGACCTGGTTGCCGAAGCCCGACACGTAGCGCGCCCACTGCACGGTCCCGGCGGCAGCCGCGTAGATCGGGGTGCCGCAGTAGGCACGGAAGTCCGTGCCCGCGTGCAGCCGCACGTAGCCGAGGACAGGATGCAGGCGGTACCCGTAGCTCGACGTGATGTGCACGTTCTTCGTCGGGTAGGCGAGGAACTTCGTGCTCGACGTCGGGTTGTTGCTCGAGAGGTCGGCCGGTGGAGCACTGGCGTTCTTCTTCGCGTCCTCGGCCGCCTTCTTCGCAGCTTCCTCCGCAGCCTTGCGCTCCGCCGCGCGGATCGCGGCGAGACGAGCCTTCTCCTTCTGCGTCAGGCCGATGACCTTCTGGATCTCGCTCTCGAGCGCCTTCGCGTCGGCTTCCTTCTGCGCCTTCGCCACGAGCTGCTGCGCCTTGCGGTCCTCGATCTTGGCGAGCTGAGCCTGCTGGGACGAGACGAGGGTCGCGACCTCCTGCTTCTTCTTCTCGGCCGCGCCCTGAGCCTCCTGCGCGGCAATGACCGCGGCGTCCGCCTCGGCCTTCAGCGCGGTGATCTGCTCGCGGACCCCGGCGAGCCGGGCCTGCGCGTTGCGCGACGTCGCCTCCGCCTGCTGCAGGTCCGTGAGCGAGTTCGTCTGAGCGCGCAGGGCGGTCTGGGAGAGCGTGTAGCGGTCGACGAAGTCCTCGGTGCTCGACGCGCCGACGACGAGGCCGAGGCTGTCGGCCCGGCCCTCGCCGCGGTACGCGCGACGTGCGAGCTCGGCGATCGACGCACGCGTCGTCGTCGCGGCCGCATCCTGCTCCTGGACCTGGGTGACGAGGAGCGACTCCTGCGACTTGGCGTCCTCGAGACGCTCGCCGAGCGCGTCGGCCGCGGCCTGCGCCTTCGTGTGCGTCGCGACGGCCTCGTCGAGCTCGGCCTGCGCGACGGGCAGGAGCGCCTCGACGCGCTTGAGCTCGACGTATGCGGCCGCCATGTCGGCGTCCGTGTCCTCGAGGTCCTCCTCGAGGTTGTCGATCGCCTTCTCGGCGGCGCTCCGCGCCTTCTGCGCGGCTTCCTTCTTCTCGCGCAGGTCGTCGAGCGTGTCCGCGCCGGCGGGCGCGGGCGCGACGACCGCGACGAGCCCGACGACGAGCAAGGCGGCAAGAGACCGACGCAGGTTCCTCATGTCACACCTTCGTGTAGCGGTTGAGGGTCACCAAGGAGGAGATGGCGGCAAGGATGATCGCGACGGCGAGCAGCAACGGAGCGATGGTCCAGACCTCGCCGACACCGACGAGCGGCACCCACGAGACCTCGCCTGCGAGCCAGTCGGTCACGAGGTACTTCACGCCGAGCCACAGCCCGCCGACCGCCATCACCGCACCGAGCGCTGCGGCGAGCGCACCCTCGAGCATGAACGGCAGTTGGATGAACAGGTTGCTCGCGCCGACGAGCCGCATGATGCCGGTCTCCCGGCGTCGGCTGAGCGCCGAGAGGCGGATCGTGGTGGTGATGAGCAGCACCGCGGCGAGCAGCATGACCGCGGCGAGCCCGACGGCGAGCACGGACGCACGGTTGAGCACGAGGAACAGCGAGTCGAAGATCTTGCGCTGGTCCTCGACGCTCTCGACGCCCGGACGTCCTGTGAGGACGTCAGAGACGACCTGGTAGTTCTCGGGGTTGACGAGCTTGATGCGGAAGGACGCCTGCATGTCCTCGGCGCGGATCGCTTCGGCCCAGTCCTGACCGGAGAAGTACTCCTGGAAGGACTCGAAGGCCTGCTCCTTCGTCTCGAACCACACCTCCTGGATCTCCGGAGCGAGCTCGGGCGACCTGATGAGCGCCTCGAGATCGGTCACCTGCTCGGGCGTGGCCTCGCCTGCGGCGCACTGCACCTTCGACGAGCCGTTCGGGCACAGCAGGACCGTGACCTCGACCTTGCCGTACCAGTCGTCCTTGAGCTTGGACACCTGCATCTGCAGCAGACCTGCGGCACCCACGAACGTGAGCGAGACGAACGTGACGAGGATGACGGAGATGGTCATCGACAGGTTGCGCCGCAGCCCGATGCCGATCTCGGAGAGGATGAACTGAAGTCTCATGATCCCGTCCCTCAGCGCGCCGAGCCGTACACGCCACGGTGCTGGTCGCGGACGAGCTCGCCCGCGGACAGCTCGATGACGCGCTTGCGCATCTGGTCCACGATCTCGTCGTCGTGCGTCGCCATGACGACGGTCGTGCCGGTGCGGTTGATGCGGTCGAGCAGGCGCATGATCCCCAGGGAGGTCGTCGGGTCGAGGTTGCCGGTCGGCTCGTCGCACAGCAGGATCGGCGGGCGGTTGACGAACGCGCGAGCGATCGCCACGCGCTGCTGCTCACCGCCGGAGAGCTCGTGCGGGCGACGCTTCTCCTTGCCGCCGAGGCCGACCATCTCGAGGACGTCAGGGACGACGGTCTCGATGTGGTGCTTGGGCTTGCCGATCACCTGCAGCGCGAACGCGACGTTCTCGAAGACCGTCTTGTTGGGCAGCAGGCGGAAGTCCTGGAAGACGGCGCCGATCTGGCGGCGCAGCGCCGGGACCTTCCAGCTCGACAGCGTCGAGAGGTCCTTGCCGGCGACGAGGATCGTGCCCGACGTCGGGCGCTCCTCGCGGAGCGCGAGCCGCAGGAAGGTGGACTTGCCCGAGCCGGACGCGCCCACGAGGAACGCAAACTCGCCACGCTCGATCTCGAGAGAGATCGAGCTGAGCGCGGGTCGTGCACCGCGTGCGTAGATCTTGGTGACGTTCTCCAGGCGAATCACGTGGTGTGCCGGTTCCGTTCCTTCGTGCCGGTCGGCCAGGACGGCCGACAGCCCCGTGGCGGGTCGCGTCGCGACCGCAGACCACGGTGAGCCTCGTCGAGCGTAGGCAGACCCGTCCCGGACTTCGGGGCGGACACGCCGCCGCCCGCCGTCCTGGAAGCGCTCTGGGAGCCTTCTGGACGCACCGCGCGGCCGTGCGGCCGCATCCGGATCAGTCGCGCTTGGACCGGCGCCAGCGGATGCCGGCCTCGATGAAGTCGTCGATGTCGCCGTCGAACACGGCGCCCGTGTTACCGACCTCGTGCTCGGTGCGCAGGTCCTTGACCATCTGGTAGGGCTGCAGCACGTAGGAGCGCATCTGGTCGCCCCAGCTCGCCTTGATGTCGCCAGCGAGCTCCTTCTTCTTAGCCTTCTCCTCAGCCTGACGCTCGAGGAGGAGGCGCGACTGGAGGACGCGCATGGCAGCCGCACGGTTCTGGATCTGCGACTTCTCGTTCTGCATCGACACCACGATGCCCGTCGGGATGTGCGTGAGGCGCACAGCAGAGTCGGTCGTGTTGACGGACTGCCCACCGGGGCCGGACGACCGGAAGACGTCGACCTTGATCTCGTTCTCGGGGATCTCGATCGAGTCGGTCTGCTCGATGAGCGGGATGACCTCGACGGCGGCGAAGGACGTCTGGCGGCGGCCCTGGTTGTCGAACGGCGAGATGCGCACGAGGCGGTGCGTGCCAGCCTCGACGGACAGGTGGCCGAACGCGTAGGGCGCCTTGACCTCGAACGTCGCGGACTTGAGGCCCGCTTCCTCGGCGTAGGACGTGTCGAGGACCGCGGTCGCGTAGCCGTGCCGCTCGGCCCAGCGCAGGTACATGCGCATGAGCATCTCGGCGAAGTCGGCGGCGTCGACGCCACCCGCGCCGGCGCGGATCGTCACGACGGCCTCGCGGGCGTCGTACTCGCCCGACAGCAGGGTGCGGACCTCGAGCTGGTCGAGGTCCTTGCGGATTGTGAGGAGCTCGGCCTCGGCCTCGGCGAGCGTCTCCGCGTCGTCGTCGCCCGCGCCCTCGGTCGCCATCTCGACGAGGACCTCGAGGTCGTCGATGCGCGACTCCATCGAGGTGATGCGCTCGAGCTCGTTCTGCGCCTGGGACAGCGCGGTCGTGACCTTCTGCGCCTTCTCGGTGTCGTCCCACAGGTCCGGTGCGGTGGCCTGCTGCGACAGGTCCTCGATGCGTGCGCGGAGCGCCTCAGGGTCGCTCACGGCACTGATCGTGCTCAGGGTCGCCCGCAGGGCGCTGATCTCGGCGGAGAAGTCGGTGGTGGCCACGAGAGTCAAGGTTACCCTCCGCGGTCCGCTTCCCCTCACGGAATGCGGGCCGCGGTGGCGGGGTTGTGCGGTCAGGCGGAGCGGCAGGTCAAACGCTCCCCAGCTGGCGCTCACGTGCCAGCCCGTCGGACGCAGGAGCGGCACGTGCACTACGGTCATCGCCTCGAGCTGGGCACATTCATCACCCCGGGCGCCGCGCAGCCGAGCGCGACGGTCGCGCTCGCGCAGCTGAGCGAAGAGCTCGGGTACGACGTCGTGACGTTCCAGGACCACCCGTACCAGCCGGCGTTCCTCGACACGTGGACGCTCATGAGCTGGGTCGCGGCGCAGACGACGCGGATCCGCGTGGCGGCGAACGTGCACAACCTGCCGCTGCGTCCGCCCGCCGTGCTCGCGCGGTCGGTCGCGAGCCTCGACCTGCTCTCGGGTGGCCGCGTGGACCTGGGGCTGGGTGCGGGCGTCTTCTGGGACGCGATCGAGGCGATGGGCGGTCGGCGTCTGACGCCCGGCGAGGGCGTCACGGCGCTCGAGGAGGCGATCGACATCATCCGCGGCGTGTGGGCGGTCCACGAGCGTTCGCCGCTGCGCGCGGGCGGCACGTTCCACCGGGTCGACGGCGCGAAGCGCGGCCCCGCTCCTACGCACGACGTGCCGATCTGGCTCGGTGCGCTCAAGCCGCGCATGCTGCGGCTCGTGGGCCGCAAGGCGGACGGCTGGTTGCCGTCGCTCTCCTACCTGGCTCAGGATGACGGCGGCAACGGCACGCAGGCGTTCGCGCGCGGCAACGCGGCGATCGACGAGGCTGCGGAGGCCGCAGGCCGTGACCCGCGCGAGGTGCGGCGCCTGCTGAACATCGGCGGGCGCTTCACGCCCGTGCGGCGGGGCTTCCTCGACGGCCCGGCCGGGTCGTGGGTCGAGGACCTGCTCCCGCTCGTCGTCGAGCAGGGTGCGGGGACGTTCATCGTGTCGAGCGACGACCCGAACGTGCTGCGGGAGTTTGCGCAGGACGTCGCCCCAGCGTTGCGCGAGGCGGTGGACCGGGAGGTTCCGGGCGGGTCGGCGGGCGTGCGGGTGCG
>RRZT010039619.1_pt1 | contig 25810 bp, 38 predicted proteins | sample 2165551 | NCBI WGS metagenome assembly RRZT01 (sample SAMN10456910, study PRJNA506462) | wastewater metagenome | biome: wastewater; feature: sludge; material: wastewater sludge; isolation source: wastewater sludge with Escherichia coli K12::gfp cells carrying plasmid... | place: USA: Moscow, Idaho... | reverse complement strand
TTTACTGACCATCCTGTTCGTTTAGAACTTGCTAAACATTGTTTACAATTTTTAAAGGATAAAAATAATGGTTCCGAAGATTTCTGAATTAGAGACTAGTACGCATGTATACTTTCTCCGTGGTGTGTTTAGTAATTTTACGAGTACACCAGGTCTTCAGTACAAAGGAAATACATTTCACACAACTGAACAAGCTTTCATGTGGGCTAAGGCAAACGGTTTCCATGATCGTGAAACAGCTCGTAAGATTCTTGCTGAAAAGAATCCAGCTAAGGCTAAGGTCTTAGGTCGTGAAGTAAAACCTTTTAGTCATATTTACTGGGATCTTAATAAAGAATTCCTAATGTATGAAGTTAACCTTGCTAAATACAGTCAGTTCGACGACTATAAAGCAGTACTTCTCTCTACTGGTGAAAAGCAACTGGTTGAAGTGAATGGTAAAGATACTATTTGGGGTATTGGTTTGTATGCTAATGATCCTCGTGTACTAGACGAGAAACAATGGCGAGGTCAGAATCTTTTAGGTAAGGTTTTGATGCGAGTCCGTGAAGAGCTTAAATAGAGGTTAGTATGTCTTTTTTAGATACGCAAGACAAAGCTGAACAACTTGGCTTTAAAGTAAATAAAGATTTGTTTGTAGTTTATAATACTCTCGAACAACCTCTTATTTCTAATACTGCATTAAAACGAGAAGTTAGTAGTATTTTAAATCGTTTTCAAAGTAATAAGACCCTACATCCTGTAGGTGTTCAAGGTTTGTCTGATTTATCTGAAAAAGATTCTATAGGAAGTCTTCGACAGACAGTTCATGACAAGTGTTTATCTCAGTTTATGACACAAGTTCTTTGGACTTGTCCTTCTCTGAATATCTCTCCTGTTGTTTTAGATGAATATTCTCCTGTAGATTGGCAATCACAAAACCCAGATAAACTAAACTATTGGATTCCACTACATGTGTCTCCAGTGTTTCGTTATATGGAATATGAAGAAGGTGGTGAACATTATACCCACTATGACGCTCCTTATATTGATAAAGAGAATCCGCTTATTCGTACTCTTCAATCTGGTGTTTTGTATCTGACTGATAATGATGTCTATACTCGTTTCATTGAAGACTTTCAAGACACTCTTACTTTTAGTGAAAGAGATCTTTCAGATTGGAAGTTTCCTGCTCAAAATAACTTAGTAAATTTTGCTGTTAAGTCTGAAGCTGGAAAGGTTTTAGTATTCCCTCATCAATTAGCTCATGATGTTTCTAAACATCCAGGTGGTGAGAAGCGAATTATTATTCGTTTTGATATCTTCTATCAAGCAGTAGGTAAGGTATGATTACTAAAGACAATTTAAGAATTGCTATCCGTTCTCTTCATCATCATCTCCAAGGCTCTAAGCGTAAGCATTTAGTTATTGGCGTTAGTGGTGGTGTTGACAGTGCAGCTACTCTAGCTTTACTTCTTGAAATGAATAAGACATTCCCAGGCTTTTATGAAATCATTCCAGTCTCTTGTCCTATTGGTTGTAGTATTGGCACAACTGAACAGTATGAAGCTCATGAGTTAGCTGCTAGTCTTTGTGCTCATTTTAAGATTCCTTTGCGGACCATCCCTTTAGGTACTTTATCTAAACAGACTATGAAGTCCTTAGAAGCTGATTCGTCATACTTAGTTCAACAAGTTGACTATTGGCTACGTCCTATGGCTTTCTATAAAGTCTCAATGGAAAATCCAAATAGCATCTTAGTTGGTACCATCAATAAGTCTGAATGGGATCTTGGTTGGTTTAGTCAGTACTTAGACGTATTAGGTGTTAATCCTATTATTGATCTACTTAAGAGTGAAGTCTATCAATTAGCTAATATGTTAGGTGTTCCTTCGTTTATTACTAAAGTACCTCCAAAAGGTGGTTTAGCTAGTGGCGAAACAGATGAAGAGAGTCTTGGTTTCACTTATCAACAATATGAAGATTTCTTACTAGGACCTCCTGTAGGTCGTAAGATTGAGAAGTTGATTATTGAACGTATGAACTCTTCTCAGTTTAAACGTGATCGTTTTAACCCAGCATTTGTTCAAGGCTTTTTCAAGGACTATTATTGATGACAAAGTCAAATTCAATTTATTATCAAGCTTGTAAGCTTATTAAAAGTACTCCAAATAAACTTACATTCGATCAGATTTTTGATCAGCTTGGAGTAGATTTAAATCCAACAAATGCAGCTCATGTTCAGTTATCTCTAAACTGGGCTCAACAAGCTCATAAAGCATATATTCGGAGACGATAATGGCTCGTATTGAAGGTGATCGTTGGATCATTGAAACAGAAGAAGAAGCTGAAGCTATTGCTAAACTTCTCAATGAACCTCCTAAGGTTAATGAGAAACTTCAAGCAGCTTTAGATAAATATAAAAGCTTAGGATTTGGTGAAGCTTTTGATCGCTTTGATTTGTTTGAACAAGATCTCAAACAACCTGAAGTTCAGATCAAACATAATGGCAATGAAGTTACTGTTCAAGATATTGAAAACAGTTTTACTTCTCCTCGTTTAGAGAAGGCTATTAAAAAGCTTCAAGATATGTCTCATGAAGAATATAAAGAATTCTTATCTAAACATAAGAATATTCCAATTGATGCAAATACCAAACCATGGAAGTATGCAACACATTGCTTAAAGGCTGATGAAACATCTATCTTTATTTGTAATCAAATCCAGCAACTTCTATATATTGATGGATCTTGGCAACCGTCAAGTGTTTATCATGGTATCTTGAAAGAGATTGAAACAGAACACCATGATTGGTTAGACCCTGAGCATAAAGAATATAACACTGTGTCTCGTAAAGATGTTGAATCATATCAACGTATTCTAGATGAACAAGGTCTTTCTGCTCTTGATGCAATTCATACAGATCTTGGTAATAGTAACTCTATGGGTGCTATTCCTAGTCTAAATGCAATTGCTGTTGTTATGTACAATAACAATTTAATGAACTTTGGTCCTCATTCTAATGAGTGATGAACTGGTCATTAGTCTCTGTGTCAATTAGCTTTCCGTCCTAAGTTGACGGAAAGTGAACTTGAGTTGCTAGATAAATGTGCTAAACGTTTATTAGAACTAATAGGATTTAAACATGGTTGAAATTGAGTACAACTATAGAAATGGTAAGGACAAGTTAAGTATTACTTATGAAAATGGTTGGTACTCAATTCGTCGTTACCTTTTTGCACCTCGAACAAATCGTTGGGTATTTTGGGAATCTTTCAGTATAAAAACTAAAACTGGAATATTCTTGTATATCTTAGATAAAGATCCAAATGTTGATTTGGATTCATTTATAAATTTTGAAGGAATGTGATATGCCTTTTAATATTGCACAATGGAAAGAAGGTGACGATCCTCAACTGGTTATTGATTTCATTAATGAAGTCATGGATGACATTCGTCCTTCTTATTCACAACCTGGTTGGTTCACTGCTGAGCAAGAAGCTGAAATCTGTAAGAAGTATACTCCTAATAATGGACAATATTCTTTTACTTTCTATGATGGAAAAATCCTTCATGTAGAATATAAAGGTGTTGAGATTTCTTTTCAAAAAGATAATGGTCAGTTTGAATTTACATTTGACAACTTGTTTGTTGGATTATATGAAGATTGGTATTATCATGGAAGAGATACCGTATACAACGGTAGCTATAAGGATGAGCGATATAATTCTATCTACTCTGGTTTTGAAGGTCTTTTAAAAGTTAAAGGCATTTCTAATACTACAGAAGATATCATTACTGTTATTGTAGCTAAAGAAACAGGAGAAGAATAAATGAAAGGTAAGTGGATATTCCGACATCATGCTCCTATGGGTAATCGACAAACATATAAAGATTTATTCTTTGGTGTTACAAACATTACTCATCCAGAAGGTCACATCTTTCTTGTAGAAGATGGTACTTGGTCTTCTAAATGGTCTGATCAATTTGCTTCTTCTCATGATCGTGGACCAATGTCTTTACGAGCTTTTAAGAAGTATCTTCGTAAACATCCTGAATTAGAAGTATTTGGTAATGTAATGTCTCTTTGTAGTCGTTACAGAGGTTTGGCTCCTCTTTCAAATCCTGAACCAAACTCAGATGGTATGTATGGATTTGATTATCATATTGATGCTATTTATGTTCCTGCTGAACGTAAAGGTTTCCCTGAGCATAATAAATCTGTTAAAGCTTTTGTTCGTATGAATGAAGGCAATTATAAACGACTTGATCTTTGTTTCTTTAAAGATCGTGTACCAAATACTTTTAAATATCTTGATGATAATTTTAATGTACTTGGTGAAGTTTTATACTGGGAGTATAATAAATGATTGGTTCAATTCAAATACTATCTGATGCTAATTGTCCTGTTATTGCAGATGGTACTAAAGTGGAAGTTACAAGAATCCTTAACTTCCCTGCAACTGGTAGTAAATTTATTACTATTAAGGATTATGAAAATATTCCTTTAAATAAGCATGGTCAACCAGACCCTATTATCAGTACTATTCGTTTAACAGAAAAAACTTTTATTCCTGAATGGATTCCCAGAGGTTAACCTTATGTCAACTAACTATAAAATCTTTCGTGGTAAATGTAAGATAGCTTGTGATGCTTTACAAAAAGCGTTGCCCGAATTAACTCTACATCGTGGTTGGTATAATCAACCTGGTTGGGATAAGAACTCTTGTCAACATTGGTGGCTACAAACTCCTGAAGGTGAAATTGTAGATCCAACAGCTTTACAATTTCCAACACCAAACATTAAAGAACTTTATGAAGAGTTCAATGGTATGTGTACTTGTGAAGAATGTGGTAAAGAAGTTCATGAAGATGATGCTCAATTTGCTGGACGTTATCCTGTTTGCAGTGGTGAATGTTATATGAGTTTGGTAGGTCTATAATGTCAAATGAATACGAATTTCTTTTTAATAACTTTATGAATCCATTACGTTCTTTAAATTTTAATGAAAGTTTTTGTGAAGATACTCGTACGGACAGACGTGAGTTTAATTGTAAAAGTACAGCTAATATTGCAAGACCTTCTGGAAAAGTTTTAGATTATTCAATAGAAGTTCGTAATTATTTTTCTGATAAGAAAATACTTCTTATCAAATATCACTCTGACTTTCCTTCTTTCCAGCCAGAACAAGTTAGTTATTACGAACCTAGTTGGTTGGATTTCACAGACGATCAATTAGCTAAAGCTATTAAGTACTTAACACCTATTCTTAATATGAACATGAACACAAATCGTAATCATTACCGTATGCTTGTCTTTAAAGATAAATTTCATATTAGTATCCGTGTTAAAAATATTTTTGATGAATTAGAACATGCTTTGTGCATAACAGCATATGACTATTCCCTAGAAGAAGGAAAAGAGTTATGAGTAATATTGTAGTACATAAGACTTCTGAATTAGATCTATCTACAAACTTTACAAATAGTTTTTTAGATGGATTGTTAGAACAATACTGTAAAGATAAGTATGTTGATAATACTATCATTGCAGATGGTATTCCTAAAATTACATTAGATACTTTGATTAAGTTTGCTTATCCTGGTTACTATTGTAAGTCTCCTGGTCTCTACGGTCAGATCTCATCTACACATGTTATTGTTGTATATGAAGATAAGTTACATAACGTACTACAAGAAGCTTTAGATCATAAGCTTAGTCGTTTGTTTGTTGCTTATCAGTCTGATAGTATTCCTTTGATTGAGTTTGAATACCGTTCTCAAAGTCGTAGCTTTCATTCTTTATACGATATGGGTGGTGAACGTCATCGTGATTTTTCTCGTTCTTATATGCAGTTTTATAATTTGAGCGCTTTGAAAGATTACTGTGCAAAAGCATTTCGTGGTATGCGAATGGATGACTTAGAACTCGATCATATGAAAACTCCTATGAATTTAGTTACTCGTTCTTCAGAAGCTTTTGTTATCTACAAGCCTAATGTTGAAGCAATTCAAAACATTAACAAAACTGCGATTGACAAAAACGTTCGTATTATGGCTTCTTCTTTCTTCTTCAGTAATACAAGAGATACAGTTGTTAATTCATATTGGTTAGCTATTCATATTAATATGTCTAGTTCTTTATCTCGTACAATTCGTTCAGCTGTTGGTCAAGAATATTATGCTGAATTAGTTAAACGTGCTGATGTAATTCTTAAACAACAACAACCAGTTATGCATGGTTATATTACTGGTTTGCGTAGTGCAAAAGAAGAACGTGAACGAATCGAACGTGAAGCTTATCGCCTAAGAGAAGCTAAAGCACATAAGCCTCCTCCTATTAATCAGCACTCTGATTATTATAAAGATCCGAATACCACAGAAAACTTAAAGGATATTGATATATCTTCTACAAGTTCTTCAGATAAAGAGTCTACTCCTGAAGATGGTTCTTTTGCTGTGGTTATTATTGCTGCTGTTGTAGCATTCTTCCTTTTCCTTTTGTTTCGTTGATGTTGTATGATCGAATTTAAATATATTATTGCTGAGAACCAAGAATCAGATGAAGGTGAAACACGTATCTTTATCTTTGAAAAAGGTATTAGTCACGACAAGTTTGGCTTAACCCTAGAAATGGGTATTCGTAACGAAAGTTGGCGTAACTGGAAACGAGAGTCTTGGCGTCCAATTAGTGCTGGCTTTACAAATGGCGAAACATGTTATGGTCGTAGTGAGTCCTTGAATTTAGATTCACGTCCTGAAGATACAGCTTACCTTTCTGGTATTAAACCAAAGAGTTAATATGAGAAATGGATCAAATTTAAACCCTCTTCAGTTTAATAAAGCGTACCCTAATGGAGCTTATGCTTATTCTTTTGAATGGGATTCAAGTAAAATCAAACCTTCTGTACTTACATATCCTACGAAGTTAGTTGTAGATTGTGAGCATGGTTCTCGAGTTCCTAATTGTTTTTATTATGAAGATAAGAAGGGGACTCGTAAGCGATTAGGTTACTATCCTCATGCAGTTTCATATCTCTCTTCTGATCTTCAAATAGTAAAGGATCACTTTATTGCTGATGTTCAAAAATCAGCAGAGGGTCGTTTGAAATGGCTTCAGGATCAAGTATCCAAAACAGAAAGTACTGCACAAGGTATGATTGATAAAGTTAATAAGTTGTAAAAACATTTTGTGTGTCAATGTTTAAGTTGACAGTACAAGGATTTATTCATAACCTTATAGGGTTCCTTGGTTTTCAATAAACAGATGTTAATCATCTTAATTTTGACTACTATAGTAGTCCTATAAAAGGTTATAAATGAACAAGGTAACATTCCTACTCCAGGATGATCAAACTGGAAACTACTTGTGTAAATCTTTAAAAAGTTTAACAAGTAAAGAACATGAAGCTGATCAATATAACACAACTGAAGAAGCTGTCGATGCCTTAGTCAGTTCTCGTGTTAAAGCTAGTGTGTCTGTAATTAAAACAACTACTACGATTGAACTAAAAGAAACAAAGTTTATTGAATTGAATGAACTAATTCTTCTTCGTAATAGTCATTTAGATGCAACTCATATTGGTCAAAAAGGTAATCCTTATTTCTACTTCTGTAATGAAGAAGAAGGTTTGGATTATTGTTTTAATTTTCAAGAAGCAGTTTGGGAGATTTGTGATTGGTGTCATTATCCTAATGATCCAGATATTAAAACACATTCTCAAGCTAAAGATTTTATTCGTATTAATTTTGAACAGTGATTATGAAAAGTTTATTACTTCGCCTTGATGTTACTCAATACTCTCAAGAACAACTAGATGCTATTAATCAAATGTTCTCAACGTATTATTCTTCTGTTACTTTCTTGGATATTGAAGAACAACGTCGTAAGTTACAAGACTTGATTCTTAATACAGATTGTAAAGTACTTTCAATGGATAAATTTATTCCATTGGAATACAACATTGATGTTAGCCGTGTGTTTGACATTGATGGTAATTATCTGTATCACCGTATCATGTACAATGGTAAACAGTTACGTGATGTACCTGTAATCATTTACGATCATGATATGGTTGGTGGTCATGGTTTAAAATTAGCTAAGTCTATTCTGACAGCTAATAACTGCCAAACAACTCATTTTGTATTTGTTGAATTAACAAAGGAACAAGCAAAGACTAAAGAAATTTTAGACTTAGCTGACTTCTTTGATTCTGGTATGGTTTGTGAAATCGAACCTGGTGTTGTTAAACGTGTACCTTACTTCATCAATTCAAATGTTTTAGAAAAACGTGCAAGCATTCCTTCGCTTAGTTATGCTCGTTTCTGTGAAGACTTAGATCGTCTTAAAAGTGTTCTCCAACCTGAAGCTTAAAAAACAGGTTGTGTAAAGTAATTTAAAAACTTTTTCTTTTAACGTAAATAGGATTTTCAATATGAATCGTATGATTGCAGTAAGTCTTACTATGAGCGTTCGCTCAATTTTTAACGAAATCATTTCAACTCAGATTGATGGTATTCGTAAACGTAAGACAGTTGACCTTTCGTTAAATACCGATACAACTGCTGAAGATTCTCCGCTTGTTGCTGAAATTAAAAAGCAACTTAAAGCTGCTGAAGAATCAAGCGTTGCTCGTCTTGGTACTATTGGTGCAGAACTTATTAACAGTTCTACCAAAACAACTGAAGCTCTTGTTGCAGAAGGTAAAGCCCTACGTAAACAAGCTCAAGATCAGCTTAACAAAGCTCGTAACATTCACAATGCTCAACAGCATATGTTGAATACTGGTGATTCATTACCTCTTGCTTTCTATTTGGGTTACATCCCACTTGACGAAACAAAGTTAGTTGAAAAGCACATCGAACAAGCTGGCATTAAAGATTACTTTGGTGAGAAGAACCCTAAAAAATCTTCTGACTAAGTTTGCCCTAGAGCGCTAAATTATACGAGATGGTCTGGAGGGGTCTACCAATGTGCGAAAGCCGTAGTGTAGTATTCAGCCTGTATTGCAAGTTTATAATTTAGATTGGTGAGATCCCAGTGCAAGTAGAGATAGATATCATACTAACCTGTGATGTTTTTGCTTAAACTCTCTCTACTTGTTGCCGCTTATAGCACTTTAAGCTGTCGGTGATACAATAGCTATAGTTTTCTATATTGTATCGTCGTTATTATAGAATGAAAACTAATTTAACTATGCTATCTACTATGACTATGAGTGGAACATACAGTTTAGGTTAAACGGCTAAAGGTCTTTATACTAAATATACTATATATGTATATATTATAAGTATATAGGTGATGCCTGATTTCCTGTCGAACTGTTATAGCGTAACCAAAGGGTTGCGTGAGATTCCATCAGACTATGTGAGTGAGCCTAGAGTGACTCGTGTAGTTTCGAACTGAACTGCTATCAGTAAAGAGAAATCTTATTGATAGCTTTTAGCATACACTTCTGTGGTATCCTATTAACCACATAGATCTCATCTCAAAAAATCTTTTGAGGTGTATGCTGAAAGCTATTAAGGACTTGTTATTATGCAATTTAAAACGCCTAGTGGTGACTTTATCCATTCAACTGGAAAGTTAGATGATGACTTATATGAAATTAAATCTGTTGATGATTTTTGTAAGTTAATGAACTCTCCTAAGTTTAATAAGTTTTGTCCTCAAGATAAACGCTTTATGTTTACCTTAGCAAAATTCTTTCAATCAACCAAGTTGATTATCAAACAAAATAACAAATATCATGTTAAAGGTCAAAATGAACCTTTAGATGTTTTCTTTAAAAAAAGTAATAGACGATTAGACACAGAGCGTAAACAAGCTCAAGCCCAGTTCGTCCAGATCCCTTCTTATTCCCAATACGTCCCAGCATACCATGAAGATTATGTGTATTCTGACGCTAATTGGCACCCTTCTCTCGCTAGTTTATAAACCCCAAACCAACCCAATTAACCGTTAGGTGATTATCATGAATGATGGCAGCTACTCTCCTCAACCCTCTACTAATCTTGACAAAGATATTAATCCTGTACAAGTGGTTGAAGTAACTCCTGTAAGTCGTTTAAACATGTTAGCATCTATTCTTCCTAAGCAAGATGTAAATGAAGTGGCTGTTGCTCTTCAAAAATCTGGTATGAACCAGGTTGTTACATTAAGCCCAGAAGATACTGCTAAAGTTTTAGCTAAGTTTAAAAAATTAGGCTTAGATAAAGTTGAAAACTTAACATACGAACATGTCTCTGCTATTGGTAAGGAAGAATTCACTCTTCTTAACTCAAAGCTTAAAGAGTTTACATCTCGTATGACAGCTGTTCAAACTCCTGGTCTTTTTGGTTTGATCGACGATCTTTCTAAAAATATTCAAGATGCTGAACTCGACGCTATTTGGCGTAAAGCTGTAAATGCAAAACCAACTCTTTGGGCACGTTTCTTAAACGTATTCAATAACAAGTCTTCTCGACAATCACTTAACGATCAGTTTATGGGTTTAAGTACTATCCTAGACAATCGTGGTAAAGGTCTTGAGAAGAAATTAGGCGAGATCGAAAAAGAACTCCTTAAACAACAGAATGAACAATTAATTAATATTAAAACTCTTGAAACAAGTTTTGATCTATATTATCAGTCATTCCTTGGTCTTCGTGAACAACTGGTAATGGTTTCTTATTTAGAACACTATTACACTTCTTATCTAGACTTCTTGCGTAGCGAGTCTACTAAGGCAAATGATTTGGTTATTAATAACCAACTTCGTAATGCAGAAGAAGTTCACCGTGATATTCAAGACAAACGTCTTGTTATTCATAAGGCAATGCTTCAAATGCCAATCACTACACAACAGAATGCCAACTTGGTTACTGTGTGTAAAAACTTGTTGAAAGAAATTGAAAATACTCGTTTAAGTTCTTTCCCTACAATTCGTTCTAACCTATTAGGTTTAGGTATCTCTCTTCGTACACAACAAGCTATGATGACAAATGACTCTGCTCAAGAGTTAGATCGTAACTTGGCGAAGATGGCTGTTAAAGTAAGCGGTGATCTTACAGAGAAAGGTATCCTCCTTTCAAGTGAATCTCGTCTACGTGAAGCTGAAACTCTTAAATCTTTAGTTGATGAACTGAAGGCATTAGAAGGTCGTCTATTAACGGCTAAGGAACAAAGTCAAACCAATATGGATCAAGCTACTAACTTGTTGCTTGAATCTACAACGGAACTTAAAGATGTCCTTGGTGCAGAACAAAAACACTTCTAACCTTCGTATTGCTATGATTGGTAGCCGTAATCTTGAGAAGGTTGCGGCTTACTCTAGTCAAGTTGAAATCTATTTTGATTATTGTTATCAACTAGCAAAAGCAGGTGTTGTTATGTCGTCGGGTCTTTGTACAAAAGGTCCAGATGGCTTGGCTCAAAAGGCATATGCAAAAGCTATTGATGAAGGTTTAGCTAGTACATCTCAATTAGAGGTGTATGTATCTGAACAGTCTATGATCAGAAAGAGCCCTCTTCCTTACAAAGAGATGTCTATGGTTATGCCTAGTAATTTAAATACTAAGCGTATCCAATGGCTATCTAAGGTTATGACTTCATCACATCTAAATGCATGCGACGATTATGCTTTAGGTCAGCATCAGCGGAATGTACATCAGATCTTAGGACCTGATTTAATTACTCCTGTTGATGCAGTTTTTACGTGGTGTTTATTAAATAAAGATGGGTCTCCTATGGGAGGTACAGCTACAGCTTACAAATTAGCATTGTTGTTAGATATTCCTATCATTAATTTATTTAATACAAAGCCTGATGATGTAACAATTCAATTAAATAAATTATTAGTAGGAGAATAGTATGAAGAAACATACTAAGTACTTAAAGAAACAAATTGAGAAAGGGATTATTACTCTTTCTAGTTTAGAAAAACCTCTTGCTCTTTTAAAAGAGTTAGTTGAAAATCAACAAAAGATTAAAAAAGGTAAAGTTAAAGAACCTGAAACAGGCTTATGTTCTTATGCTCTTGGTGATCCAAACATTCGTTATTATGCTATTAAGATCTTTAAAACTTGGCCTAAGTACTCTGGAGAATATGGGTATCCTGTTCCTAGTTTGACAGATACAGTAACTCCTTCACAACAGTATTTGAATAAGAACCATTACTCTGGTGAAGTTGGGGAACTTCGTTTTGATTTAGCAAACTTCTGTGTTAAGAAGATTGAAAAAGATATTAAAAAATTAAAACGTAAAGGTATTATCAATGTTGATTAAACGAACAGGTCCAGATGGGACTGAACGTACTCGTGATTTAAATATCACAGCTGAACAGTATGCTGACTGGGAAGCAAACAAAGCTCCTTCTAAAGAAATTTTTACAAATCTTTCTGAAGAAGATATTATTTTTATTGATGTTGGGTTGACGAAATCTGAGATAGATCGTCTTTCTACAGAGCAATTAAACCGTCGTTCGAAATATTTATCATCGGACGAACTGTAACTAAGGTGTCCTATGAACATTTTGTTTTTAGAACTTGCGAAAATTATTAACAACTCTGAAGTTAATATTTTTGAGCAGAAGAAAATAGAAGGTAAGATCTATAACGTTAATCCTTCTTACGTTGAAAATATTAACAAGTTAGTTAAAGAGTTTGACTTTTACCTTGTTATTACCTCAAATCAAGATGTTCCTTATGACTCTGTTTTGTACTCTCTAGACCAATTAGGTTTAGATGGTACGAAAGTCATTGGTACATTACCATATGAAAAGAAACCTGAAAATAAAATGAAACGTATTCAAACTTGGTTTGAAAAAAGTCGTTATTCAGAGTTCGATTATTTGGTTATTGATAACTATGAAAATATTCAACCTTCACCAGTTGATAATATTTATCTTGTTATTAATGGTTTTACCAATTCAGAATTAGCGAAGGCTCGTGTTCGTTATAGTGGTATTGTCGCTGCTCGTAAAGCTAGTGATGATTCTAAACATAAAGAAGATAACAAGCCTTCTGAACATATGGGTCAAGCATCTTTAGAGATGATGACTCTACAAAATTCATTAACACTGGCTCAAACAGAGACAGAGCAACAGACTGCTGAAGCGACATATATTTTAAATAATAATATTGATCTCTTCCGTAAAAAATCTTCTCATCAAAATACATATGAAGCTCGTCGTGAACTTCGTAAATATTTGTTAGACAAGTTTCCAAAAGCTAACGTAGAAATTATTGATTCTTTGTTATCTAAAAAACGTTTTATTCGTTCTAAAGATACATTGATGTTCGGTGTTATTCCTATGACTGCTGCTGGTTCTGGTTCTTTATTTGCTTTCACAGACTTAGGTACTCTTACTGCAGTTTGTGCAACAGTTGGTTTGTTTGTTGTTCTGGATTTAGTCTCTTGGTTAGCCGTAGATAGTGGTACTTTAAAAATCCACAAGTAGGCCTATGAAAACATCTTTTACAGATATGCTTGACTTTAAAAAAATCTACAATCAAGATGAATTCTTAACTGATAATCCTAAGGAAGCTTGTCTTTCAATTATAACAACTCCTCGTGAGGTTTTTGAATTGAATCCTAAATGGGTTCTTTCTAAACAAGTTATGTTTGAAGACACTGATAGTATTATCCACCCACGAGTTTTCTCGCATGAGTTAGCTCGTGAGGTTGTGGAATTTCTTATGGAAGTACATTCTTCTGGTGTTGAATCTCTTATTGTGCATTGTTTTGCAGGAGTGAGTCGTTCAAGAGCTGTGGTTATGTTCTTCGAAGAAGTTCTAAAAGAAAATCCAATTGAAGATATTCAACGAACTCCTTTTATCACAGCTAATCGTCTAGTTTATAGTCGTTTAGTTAAAGCTTATCAGACAATTATAGATGAGCAATATGACGCTGAAAGAAAAGATTCTTAGATATTTTTTTAAAAGTTATTATAAAAAGTTGGATGAGCATTTAGCTTTCATTGAGAAGTTTCCTTGTCCTGATTGTAGACCTTGTTTGGGTTGTACATTTTATTATGACATTCCATGTACATGTGTTACTTGTAAACGGCAATACCATATATAGAGGTTAATATGGATAACGAGTATTTTCTTGAGTTGAAGAAAGCTTTTTTGACTAGTTCTCAGCGTTCTCATACTCCTCTACTTGCACCATCTCCTTTGTTTAATATGCCATACCGAGAAGTCTCTGAACAAGATGTTAGTGATTTTATGTATTTGTATGCCAGGTTTAAACATGGAGCCTACTCTTCTTTTCATAGTGAAAAGATCCCCCGAAGCTTAGTTGAAGATTTAAATACTGAGCTACGGGTTGCAGTACAGAAGAATCAAGATTTAGCTCAAGCTATTCATAATGTGTTAGAAAAGCATTCAGCTTATCTTGACACAATCTCTATTGCAGTGTTTAACAGACAAAACCCAAAATCTAAACCTTCAAGCAGTAGTGATAAGAGTGGTCTCTTTAAACACTTTTTTGAATTTCTTTTGATTCCAATTGAAATTTTAATTGCTTTTATAGGAAATAAATGATGGAAGGTTCTTTTATTCGTTTAGGGATGGTATTCTTAATTTGCTGTACAATTTCTGTATTCTTCATCACATCTTGTGTGTCAAAGAAGAATGCTTTAATGACCCCTCAAGAACGAAATGTTATTCAATTACAAGATGCTTTTGAATCTTGTTTAAGTCGTACAGATGATGATCTTTGTCTTCCTTATATGGAGTCATTGAAAAAGTCTCATCCAATTTTAAATCAACCTCGACCTGTTGCTGCACATACTGCCCCTTAATAACTTTAACTTTGTTCGGAGAATACAATGAACAAACAAAATATCGCAGCACAATTCGACGGTTCTGAAACCCCTTGCCCTGATATGTCTAAAGAGATGTCTCATGTGGATTCATTTCCATATGTAGCTGAGACAGGAAGTCCTGCTAAAGTAGGTATAGTGCCTATGGGAAATGAATTCCAACCGCAAAATCTTTATGTCATTTCAGAACAAGCTTATAAATATTTTCTATCTAAATGTACAGAAGATGAACTTTGGGACTTAGGTTTCTTAGGTCAATCAGAAATACATGTGAGGCCTGCAGATGTTTCAATATTACGGAAGCTTGCTCAGTGACTATACTGTAATATTAGATGAGAATGCTTTTGATGCTCCTTTGTTTAAAGAAAAACATAAGTGGCGTTCAAGAAGTGGATTGCAATTTGTAAGAGAGTCTAGTTATTATTTCTTTGGCTCTCTTCCTTATCTTGCAAGAAAATCTACTATACTCCCTACGACTCGTAGTAAGCAGTATAATGAAGTTTATTTTATAGATGAGTATGAAGACCATTATTCTGGTAATCAACGAAAGTATTTGAATACCACAACTGATGAATATTCTTATCATCTACTTCCTCCAAGTTGTGAGCCGACTATGCAACAGAACAATGTAATCTCTGCTAATTATGGTGCAGATTTATTATTGCAATTTCAACGACATGCTTTAGAGAACAATTTAAAAATCTGTTCTTTAGATGATGTAAGTTTAATTGCAAAAGACTATGAAGCTTTAATTGAAAAGCTAATAGGCTTAGACAGTTTCCATGTCAAACATAACTTCTCTTTAACTTCTGAAGTAAATGAATTTATTATTCAGAATAAGTTAATGGCTGTTGTAACAAAACGTACTCGTGGTCAAGAAGAAGACTACACTTATAGCATTGATCGTGTCTTAATGTTACCTGAGTACAAATATCTTTTTGAAGAATATCTTAAAGAACTTCCAAAAGAACCGAAAGTAAGTTGGGTTACATCTATTCGTGATGAACGTCCTAACATTACCACTTTGCCAATTAAAACTCCTGGCACTTATAACCCTCTTGCATATCCTTCTGTAGGCGAAAGCCTAGAAGAGTTTGTTAATGGTTATGTGAACAGTACTTCTAATATCTTATTGATGTACTCTCCTCCTGGAACAGGCAAAACAACTTTACTTAAACATTTGTTAGAGATCACTCGTGAATCGTGTCTCATTACATATAGTGAAGAAATTAAAAATATGGATTCACTGTTTGCATACTTCTTAACATCAAATGAAAAATTCTTGATTATTGAAGATGCAGATAACTATCTGACTGCTCGTGATAAAGATGCAAACAATCACAGTATGAAGAAGTTGTTAAATATTACTGATGGATTAACATCTAATCCTGAAAAGAAAGTAATCTTTACAACAAACTTACCAAATTTAAATCAAGTTGATACAGCATTGTTACGACCAGGTCGTTGTTACAAAGCTCTCTTCTTTCCATACTTGACATATGATCAAGCTGTTGCATTCTTACATTCAGAAAATAATGGAAAACTTCCAGAATTGTTTGAATCGAAAGATCACAATTTAAAAGATACACACTCATTAGCTAGTTTGTATTCTTATTTAAATGGTTATGATCCTGAAAAGATTATTAACGATGGAAAAAATGGCCCAACTTTTGGTTTCACCAATAAACAATAATTAATGTAGGTACTTATGTCTTATATTGTACATTTAGTAGGTATGACTAAAGATGGTTATATCGGACTCGATGATAAACTACCTTTTGAAATTCCAGAAGATTTAAAAAACTTTAAATCACTTACCGAAGATTCTTTGGTTTGTATGGGTTTCAAAACGTTTGAAAGTATTTTTAACAACTATACAAAAGATCAGACACAATTCCTTCCTGGTCGTAAAGTAACAGTTGTTTGTAGTACTGAAGAAAAAGCTGTTAAACGTACAGCTGAATTCCCAGTTGATAACGTTTTATTTGTATCTCAGAAAATGTTTACAAGCTTAGTACATCGTAACAGTCGTCCTGTTATTATTGTAGGTGGTTCAATTCTCTATGAAATGTTCCGCCCTAATCTTGTCATTGCTACTGCAGTAGATACACTTGCAGTGTCTGAAACAGATGAAGTTATCATTACTGATAAAGTTCATACACGTAAAAGTGATTCAAAAGTATTGGTATCATACCCTTACTTTAAACGACTTCAAACTGATTGGAATGAATTGTCTTTCCGTACTGAAAAGTCTACTTCTGGACTTGAGTATACATACAAAGTTTACCATCCTTTAAACTAAGAGGCTGTTATGTCTATAATTGTAAATCCACTTTTTGCAAATGATGCTTATAAATTATCTCACTTTGATCAAGTACCTGGTGATTGTTCTTTAATTTATTCTCATCTTACGCCTCGCTTCTTAACTTATTTGAAGCAAAAATTTCCGTCAATGTCTGATAAAGTTATTGTGTATGGTATTCAACTTACCATCGCTCAACTTCAAGAACGTTGGAATTCAGGTTTCTTTGAATTACCTTGGCATAAAATCAATAAAGAATCTTTAGAACTTTTAACACCTTACCTTGGCTTTACTGCAAAAGACATGGTACGTTTTAAAGAACTTCATGAACTTGGTTATTTACCTCTTAAGTTCAAAGCTCTTCCTGAAGGTTCTTGGGTTAATAACAATATCCCAGTATTAACTGTTGTGAACACATTGCCTCAGTTCTATTGGTTGACAAACTTCTTAGAACCGTCAATTCTTAATACTATTTTTAAACCAATGACTGTTGCTACTCTTGGTTTGGAATTAGCTCGTTTACGTGACAAGTATTTTGATTTGACTGTATCTGATCAGTCTGGTAAAGATTTCGCTCTTCATGATTTTTCTTATCGTGGTCAGTCTGCACATGAATCTGCAACTGCAGCTGTATCTGGTTTCCTTTTATATACTAAAGGTACAGATACAATTGGCGCTATTGCTGATGCTCAACATTATTATAAAGCTGGTACAGATATTGCTGGTTCAATTCCTGCATTCGAACATTCAACTGCAACACTAGGTGTTCAGTATTACCGTAACATCCTTAAACGTTTTTATGCTATTGATGGTGGTCTCGTTAAAGCTGCTGGTGATGAAGTAATTGCCAATACAGTTTTAAAAGTTGATGAACAAGGTGTTGATATTCAACTTACTGAGCATGAAGTACAAGAAATTTATTTTGCAGAACGTGCTAAGTTATTGCATGCTGAACTTAAGAAAATTTCTTATAAAGCTGTACATGAAGGTATTAAGGCTGCTCTTTGGGTAGACTTGCAACTTATCAATGACACAGAAGAACAACGTGAATTAGCAGTAGGCGAAGTGTTTAACTTAGCTCGTGTGTTGATTGATGTATATCCTTCTGGTTTGTTTGCTTATGTATCAGATAGTTATGACTATACTCGTGTAGTTTCTCTTCTTGTACCAGCTCTTAAACATATCATTGAAGCTCGTGATGGTAAATTTGTTGTTCGTCCAGACAGTTCTGATCCTGTGCAGATTGTAAATGGTATCACTGATCACAATGTTGCAGATGAAGCTGCTAAAGAAGTTCTTACTTTAAACATTGGCGAATCATTCCGTTACAATGGTAAAGTTTATGTGAAAGTTAAACATCCTCCTGTTCAAGAAGGAATGTTCTTACCATTCTTCTTATTGGAACAAAATGAATTTATTCAAGAAGTTTCTGTAGGCGTTGATGGTCTTGCTTATCCAGTTCGTGTTATTGCATCTGAAGCATTAGGTTCTATCCGTACTTTGTATGAAGTATTTGGTGGTACTGTAAATGATAAAGGCTTTATCGAACTTGCTCCTCAGATTGGTTTAGTATATGGTGACGGTATGAACTATGACCGTATTAACCGTATCTATAAAGGTTTGATGGACAATGGTTTTGCAGCGTCTAACGTAGTCCTTGCTGCTGGTGCATATCTGCTAGCAAACTTGACTCGTGATGATCTTGGTTTTGCAATCAAAGCTTCTTATGTTGAAGTTGATGGTATTGGTGTACCTGTGTACAAACAGCCTAAGACTGATATGTCTAAAGCTTCTTCTGCTGGTCTCTTCAAAGTTGTTAAAGAAGAATCAGGTGACTATAAATTGTTGCCTAATGTAACTAAGCAGGATGAAGATGAAGGCGAATTACAAACTGTCTGGGTTGACGGTGTGTTCGTTAAAGAAACTACTTTTGACGAAATTAAAGCTCGCTTGCCTTTGTAATAGTAATAGAAAAAGGGAGCCTAGGCTCCCTTAGTCTTATACTGAGTCGAATGAACCTTTCGTTACGGTTACTTCGTCTGCAGTTTCTTTTGTAACAGTTACAGTAATTTCTGTATCATCTGTAGTTGTTACTGCTTTATCAGTTAGAGTTGTGTAAGCATCAGGTTTGATTATAAATTTAGCTTTATAAATTCCATCATCATTACCAGCCCACAAATCTATCTCATTAGTTTCAGAACTATCTAGCATATCAAAGATTGCTTTGACAAAGAAATTATCTTCTAGAGTAAGTACAGCTTCATTAGCAGTAGTAACAATAGAAACTAATTCTGGATCTAATGCTTGTTCTAATAAATCTAACTCTTTCTCAGGAATAGCTGTAGCATTAATGAAATCTACCCCAGTTCCCTCAAAAGCTTCAAGGTTTACACCGTTAAGTTTTACAGGTTCTGAAAAGGTTAAAGTTAATGTATTGCCACTTTTAAAGATAGAATAGGTTGCAGGAACTTCCACAGGCTCTTCTGGATCAGGTTCAACTGGATCAATTGGTTCTTCATTTTGAGCTTCGATAAAAGCTTGGTAAGCTACTGTAGGTACAGTTGCAAAGTAATTATCTTTAAAGATTTCTACAAAAAGTCTTTTACCTTTTTCACTTAATAGTGAGGTATCTAGGACATTGTTAGAAGCAGTAATAGTAATTTCATTAGCATGAATGTACTTAGAGCAGGTTTTTAATTCAACGTTAATTAACATATTTTTCTCCTATGAATATATGTTCGTTATATAAAATATAACGTATAAATATTAACCTAATTTTCCTAATAAATCAATGGAATACAAATGACATTCAAATCAGAGATTCTGTTGTGTCAAGAGGAAGTGAAGATTAGTACACATTCAGATGGTGCTGTCTCTATTAAAATTCCTAAACTTTTTGCACCCGAATGGTCTAACACCAATAACTGGGTAATTTATGCAAATATCAAAGACCCTTCTGGTATGTTAGCGTTAATCTACTTACTAGACCATTTAAATACGAATGCTAATTTTGATGGTATTTCATTTGCGTTAGATTTAACTTATCTACCAAATGCTCGTCAAGACCGTGTCACTGGTGATAATGACTTTGAAACACCAAACACTGTTAAAACATTCTGTAACTTGTTAGCTGGTTATAAACGCTTAACAACTGTATATGCTTCTGACGTTCATTCGAATGTTCCAAGTGTATTGTTAAATAACTTAGCTGAACAAAGTCACTTGCACTCTTATATTGTAGCTGTGCCTCTTGAAGTCACAGATATAATTGACTACTTTATTTCACCTGATCTTGGTGCTTATAAAAAAGTTAAAAGTATCTCTCAGAATTATGATACTCCATACTTAGTAGCTCAAAAAGAACGTGATCCAATCTCTCATGAAATTGAATTATCTCTTACTTATGATGTCGATTTGACAGGTAAGAATGTAATGATTTGTGATGACATTATTGATTACGGTAATTCAGTACAGGATCTTGTTAAGATTTTAAAAGAAAAATACAATGCAGCTAATGTTTACATTTATGCTACTCATGGTATTCTTCCGCTTAATAAGCGCTTAGAAGTGCCGAGTCGTTTTTCTTTTGTAACTGAAAATGTTACTGGACTGTTCATCAATTCATTATGGGAAGATAAGGATAATCCTGAAATCCCAGAAAATGTTTCGTATTCCCTTTTATTCTAACTTATTGTTATTGGAATTATTATGAGCTTAAAGTTCAAAACTCTTGAAGCCGACGGTAAAGTCTTACATGTAGATGTAGCTGGTTTTACAAAAGTAACTCTTGCTGAACAAGTTGCCTTTGTTTCTGAAAAGACAAAAGAAGGTTTCTCAATTAATATTTGTGAATTTCCAAAATTGTCTCTTAATCAAATCAATGCTATTTTAGCATCGTATAAGAGCAACCCTTCTTTGACTTTGGTTTCTTTAGATAACACTTTAGAAGCAACTACACCAGAAGAAAAAGAAGTTATTGAAAACTTCAAACTTGCTTTAGGTGTATTCAGTGAAGCTTATGAAAGCCTAATTGAACTTTCTAAAAGTAAATATCCATTTGCTTCAGTTCCTTCTGCTTATCTTCTTGATAAGCACTTTAAGTTTTTACAAAGCCGTGTTCGTCGTTCAAATGATTCAGACCATTTCTTAACTAATCAAGATGTTAAGTCTTTAATGAACACTTGTATGAATCACTGGATTTCTGGTGATAAAAATCGAATTGAATTAGGTCGTGTTAGCTTACAAGCTCATTCTTATTATCGTGATATAACAATCGACGCTACATGTGTTCGTATTGGTTGTCAAACAATTCAACGTCACGAATTAGAACAGATTGCTATTCGTCTTGGATTTAAAGGCGAAAAGTTTGAAAATGTCCCTAAACTAAAATAAAGGTACTATCATGTGCTTTAACTATGAAAAGGTTCTTCTCCTGATGTAAGTATACATTAAGGAGAAAACAATGAACCTATACGAAGAAGATTTGCTACCTTTAGTAGCTGAAAAACTAGATTACTTACCAGGTACTCTCAGTAAGATTGATAAATTTGTTAATGAGCCTATTAGAGAATCTATTCATTATCGTTTTAAAGAGTCTTGCTTTTGGGATTACTCGGAAGGAAAAGGATGGAAAGTTGAATGTAACGGTCATCAATATTTTGATCGTATCGTTAGCAAGTATGTTGGTAAACCATTTAAACATGTGATTCACAAATGTAGAACACATGACTCTTACAAACACTGTAAGGGTTTTAAACGTCAAGTGGATCAGGAGATCCATGATGTTATGAAAGACCCTGAGATGAAATGTTATACTTATCCAGGCTCAGCTAATTTATCTGGTGAATATTTCGTAGACATGGACGGTATCTTACGAACTATTGATCAACATCCTTTATACTTTATTGTTCCTTTTGTTGAAAAAGTTGCATGGAGAAGTTGGCAAGATCCAACTCGAATTGTAACAACTAGTAGAAAGTTAATTCATAAGATTAAAGGTATTCATTATTTTGTTCCTAGTTTTGATCAGGTTAGATTTTATTATAAACAACCTATTCATAAGAACTCAAGAAGAATTCTTAATCCTGATTTCTTTCAATTACCATTAACTAACTCTCAATTGCAACAGTATCACTTAGTAAACGATACTGCTGCACATTGAAACCATTACAATATTTGTTCAGTTATACTGAGAGTACTTATCATGGAATTTATCTCTAAAATTAACCCAGGTGTTATCTGGTTAGTATTAGCTATTGTAACAGATGTAGCTTCAACTATTTTCTCTGCAAAGGCTAATGGTTTAGAAGATAAAGTCAGCCAAGGGATTGCTGGTTTACTGTACTTTGGTTCTTTTGTATTCTGCGCTATTGCTTTAAAATATATGCAAGCTGGTGTCCTTTATGTTTTATGGGCAGGATTAGGAGCAGTAGCTACTGCCTTTCTAGCTCATAAGTTCTTAGGTCAACAGATTGATTTAGCAGGATACATTGGAATCGCATTTATTGTATGTGGTCTTACAATTATTGCCCAATGGTCAAACATTGATGTATAAGAGTATCTCTTATGAAAAATCGTATCATCCCTTTGGTACTTGTACCAATCTTTGCATTAGCAGCTTGTAGTCAGAGTACTGAACCTGAACAAATTGCTGTGCCAAACGATTCTGATAAAGTTATTTTAAACTCTGATGGCTCTATGTCTCAGAATGCTTTGTTAGATTCATACAACCAAGCTAAGGCTCAAGGCTATACTGGTACTCTTGATCAGTGGTCTGAACTCTCTCGCCTCTATGAAACCAATCCTCAACAAGCTCAACAAGTAGCTCAAGAGTCTGGATTCTCTGGTGGTGAAATGCTGATGGGTGCTTTAGCTGGTGCAGCTATTGGAGCTCTTGCAGCTAATGCAATGAGTAGTCGTACTCAGATGGCTTCTAATAGCTATTCAAGTCAACGTGCTAATAACGCTACAAATTATGCGTACTCTCAACCTTATAACCGTGAAGAAGAGAAAGATCGTCGTAACACAGCAAGTGCAGCTCCTATCGTAACAGGTAGTAACTCATCTACTGGATCGACTGGTACTTCTGCTACTCGTCCTTCTTCTCCTGTACCTTCAGTAAGTACTCCTCGTCCAGCTGCAGTAAGTGCTCCTGTTTCTCGTTCTAGTTCTTTCACGTCTGTAAGTCGTGGTGGTTTTGGTGGAGCAGTAAGCTCAGGCGGTTAATGTGGCAGGGTTTTTCTTCTACGTATTGTTGATAATCTTAATAGCTATTATAGCAACTCCTTTTACTAATGAAGATCAATTGTCATGGATAATGGGTTTTGTAATAGTTTTATTTTTTATTGATTTTTGTTATTTTGAGTTTCTAGTTAAGTTTGTATTAGAACCTCTAAGATCATTATCAACTACTCACATTTCTTAGGTAATACAATGAAACGTTTTAACAATTTTCACCAACGCCCAAACTTCCAACAAAATCTCGAATCAATTGGAATGAATTATTGGAACTTGGCTTCTGGTCCAGATGCTTTACCGTACTGGCAAGAAGGTGTTTGTTATGGTTTTTCAGAGGCACAGATAGATAAAGTATTAGATGCCACTCAAGAACTTCATGATATGAGTATTGATATGGTAGCTACTATGGTTAAGTCTGGTGATTATCCAGATTACTTTTCATTAACTGAAAACTGTAAAGCTCTCATTGAACAATCATGGAATCGTGGTGATAAATCCTTTTATGGTCGTTTTGATTTAGCCTATAATGGACAAGATGAAATCAAGATGTTGGAATACAATGGAGATACTCCTGTTAGTATTCTAGAGTGCTCTGTTGCTCAGTGGGATTATATTCAACAAGCAGAAGGTATCCCTAATCCTCTACGTACACAATACAATATGCTCGATGAGCGTATGATTGAAACGTGGAAGGAACAATACGAACCTGGAACATTAATTCATTTTGCAGCCTCTGGTGGTTTTCGTCATGAAGATTGGGGCAACTTAGTTTACGTTATGGATACGGCATTACGTGCTGGTATGAACGTGAAAGAAATTAAAATGCAGGATATGGGTTTAACAGATAATGGTATCTTTGTTGATTTAGATAATCAGCATATTCAGAACTGTTTTAAATTATACCCATGGGAATGGATGATGGATGAGCAATTTGGTGCTGCTATCCAAGGTTCAGACACAACTTGGTTAGAACCAGCATGGAAAATGTTGTTAAGTAATAAAGCTATGTTAGTAAAACTATGGGCTTTAAACATCGGACATCCATTGCTTCTTGAGTCTTATGCTCAAGCTAACCTTGTACCAGATGGTCGTTGGGCTAAGAAAGCTATTCATGGTCGTGAAGGAAGTAACATCTATACTTTTAATAAGCAAGATGGTGCTGTCGTTACTAATGAATTAGCACAAGGTAGTCACGATGTTCCTGATTACGATAAGTGGGGTTATATGTTCCAGAAGTGGACAGATATCTCTACACATGATGGATATCGCTCTAGCCTCGGATCTTGGGTTATTGGTGACAAAGCTTGTGGTATGAGTGTTCGTGAAGATAAGAACTTAGTTACTGGTAACGATGCTTTCTTTGCTTCTCATATCTTTGTACCTTATGACCATGAAGAAGAATATTCTCACTTTTTTAAGTAAGGTTATTATGTCAGAAAATGTTAGTTATATTATCTATGAAGTTTTACACAATGGTATTCCTATTTACATAGGAAGTGGATTGCCTGATAGATATTTACATGCAAAATCTGGTGCTAGTCATGTTCCCGCTTTAAATAAACTATTCTTTGAGGATGCTGACAATATGATTGTTAATATTCTCAGAGATGGTTTAAGCAAGGAAGAAAGTTTAGAACTTGAGAAATCTTATATTCTAGCTATTAAGCCAGAATTTAATACTGTTTATACAGATAACTTTCGTAAGGCGGTTATTAATGGAACAAAAAACAAAAGTAGACGAAAGTCTTTTAGATCAACTTCTAAATGATTTTATATATGAGCGATTAGTTCCTCAGTATCGTCTACAATTTACTGAATTTCTTTTTGATTATAATCAATTTGATTTTTATTTAAAGTTTAAAGATAATCTTATACCTCATCCTTATTTGAAAGGCAGTTCATATTGTTTTAACAGTGAGCTTTGTCTACGACTCTCTCGTGGTAATTTAGACAATTACTTTTTAAAAGGACGTGAAGCTTTCTTTGCTTATCTATTAACTGAGTTAAGTCTTAGTGAAAGTTATTTAAAATATTTAAATAGGCTTCCAGGAGTTCCCATGCCTTTATTTGAAAAATTAAAAGAAGATCACTTAACAGCTCGTAAGTCTGGTGATAAAACCAGTACTGCATTGCTTGGTACATTGATCAACGACATTAAAGAAAGTATCTTAAAAGGTCTTTCTATGGCTCAGTATGGAATTTTAAATCCAACTGATGAGCAAGTTTTAGCTATCATTAAACAATACGTTAGCAAAAACATCGAAACAACTGATATAGCTGGACCAAGTCCTAAGATGGAAGCTGAGTTAGCTATTCTTCAGTCTTATCAACCAACTCTTCTTACTGATTCTGAATTGGTTGGTATTTATGTAGACTTCAAAACAAATTTTGAAGGTAATGAAAAAGCATTGTACGGTGCTTTCATGAAACATTTACAACAAAACTATGCCTTCCGTTATGAAGGCGGTAAAGTACGCTCAATCAT
>RRZT012117264.1_pt1 | contig 25819 bp, 23 predicted proteins | sample 2165551 | NCBI WGS metagenome assembly RRZT01 (sample SAMN10456910, study PRJNA506462) | wastewater metagenome | biome: wastewater; feature: sludge; material: wastewater sludge; isolation source: wastewater sludge with Escherichia coli K12::gfp cells carrying plasmid... | place: USA: Moscow, Idaho... | reverse complement strand
GGAATGTCGTATTATTTATCTCGTTCGGGTGGAACGAACACTACGACTAAATTTTGCAAGGTACTCTTACCGGAGGAAGCTTGCCGCAACATCTGACGGCTTACCGGACGCTCAGATGGATTGGATCCAGTTACCGCTGCCAACACAAGGTAATCATCATTACCAAAGAGAGGGGTCTGCATTGCAGACCCTTTTTTGTTTATACCCTTCGTACTTGAAGCTGCCGCATCGTTGACGGCGTTCACTCACCCCAATCACATAGTATATCTATGCTCATGGGGATTCGCTCACTTGTCGCCTTGCTGCAACTCCAATTACTTTGGGTATATAAATTATTTGGCGATTTTCTTGTATTTGATGCGGTGTGGCTGTAACGCCTCGGCACCTAAGGTTTTCTTTTTCCACTCTTCGTAATCGGTAAAGTTACCTTCGAAGAAGCGGACGTTACCTTCATCGCTGTAATCCAGAATATGGGTCGCGATACGGTCAAGGAACCAGCGGTCATGCGAAATCACCATGGCACAGCCAGGGAATTCCAGCAGGGCATTTTCCAGCGCACGCAGTGTTTCAATGTCCAGATCGTTGGTTGGTTCGTCGAGTAACAGCACGTTACCGCCGGTCTGCAGCAGTTTTGCCAGATGCAGACGGCCGCGTTCACCACCAGAGAGTTCGCCAACGCGTTTCTGCTGATCGACGCCTTTGAAGTTAAAGCGACCGACATAGGCACGGCTTGGGATCTCGAAATTACCGATCTTCAGAATGTCCTGCCCATTGGCGACTTCATCAAAGACGGTTTTCTTGTCATCCATGCTGTCACGGAACTGATCCACCGAGGCCAGCACGACGGTTTCACCCAGCGTGATAGTGCCGGAATCTGGTTGTTCCTTACCGCTCAACATACGGAACAGGGTTGATTTACCCGCACCGTTCGGGCCGATAATACCGACAATCGCGCCTTTCGGAATGCTGAATGACAGGTTGTCGATCAGCTGACGATCACCATAAGACTTGCTCAGACCTTCCACTTCGATCACTTTATCGCCGAGACGTGGTCCTGGCGGAATGAACAGTTCGTTGGTCTCGTTACGTTTCTGGTAATCCTGACCATTAAGCTCTTCAAAGCGAGACAGACGTGCCTTGCTCTTGGCCTGACGACCTTTCGGATTCTGACGTACCCACTCCAGCTCTTTCTCGATCGATTTGCGACGAGCGGCTTCAGTAGAGGCTTCCTGCGCCCGACGGGCGTATTTTTGTTCCAGCCAGGAGGAATAGTTACCTTCCCACGGGATACCTTCGCCGCGGTCCAGCTCCAGGATCCAGCCTGCTACGTTATCGAGGAAGTAACGGTCATGGGTGATCGCCACAACGGTGCCTTCGTAATCGTGCAGGAAGCGTTCCAGCCAGGCGACCGATTCGGCATCAAGGTGGTTGGTTGGTTCGTCCAGCAGCAGCATGTCTGGTTTTTCCAGCAGCAGACGGCACAGCGCAACGCGGCGACGTTCACCACCGGAGAGAACTTTAATTTGCGCATCCCAGGCTGGTAGACGCAGTGCATCAGCGGCACGTTCCAGCTGGTTTTCCATGTTGTGACCATCGTGAGACTGGATGATTGCTTCCAGTTCACCCTGTTCTTTGGCCAGTTTGTCGAAATCGGCATCGGGTTCGGCATAGGCGGCATAGACTTCGTCCAGACGCGTCATGGCCCGTTTCAGGTCGCCCATGGCTTCTTCAACCGCTTCGCGAACGGTCTGCTCCGGATCGAGTTTCGGCTCCTGCGGCAGGTAACCGATCTTGATACCGGGTTGCGGACGGGCTTCGCCTTCGATTTCGGTATCAATGCCGGCCATGATGCGCAGCAGGGTTGACTTACCGGCACCGTTCAGACCGAGGACACCGATCTTGGCGCCAGGGAAGAACGAGAGGGAGATATTTTTTAAGATATGACGCTTAGGCGGTACGACTTTGCCCACGCGATTCATGGTGTAAATAAATTGCGCCATGGTGTTCTCTTGGTCATTACGGATGGTGGATAGTTTAGAGCATGGATTTGACAGGGAAAAGATCAATGAACAGCATTCAGCAGAAATAAAAAAACCCGCATCAGCGGGTTTGATTTGGTGCCCAGGGTCGGACTCGAACCGACACAGTTATTCACCGGCGGATTTTGAATCCGCTGCGTCTACCGATTTCGCCACCTGGGCACACAGTGCAAGAGTTTAACTTCCTGATAAATCAGTTAGCTTGTCTTACGGGGTCGCATTATACAAAGCTAAGGCGTGAGCGCAAATTGTTTTTCGCGTGATCTGTCTCAGATGCTGAATAAATGCCCGGTTGATGAGTCGCATCTCGCTGTCTGACTCGGTTAGAATGGGTTTCCCTGATTACTGGTATACATGAATTATGAGTAAAACACCCCGTTCCCGCACCCGTCCGGTGTCTGCTAAGCCACTGACTGCCTTTGGTTCGACTCCGCGGGCTGGTTTTCGTCGCCGGTTAGGCGCCTGGGCTATTGATACCCTGCTGGTGATCCCGTTACTGACTCTTGCGGGTTATCTGGCGTATGGTCTGAGCTATTTGCTGGTTATCAGCGGATTATTGTCATTAGAGGAAGGCGTCACCGCGAGTAACTGGCTGGCGCATCAGTTGTGGTTCAGCCTCTGGCTGGCTGGCGTGTTATGCAGCTATTTTGTCTGGTTCTGGTGCCGGGAAGGACAAACGCCGGGGATGCGCCGTTTTGAGATCCGGGTTCAAAATACCGATTCTACGTTGCTGAGCATTGGTCAGGCGCTGGTGCGTCTGGGAACTTCTGCGTTTGGTTTAGGTAATCTGATGGTGATTTTTGATCGCCGCGAGTTTCTGGCATTTCAAGATTACTGGGCCAATTGCGAAGTGGTGGTGACTGCACCGGGTGCGGGGCACTGAGGTTTATCCGGCATCCGTGATTACAGATGCCGGTGTTTATTTTCAGGTGCGGCGTTGCAGCATATAAATGGCAACACCCATGAAGATCAGGCTGGGCACGCTGGCCCCAATGACAGGGGGAACGTTATACACCAGGCTGAACGGGCCCAATACCTGATTGGCGACAAAGAAGGCAAAACCCATCATCACCCCGGAAATCAGCCGGGCACCCATACTCACTGAACGTAACGGACCAAAAATAGTGGACGCAGCCAGCAGCAGCATGGCGATGACGCTGACAGGTGCCAGCAGTTTACGCCAGAATTCCAGTTCGTAGTCATCGACCTGTTGTCCGTTACTTTTCATATAGCTGATGTAGTTATATAACCCTTGTGCAGAGAGCTCATCCGGAGATACCGAGACCACACCTAATTTGTCGGGAGTCAGGTTGGTTTTCCACACCCAATCCGTCAGGTTTTTAAATTTTATCTGCTGTTTATCCTGTAATTGCGTGATCACAATGTCTTTCAGATGCCATGCCTGTTGCTGATAAACGGCCATCGCAGAGCGAATAACTTCCTGTAATTCACCGTTCAGATTAAAGCGGTACAGGGTGACGCCGCGCAGACTGCCATCACGGAACAGGGTATCAATACTGATAAAATCATGACCTTCTTTAACCCAGATACCGTAAGTTGAAGCGGTAATTTTGCCGCCACTGATGGCGCTGGTTTTGATATCGTGCGCTTTCTGTTCGGCTATTGGCGCCACATATTCACCAAGCAGCATCACCAGAAACATCACCGGTATGACTGTTTTCAGCGCAGAAATAACAATTTTCGCCCGGGAAAGACCTGCCGCCTGCAATACCACCAGTTCACTGCTGCTGGCCAGCTGACCAAGGCCAATCACACCACCCAGTAAGGCAGCCATCGGGAAAAACAGCACGGTGTCGCCCGGTATGGCATAGATCACCCGTAATATCGCATGGAGTGTGGTGAATGAACCTTCACCCACGTTCTGTAATTGATCCACAAATTTGATCAGTGATGACAGGCCTACCAGCATGACGGTGCACATCAGGATCGCCATTATCACGGTGCGCCCGACATAGCGGTCGAGAATACCAAACATCAGCATTTTTCCTTATGCCAGTAAATACGCAGACGCTGCCACATGCGGGTGCTTTTAATATTCATCGGAACAGCAAACAGCAGCGTGAACAGAACAGGGATGATATACAAACCCGGCATCTCCGGCAGTTGCCCGCGTTCGATGGCTGACTGACCGGCACTCAGCAGCAGGAAGTAACTGAGATAAAGCATGACTGCCGGAAGCAGTTTGGCATATCGCCCCTGACGCGGGTTAACGACTGCCAGAGGCACCGCTATCAGCGTCATTAACGGAATGGAAAGGGGTAATACCACCCGCCATTGCCATTCGGCGATCTGTTTCTTGTCGGTGCTGTTATAAAGCGCCGATGACGGCAGTGCTCTGGCTTTAGGGGTAGAGGGTTCAATATCTTTACGTTGCAGTTGCGCCTTGTATTCGGCAAAGTTGGCAATACTGAACTGGGTTGAAGGTGGCGTGCCTGCATAACGTTTGCCATTCGCCAGTGTTACCCAGGGCGTTCCCTGTGCATCATTCGTCAGGTGACCGCTGGCCGCAACGATAATGGCAGCTTCTGCCGGATCGGGGCTGCGCTGTAACAGAAAGATTCGTTGCAAACTGCGGCCGGAGTCCTGAACATCCTCCACATAAGCGGTAAGATGCCCGCCATCCAGACTCAGAAAACGGCCGCTTTCTAACGGGATCGACAAGGGATCTGCTTTCGCGGCATCTAATAGCTGGGATTGTTTTTCCCTGGCCATCGGCGCTAACCACATGGTGTTCACGGTAGCGACTACGGTGGTGAGCAATGCCAGCACCAGACTGATGCGCATGATATAGGATGGGCCGACACCAATCGCACGCAGTACGGTCATTTCACTGTCGGCATACAGCCGGCCATGAGCAAACAAAATCGCGATAAACAGGCTGATAGGCAGTAGTAACAATCCCATATAAGGAATGTTAAGCAGCATCATCTGGCCGATCAATGAAGAGGGTATAGAACCATCGGCCGCTCTTGCCAGGATCCGGATAAATTGCTGACTGGTAAAAATCAGCAGCAGGATCAGCAGGATTGACAGCTGAGTTTTGAGTGTTTCTTTAAATATATAACGGAAAACTATCACGCAGGCCTCGGGAAAACTTGTAATTACTGGCGAATCGCTAAAAAATAGTTGCCTTACTTCCATTTTATGATGTTTTGCGTACCGAACCTGTTCATCCTGAGCAGGTGGGTCGGCCCCTATTATCGACCAATCGGTGGGCTTTGTCTTTAGTTGCAAGGAGTCCTCATGGAATTCGGCGTTAAAAGTGGCAGCCCGGAGAAGCAGCGCAGTGCCTGTATCGTGGTCGGTGTATTCGAACCACGTCGTTTATCTGCCGTAGCTGAACAACTGGATCGCGTCAGTGACGGGTATCTGAGCTCTTTGCTGCGTCGTGGTGATCTGGAGGGTAAAACCGGTCAGATGCTGCTGTTGCATCAGGTTCCCGGGGTGCTGAGTGAGCGTGTACTGCTGGTCGGTTGCGGGAAAGAGCGTGAACTGGATGAGCGTCAGTTCAAACAGATCATTCAGAAAACGATCAGTACATTGAATGAAACCGGATCGATGGAAGCGGTCTGCTTTTTGACAGAATTGCATGTCAAAGGACGGGATGCCTACTGGAAGGTAAGACAAGCGGTCGAAACCGCGCAAAACAGTCTTTATACTTTTGATCAATTCAAGACCAATAAAGCGGAATTACGCCGTCCGTTACGGAAACTGGTCTTTAATGTGGCGACCCGTCGTGAATTGTCGATTGGTGAGAAAGCCATCGCCCATGGTCTGGCTGTCTCTAACGGTATGAAAATCTGCCGTGATGTGGCCAATATGCCGCCAAATATCTGTACACCGGCTTATCTGGCATCACAGGCGCGTCGTCTGGCGGACAGCTGCCAATACATCACCACGAAAGTGATTGGTGAACAGCAGATGGCGGAGCTGGGCATGAATGCTTATCTGGCGGTGGCCAAAGGTTCATCTAATGAAGCCATGATGTCGGTAATGGAGTATAAAGGGCACCCGGATGCCAAGCCAATTGTGCTGGTGGGCAAAGGGCTGACCTTTGACTCGGGTGGTATTTCAATCAAACCTGCTGAAGGCATGGATGAGATGAAATACGACATGGGTGGTGCTGCGTCGGTATTAGGTACCATGACGGCACTGGCGGAACTGAAGCCGCCAATCAATGTGATTGGTGTGTTAGCTGGTGCGGAGAATATGCCGGATGGCAAAGCTTACCGCCCCGGTGATATTCTGACCTCCATGTCAGGCCAGACCATTGAAGTGCTGAATACCGATGCGGAAGGGCGTCTGGTATTGTGCGATGTACTGACTTACGTTGAGCGTTTTGAACCGGAATCGGTGGTGGATATCGCGACCCTGACCGGCGCCTGTGTGATTGCACTGGGCAGCCATGCCAGCGGTCTGATGTCGAATCATAACCCGCTGGCGCATGAGTTGCTGAACGCGTCAGAGTTATCGGGCGACAAAGCCTGGCGTTTGCCGTTGTGGGATGAGTATCAGGAACAGATTGAAAGTCCGTTTGCTGATATGGTAAACACCGGTGGCCGTCCTGCCGGGGCGATCACGGCAGGTGCATTCCTCAGCCGTTTCACCAAAAAATACAACTGGGCACATCTGGATATCGCCGGAACCGCCTGGAAGTCAGGTAAAGAGAAAGGTTCTACCGGTCGTCCGGTACCATTGCTGACGCAGTTTTTATTAAACCGCGCCGGTGTAGAAGTCGAAGACTAACAGGATGGGGCGGTGACGTCCCTTTACTTCATGCCACAGGTCACTTTTTATTTACTGCCGGATGAGGCATCGCCGACACAGATTTGTGATGGCTTAAGCCATGCCGTTGCTGTGTTAGCCTGCCAGCTGACGACAGAACGTTTCCGTCAGAATCAGACGCTGTTTTTGCTGACGCAGACACAAGTGCAGGCGGAGCAGCTAGACGAAATGTTGTGGCAGCAGGATCCGCATAGTTTTGTGCCACACGGCCTGTCAGAAGAAGCGACAGTGACTCAGGCTCCTGTCGAGATCGGTACCGGTATGCCTAAACGCAGCCGGCAGGTGCTGATCAATTTAGCTGACGGGATCCCGGCTTTTGCCGGACGTTTTGCTCAGATCATTGATTTCGTCCCTGCTGACGAAATTCAAAAACAACAGGCGCGCGAACGCTACAAGCAGTATCGGGCGCTGGGTTTCACGCTGGAGACGGTGCCTGCACCGCAACTCCCATAATCAGACAGATGAAGACAGATGGAAAAGACGTTTAATCCGAACGCCATTGAACAGGCGATGTACCAGCACTGGGAAAGCCAGGGCTATTTCAAACCGAGTGGCGACAGCAGCAACGGCAATTACTGCATCGTGATCCCGCCGCCAAACGTCACCGGTAGCCTGCACATGGGCCATGCTTTCCAGCAGACCATCATGGATGCCCTGATCCGTTATCAGCGCATGCTGGGTAAAAATACCCTGTGGCAAGTAGGTACTGACCATGCGGGTATTGCGACCCAGATGGTTGTGGAACGTAAGATCGCCGCTGAAGAAGGTAAAACCCGTCACGATTATGGCCGTGATGCCTTCATCGACAAGATCTGGCAGTGGAAGGAAGAGTCCGGCGGCACCATCACCCGTCAGATGCGTCGTCTGGCGGCTTCGGTAGACTGGGATCGTGAAGCGTTCACCATGGACCCGGCTTTGTCTCATGCGGTGCAGGAAGTGTTCGTACGTCTGTATGAACAGGATCTGATCTATCGCGGCAAGCGTCTGGTGAACTGGGATCCAAAACTGCACACGGCGATCTCTGATCTGGAAGTTGAGAACAAAGAAGTTAAAGGCAACATGTGGCATCTGCGCTATCCGCTGGCGGATGGTGAGACGACTGCAGAAGGTAAAGATTACCTGATCGTGGCGACCACGCGTCCGGAAACCATGCTGGGTGATACCGCAGTGGCGGTGAATCCGGAAGATCCGCGTTACAAGGCGCTGATTGGCAAGTTTATCGAACTGCCGCTGGTGGGACGTCGTATTCCTATCGTAGCTGACGAACATGCTGACATGGAAAAAGGCACCGGTTGTGTGAAGATCACCCCGGCGCACGATTTCAATGACCATGAAGTGGGTAAACGTCAGCACCTGCCAATGATCAACATTTTCACGCTGGACGCGCATATCCGTGCGGAAGCGGAAGTGTATGACAGCAAAGGCAATCCAAGCGATGCGTATCCTGCTGCCATGCCGGCTGAGTTCGCTGGTTTAGAACGTTATGCGGCGCGTAAAGCGATTGTGGCTGCGCTTGAAGCGAAAGGTCTGATGGACGAGATCAAGGATCACGTGCTGCAGCAGCCTTACGGCGACCGTGGCGGTGTACCGATCGAACCTATGCTGACCGACCAGTGGTATGTGCGTGCGGATGTGCTGGCGAAACCGGCGATTGAAGCGGTGGAAGATGGCCGTATTCAGTTCGTACCGAAACAGTACGAAAACATGTACTTCTCCTGGATGCGTGATATTCAGGACTGGTGTATCTCCCGTCAGTTGTGGTGGGGTCATCGTATTCCGGCATGGTATGACAACAACGGTAAAGTGTATGTTGGCCGTAATGAAGCGGAAGTGCGTGCAAATTACAGTCTGGCTGCCGATGTTGCGCTGCGTCAGGACGAAGACGTGCTGGATACCTGGTTCAGTTCCGCGCTGTGGACTTTCTCCACGCTGGGCTGGCCGGAACAGACGCCTGAGCTGAAAACCTTCCATCCGACCGATGTGCTGGTGACCGGCTTTGACATCATTTTCTTCTGGGTTGCCCGTATGATCATGATGACCATGCACTTCGTGAAAAACGAAGATGGCACACCGCAGGTACCGTTCAAAACTGTGTATGTGACTGGTCTGATCCGTGATGAAGAAGGTCAGAAAATGTCGAAGTCCAAGGGTAACGTACTTGACCCGCTGGATATGATCGACGGTATTTCGCTGCCGGATCTGCTGGAAAAACGGACCGGCAACATGATGCAGCCGCAGCTGGCCGAGAAGATTGGCAAACGTACCGAGAAGCAGTTCCCGGACGGCATTGAAGCACACGGTACCGATGCATTGCGCTTTACGCTGGCGGCTCTGGCCTCTACCGGTCGTGATATCAACTGGGACATGAAACGTCTGGATGGTTACCGCAACTTCTGTAACAAACTGTGGAACGCCAGCCGTTATGTGCTGATGAACACGGAAGAGCAGGATTGTGGTTTTGCCGGTGGTGATATGCAGTTCAGTCTGGCGGATCGCTGGATCACCTCTCAGCTGCAGCTGACTATTCAGGAACTGCGTCATGCAATGGATACCTATCGCTTCGATCAGGCGGCCGGTGTGCTGTATGAGTTTATCTGGAACCAGTTCTGTGACTGGTATCTGGAACTGACCAAGCCGGTGCTGTGGCACGGCAGCGAAGCAGAACAGCGCGCGACCCGTCATACACTGGTGACTGTGCTGGAAAGTCTGCTGCGTCTGGCGCATCCGATCATGCCGTTCATGACGGAATCAATCTGGAAATCTGTCGCACCGCTGGCCGGCATCCATGCTGACACACTGATGCTGCAGGCTTACCCTGAATTTGATGCGGCGAAAGTGGATGAAGTGGCACTGGCAGATCAGGAATGGGTGAAACAGTTCATCGTTAGCGTACGTAACATTCGTGCTGAGATGAACGTGGCGCCAAGTGTGCCGCTGAATGTATTGCTGAAAGCCGATGCGGCAGACAGCAAACGCGCAGCGGACAACGAAGCGTTCCTGAAGTCACTGGCGAAGCTGGAAACCATCACCGTACTGGCGGCTGGCGACGAAGAGCCGTTATCCGTGAAGAAGCTGATCGGTAACACCGAACTGCTGATCCCAATGGCCGGCCTGATCGACAAAGCAGCTGAACTGGCGCGTCTGGCGAAAGAAGTTGAGAAGCTGGAAAAAGAGTGTGGCCGTATCGAAGGCAAGCTGGGTAACGAAGCGTTTGTTGCCAAAGCGCCGGAAGCGGTGATCGTCAAAGAGCGTGAGAAGCTGACTGATTATCAGAGCCAGCTGACCAAGCTGAAAGAACAGCAGGAAACGATCAAGTCACTGTAACTGGTGATGGTTCGTTGATAAAAAAGCGCTGAAATATCAGCGCTTTTTTTTATCCAGCTGATTAGCCAGAAAATCGAGCAATACCCGAACCCGGTGTGGTACATAGCGGTTGCTGGGCAGAATGGCATAAATTCCTAATTCCGCCGGAATGAATTCATCCAGTATGGTTTCAACCCGTCCGGATTGCAGGTAATCATTGACGATAAAGTCGGGTTGCAGGGTAAGCCCCAGCCCATTGGCGGCGGCTTCGGTCAGCGCATCCCCGTTATTCGCTTTGATATGAGTTTTGATGTAAAACGTTTCGTGACGTCCGTCGACCATAAAAGTCCAGCTGGAACCCCCCGCTGTCAGAGTATATCCCAGACATGCATGGTTAATGAGTTCAGACGGATGCTGCGGTTTGCCATGTTGTTTCAGGTAATCCGGAGAGGCGACAGTCAGTAGTTTACAGGTACCCAGTTTACGTACGATATCACCGGGTGCCAGTTGTCCGGCGATGCGGATGGCGATATCCATACCCTCTTCGATCAGGTTCATCTGGTGATCATCAAAATCCATCTCCAGATCAATGTCCGGATACAAACCGGAGAATTCCAGCAACAAAGGGGAAAGTGTCTTCAGACCAAAACTGAGTGGCAGGCCAATCCGGATGTTGCCGCGTGGCGTCAGACGCTCTTCCATCACACTGGCTTCGGCTGCTTCCACCAGATCCAGAATTACCCGGCATTTTTCCAGATAAGCACTTCCCGCAGAAGTCAGTGACAGGCGGCGGGTATTCCGCACCATCAGTTTGACACCGAGATGTTCTTCCAGCGCGGCGATCTGACGGGTCACGACGGAACGAGCCAGGTCCATCTGCTCGGCGACGGCGGTAAAACTACCTAATTCAGCAATTCGCACAAATAAGTGCATGGCATCAAGTCGGTTCATTGTTGCTATTCCAGCAATAGATAATTCGAAATTACCCTCTATCTGGCATCAATCTGAGAAGGTATAGTTTATTTACAAATTAATAACATTCGTTTCAGACGAAACGGAGATGCCTTCATGAGTTCACATTACACCACTACAGCAAAAAGTCTGCACTGGCTGATGGCTGTTTTGTTTTTCGGCATGCTGGGCCTGGGTTTTTACATGCAGGGGCTGCCGTTATCGCCGGAGAAACTCAAGCTTTACTCCTGGCATAAGTGGATAGGTGTCACGGTGTTTCTGCTGGCGTTAATCCGTATCGCGTGGCGGGTAACGCATCAGCCACCGGCATTGCCGCAAAACATGCCACGTCTGATGCAGGTCGCGGCGCATGCCGGTCACCACATGCTGTATATGCTGATGTTTCTGATCCCGCTTTCCGGCTGGCTGATGAGTTCGGCGAAAGGATTTCAGACGGTCTGGTTCGGCATTCTGCCGATCCCGGATTTGTTGGAGAAAAACAAAGAGTTGGGTGACCTGCTGCTAATTGTGCATGTCAGCCTGAATTATCTGTTTATTGCCGTACTGGTCGGCCATATCGGTGCAGCACTCAAACACCATTTTATTGATAAAGATGACATCCTGACCCGGATGTTGCCAGGTTCAGCAAAGGACAAATGATGATGAAGACACTATTTCGTATAAGCGTACTTGCTGCATTGCTGCCACTAGCAACCCAGGCGGCGGAATACACCCAGGTGGATGTTAAACAAAGTGCGATCAATTTCAGCTACCAGCAGATGGGCGTGGCGATGGATGGCAAATTCAACGAGTTCACCAGCACGCTGAAGTTTGATCCGGCGAAACCGGCTGAGGGTAAGGCGGTATTTGATGTGGCGCTGGCCAGTATTGATGCCGGCACCGAAGAAGCCAATGGCGAAGTCGCGGGCAAGGACTGGTTTAACACGGCCGCTTTTCCACAGGCACATTTTGAATCGGGTGCTATCAAGGCACTGGGTGATAACAAATTTGAAGTGAGCGGCAAGCTGACCATTAAAGGTAAAACCATTGATGTAGTGGTGCCGTCCTCTTTTAAAGAAGAGGGTGAAAAGGGCATTTTTGCAGGTAGTTTCACCATCCGTCGCGGTGATTTTGCGATTGGGGAAGGCAGCTGGTCGACCTTTGACATTGTTGCCAATGATATTCAGGTCAAATTCACTATTACTGCAAACCAGCAGTGATTAACCATCTATTCAAATCAGGAGTTACATCATGAATAAATTCGTTAAATTATCTGCTGTGCTGGCACTGGCAACTGCAGTTTCTGCACCGGTGCTTGCGGCCCCGGAAACGTATGTCATTGACGGTTCCCATACCTTCCCGCGTTTCTCTTACAGCCATTTTGGTTTGTCAAAACAGCTGAGCCGTTTTGATAAAACCAGCGGCACCATCGTGCTGGATAAAGAAGCCAAAACCGGTTCGGTGGATATCGTGATTGATACCACTTCCGTTGATACCGGCTTCCCGGTATTTAACGGACACATCCAGGGCGCGGATTTCCTGGATACCACCGCGTTTCCGACCGCCACCTTCAAATCGACCAAAGTGGTATTCAAAGGTGATGCACCAACGGAAGTACAGGGTGATCTGACGATTAAAGGTGTGACCAAACCAGTGACACTGACCGTGACTTCCTTTGTGGCGATGCCGCATCCGATGCTGCAGAAAGATGCCATTGGTGCGAATGCGACCACTGTCATTAAACGTACTGATTTCAATGCCGGCAAATACGCACCGAATGTAGGTGATGACGTCACCATTGATATCGCTGTGGAAGCGATCAAACAGTAATACCCGACAGCGTGGTTCGCCGGATGTCAGCTCAGTAAGCTGAGTGGTATAAAGGCATCCGGTGCCGCTTTCATCTTAATTACTATTATCGGAGTAATTTATATGCTGGAACTCAGACCGTCAGCACAACGTGGCAATGCAAATTTTGGCTGGTTACAGTCTCAGCATAGCTTTTCCTTCGGTAGTTATTACGACCCGGAACAGCTTGGATTTTCAGATCTGTTAGTGATCAACGAAGATCAGGTGAAACCGGGAAAAGGCTTTGATACGCACGGCCACCGCGATATGGAGATCTTTTCCTATGTCCTCGAAGGTGCGCTGGAACATAGAGATTCTATGGGAACGGGCTCGGTGATCCGCCCGGGTGATGTACAGATGATGAGTGCCGGTTCCGGTATCCGGCACAGCGAATACAATCATTCCCGCGAAGAATTAGTCCATTTTTTGCAGATCTGGATTGTGCCAAACCGGAAAGGTGTTGAGCCGCGTTACCAGCAACAACATTTTTCTGCTGCCGAGAAGCGTGGCAAGTTACGACTGATCATTTCGCCCGATGGTGCGGAAGGTTCCTTGTCGGTGTATCAGGATGCCCGTGTTTATGCCGGACTGTTTGATGGCGAAGAATCCCAGACTTTCATGTTGCCGGAAAATCGTTACGCCTATGTTCATATTGCCCGGGGCAGTATTGAAGTAAACGGTGAACGTTTGTCAGCCGGTGATGGTGTCCGCATCCGGCAGGAACAGCAGATCGGATTACAGAATGGGGAGCAGGCCGAAGTGTTGTTGTTTGATTTGCGTCCGAATGAACTGGCTTTAGTTCGCTGATCCCTGCCTGAAAAAGATCCTGCGTTGAAGCGCAGGATCACGATAATCCAATATCAGTGCTGGTGCTGCGGAATCGCGGCCAGTGTTGCGGTCAGTAATTGCCAGAAACGTTCTGTTGATGAAACCGATACCCGCTCATCCGGCGAATGCGCCCCTTTGATGGTCGGGCCGACAGAGACCATATCCAGATCCGGATAAGCCTTTTTGAACAGTCCGCATTCCAGCCCGGCATGGATCACCATGATATTGGCTTGATGCCCAAACAGACGCTGATGTTGTTGCCGGACGATCTGCATGACGGAGGAGTCAGGATCCGGTGCCCAGCCGGAATAGTCGCCGGAAAAAATGTACTCCGCCTGACTCAAGCTGGCGATAGCCGCAAAGATTGAACGCAGATGCAAGCGGCCTTCATCGGTCAGTGAACGCACAAACGAAACCGCACTCAGCTGTTCTCCGTCGGTCTTGATCACACCCAGATTGGTTGACGTTTCCACCACACCTTTGATGGCATGACTCATCCGGATGACACCATTGGGGATCGCCATTAATCCTGCCAATAGCCGGTGCTGCGTTGCTGCGGTCAGTATCTGTTTTATCGGCGGACAGGCTGAGCCGGTGAGTTGTACTGCCGGGTCAATATGCCTGTATTCCTGCTTCAGTAATTGCGCTTCATTATCGCACCACGTCGCAAATTCCGCCTGCTGACTGAGTGGCAGCGCAATTATCGCACTGGCTTCGCGCGGAATCGCATTGCGCAGCGTTCCGCCATTCAGCGCATTGATTTTTAACGGAAAGTGTTGCTGCAGCCGGAAGAGTGTCCGGCACAATACCTGATTGGCATTGCCGCGATCTTCATGGATATCCAGACCGGAATGGCCGCCCTGTAAGCCGCTGAGCTGCAACTGATAAGTCTGATAGCCCTCAGGCAGCGCTTCAAAATCAAGCGTGAAATCCAGCCGGGCTTCCAGTCCGCCGGCACAACCCATGTAGATATCACCGTCCTGTTCGGCATCGGTATTGATCAGTATTTTCCCTTCCAGCCAGTTGGGCTGCAGTGCGAAAGCGCCGCCCATTCCGGCCTCTTCATCAACCGTAAACAAGACCTCCAGCGGGCCATGTTTTACCGTTGGATCAGTTAATACGGCCAGACAGGCAGCGACGCCAATACCGTTATCCGCGCCCAGTGTCGTGCCTTTGGCCCGCACCAAGTCACCATCAATATAAGGCTGGATCGGATCGCGGGAGAAATCATGGCCGCTGTCGGCATTGGCTTGCGGCACCATATCCAGATGTGCCTGCAGGATCACCGGCTGGCACGACTCCATGCCTGCTGACGCTGGTTTGCGGATCAGCAGATTACCTTTCTGATCTTTTTTCAGCCTGAGTTTTTCCGCGGTAGCCAGATTGGCAATCCAGTTTCGTAATGCTTCTTCCCGTTTGGAAGGATGCGGGATCTGACAGATCTGCGCGAAGAAATTCCAGAGTCGGAAAGGTTGTAATCCGGTCAGCATGGTCATGTCTGTGTTATCCATCGTGCCTGAATTCAAATGATCTGCCGTTGTACACGGTTGGTGATTTTGATCACCAGTTCATAAGCAATGGTGCCTATATGGCGGGCTACCTCTTCAGCGGGTAAGCCGTTACCCCACAGGGTCACTTCATCACCGACCTGATCCTGACTTTCCGGCCCGAGATCAACGGTCATCATGTCCATGGATACCCGGCCGGCCAGTGCGACTTTCCGGCCATTGACTAATACCGGCGTTCCGGCAGGTGCCATGCGGGGGTAACCATCACCATAGCCCATGGCGATCACGCCAATGCGGGTGTCCTGATCGGCGATCCAGTGACCGCCATAACCAATGCTTTCACCGGCTTTATGTTCCCGAACTGAAATCAGCGTGCTTTTCAGCGTCATCACGGGTTGTAAACCCTCAGCGATTCCGGTGCTGTCAGCGCGTGGTGAGATGCCGTAAAGGGCAATGCCGGGGCGTACCCAGTCGAAATGGGCATCAGACCAATAGAGCACCCCTGCAGAGTTAGAAAGACTTTTTTCGCCAGGGTAGGGCGCTGTTGCCTGAATGAAGCAGGCCAGCTGTTCGTGCGTGGTTGATGCACTGAGTTCATCCGCTCTGTAGAAATGGCTGACAAAGCCTACATGCCCGCTGACGTTGGCGGAGTTGGAAAGCTGGGTAACATAATGCGCTACCTGCTCCGGCATAATTCCAATGCGATGCATGCCGGTATCAATCTTAAGCCAGACTTTTACTGGCGTTGGCAACGATGCGGAGAGAATATCGGCTAATTGTCCGGCATGATGGATCACGGGCTGGAATTGATAGTGCGCGGCAATCAGCAGATCTTTTGCACAAAAACATCCTTCCAGTAATACGATCGGGCGCTCAATGCCTGCCTGACGCAGCACCACCGCCTCTTCTATACGGGCGACAGCAAAAGCATCCGCTTGTTGCAGCGTTTTAGCGACCAGCACTGCATCATGCCCGTAAGCATTTCCTTTTATTACTGCAATGATTTTGCTTTTTGGGCTGCACTTCTTAATTTTCTCAAAGTTGTGTTGTAAGGCTTTGAGATTAATTTGAATCCTTGCAGTTAACATCATGTCACCTTAGCTCATGCTCTGACTGATAAAATCAGTAATAGTAGTTGTATATGCTTGCAGTTTTGCTTTTTATTTGTCAAATAATCCTTATTTTTGTTCATTACCAGAGTTATATGTTGCTTTGTCTTTAAATAAAAGATAATAAACCGGCCATGGTGTTTTATTTTATATTTGACGAATAAAAATATCGGATTACTCATTTTTTCAGATTTTTTGAATAAAATCATATTTTATGACGTGCTGTTTAATTTCTGTTTTGCATCTTTTTGGCGATCTAAAATAATTAGATTGCACTTATTTGATTCAAAATATAAAGAAAAAACCAAAAGTAATGATATTGCTATAAATCGTTAAAAATCAAATGGTTGGTTTGCATTTGATTTTTTGTGCATGATAAAAGTCTATTTGTATAAAATTTCTTAGCGAAAACAAGATTTATATTTTGTTTTTTGATTTGCCTGTGGGTTTATATTCTGGTGTTTGTATTTCTGTTTGGTTGTATATCCTTTGTTTTGTCGTTTATTGACAATATTGTTTTGATATATCTATTATCTGTGCAACAAAGTTCTTTCTTGTTTTTAGCCAGCAATATATTTGCCGGTATGGCATCGCTTTGTCAGTTAATAATATTTCTTTATGAGGATGATAAATATGGAAATTCAAAAACCTTACCTGCTGTTCTTAGGCGATGCACATGACATTCTGGCCGCTAAAGTAGCGATTGGTATTAAGCAGTGGCATCCGGAATATTGTGTCGGTCAATACCGCATGGAAGAGTGTCATGCGGATTGTGATCTGCCGGATATGGATATTGCCGCAGCGAAAGCGGCCGGTGCGAAAACACTGGTGATTGGTGTTGCGAACCGTGGTGGCATCATCTCTGACAAATGGATTTCCATTCTGACTGAAGCACTCGAAGCCGGTATGGATCTGGCGTCTGGTCTGCACAATCGTCTGACTGACGTGCCGGAATTAAAAGCGCTGGCGGACAAACTGGGCCGTAAACTGTTTGACGTGCGTCATCCAACGCAGACTTTCCCGGTGGCAAACGGTAAGAAACGTGAAGGTAAACGTCTGCTGCCAGTGGGCACTGACTGCTCCTGCGGCAAAATGTACACCGCACTGGCAATTGAAAAAGAGATGCTGTCCCGTGGCATGAAAGCGACATTCCGCGCGACTGGTCAGACCGGCATTCTGATCAGCGGTGCTGGTGTGAGTATTGATGCGGTGGTTTCTGATTTCGTCGCTGGTGCGGTAGAAGTGCTGGCGCCAGCCAACGATGCCGATCACTGGGATGTCATCGAAGGCCAGGGTTCACTGTTCCACCCATCCTTTGCTGGTGTTACCACCGGTATCATTCACGGTGCTCAGGCTGATGCGCTGGTGCTGTGTCACGAACCAACCCGTACCACCATGCGTGGTGTGGATTACCCAATCGTGGATCTGGGTGAGTGCATGGCGCTGAATCTGGCGATGGCAAAACTGACCAATCCAAAGGCCCGTTTTGTTGGCATTTCCGTGAACACCGCTAAATTATCTGAAAAAGAAGCGATCGCGCTGATGGCCGATATCGAAGAGAAATACGGTCTGCCAACGGTTGATCCATTCCGTCAGGGTATGAGCCGCATCGTCGATCAACTGTAATCCAGCAGGGTGGAATGAGTATGGAAATCCGGGTATTTAGCGAAAGCTGGCCGATCCGAGGCTCATTCACCATCTCGCGCGGCAGCAAGACTGCCGCCGAAGTGGTGGTGGTGGAACTCACGCAGCAGGGCGTCACCGGGCGCGGTGAATGTGTACCGTATGCCCGTTACGGCGAATCAGTGCAGGGCGTGATTGCCCAGATCGAAACGCTGATCCCAGCTATTCGTGAGGGTCTGGATCGCGAGGGATTGCAATCGGCGCTGGTCGCCGGTGCGGCCCGTAATGCCATTGATTGCGCATTCTGGGATCTGGAAAGCAAACAACACCGGCAGCGCATCTGGCAACGCCTGAATAAAGCAGAACCCCAGGCGTTACTGACGGCTTACACATTGTCGCTGGATACACCGGCAAATATGCAGAAGGCTGCCGAAGAAAACGCATTCCGCCCACTGCTGAAACTGAAGCTGGCTGGTGCCGGTGATCTGGCGCGGGTTGCTGCGGTACGTAACGGTTCACCTTCCGCCCGGATCATCGTCGATGCTAATGAAGGCTGGGACGAGCAGCTTTATCGTGAGCTGATCCCTGAATTGCAAAAGCTGGGAGTGGAAATGATTGAACAGCCACTGCCAGCGGGTGAGGACGCTATTCTGGCTTCTTTACCTCGTCCGATCCCGATTTGTGCCGACGAATCTTGTCATGACAGCTCGACATTAAATGAGCTGATTGGCCGTTATGACATGATCAATATCAAACTGGATAAAACCGGCGGTCTGACGGAAGCGCTGATTTTACGTGAACAAGCGGAAGCTGCGGGTCTGAAGATCATGGTCGGTTGCATGCTGGCCTCGTCACTGGCAATGGCACCGGCATTTGTGGTAGCGCAAGGCGCGCAGGTCGTTGATCTGGATGGCCCGTTATTGCTGCAAAAAGATCGTAAACCCGGTTTTGAATATTCCGGCAACCTGATGCATGCACCCGATGCGGCATTGTGGGGCTAGACAATAAATTCATACCCAAACCACTTGGAGTTGCAGGTAGGCGGCAAGTGAATGAGACCCCATGAGCATAGATAAACTATGTGATTGGGGCGAATGAACGCAGCCAACACCGCTGCAACTTCAAGTGGGAAGGGGATAGACAATTTAAGGAGTGAACCATGAGTCGTATCGTCTATGTTGATGGTCAGTATGTAAATGAAGCTGATGCCAAAATCTCTGTGTTTGACCGCGGTTTTCTGTTCGCCGATGCCGTGTATGAAGTTACTGCCGTATTGAATAGCAAGCTGGTGGAGTTTGCCGGTCATCTGGAACGGTTACAGCGTTCATGCCGTGAATTATCATTGACCATGCCGGTGGCACCAGCCCAGCTGAAAACTATCCATGAAGAACTGATCAAAAAGAACAATCTGGTGGAAGGCGGTATTTATCTGCAGATCAGCCGTGGTAATGCCGGTGATCGTGATTTTGCTTTTCCCGGTGCCGAAGTTAAACCAACGCTGGTGCTGTTCACACAGTCCCGCCCGGTGATCGACAGCCCGAAAGTCAAAACCGGTATCAAAGTAGTCACCATGCCGGATATCCGCTGGCATCGCCGTGATATCAAAACCGTCGGTTTGCTGGCGCCTTGTCTGGCGAAAGAATATGCCCATGCCAATGATGCGGACGACGCCTTCCTGGTGGAAAATGGTTTTATCACTGAGGGTAGCTCCAGCAATGCTTACATTGTGCTGGCGGATAACACCATTGTGACCCGTCCGTTAAGCAATGACATCCTGCATGGTATTACCCGTAAAGCGCTGCTGGTACTGGCGGCTCGGGATGGCATCAAGGTAGAAGAACGTCTGTTTACGCCTGATGAAGCCTATCATGCCAAAGAAGCCTTTATCAGTTCGGCAACCACCTTTGTGTGGCCGGTAGTCAGTATTGATGGCAAACCGGTGGGGGATGGCAAACCCGGCGCAATCTCACTGCGCTTGCGCGATATCTATGTGGAACTGGCTAAAGCAGAAGTGGCCTGATTTATGAATGTATTCAGTCAGTTTGTTACCACCTGCTGACTGAATATACTGTTTTGATTTATCAATAATAATTATTCATTTTAAAAAAGCAGTACCATCGACGAGTAAAAAATAAGCAGGTGAAGAGACATCCCTTTAATCAATGGAGATTAATCATATGGAATACCTACTTAATACATTTAATGAGCTCAATGGGATAGTCTGGGGCGCCCCTATGCTGGTGATGATCCTGGGTACCGGCCTGTTCCTGATGTTTCTGCTTAGATTTATGCCGTTGCGCAAGATTGGAGCCGGGTTTGCGCTGTTGTGGCAAGGACGCACCAAAGGTGACGACGAAAGCGGTGAGATCAGCCCGTTTCAGGCGCTGATGACCTGTCTGGCTGCAACGGTGGGTACCGGTAATATCGCCGGTGTTGCAACCGCTATTTTTATGGGCGGCCCTGGTGCGCTGTTCTGGATGTGGTGCACCGCACTGGTCGGTATGGCCACCAAATATTCAGAAGTCGTGCTGGCGGTACATTATCGCGAAAAAGATAAAAGCGGAGAACATATCGGCGGCCCGATGTATGCCATCAAAAATGGTCTCGGCAAGCGCTGGGTCTGGTTAGGTTCGGCCTTTGCTGTCTTTGGCGGACTGGCCGGATTCGGTATCGGCAACATGGTGCAGGTCAACAGTATGGCGCTGGCACTGGAAAGCACGTTGCAGGTACCAACCTGGCTGACCGGTGTGGTGACAACCATCATTGTTGCCCTGGTGACACTTGGCGGTGTGAAGCGTATCGGTAAGGTTGCGGAAGCACTGGTACCGTTTATGTGTGTGGCTTACGTGATCTGTGGTCTGGTCGTGCTGGTAGTTAATGCCGCCGAGATCCCGCATGCATTTGAACTGATCTTTACCTATGCCTTTACGCCGGTTGCGGCAACAGGCGGTTTTGCCGGTTCGGTGGTACTGATGTCCATCCGTTACGGTGTGGCCCGTGGAGTGTTTTCTAACGAAGCAGGCTTGGGTACTGCCGGTATTGCGCAGGCAGCCGGTACCACTAAGAGTGCGGTACGTTCCGGTCTGATTGGCATGCTGGGAACCTTCATTGATACCCTGATTGTGTGTTCAGTCACCGGTCTGGCCATCATCACCTCCGGTGTCTGGACCAGTGGTCAGAGTGGCGCAGCCTTATCAGCCGCCGCTTTTGAAGCGGCTATGCCGGGATTTGGCGGGATAGTGCTGACTATTGCGCTGGTGATCTTTGCTTTCACCACGATTCTGGGCTGGAGCTACTACGGCGAGAAATGCTGGATCTATCTGGTTGGCACCAAAGCCGTTCTGCCGTTCCGTGTCCTCTGGGTTGTGGCTGTACCGTTCGGTGCGATATCGCAACTGGATTTCGCCTGGTTAGTGGCCGATACCTTAAATGGCATGATGGCAATTCCTAACCTGCTGTCTCTGTTGTTGCTGAGCCCGGTGATTCTGAAACTGACGAAAGAGTACTTCGCGGGTGACGAAGCGGAAGAGACATTACCCGTTTCGGTTAATACAACGAGTAATTAACTGCAGATGCTGTATGTCGATAACGAACAACTCCCGCCAAAGGCGGGAGTTTACTATTTCTGCCAACAATACCCTACACAAAGATTTAAGTTTTCAATCACAGTTGTTACATAGGTAGAACCTATTAAACAAATAGTTCACAACTATTGGATAGGAAAACAATTTTGGGTCAGTATAGATACATCGGGTAGCCAAGCACTCGTTTGTAACCAACAACCCAATGAAGGAGTTCCACATGTCTTTGATTAATACCGAAGTTAAAACATTTGCAACCAACGCTTACCACAATGGCAAATTTGTTCCTGTAACCAGCGATGATCTGAAAGGCAAATGGTCAGTTGTATTCTTCTACCCAGCCGATTTCACGTTCGTATGCCCAACTGAACTGGGTGACCTGGCTGACAACTATGCTGAATTCCAGAAACTGGGTGTTGAAATTTACAGCGTGTCTACTGACACTCATTTCACCCACAAAGCATGGCACGATACTTCTGATACCATCAAAAAAATCCAGTATCCAATGCTGGCTGACCCAACAGGCGTTATCTCCCGTAACTTCGACGTTATGATTGAAGAAGAAGGTCTGGCACTGCGCGGTACTTTCGTTATCAATCCGGAAGGCCAGATCAAACTGTGCGAAATCCATGACAACGGCATTGGCCGTGATGCCAAAGAGCTGCTGCGTAAAGTACAGGCTGCTCAATATGTAGCTAACCACCCAGGTGAAGTTTGCCCGGCTAAATGGACTCCGGGTGCAGCCACTCTGGCTCCATCTTTTGATCTGGTTGGCAAGATCTAATCCTGCGTCAAAAATTGCCGGGTTAGCCCGGCATTTTTTTCTCTGCATTCATTCACGAGACGAGACTCATTATGTTAGACGCAAATGTAAAAACTCAATTAAAAGGCTATCTGGCCAATGTGACTCATCCCATCGAGATCATCGCGTCAACCGATGACAGTGATTCATCTCGCGAGTTGCAATCGCTCTTAAATGATATTGTTGAACAATCCGACAAGATTTCTCTTCGTCAATCCGATGACCCAACCACACGCAAGCCTTCTTTTGCCATAAACCGTGTGGGTGCTGATATGGGCGTTGCCTTTGCCGGTTTGCCGATGGGACACGAATTTACATCGCTGGTACTGGCGTTACTGCAAGTCGGTGGTCATCCGCCGAAAGCAGATGCTGAATTGCTGGAGCAGATCCGCAATTTGCCGGGCGAATACAACTTTGAAACCTATATTTCGCTGACCTGTCAGAACTGCCCGGATGTCGTTCAGGCATTGAATCTGATGTCAGTAGTTAACCCCAAAATTCGTCATGTGATGATCGATGGCTCCCTGTTTCAGGATGAAGTCAATGAACGTCAGATCATGGCGGTACCAACCGTCTATCTGAATGGTGAAGTCTTTGGCCAGGGACGTATGGGTCTGGAAGAGATAGTCGCCAAGTTAGACACCGGTTCGTCAGCGCGCGCGGCGGCAAAACTGAATGAAAAAACGCCATTTGATGTTCTGGTCGTCGGTGGTGGCCCGGCTGGCGCTGCTGCTGCGATCTATGCGGCCCGTAAAGGTATCCGTACCGGTGTGGTTGCGGAACGTTTCGGCGGTCAGGTACTGGATACCATGAGTATCGAAAACTTCATTTCTGTGAAAGAAACCGAAGGCCCTAAACTGGCCATGGCGCTGGAGCAACACGTTAAAGAATATGACGTGGATATCATGAATCTGCAGCGTGCTGCCGAGCTGGTTCGTGGGCCGGAGTATGTTGAAGTCAAACTGCAAAGTGGCGCCGTACTGAAGAGTAAATCCGTTATTCTGGCAACCGGCGCCCGCTGGCGCGAAATGAATGTACCAGGTGAGCAAGAGTACCGCACCAAAGGGGTGGCTTACTGCCCGCATTGTGATGGCCCGCTGTTTAAAGGGAAACGCGTTGCGGTTATCGGTGGTGGTAACTCCGGTGTTGAAGCGGCTATCGATCTGGCCGGTATCGTAGCTCATGTCACCTTGCTGGAGTTTGACAGCAAGTTGCGTGCTGATGCGGTATTACAGAGCAAACTGCGCAGTCTGCCGAACGTCACTATTATTACTGAAGCATTATCTACGGAAGTGCTGGGTGATGGTAACAAGGTGACCGGGTTAACTTACACTGACAGAGCAACCAATGAAGGTCACAAAATCGACCTGGAAGGTATTTTTGTTCAAATCGGCCTGCTGCCTAATACCGACTGGCTGAAAGGCAGTGAAGTTGAACTGAGTAATCGTGGTGAGATCATTGTTGGCGCACATGGCAATACTTCGATGGAAGGGGTATTTGCTGCAGGTGACGCGACTATTGTGCCATTCAAACAAATCATCATTGCGATGGGTGAGGGTGCCAAAGCGTCTTTAGGCGCGTTTGATTACCTGATCCGTTCTTCTGCGCCTAAAGCGTAAAAAATCTAATAAAATCAAAGCCTGTGCATCATTTGGTGTACGGGCTTTTTCTTTTTGGATAGCGTTTATTTATCTTTTTTCAAAGAAATAAAAATATTTTGCGAATTAACTCGCTATTAATAACTGCGTGTGGTCTAATCTTCCTCGGCCTGTACATCAGACCTATTTATGAAAGACATTTTGATTGAAGTTAAGACCCCTGCCAATTCTTACCGATTGTGCCGTTGTAATAATATTTTCTCAGTGCCCCATAAGTATCGATAGATAAATCCGGCCATTATTGCCTTTGTGGCACAAAAATTTATTTCTTAGGAAAATGTTATGTCTAAAGTTAACGGTTCAGTTAAGTGGTTCAACGAAACTAAAGGTTTTGGCTTCCTGTCTCAGGACAACGGTGGTAAAGACGTGTTCGTTCACTTCTCAGCTATCGCTTCTACCGGTTTCAAAACCCTGGCTGAAGGCCAAGCGGTATCTTTCGATATCGAAGAAGGTCAACGTGGCCCATCAGCTGTGAACGTAACTGTTCGCTAACTGATACTGACGTAATATCTTTACGTCACAAAAAAACCTGCTGCGGCAGGTTTTTTTATTGGAAAAATTAAAGTTCACGTAATAATTGTTTCACATAACCTTCCAGATATTTCCTGCGTTTTTTAGCCATTTCTAGTCCGGCAGCTGTTTGCATGCTATCTGCAACTTTATAAAGTTTCACAAAGAAATGATCGAGCGCGTATTGCAGATCATCTAATGACCGGTGCTTTGCTAATGGATCATAAGGATCAAACATTTCCCGCTCCATCCGGCCGGAAGTGTAAAATACCCGCGCCAGCCCGATAGCGCCTAACGCTTCCATACGATCCGCATCCTGTAATAATTTTGCTTCTATTGTTTCTGCCGGCAGATTCGCTGAAAAGCTATGCGCCTCAATGGCATGAGCAACTGCGATTAGTTTTTCCTGCGGGAAATCCATCTCCTGTAAAATGGTACAAGCTTCGTGAGCAGCTAAACGAGAACTTAAATGCCGTTCCGGATGGTTTTTCGGCAGACTGACAATATCGTGCAGATACGCGGCTGCCAGCAATACCAGTTCATCACCTGGCAAACCTTCGGTCTGATTTAACGTACGGGCTGTTTTCCATACCCGGCGAAAATGCGCAATATCATGGGCACCATCAGTTTCGGTATGGTGTTGTTCCAGCCAGTTTTCCAGTTGTTGCTGCCAGTCATTGAGAAGGGGCTGATTATCCTGATTCATCTTGATTTCTGTTGGTGATACGATTTTTTGATTCTACGCGTTAATCCTGTTTCCGGTTTATTGATTGAAAAAGAATTCCTCTTAAAACCCTTCGAGAATGATCACAGAACCAATCTGCTTCAAATGCTACACCCTTCAGTAACTGACTCCGATTTTTAATGCTGTTCTCTTGCAAGGACTCTCTTATGAAAAAACATGTCTTACTTAATGCGCCGTTATCTCATGTTATTGCCACTATGGGACACACTGATCAACTGGTGATTTGTGATGCCGGATTACCGATCCCCGCGGCACCGGAGCGGATTGATCTGGCGGTGAGCCGCGGCGTGCCTAAATTTATGGATGTCGTGCAGGCGGTGACAGCCGAAATGCAGATAGAACGGGTGATCATGGCGCATGAGTTTGCTGAAACCAGTCCGGCGTTACATATTGAGTTGGTCGCACATCTGGAACATCTTGCGCAAGAGCAGGGGCGGGCGATCAGTTTTGACTATGTCAGTCATGATGAGTTCAAGGAAATGACGCATCTGAGCCGTGCGGTAGTACG
>RRZT011312440.1_pt1 | contig 25840 bp, 19 predicted proteins | sample 2165551 | NCBI WGS metagenome assembly RRZT01 (sample SAMN10456910, study PRJNA506462) | wastewater metagenome | biome: wastewater; feature: sludge; material: wastewater sludge; isolation source: wastewater sludge with Escherichia coli K12::gfp cells carrying plasmid... | place: USA: Moscow, Idaho... | reverse complement strand
GGGCACGTCGGTAGTGCCGAGCACCGCCTGGGCCAGCTCGCGGAACAGCTCCTCGGTGAGGTCCATGTTGTCTTCGTAGTCGGCGTAGGCGTGGTAGAACTCGAGCATGGTGAACTCGGGGTTGTGCCGGGTCGACACGCCTTCGTTGCGGAAGTTGCGGTTGATCTCGAAGACCTTCTCGAAGCCGCCGACCACCAGGCGCTTGAGGTACAGCTCCGGGGCGATGCGCAGGAACATCTGCATGTCCAGGGCGTTGTGGTGGGTCTCGAACGGCTTGGCCGCCGCGCCGCCGGGGATGGTCTGTAGCATCGGGGTCTCCACTTCGAGGAAACCGCGCTCGCTGAGGAAGCGGCGGATGTGGGCGATCACCTGGGAGCGCACGCGGAAGGTGTCGCGCACCTCCTCATTGACGATCAGGTCGACGTAGCGCTGGCGATAGCGGGTCTCGGTGTCGGTCAGGCCGTGGAACTTGTCCGGCAGCGGACGCAGCGCCTTGGTCAGCAGGCGCGCGTCCTGCATGTCGACGTACAGGTCGCCCTTGCCGGAGCGGGCCAGCACGCCGCTGACGCCGACGATGTCGCCCAGGTCCCAGTGCTTGATCGCTTCGAGGGTCTCGGCCGGCAGGGTCTTGCGGTTGACGTACAGCTGGATGCGCCCGCTGCCGTCCTGGATGACCATGAAGGCGCCGCGATTGAGCATGATGCGCCCGGCCACGCTGACCTTGATCTGCTGCGCTTCCAGGTCTTCCTTGCCGGCCTCGGCGTACTGTTTCTGCAGTTCGCCCGCCTGGCTGTCGCGGCGGAAGTCGTTGGGGAAGGCAATCGCCTGGCTTTCGCGCACGGCGGCAAGCTTTTCCTTGCGCTGGGCAATCAGCTTGTTCTCTTCCTCGTGAAGGGCGTGCTCGTTCAGCGGTTGTTCGCTCATGGTCGTCGTTTTTCCAAATTTGGCGTGGCTTGCGCCACATCCGGGATGTGCGCGGTGAACCCGGCGCTCCCGCCCGCGGCGGGAGCGCCATGCATTACAGACCCTGCTTCAGGCTGGCCTCGATGAATTCGTCGAGATCGCCGTCCAGCACCGCGTCGCAGTTGCTTTCCTCGATGCCGGTGCGCAGATCCTTGATCCGCGACTGGTCGAGCACGTAGGAGCGGATCTGGTGACCCCAGCCGATGTCCGACTTGGTGTCTTCCAGCGCCTGGGAGGCCTCGCGGCGCTTCTGCATTTCCAGCTCGTACAGCTTGGCCCGCAGCATCTTGAAGGCGCGGTCCTTGTTGGCGTGCTGGGAGCGCTCGTTCTGGCAGCTCACCACGGTGTTGGTGGGAATGTGGGTGATCCGCACCGCCGAGTCGGTGGTGTTGACGTTCTTGCCACCGGCGCCGTAGGATCGGTAGGTGTCGATGCGCAGGTCGGCCGGGTTGATCTCGATGTCGATGTTGTCGTCGATTTCCGGCGAGACGAACACCGCGGTGAACGAGGTGTGGCGACGGTTGCCGGAGTCGAACGGGCTCTTGCGCACCAGGCGGTGCACGCCGATCTCGGTGCGCAGCCAGCCGAAGGCGTACTCGCCGCGCACGTGCACGGTGGCGCTCTTGATGCCGGCCACTTCGCCCTCGGTCAGTTCGACGATCTCGGCATCGAAACCGTGCTTGCCGGCCCAGCGCAGGTACATGCGCAGCAGCATGTTGGCCCAGTCCTGGGCCTCGGTGCCGCCGGAGCCGGCCTGGATGTCCAGGTAGGCGTTGCTGGCGTCCATCTCACCGCTGAACATGCGGCGGAACTCGAGCTTTTCGAGGCTCTCGCGCAGGCGCTGAACCTCGGCGGATACGTCGTCCACCGCGCCCTGGTCGTTCTCCTCGACCGCCATGTCGAGCAGGTCGCCGGCATCGGCCAGACCGCCGGTCAGCTCGTCCAGGGTCTCGACGATCTGCGCCAGCATCGAACGCTCGCGCCCCAGGTTCTGCGCGTACTCGGGATTGTTCCAGACGTTGGGATCTTCGAGTTCGCGGTTCACTTCGACCAGACGATCAGCTTTCTGATCGTAGTCAAAGATACCCCCTGATGGCCTGGGTGCGTTCGGTCAGGTCCTTGATGGCGTTCAGGATCGGATTGATTTCCATGGCAGGCGTCACTCGCGGGAAGAACGTGGGAAAAGCGCGCGATTATACGCGGGTCCGGGCGGGCTGGCATCTTGCGGGTGATGGCCCACGGGGTAGAGCGAAGGGTAGACAAGGGCGCGGCCTTGTCTACCGGGCCGGAGCGCGCCCATGGGCGCGAACCATCGCGGCGAGGGCGTCGCGCGCCGCGCCGGCATCGCCGGGCAGGGCCTCAGTGCGCGCACCCCGCCTGTCGGATGGGCGACCTCGCCGGTGCCTGGCCCACGCCTCTGGCGGAGGAGCGCTGCGCGCGTCGTCCGCTTGGCCCCCGCACTCAGCCGCCGAGCTGCGCCAGCCGAGCGAGAAACGCCGCCTCGTCCAGCACCGCGACGCCCAGCTCGCCGGCCCTGGTCAGCTTGGAGCCGGCGCCGGGGCCGGCGACCACGCAGTGGGTCTTCGCCGACACCGAACCGGCCACCTTGGCGCCGAGCGCCTCCAGGCGCGCCTTGCCCTCGTCGCGGCTCATCGCCTCCAGGGTGCCGGTGAGCACCCAGGTCTGGCCGGCCAGCGGCAGGCCGGCGACCCGCTTCTTCTCGCTCTGCCAGTGCATGCCGAAGGCGCGCAGCTGCGCCTCGATGGCGCGCGCCCGCGCGACATTGCCCGGCGCGGCGAAGAATTCGCGCAGGCCCTCACGGGCCTTCTCGGTCAGGCCCTTGGTGGCCTTGAGGCTCAGCCAGTCCTGACTGAGGGCGACCACGCCCTCCAGGCTGTCGCCCGCCGCGGCGGCGAGGTGCTTCGCGCCGGTGGCGGCGATGCCGGGGATCTCCAGCTTGGCGATCAGCTCGGCGAGGCTCGCGCAGGCGGCGAACTCGGCGTGCAGCTCGCCCTCCTCCTGCAGCGCGACGCCACGCTCGAGCAGCTGGGCAATCACCGTGCGGTTGTGATCGTCGTCGAAGAAGCTGCGGATCTCGTGGGCCACTTCCAGGCCGACATCCGGCAGCCAGGTCAGCACCTCGGGCAGCGCCGCCTCGATGCGCGCCAGCGAACCCAGGGCGCGGGCCAGCAGCTTGGCGGTCTCCTCGCCGACGTCGGGAATGCCCAGGGCATAGATGAAGCGCGCCAGGCTCGGCTGGCGGCTGGCGGCGATAGCCGCCAGCAGGTTGCGGGTCGACAGCTCGGCGAAACCTTCCAGCGCCACCACCTGGTCGAAGCCCAGGATGTACAGGTCGGCCGGCGAGCGCACCAGGCCGACATCCACCAGCTGTTCGACGATCCGCTCGCCCAGGCCGTCGATGTCCATGGCGCGGCGCGAGACGAAGTGGATGATCGCCTGCTTGAGCTGCGCCCGGCAGCTCAGACGGCCGACGCAGCGGTAGATCGAGCCTTCGCTGAGCGAGGCCTTGCCCTTGCCGCGCTTGACCAGCTGGGTGCGCTCGACGTGCGAGCCGCACACCGGACAGTTGCGCGGCGTCTCGACCGGCCGCGCATCGGCGGGGCGGCGCTCGACCACCACCTGCACCACCTGGGGGATCACGTCGCCGGCGCGGCGGACGATCACCGTGTCGCCGATCATCAGACCGAGGCGCGCCACCTCGTCCATGTTGTGCAGGGTGGCGTTGGACACCGTGACCCCGGCCACCTGCACCGGTTTCAGGCGCGCCACCGGGGTCACCGCGCCGGTGCGGCCGACCTGGAACTCGACATCCAGCAGCTCGGTCAGCTCCTCCTGGGCGGGGAACTTGTGAGCGATGGCCCAGCGCGGCTCGCGGGCGCGGAAGCCCAGCTCGCGCTGCCAGTCCAGGCGATCGACCTTGAACACCACGCCGTCGATCTCGTAGGCCAGTGCGGCGCGGCGCGCACCGATCTCGCGGTAGTAGGCCAGCGCCGCCTCGACACCCTCGGCCAGACGCAGCTCGGCGCTGACCGGCACGCCCCAGCCCCGGAGCGCGGCGAGGACGCCGCTCTGGGTGGCCGGCAGCTCGCCGTCCACCTGGCCGATGCCGTAGGCGCAGAACTCCAGCGGCCGGCTGGCGGTGATCTTCGGATCGAGCTGGCGCAGGCTGCCGGCGGCGGCGTTGCGCGGGTTGGCGAAGGTCTTGCCGCCCGTTTCGATGGCCCGTGCGTTGAGCGCCTCGAAGCCGGCGCGGCTCATGTACACCTCGCCGCGCACCTCCAGCACCCGCGGCCAGCCCGTGCCGAGCAGGCGCAGCGGGATGCTGCGGATGGTGCGCACGTTGCTGCTGATGTCCTCGCCGGTGCTGCCGTCGCCGCGGGTGGCGCCGCGCACCAGCAGACCGTCGACGTACAGCAGGCTGACCGCCAGACCGTCGAGCTTGGGCTCGCAGGCGTAGACCACCTCGGCGCCGGCGCCGAACAGGTCGCCGGCCGGCAGCAGCTCGCCGAGCCCCTCGCGCACCCGGCGATCGAAGTCGCGCAGGTCGTCCTCGGCGAAGGCGTTGCCGAGGCTGAGCATCGGCACTTCGTGACGCACCTGGCCGAACTCGGCCAGCGCCTGACCGCCGACCCGCTGGGTCGGCGAGTCGGCGCTGACCAGCTCGGGATGCGCGGCCTCCAGCGCCTTGAGTTCGTGGAACAGGCGGTCGTACTCGGCATCCGGCACGCTGGGCGCGTCGAGCACGTAGTAACGGTGGTTGTGCTGGTCGATCTGCTCGCGCAGGGCGGCGATCCGCTGGGCGGCGGTCTGGGTCATGGGCTGGTTTTTTCCGTGAAACGAGAAAGCAGCCCTTCGACGGGCGAAGGACTGCTTTCGGGGAACGACATCGGCGCGAGGAGACGCGGGGTCAGCGCTTGTTCATCAGCGCCCGCCGCTCGAAGTCGACGATGCGCTGACGGTAATGCTCGATGGTCTGCGCGGTCAGCACGCTGCGCTGCTCGTCCTTGAGGTCGCCGCCCAGCTCGTGGGCCAGCTTGCGCGCCGCCGCCACCATCAGGTCGAAGGCCTGCTTGGGATGGCGCGGACCGGGCAGACTGAGGAAGAAGCACACCGCACGGGTGCTGCAGTTGTCGATGTCGTCGAGGTCGAAGGTGCCGGGATTGAGGGCATTGGCCATGGAGAACAGCACTTCGCCGTTGCCGGCCATGCTCTCGTGGCGATGGAAGATGTCCATGTCGCCGAAGCGCAGGCCGCTTTCCAGCAGGCTCTGCAGCAGCGCCGGGCCCTTGAAACCAGCCGGATCGCGGGCCACCACGTTGATCACCAGCACCACGTCCGGCAGCGCGGCCGGCTTGCGCGGTTCGGGCTTGTCGGCTTTTTCGACCGGCGCCGCGGCCTCGGTCTCACGCGACCTGGACTTGCGCGGCGGCTCGGCCGGCGCGCTCTCGACGGCCGGCGCCTCGGCTTCGCGGCGCTTGCCGCGTACGGCAGGCTCGGCGGTGAGCTCCGGCAGATCGCCCTCGTCCAGCGAGGGTTCGCGGTGCTTGTCGACCACCCGGGCCGGGCCGAGCAGTTCCGGATCGCCGTCGTCGTCGGGCAGGTTGGCCGCCGAGCGGTCGAGCCGCAACTTCAAACGGTTCTTGCTGCCGCGCATGCGGCGCCAACCGTCAAACAGGATGCCGCCGATCACGATGATGCCGGCGACGATCAGCCATTCGCGCAAACCGATGTCCATGGAAGACACTTTCCCCTAATTTCAGAATCCGGGCACAGCAATTACTGGTTCAGCCACTTTGCTCGGCAAGTGCCGGTTTTTATATACCGATGAGGCTGGCAATGGCGCATAAATTAACATGCCGTCACAAACTATACACGGCCCGCGACGTCAAGCTTCCGCCAGTGCCACAGCTTCCTCGACATTGACGGCAACCAGACGCGAACACCCGGGTTCGTGCATGGTTACCCCCATCAACTGATCGGCCATTTCCATGGCGATCTTGTTGTGGGTGATATAGATGAACTGCACCTTCTGCGACATTTCCTTGACGAGCCGCGCATAGCGGCCGACGTTGGCGTCGTCCAGCGGCGCATCCACCTCGTCGAGCATGCAGAACGGCGCCGGGTTGAGCTGGAAGATCGCGAACACCAGCGCCAGCGCGGTCAGCGCCTTCTCGCCGCCGGAGAGCAGGTGGATGGTGCTGTTCTTCTTGCCCGGCGGGCGGGCCATGATCGCCACCCCGGTATCGAGCAGGTCCTCGCCGGTCAGCTCCAGATAGGCCTGGCCGCCGCCGAACACCTTGGGGAACAGCGCCTGCAGGCCGCCGTTGATCTGCTCGAAGGTGTCCTTGAAGCGCGCGCGGGTTTCCTTGTCGATCTTGCGGATGACGTTTTCCAGGGTTTCCAGCGCCTCGACCAGATCGTCGTTCTGCGCATCCAGGTAGCGCTTGCGCTCGGACTGCTGCTGGTATTCGTCGATGGCCGCCAGGTTGATCGGCCCCAGACGCTGGATGCGCGCGGCCAGCTGTTCGAGCTGCGCTTCCCACTCGCGCTCGCCGGCCGCCGGGTCCAGGCTGGCGAGCAGCGCCGGCAGGTCGTGCTGCTCCTCGGCGAGCTGGTCTTCGAGGGTCTTGCGCCGCACGCTGAGGGTCTGCCAGTCGAGGCGCTGCTGTTCGAGCTGGCCACGCAGCAGCTGCGCCTGCTGCTCGGCGCTGCCGCGGCGCTTCTCGGCGTCGCGCAGCTCGCGGTCGGCATCGTCGAGGGCGAGGCGCGCCAGGCGCATTTCCTCGTCGACCGCCAGACGCCGCTCCAGCAGCTCCTCCAGGCGTAGGCGCAGTTCCTGCAGTGGCTCGTCGCCCTCCTCCAGATTGAGGCTGAGCTGTTCGCAGCGCTCGGCCAGCCGCGCGCCCTGCAGTTCGAGGCGCTCCAGCGCCTGGCGGGTGGAGTCGTGCTGGGCGCGCAGCGCGCCGACGCGCAGCGCCAGCTGGTGGGCCTGGTCCTTGTGCTGGCGACTGTCTTGGCGCACCCGTTCGAGGCGCTCGCGCAGGCCGTCGCGCCCGGCCAGCAGCGCCTCGCGGCGCTCGTTGTCGCTGGCCATGGCGTCCAGCGCGTCCTGCAGGTACAGGCGCGCCTCGCCGAGCTGCTCGACCTCCAGGGCGCGCTGCTCGGCCAGTTCGGCCAGCTCCTCGTCGAGCCGGCGGCGGCGCAGGGCCAGTTGTTCGTGGCGGGCCTGCAGGGCCGAAAGCCGGGCGCGCAGCTCGCCCAGTGCCCGGCCGTCGTCGTGGATCTGCCGGCGCAGCAGTTCGCGCGCCTGTTCTTCGGCCTGCTGCTCGTCGCGCAGCGCCTGCAGTCGCTCCTCCAGCGCGGCCAGCGCGGTTTCGCGCGCCTCGCGCTCGACGCCGAGGCGCTCCAGTTCCTGAGCGCGCGCCAGCAGGCCGCTGTCCGCCTCGCCGCCGCGCCGCACGCGCAGGAAATGCCGGCCGACCCAGTAACCGTCGCGGCTGATCAGGCTCTCGCCGTCGCCCAGCCGCGCGCGGGCGGCCAGCGCGGCCTCCAGCGACTCGGCCGGGTAGACCCGCGCCAGCCAGGGGGACAGATCGCAGCCGGCCTGCACCTTGTCGAGCAGACTGCCGCTCGCCCTGTCGCCGCGCCCGGACAGGCAGGCCAGGCGCAGTTCGCCCTGCGCGAAGGCAGCCAAGTCGAGGCCGGCGAAGTCGTCGAGCAGCACCGCCTGCAGATCGGAGCCCAGCACGGTCTCCACCGCCAGCTCCCAGCCCGGCTCGACGCGCAGGCCCTCGGCCAGCCGCGGACGACCCTGCAGGCCCTGGGCCTGCAGCCACTCGCCGGCGCCGCTGCCCGGATCGAGCGCCGCCTGCTGCAGCGCCTCCAGCGAGGCCAGACGTCCGGCCAGACGCTGCAGTTCGCCCTGAGCCTGCTGCTGCTCGCCACCGGCCTGCTGCAGCGCCTCGCGCAGCTGCTGCAGGCGCTCGGCCCGCAGGCGCTCGGCGGCCTGACGCTCTTCCAGTGCCAGCTCGCCCTCGGCCAGTTGCTCGGCGAGCTGCTCCATTTCTGCCGCCGCCGGATCGGCGCCGAGCTGGCCGCGCTCCTCGTCCAGCCGACGCTGACGCTCGACCAGCCGCTCCAGGCTCTGCTCCAGCTGCTGGATCCGCGCCTGCTGCACCTCGGCCTGGCGGCGCGGCGCGGCGCTGTGCTGGTTGAAGGCGTCCCACTGCTCCTGCCAGGCGTGCATGGCGGTTTCCGCCTCTTCCAGCGCGCTAGCGCCCTCTTCGGCGGCAGCCTGGGCCAGCGCCTGCTCGGGGTCGAGCTGGGCCAGCTCCTCGGCCAGGCTGGCCAGCAGGTCGCGGTCGCCGAGCAGGTGCCGGGCGGTTTCCTCGCGGGCCTGTTCGGCCTCGCGCAGGTCGTCCTGCAGCTGGCGCAGGCGCTGCTGGCCATGCTGGATGCTCTGCTCGATGCGGGCGATGTCGCCGCCCACCGAATAGAAGCGCGCCTGCACCTGGTTGAAGGTTTCCGCCAGCTCGTGATGGCCGTCGCGCAGGCGCTCGATGCTGGCGTCGGCGTTGCGCTGCTCGGCGACCAGCGCCTCCAGGGCCACTTCCTGATCGCCGATCACGCCCTGCCGCGCGCGCGCCTGTTCGTCCAGCGCCAGCCAGCGCAGGGCCGCCAGCTCGGCCTTGAGCTGGCGCTCCTCGGCCTTGTACTGGCGGTACTTCTCCGCGGCCTGGGCCTGGCGCTGCAGGCGTTCGAGCTGGCGCTCCAGCTCCTGGCGCAGATCGGCCAGGCGTTCGAGGTTTTCCTGGGTGCGGCGGATGCGGTTCTCGGTCTCGCGGCGGCGCTCCTTGTACTTGGAGATGCCCGCGGCTTCCTCGATGAAGTTCCGCAGATCCTCGGGCTTGGCCTCGATCAGCTTGGAGATCATCCCCTGCTCGATGATCGAGTAGCTACGCGGCCCCAGGCCGGTGCCGAGGAAGATGTCGGTGATGTCGCGCCGACGGCATTTGGTGCCGTTGAGGAAATAGGTGTTCTGCCCGTCGCGGGTCACCCGGCGGCGGATGGAGATTTCGCCGTAGGCGGCGTACTCGCCGAGCAGGCTGGCATCGCTGTTGTCGAACACCAGCTCGATGGAGGCCTGGCCGACCGGCTTGCGGGTGTTGGAGCCGTTGAAGATCACGTCGGTCATCGACTCGCCGCGAAGGTTCTTCGCCGAACTCTCGCCCATCACCCAGCGCACGGCGTCGATGATGTTGGATTTGCCGCAACCGTTGGGGCCGACCACTGCCGCCATGTTGCTCGGGAAGCTGACCGTGGTGGGGTCGACGAAGGACTTGAACCCGGCCAGGCGGATGCATTTCAGGCGCATGACGACAGGCTCCGCGACAGGCGGCAGAGGACGAGGGGCAGCAGGAAGGCGCCGGGGGCGGACTGCGGGATCATCGGAGGTCGTCGGTCAGGGGTTTCGCGGGCGCGGCAGTCTAGCACAGCCCTCGGCGGCCGACCTGTGCGCCGCGGCGCGGATCGGGAGCGGCCGCCGCGGCGATATCGGCGTGACATCGTGCACCTGCGCTTGTAATGTAAAAACGCTACTTTGACGCCAGACATAAAAACAAAAGCGAATAACGCACAGACTACGGAATCTTGACATGGGCACTCCCGCACCCTTTCTCATGCCACATTCCGCTCCCCACCGCACACCTTCCGCCCTCGTCCTGCCCGACAGCCACCCGTCCAGGCGCCGGCTGCGCGGGCGCCGGACCGGCGGCACATGAGCCGGCGCCCGCCCGCCTGGCGCCCCCTGGCGCTCTGCGGCCTGATGCTCTGCCTGTGGCTGGCCGGCGTGCTCCCGGCCGCCGCCGCGCCGGCCATCGTCGATCTCGCGGTACTGGCCGATCCGGACGGCCGCGAAACCATCGACAGCGTCGCCGACCCGGCCCGCGCCGGCGACTTCCGCCCGGCTCCCCATGGCTTCTCGGCCGGCTACACCCGCCAGGTACACTGGCTGCGCTTCACCCTGATCCCGCCGGCGCCGAATCCCGAAGGCCTGCGGCCCGTGCTGCTGGAGATCAATCCGCCCTACCTGGACAGCCTGCAGCTGTACTGGCCGAACGCCGACAGCGGCGGCTACAACGTCCGCCACAGCGGCGACCTGCAGCCATACGCCAGCCGCGAACTGCGCCACCGCGCCTTCGTCCACCGCCTGACCCTGCGCGACGACCGCCCGCTCACCCTCTACCTGCGCCTGCAGACCAGCAGCAGTTCGGTGGTCGCGCTCGACGCCTGGGAGCCGGAGCGCTTCCTCGAAGCCTCCGGGCACGAATACGCCTGGCTGGGCCTGTTCTTCGGGCTGCTGCTGGCCTGCCTGCTGGGCAATCTGTGGAGCGGGCTGTGGAAGACCCAGCCGCTCTATCGCGCCTACCTGCTGCACCTGAGCGCCACCCTGTTCATGCTGCTCGGCAGCAACGGCCTGCCCGGCGAGTTCGCGTTCCTCCCCGATCCGCTCTGGAGCCATCACTGGACCTCGATCGGCATGCTGCTGGTGTTCGCCTCGGGCACCCACTTCTACCGCTTGGCGCTCGACCTGGACAAGGCGCCGCGCTGGATGGAGCGCCTCTATCGCAGCGTCACGCTCCTCGCCCTGCTGGCCCTGCCGGCGCCCTTCCTCGATCTCTACGCGGAAGCCATGAACCTGCTGATGCCGCTGGCCCTCGTCCTGCTCGGCATCGGCCTGCGGCGCAGCCTGCAACTCTGGCGCGAGCAGCGGCCCAGCGCCTACCCGCTGCTCGCCGCCCATCTGCTGGCCATCCTCGGCACCCTGTCGGCCATGCTGACCATGCTCGGCGTGCTGCCCGGACAGCTCTGGCTGATTCACGGCTACCAGCTGGGCCGCGCCGGCACCCTCCTGGCCATGCAGTGGCTGCTCAGCCAGCGCATCCGCCAGATCGAGCAGGACCAGATCGGCGCCTGCATCGCCGCCGAGCGCGCCCAGGCGCGGGCCGACCACGAACGCGCGGAGCGCGAACAGCAGCGCCGCTTCCTCGCCATGCTCACCCACGAACTGAAGACGCCGCTGGCGGTGCTGCGCATGCACCTGGGCACGCCCAGCCCTTCGCCGGCCATGCAGCGCCACGCCGAGCAGGCCATCGACGAGATCAACGCGCTGATCGAGCGTTGCGCCCTGACCAGCCGCATCGAGGACCGCCAGTTGCTGCGCAGCCCCGAGCCCTGCCGGCTCGACACCCTGCTCGGCGAACTGCGCGAGCGCCAGCCGTATCCCGAGCGCATCGAGCTGGACCTGCAGCCGACCCCCGGCCTGCTCAGCGAGCCGCTGCTGCTGCGCACCCTGCTCAACAACCTGATCGACAACGGCCTCAAGTACGCCCCCGCCGACACCCGCCTGCACCTGAGCCTCGCGCCGCGGCGGGAGGACGGCCAGGCCGGCCTGCTGCTGCGCTGCCGCAACCGCCTCGGCGCCGCCGGCGCGCCCGATCCCGAGCGGCTGTTCGACAAGTATTACCGCGCCCCCGGAGCCCACGCCTACGCCGGCTCCGGGCTGGGGCTGTACATCGTCCGCGAGCTGAGCGCCCTGCTGGGCGGTCGCGTGCGCTACCTGCCCACCCCGTCGGAGGCCTGTTTCGAGCTATGGTTGCCCGTCACCCCCCCATCGTGAACCCCGCCACGCCGCTGCGCGTCCTGGTGGTCGAGGATCATCTGGCCCTGCGCGAAGTCACCGTGGAGGCCCTGTGCAGCCATGGCTACCGGGCGCAGGGGGTCGACAGCGCCGAGGCCGTCTACGAGCTGCCCAGCGGCAGCCATTTCGACATTGCCCTGGTCGATCTCAACCTGCCGGGCGAGGACGGCCTGAGCCTGACCGCGCGCCTGCGCCATATCCAGCCCGGCATCGGCATAGTGATCCTCAGCGCCCGCCACAGCCTCGACGCCCGGCTCGCCGGCTATCGGCAGGGCGCCGACCTCTACCTCAACAAGCCCACCGCGCCGGCCGAACTCTGCGCCGCCATCGACGCCCTGGCGCGCCGCCTGACGCCGCCGGCCCCGGCATGCACCACGGACTTCGTGCTCGAACGCGCCGGCGCCCTGCTGCACACCCCCGACGGCATGCTCAGCCTGCGCCCTCTGGAGGCCGAGGCGCTGTATGCCCTGGCGCTGGCGCCGGAGCACTTCCTGGAAAGCTGGCAACTGCTCGAACGCCTGGGCAAGCCGCTCGACATCTATGGCAAGGCCCAGCTCGAAGTGCTGATCTCGCGGCTGCGCGGCAGGCTGCGGGCGCACGGCTCGCAGAGCAACCCGATTCGCGCCGAGCGCGGCAAGGGCTACCGCCTGAACCTGGCCCTGCAGGTGCGCTGAACCTGGCCGCAGGGGCACGGCAAGCTTCTGTAAGTTTCGCGCGCCAGAAAATTGTTAAAAGAGTCGCAAGGCAGGGTTCAAGCGCGGCCAAAGACGCTGCACTGTCGTTGAGTGCTGCCGACACCTTTCGGATGTACCAAACCACCTCGTCGAGAGGTTTGCGATGCACAGGCTCCACACCACGACACTCGAAGGGGATCGCCCCCTCGGCTTCTGCCCCTCTTCAGCCCTGGCCGCGCCGGGCGCTAGCGCGCCGTCTGCCGCACCGACGGCCCCGCATGCCGCTCGCTCACTGCGCGATACCGCGCGGTCGCCGCGCACGCAGGCCACCCGCCACAATGGCGCGCGCGAGGAGCGCGGGGAAATCATCGGCTGCATCCTCGCCCTGCTGCTCTGCCTGAGCGTCATCGGCGCCTTCTACCACTTCACCTGGAGCGTCTTCGGCTAGACCGGCGCGCCGCACCGGCCTGTGGCCCGGGGACTGGCGCTCCTGCACAGTGCCAGCGACCTCGGGCACAGGCGCCATGCCGGGGCAGGCGCACGACGAGAGCAGACGCACGGTCGCGGCGCGGGCTCCGCTCGCTCGGGACTCACGGCGGCGCGGGGCCTTCGCGCACGGGCCCTGCGGCACGCCGCGCATGGCGGGCGGACTGCAACATAATTCGCCTAGAATCGCCGCCGCGCTGCGCCCCGCCGGTGCGGCCGCGTTCGTGTCCAGCCGAGGAGCCGCTCCATGTCCAGCCCGCCCACCGAGCCCACTCACACTCCCCGCCAGGTCTGGGCGATCTTTCTGGTCTTCCTGCGCCTGGGCCTGACCTCCTTCGGCGGGCCGCTGGCCCATCTGGGCTATTTCCGCGCCGAGTTCGTCGAACGGCGGCGCTGGCTCGACGAACGCAGCTATGCCGATCTGGTCGCCCTGTGCCAGTTCCTGCCCGGCCCGGCGAGCAGCCAGGTGGGCATCGCCATCGGCCTGTCGCGCGCCGGGCAGGCCGGCGCGCTGGCCGCCTGGGCCGGTTTCACCCTGCCCTCGGCGCTGGCGCTGATCCTCTTCGCCCAGGGGCTGGCGGCTTGGGGCGAGGCCCTGCCGGGCGGTCTGCTGCACGGCCTCAAGGTGGTCGCCGTGGCCGTGGTGGCGCAGGCGGTCTGGGGCATGGGCCGCAGCCTGTGCCCGGATGCGCCGCGCCTGACCCTGATGGTCGCGGCCTGCGCCGTGGCGCTGCTGTGGCCGACTCCGGGGGGGCAGATCGCGGTGATCCTCGGCGCCGCGCTGTGTGGCCTGTGGCTGCCGCGCCACGCGGCGGAGGGCGCCCACCTGCCGCTGCCGATTCGCATCGGCCGGCGCAGCGCGCTGGTCTGCCTGGGCCTGTTCGCGGCCCTGCTGTTCGGCCTGCCGCTGCTCGCCGAATGGGCGCCGGGGCCGCAGGTCCGGCTGCTGGACGCCTTCTACCGCGCCGGCGCGCTGGTGTTCGGCGGCGGCCATGTGGTGCTGCCGCTGCTGCAGGCGGAGATGGTCCCGGACTGGCTGTCCGCCGATACCTTCCTCGCCGGCTACGGCGCGGCGCAGGCGGTGCCCGGCCCGCTGTTCACCTTCGCCGCCTTCCTCGGCGCGGCGCTGGAGGGCGGCATGGGCGGCTGGTCGGGCGGGCTGCTGTGCCTGCTGGCGATCTTCGCCCCGTCGTTCCTGCTGGTGAGCGGCGCGCTGCCGTTCTGGGAAGCGCTGCGCCGCAACGCGCGCATGCAGGCGGCGCTGGCCGGCATCAACGCCGCGGTGGTCGGCCTGCTGCTGGCCGCGCTGTACCAGCCGGTCTGGACCGGCAGCATCCGCGGCGCCGGCGACTTCGTCCTGCTGCTGCTCGCCTTCCTCGCCCTCGGCGTCTGGAAGCTGCCGCCTTGGCTGGTGGTGCTGCTCGCCGCGCTGGGCGGCGCGCTTGTGCTATAGCTCGACGCACAGTCCAGGCCCCCAGGAGCCGCGCATGAGCAGCACACCGCATCCCCCCGGCTGGCGCGAACGGCTGTACGTCGTCGTGTTCCACACCGACACCCCCGCCGGACGGCGCTTCGACGAGCTGCTGTTGCTGGCCATCGGCGCCAGCCTGCTGGTGGTGATGCTCGACAGCATCGCGGCGGTCAACCGCCTCTACGGCCTGCCGCTGACGGTGCTGGAATGGGGCTTCACCGCGCTGTTCGCCGCCGAGTACCTGCTGCGCCTGTACTGTTCGCCCAGGCCGCTGCGCTACGCCTTCAGCTTCTACGGACTGATCGATCTGCTCGCGGTGCTGCCGGGCATCCTCGCCCTGGTCTACGCCGACGCCCAGTACCTGCTCATCGTCCGCGTGCTGCGCATGCTGCGGGTGTTCCGCGTACTCAAGCTGACCCCCTACCTGACCCAGGCCAACTTCCTGCTGGTGGCGCTGCGCGGCAGCCGGCAGAAGATCATCGTCTTCCTGCTCACCGTCAGCACCCTGGTCACCGTGTTCGGCACCCTGATGTACGTGATCGAAGGCCCGGCCCACGGCTTCAGCAGCATTCCCACCAGCATCTACTGGGCGGTGGTGACCCTGACCACCGTGGGCTTCGGCGACATCACCCCGAAGACCCCGCTGGGCCAGGGCCTGGCCACCCTGATCATGATCACCGGCTACTCGATCATCGCCGTGCCCACCGGCATCTTCACTGCCGAGCTGGCCAGCGCGATGCGTACCGGCGGCGGCGACGGGCCGCTGCTGCGCGACTGCCCGAGCTGCGCCAAGCCTCGCCACGAGGCCGGCGCCAGCTTCTGCAGCCGCTGCGGCAATCCGCTGTTTCCGCGCCGCGGGGACGACTAGTCAGTCGTCGCGGTGCCCGCCCTCGCCGCGCCGCCACTCCTGCCGCCGCTCGGCGTGGCGCTCCTGGTGCTCGCGGCGCTCATGGCGCTGGGCGGTTTCCTCGCGGCGCTGCTGCCGCCACTGCTCCTGACGCTCGCGGCGCTCGGCGGCACGCCGTTCCTGGGCTTCGTAGCGACGCTGCTGCGCCTCGTGCTCGCGCTGCCAGCGCTGGCGCTCGTGCAGGGACTCCATGCGCCGCTCGTGCTCGCGGCGCGCCGCCTCCTCGCGGGCGCGCTGGCGCTCGAACTGCCGGCGCTCCAGCTGCTGACGCTCGAACTCCCGACGCTGCCAGTCGGCGTGCCCGTCGTGGCGGTCGCGCTGCCAGTTGCCCTCGTGGGGCTGGCGCCACTGTTCGCGGTAGTCGCGGCGACCATCGTGGGGCCAGCGCGCATCCGGGCGATGGCGATGGATCAGCGGTGCCGGCACCTGCCGGTAATCGACGGCACGCCACGGCCCGCGCCAGTGCGAGGAGCGCACCCAGCGGTTGTCGTGCCAGCGCAGGTAACGCCGGTCGGGACCGTAGTAGACCGACGGATAACCGAGGCTGACGTAGGCGCGCACGTCGTCGTCCCAGCGCCAGCGGCCCTCGTGCGGCGGCGGGTAGTGGCCCCGATGGCCGGAGTCGTAGCGGTAGCCGCGATAGTCGCGGTCGCCCGCCGAGATGGAGCAGGCAGCCAGGGGCAGCAGCAGCGCCAGCAGGACACCCACGGCAAGACGCCTCATGAACGAACCTCCACGGCAGGCCCGGCCTGCCCGATGCATTGAACGGTGGCGCCCTCCCCGCCGCCCGCGGGCGGATCGGCGCCACTGGGTTCGACAGCGGCGCCGTCCACAGGTTGCAGGACGCCACGCTCGCCGCCCACACTGCCGGAGACCGTCCATCGGAGATCCGCCGGCATGTCGACCGCCTACCGCAGCGCCCTGCTCTACAGCCTCGACGATCCGGCCACGGTCGGCGCCGCGGCCAGCTACCGCCATCACGAAGACGGCCTGCTGCTGGTGGAGGACGGCCTGATCCGCGCCTGCGGCCCGGCCGGCGAGCTGCTGCCGGGCCTGCCCGCCGGCACGCCGCTGCGGCACTGGCCGGATGCCCTGATCGTGCCGGGCTTCGTCGACACCCACATCCACTACCCGCAGACCGGCATGATCGGCGCCGCCGGCGAGCAGTTGCTCGACTGGCTGGCGCGCTACACCTACCCCGCCGAGCGACGTTTCGCCGACTCCGCCTACGCCGAGCGGGTGGCGCGGATCTTCGTCGCCGAACTGCTGCGCAACGGCACTACCACCGCGCAGGTGTTCGCCAGCGTGCATCCCGCATCGGTGGACGCCTTCTTCACCGTCGCCGCCGAGCTGGACCTGCGCATGCTCTGCGGCAAGGTGCTGATGGACCGCAACGCGCCGCCCGAGCTGTGCGATAGCGCCGACAGCGGCTACGCACAGAGCCGCGCGCTGATCGAGCGCTGGCACGGCCACGGCCGCCTCGGCTACGCCGTCACCCCGCGCTTCGCCGGCAGCTGCAGCAGCGCCCAGCTGCGCCGCGCCGCGCAGTTGCTCGACGAATTCCCCACGGTGCGCCTGCACACCCACCTGGCGGAGAACCGCGCGGAAATCGCCTGGATCGAGAGCCTGTTCCCCGACTGCGCCAGCTACCTGGACGTCTACGCCCGCCACGGCCTGCTCGGCCCGCGCGCGCTGTTCGCCCACGCCATCCATCTCGACGACGGCGACTGCCGGCGCCTGAGCCGCTGCGGCGCGGCGGTGGCCTTCTGCCCCAGCTCCAACCTGTTCCTCGGCAGCGGCCTGTTCGACCTCGCCCGCGCCGAGCGCCTGGGCCTCAAGGTCGGCATCGGCAGCGACATCGGCGCCGGCACCAGCTTCTCGCTGCTGCGCACCCTCGGCGAGGCCTACAAGGTCGAGCAGCTGCAGGGGCGCAGTCTCGACCCGTTCAAGGCGCTGTACCTGGCCACCCTGGGCGGCGCCCGCGCGCTGGGGCTGGAGGGCCGCATCGGCAGCCTGGCGCCCGGCCACGAGGCCGACTTCGCGGTCCTCGACCCGCAGGCCACGCCGCTGCTGCGCTTTCGCCTGGAGGAATGCACGGACCTAGCGGAACGCCTGGCGGTGCTGCTGACCCTGGGCGACGACCGGGTGGTGCGCGAGACCTTCGTCGCCGGGGTGTCGCGCCATCGCCGCGATGGCTGAAGGGCGCCGCGCGCCGTTATGATCGCGGCGCAGCCCCCGGCTGCCCATGCCACCCCACAAGGAATCCCGATGAAGGAATACAAGGTCACCCTCTACCAGGAGGGCATGCTCGGCTCGCTGCTGCTCGGCGCCTCCAAGGTCGATCCGGAAAAGTTCAGCGCCTTCCTCAACCGCAACGCCCGCGAGGGCTGGAAAGTGATCACCATGGAGAAGGACATCCGCCGCATGCTGCTGTTCTGGAGCCGCGAGAGCTACCTGGTGATCATGGAGCGCGAGGCGTGAGGATCGGCGCCCTGCTCTGCCTGGCGATCTTCGTCGCCTGGGTCGCCCTGGCCCTGCTGCAGCTGTGGTTCGCCCCCTTCGACGGCGTGCTGTTCCTCAAGCTGAGCCTCACCGCCGCGGCGCTGTTCGGCGTCGTCCTCGGCGTCAGCCTGGTGCTGCGCGAGCAGGCCAGCGACCGGCGTCTGCGCCAGCGCGGCTACCTGGACGACTGATACCGCGGGGCAGCCGGCAGCGCGGCCGGCTGCCCCGCGCGCGTTCCCGCCGCGACTAGTCGCTAGTCGGCAAAGTCATTTCTGCCCGACCTCGACCAATTGATACTTTCGCCAAAGCAAAAAACAACAACAACGTATCGCTTTGGAGACACCCATGCCTCTTCTGCTCCGCCGTCCGTGCGCGCTGTTCGTGGCCGCCGCCGCCCTTGGCATCGCCCTGCCCCTCGCCCTGCCCCATGGCACCCTCGAAGCCGCCGAGCTGACCATCAAGCGCGACGCCTACGGCACCCCGCACATCTACGCCGACGACACCTACGGCCTGTTCTACGGCTACGGCTACGCCATCGCCCAGGACCGCCTGTACCAGCTGGAGATCGCCAAGCGCAGCACCCAGGGCCGCGTCGCCGAGGTGCTGGGCAAGGACTACCTGGACTTCGACATCGGCATCCGCCGCAACTACTCGCCGGCCACCATCCGCCAGCAGCTGGCGGCGCTGCCCAAGGCCGACATGGACATCCTCGACGGCTATGCCGCGGGCATCAACCAGTGGCTCGCGGAGATCGAGCGCCAGCCGGGCAAGCTGATGCCCAAGCAGTTCCTCGACAACGGCTTCAAACCCGAGCCCTGGACCGGCTTCGACGTGGCCATGGTGTTCATCGGCTCGATGATCAACCGCTTCGGCGACTACAACACCGAGCTGCAGAACCAGCAGCTGCTCGACGGCCTGGTCGCCAAACACGGCGCCGATCAGGGCCGCCGGCTGTTCGACCTGCTGCTGGCCAACGACAACCCGAACAGCCCCACCACCGTGCCCAAGGGCGAGTGGGATCCGGCCAAGCGCGCCGCCGCCTGGGCGCCGCCCAAGGCCGCTGCTGCCAAGGTCGCCGGCGCCGATGCGCAGACCGCGCCGCTGCTGGCCAGCCTCGACCCGGCCAGCGCGCCGCCGGCACTGGAGGACAAGGCGTTCAGCAACATGCTGGTGCTCGGCGCGAAGAAGAGCCGCGAGGCCCGCGCGATCCTCATCAACGGCCCGCAGTTCGGCTTCTTCCAGCCGGCCTACACCTACTCCATCGGCCTGCACGGCGCCGGCTACGACGCGGTGGGCAACAGCCCGTTCGGCTACCCGATGGTGCAGTTCGGCTACAACAAGGACATCAGTTGGGGCAGCACCTGGGGCGCCGGCGACAACGTCGACATCTTCCGCCTCGACCTCAACCCAGCCAACCCCGAGCAGTACCGCCACCAGGGCGCCTGGCGCAACCTGGAGAAACGCACCGAGACCGTCCGCGTCAAGGGCGAGGCGGACCGCCAGATCGTCGTCTACCGCAGCGTCCACGGCCCGGTGATCGACCACCAGCCGGACAAGGCGCTGGCCTTCAGCAAGCGCCGCGGCTGGGAAGGCCAGGAAGTCGCCACCCTGATGGCCTGGAACAAGGTCGGCAAGGCCCGCGACCACCAGGGCTGGATGGATCAGGTGCAGCACTCGGCAATCAACGTCAACTGGTACTACGCCGACCGCAACGGCAACATCGGCTACGCCCTGGGCGGGCGCTACCCGATCCGCACCCAGGGCCAGGACAACCGCCTGCCGACCTCCGGCAGCGGCGAACTGGACTGGCAGGGCTTCCTGCCGTTCTCCAGCAACCCGCAGGTCTACAACCCGAGCACCGGCTACCTCGCCAACTGGAACAACCGCCCGGCCGAGGGTTTCCCCAACCCCGACCAGTTCTGGTACTCGTGGAACGCCGCCGACCGCGTCGAGACCATGCTCAGCCGCATCGAGGCGCAGAAGACCTTCACCCCGGACGAGGCCTGGGCGCTGATGATGGAATCCTCCTTCGAGGACCCCAACGCGCGCTTCCTGGTGCCGCGCCTGCTCGACGCCGTGCGCAAGGGCGACGACCCGCGCCTGGTCCAGGCCGCCCGCCATCTGGGCGCCTGGGACTACCTGGAGCGCGACGCCGACCGCGACGGCCACTACGACCTGCCGGCCACGCCGATCTTCCGCAGCTGGCTGGCCCACCTGCAGAAGCTGCTGCTCGCCGACCTGCTCCCCGAGCAGCAGGCCGCCTGGTTCCTGCGCACCGGCCACTACGAGCCGGGCAAGGGCACCCCGGGCAGCCAGAACATCGAGATCGCCACCAAGGTCATCCACCAGGCCATCGTCGACGCCGAGGCCGGCCGGCCGACGCCCTTCCCGCTGCTCGCCGGCAAGGACGTCGATGCGCTGATGCGCCAAGCGCTGAGCCTGGCCGTCGACGAGCTGGGCAAGGCCCAGGGCAGCGACAGCAGCCGCTGGCGCACCCCGGTCAGCTACACCCTCTACGCGCCGCAGAACTTCCTGAAGATTCCCCAGGCCGGCGCCGACGAGCAGCAGCAGAACCACCTGGCGATGAACCGCGGCACCGAGAACAACATGACGGTGTTCGCCGCAGACGGCGTCAAGGGTTACGAGGTCGCCGCGCCCGGCCAGTCCGGCTTCATCGCCCCCGACGGCAGCCGCGCGCCGCACTACGACGACCAGCTTGAGCTGTTCGGCGACCTCGGCCACAAGCCGACCTGGCTGTCCGCCGAGGACGTCAAGGCTCACGCCGTCAGCGAGACGCGCCTGAGCTACTGAGCCGCGGCCCCGCCGCAAGCCTTCGCCGGCCCGCCTCCGGGCCGGCGAAGTTCCCGCCCGACATCCCGACGCCTTGCGCGGCCCACGCCGCGGATGCGCGCCCGGCCGTCCGGCGATCAGTGCTGCAACCCCGCCCAATAACAACAAAAGCGAACCCAGCATGACTGCCAAGACCCTGTTCCGCCTGACACCCCTCGCCCTGCTGCTGGCCGCCGCCGGCAACGCCCAGGCCGCCGGCTTCCTCGACGACAGCAAGACCTCGCTGCGCTACAGCCAGTTCTACTGGAACGAAGGCACCCGCGGCGCACCGGACGCCCAGCGCGACGAGTGGGTGCAGGGCGCCCAGTTCAGCTTCAAGTCCGGCTACTTCAACGACCTGATCGGCTTCGACTTCGGCTACGGCCTGGCCAACGACCTGCACATCGGCGACAAGGCCAACAGCCTCGGCAACCTGGTCGCCGACCAGCGCGACGTGCAGAACCCCCACGGCCTGGGCAAGCCGCTGGAGGCCTACCTCAAGACCCGCTTCGCCGACGACCGGCAGGAACTGCGCTTCGGCGCCGGCAAGAAGGCCCGCGTCTTCGAGCAGTACGTCGACAGCGTGACCCGCGTGCTGCCGGCGGCCACCCTGGGCTACGACCTGGACTACCGGCGCGGCCCGCTGAACCTGCGCCTGAGCCAGATCGAGCAGTTCACTCCGCGCAACGACAACGGCTGGGGCGACGAGCTGACCAACTTCGCCGGCGAGAAGATCGACCACCTGCGCATCCTCGGCGCCAGCTACGCCCTCACCCCCAACACCCGGCTGGTCGCCGAGCACGCCGAGGCCAAGGACTACCTGGAGTCGCGCCTGCTGCGCCTGGAGCACAACATCCCCCTCGACGCCCAGCGCCGCGTCGAGCTGTACGCCAGCCACGGCAGCCAGCGCGACGCCGGCGAGCTGTTCGACTACGCCGGGGTGCCCGGCCTCTACGAGGCGAGCGACCGCCACCACGCGCGCTTCGTCGACCTCGGCGCCACCTACCGCGACGGCAACTGGTACGCCGGGCTGAACCTCAACCAGGTGCGCGGCGACGACTTCGACCGGCTGTTCTTCGCCAAGGACCACGGCACCTGGGCCAACAGCGGCCAGCTGTTCTTCTGGTACGGCCTGGAGGACGAGCGCATGCTCAAGCTGCGCGGCGGCCTCGACTTCGCCCCCTTCGGCCTGCCGCAGCTGCGCTGGGACGGCCACTACGCGGTGTCCGACGGCGCCGCCGGGATGGACGGCTTCGCCCGCCGCGAATGGCAGAGCATGTTCCAGTACCGCTTCGACGGCGCCCTCAAGGGCCTGCACCTGATCTGGCTGCACACCGAGCACCGCACCGCCGGCACCCCGGACGGCGTGCGCCGCACCAGCACCGGCTTCGGCCCCGCCGCCCCGGTGGACTACGACGCCGACCGTCTGTATCTCAACTACACCTACGATTTCTGAGGAGGTCAGCCACCCACAACCCGTGCTTCACAGGACAACTTCATCGACCCTTTGCCCGGTGACCTCGGTCACCGGGATTTTGTCTTACCGTGCAGAGCCATCGCGCAACAGGGAATTTCGCCGGCCGCCATCGCGACATACCGAGCCGAAGATGAACCTTGCCAAGATCAACCTCAACCTGCTGATCGCCCTGCAGGCCCTGCTGGAAGAGCGCAACGTCACCCGCGCCGCCCAGCACCTGCACGTCACCCAGTCGGCGCTGAGCAAGTCCCTCGCCCAGCTGCGCCAGCTGTTCGACGACCCGCTGCTGGTACGGGTGGAAAACCAGCTGCACCTCACCCCGCTGGCCGAGGAGCTCAAGGAACGCCTCGACCGCCTGCTCGGCGAACTGGAAGGCCTGCTGCTCAGCAGCCAATTCGACCCCGCGCAATGCCACCACAGCTTCACCATCGCCATGACCGACTGCGAGATCCTCGCCCCGCTGCCCGGCATGCTGGCACGCATCCATCGCCAGGCCCCTGGCATCCACCTGCGCCTGATGCATTTCGATCAGCACTCGCTGGACCACCTCAACGCCGGCAAGCTGGATCTGTGCCTAGGCTATGTCGAGCAGGCGCCGGGCAATCTTTACAGCCGCGCCGTGAGCCACCTCGAGATGAGCTGCGTGATGAGCGCACGCCACCCGCTGGCCGACCAATCGCTGACTCTCGAGGGCTACCTGGCCTACCCGCACGTGATCAACAGCGTGGAGCGCGAACGCGGCAAACGGATCACCGCGATCCTCTCCGCACTCGGCCACCGCCGGCAGGTATGCCTGGAACTGCCGCTCAGCCAGATCGCCCTGCGCCTGCTGCCGGATAGCGATCTGCTGATGACCATCGCCACGCCGATGGCCGGGCGAGCCTGCGCCGAGTTCGGACTGGTGTCGAAACCCCTGCCGTTCGAACTGCCGGCGCTGTCCTACCAGATGCTCTGGCATGAACGCACCCACCGCCAGACCAGCCACCGCTGGCTACGCCAGCAACTGCTGGAAGCCCTGGCCGAGCCGCAATCGCTGGTGAGCTGAGCCGCCAGATGCAAAACACCCTGCCGGAGCCGGGCTCGGGCAGGGTGTAGCGGGGGTGGCGCCGGACACGGCGTCAGGGCCACGGAGAGTGCCTGTTCACTGCACCTCGGGCGTATCGATCACCAGCACCTGCGCGCTGCTCTCGGCAGTCTTGACCGGCGGCAGGTCGCCGAACCACTCGCCGTCGGTGGGGCTGCCGGCGCGGGAGATGCGCGCCACCAGCTGCACTTCGGGGAAGTTGGACAGCTTGAGCTGCGGCATCATCGCGTCGCTGTCGGACAGGCTGACCTCGGCCGGCAGGTCGGCGACGGTCAGGCGCTTGGCCGCCAGCGGCATCGGCGGGCCGGAGGCGGCGCGGGCGAAGACGAACACGCTGTCGCTCGGCTGCACCTTGTCGGCGAGTTCCGCCGCCAGGCTGACCCTGACCTTCAGCTCCACCGGCGCGGCGGCGAGCGCCGGCTCGGGCAGCGGCTCGCCGCGCGCGGCCAGTTGCTCGCGGGCGCGGGCGATGCCGCCCTCGATGGCCTGGCGCGACGGGTCGGCGGCGTCGAGCTGGCCGGCCAGACGCTCCCAGTAGCGCACCGCGTCGGCGTAGCGCTGCTCCTCGAAGGCGGCGATGCCGAACAGGCCGAGGGTGGTGACGTCCTGCGGGTTGGCGGCCAGGGCCTCCTCGCCGAGCTTGCGGATCTCGTCGCTGAACTGCCGCTGGCCAGCGAAGTACTGCGCCTGCGCCCACTGGCCAAGCAGTTCCGGATGCCGCCCGGCCAGCGCGACGGCGCGCTCGAAGGCCTTGGCGGCGTCCTGCGGGCGCTGCTGGTTCATGTAGGTGCGGCCGAGGAAGTACCAGGCCTCGGCCGCATCCGGCTGGGCCTTGACCGTGGCTTCCAGGCGCGCGGTCATTTCCTCGACGCTCTGCGGCGCGGTGGCCAGCTCCTGGCTCAGCTGCAGGGCGCCGCTGGCGCCCCAGTGCAGGTACAGGCCCAGCGCCGCGGCCGGCACCAGCAGGGCGGCGACCAGCGGCAGGGCGCGGCCCAGGTTGCGCGGCGCGGCCTCGGCCTGTTCGGCGTCGGCGAGCAGCTCGCGAGCCGCCTCGCTGCGGCCGGCTTCCAGCTGCGCGGCGTCGAGGCTGCCGGCGGCGTGCTGGGCGGCCAGTTCGGCGATGCGCTCCTGATAGAGCGCGACGTTGAGGGCGGTGCGGTCTTCCTCGGCCTGGGCGCGACGGCCACGCAGCACGGGAACCAGCAGGAGAACGAGTGCGGCGAGCAGCAGCGCGCCGGCGCCAAGCCAGAAAGCGGTCATCAACGGTCAGCCTTGCTTTGGTCGGTGGGGTGCTTGAGCAGTTGGTCGAGGCGCTCGCGCTCCTCGCGGGTGAGGTCGTTCCCTTCGCCCGGCAGGGCGGACGCCTCGGCGCCGGCCGGACGACGGCGACGCAGGACGATCAGCGCCAGCACGCCGACGCCGCCGCCGAGCATCAGCCAGGGGCCGTACCAGAGCAGCCAGGTGCGCGCATTGACCGGCGGGTTGTAGCGCACGAAGTCGCCGTAGCGGTCGACCAGGAAGTCGACGATCTCCTCGTTGCTCTTGCCTTCGCCGAGCATGCGATAGATCTCGCGACGCAGGTCCATGGCGATCGGCGCGTCGGAGTCGGCGATGTTCTGGTTCTGGCACTTCGGGCAGCGCAGCTCCTCGATCAGCCCCCGGTAGCGGGCGCGCTCGGCGTCGTCCTTGAACTCGTAGGTGTCGACGGCAGCCTGGGCGCCCAGCGACAGGGCCAGGCACAGCAGGCCCGCGCTCAGCAGACGCTTCATAGGCCGGCCTCGTCGAGCAGCTCGCGGTACAGCGGCGCCAGTTGCTCGCGCCAGACGCGCTCGTCGATGGCGCCGACGTGCTTGTGGCGGACGATGCCGTCCTTGTCGAGGAGGAAGGTTTCCGGCGCGCCGTAGACGCCGAGGTTGATGCCCAGGCTGCCCTGCGGGTCCTCGACGTTGGCGCGGTAGGGATTGCCCAGCTTGTCCAGCCACTGGCGGGCGGCGTCGCCGTTGTCCTTGTAGTTGACCCCGTAGACCAGCACGCCCTGCGCCGCCAGACGGTTGAGCATCTCGTGCTCGGCCTTGCAGGTCGGGCACCAGGTGGCCCAGACATTGAGCAGCGCCGGTCGGCCCTTGAAGTCCTCGGCGCTCAGGCTGCGCGCCGGGTCTTCCAGCGACGGCAGGGAGAACGCCGGCAGCGGCTTGCCGATCATCGTCGAACCGATGTCGCGCGGGTCGAGGAACAGCCCCTTGTAGAGGAAGCCGGCCAGCACCAGGAAGCCGGCCAGCGGCAGCAACAGCAACAGACGTCGATTCATGCTTGCGCTCCAGTCATGCCGAGGGCGTCGCGGACCTTGCCGGTCACCTTGACCCGATAGCGACGGTCGAGGGCGGCGAGGAAGCCGCCGAAGGCCATCAGCAGGCCGCCCAGCCAGATCCAGCGCACGTAGGGCTTGACGTGCAGACGCACGGCCCAGGCGCCGTCTTCCAGCGGCTCGCCGAGGGCCACGTAGAGGTCGCGGGTGAAGCCCGGATCGATGCCGGCCTCGGTCATCGGCATCTGCTGCACGGTGTACAGACGCTTCTCCGGGTGCAGCACGGCGATCTCGCGACCGTCCTCGATCACCCGCACGGTGGCCTTGTCGGAGCTGTAGTTGGGCCCCTCATGGTGCCTGGCGCCGTCGAAGACGAACTGGTAGCCGCCCAGCTCCACCGACTCGCCCGGCGCCATGCGCAG